>OCPR01000591.1_pt1 | contig 40018 bp, 35 predicted proteins | sample 1538611 | NCBI WGS metagenome assembly OCPR01 (sample SAMN04571711, study PRJEB22368) | human gut metagenome | biome: human gut; material: stool | host: Homo sapiens | place: Luxembourg | collected 2012-09-28
GGCTTGCGGCACATAAAGTGCCGAATTTTATCCGTCATACAGTTTCTGAACTAATTAGTCTCCCAATAAAAGGCAAGACATAACATCTAAAATTCACACCCAATAAAGATGGATGATACTAAAGAAGAACTGCTTACTTTTTTTCAAAATTTTCTCTTCAATTCTCTGTTTACTTACCTGTCGAGCCTTAGCTGCTTTGCGAGTCTTTAGAATGTGTTTCAAGTTGAAGAAATCCGGCGTAAAAGGTTTTTTGCTTACTTTTTTTTAAAATTTTTCCCTTAATTTTCTGCAAAAGTAAACCATCGTGAATTAATTAAAAAATACCAGTAAACTAAAATCGATATAAAAGTTTTTTGCTTACTTTTTTTCAAAAAAGTAAGGCGGTCTAAAGACCGCCTTTATATTAAATTTGTGCTGAATAATTCGGAGCTTCTTTTGTGATATAAATATCATGCGGATGACTTTCCTTAAGTCCTGCCCCTGTAATTCTTACAAACTGTGATTTTTCATGAAGTGTAGGAATATCAACGCAGCCGCAGTAACCCATACCTGATCTGATACCGCCTACCAGCTGGAAAATAGTATCTGCAACCGGACCCTTAAACGGTACACGTCCTTCAACGCCTTCAGGAACTAACTTTTTAGCTCCCTCCTGGAAGTATCTGTCCTTAGAACCGCATGCCATAGCTCCCAGACTTCCCATACCTCTGTATACCTTAAATGAACGTCCCTGGAAAATTTCAGTTTCACCCGGAGCCTCTTCGCAGCCTGCAAGAAGTGAACCCAGCATAACTACATTTGCACCTGCTGCAAGCGCCTTTACTATATCGCCTGAATACTTGATACCGCCGTCTGCAATAACCGGTATATTATGCTTCTGAGCAACTCTTGCAACATCATAAACCGCTGTGATCTGAGGTACGCCGATACCTGCAACGACACGTGTCGTACAGATAGAACCAGGACCGATACCAACCTTTAAGCAGTCTGCACCGGCTGCAATAAGGTCTTCAGCCGCTTCAGCTGTGGCAATATTTCCGGCAATAACAGGAATATCCGGATAAGCTTCTTTTACCATTTTCAGACATTTCATTATATTCTGTGAATGACCGTGTGCAGAATCCAGTACCAATACGTCAGCCTGCGCGTCAATTAAAGCCCCTGCTCTTTCAAGTACGTCTGCTGTTACGCCGATTGCAGCGCCGCAGAGAAGTCTGCCACCCTTGTCTCTTGCAGAATTAGGGTACTGAATTGCTTTTTCAATATCTTTAATAGTTATAAGTCCCTTTAAATAACCGTTTTCGTCAACTAAAGGAAGTTTCTCTATTTTGTGAGTTCTTAAAATTTCCTGTGCCTGTTCAAGAGTAGTACCAATCGGAGCAGTTATAAGATTGTCCTTTGTCATAACGTCGCCTATTTTAGTATCATAATCTGAAATAAAGCGCATATCTCTGTTCGTAATGATACCTACAAGCTTTCCCTGACTGTCAACGATCGGTACGCCTGAAATCTTATACTTGCCCATCAGTTCGTCTGCGTCATATACATATCTGTCCGCTGTAAGAGAAAATGGATTTACAATAACCCCGTTTTCAGAACGCTTAACCTTATCTACTTCATCAGCCTGCTGTTCTATAGTCATGTTTTTATGAATGATACCGATTCCGCCTTCTCTCGCAATAGCGATTGCCATTTTTGCTTCTGTTACGGTATCCATGGCTGCTGTCATAATCGGAGTTTTCAAAGTAATATTACCTGCAAGTCTGGTCCCCAGATTAATCATGTTAGGCGTAACGTCCGACTGTCCCGGAATCAGAAGTACGTCGTCAAAAGTTAAACCCTCTTTTTCAAATTTTCTCTCACTTAGCATAAAAAATCCTCCTTAATATATGAATAAAGCAGCCAATTTTTTAATTAAAAATTAAAGCTGTCTTACATTTCTTATTTAAACTATTTCTTATAATGATACTATTTTTTTCTCATAATGTCAAGCTTTTTTTCGACTTTTTTCAAGCTTTTTGAAAAAAAGCTTGGCAAAAACTTTTAATTCGTCTTTAGTATGATGATATAATATATATAAGACCCGACCAGTTAATTAAATAGAAATTTAAAGAAAAAAATTTGAAAAAAAGCTTGGCAAAAACTTTTATGCCGAATTTTATTAACTTGATATCGTTTCTAAACACTCGCAAATTTTCTTTTACAGAGTATTGAAGAAAAAATTTTGAAAAAAAAGTAAGCAAAAAACTTTTAATTCGTCTTTAGTACGATGATATAATATATATAAGACCCGACCAGTTAATTAAACTAAAATCAAGCGCCGAAAATTATAAATCTTCGGCGCATTAAATTATTTAATAATATCAGTACCCATAAACGGTACAAGAGCCTCGGGAATAGTAACGCTTCCGTCTGCATTTTGATAATTTTCAAGAATAGCCGCAACAGTTCTGCCCACTGCAACACCCGAACCGTTAAGAGTATGAACGAACTGAGCCTTGTCCTTCGGACTGTTTTTAAATCTGATTGCCGCACGTCTTGCCTGATAATCCTCAAAATTAGAACAGCTTGATATCTCAACATATCTGTTATATGATGGCATCCATACTTCAATATCGTAAGTTTTAGCGCTTGAGAATCCTATATCACCTGTGGAAAGCGCAACAACCCTGTAAGGCAGACCAAGTCCCTGAAGTACTCTTTCTGCGTCGTTTGTAAGCTTTTCAAGTTCGTCGTAAGAGGTTGCCGGATCAACAAATTTTACCAATTCAACCTTGTTAAACTGGTGCTGACGGATAAGACCTCTCTGGTCTCTGCCTGCGCTTCCCGCTTCGGCTCTGAAACATGCGGAATAAGCACAGTACTTGATCGGCAGCTTGTCGCCTGATAAAATTTCATCTCTGTGCATGTTTGTTACCGGAACTTCAGCAGTCGGTATCAGGAAATAATCGTTGTTTGCAACTCTGAAAGCGTCCTCTTCAAACTTCGGAAGCTGACCTGTGCCCGTCATTGACGCTCTGTTTACCATGTACGGAGGGAGTACTTCCGTATAACCGTTTTCAGTGTGAGTATTGAGGAAATAACTGATTACAGTTCTTTCAAGTCTTGCGCCAAGTCCTTTATAAAAATGAAATCTTGCGCCTGTTACCTTAGCTGCCGTTTCCGGATCAAGTATACCTAAATTTTTACCTATATCCCAGTGCGCAAGCGGTTCAAAGTCAAACTTTGAAGGCTCTCCCCACTTTCTCAATTCAACATTTTCACTGTCGTCCTTGCCTATAGGAGTAGTTTCAGACGGAATATTCGGAATTCTCAGTAAAGTATCTCTCTGCTTAGTTTCCAGTTCGCTTATAACTGCATTGTCATTCTTGATTTTTTCAGAAATTTCCTTCATTTCAGCCATTACAGCGTCAGTATTTTCACCGTTTTTCTTCATAATCGGAATCTGCTTTGATACCTTATTCTGTTCAGCTTTTAAAGCGTCTGTTTCGGTAGAAAGCTTTCTTCTCTTTTCGTCAATTTCCAGAATTTCATCAATATAGCTGTCATAGTCGGCATTTCTTGTTTTCAAAGCCGCCTTAACCCTATCCGGATTTTCTCTGATAATTTTAATGTCAAGCATTTTATTTTACTTCCTTTACTTTGATAATTTATCTGCAAGGGCTGACAGATCCTCTTTATCATAAAATTCAAGGATCAATGCCCCTTTATTTTTACCGTATTCAACCTTCACCTTTCTGCCCAGAGCATTGTGAAGACCGATTTCCATTTCCTTGAAATAGCTATCAATACGTTCGTTTGTAACAGGTATTTTTTCACCCTTATCACTTGCCATTTTTTCCAATGATCTTACGTTTATCAGTCCCTGAGCTGCTTTTTTGGCAGCTTCAAGCATTTTTTCTTCATCGTCAAATGCAAGCAAAGCCTTTCCGTGACCAACAGTAAGCTCGCCGTTTTCAAGCATTTCAAGTACTTCCTCAGGCAAAGCCAGCAATCTCATAGCGTTTGCAACGGAAGAACGGGAGCGTCCTACAGTTTTTGCTACGTCCTCCTGAGTCATTCCAAAGGATTCCACAAGCTCGCTGTATCCCTTAGCTTCTTCAACGGGATTAAGATTTTCACGCTGTAGATTTTCAATCAGCGCTATCTGCATTGCTTCTAAATCGGATAATTCCTTTATCTGTACCGGAACCTCTGAAAGACCCAGCATTCTTGCAGCTCTCCACCTGCGTTCACCTGCAACTATCTGATATCCGCTGCCATACGGTCTTACAAGCAACGGCTGTAAAATACCGTGCTGCTTTATTGATTCCGCAAGCGCCGAAATTGATTCATCATCAAAATTTTTTCTGGGCTGTTCCCTGTTCGGCTCAATTTCTGTAATTCTCAGGGTCTGACCTGAATCAGTATTTGTTTTGTTGTCTTCAAAAAGGGCGCTTAAACCTGTGCCCAATCCTCCTTTTGACGCCATTTACACACCTTCTCTTTTTCTTCCGAATAATTTTTTCTTTTCTTTCTTTTTCGGAGGTTCTTCATTTAAAATTTCCAGTCCTAAAAGCTCGTAATATTCCGCTCCCTTTGAACTTTTATCATAGTACATTACCGGTTTTCCGTGACTGGGAGCTTCTGAAAGTCTTACATTTCTCGGAATTTTAGTCTTAAAAATCTTACCCGGAAAATACTTTTCAACCTCTTCCACAACCTGTCCGCTGACATTAAGTCTCGGATCAAACATTGTAAACAGAATTCCTTCAATATCAATAGTCGGATTAAACTTTGTCTTTACAATTTTTATAGTTTCCATAAGCTGACTAAGTCCCTCAAGAGCAAAAAACTCAGCCTGCATGGGAACAATAATTCTGTCGCATGCCACCAGTCCGTTTATAGTTATAAGACTAAGAGACGGAGGACAATCAATAAATATAAAATCATAATCCAATCGGCAGGTAAGAAGCTGCATTTTCAGTCTGTTCATTCGGTCATCAATATTTATCATTTCTACTTCACCGCCTGCAAGGGCGGAAGTAGCCGGAACTATACTGACATTTTTAAATTCGGTTCTAATAATAGTATCCTGAATTCTCGCCTGACCGATCAAAACGTCGTATGAAGAGTATTCAATGGATTTTTTTCTGATTCCAAGACCTGTCGTAGTATTTCCCTGTGCGTCTATATCAATGCACAGCACTCTTTTATCCCTAGAACCAAGATAAGCCGCAAGATTCACAACGGTGGTAGACTTACCCACTCCGCCTTTCTGATTTGCAACTGCATAGACTTTTCCCATTGAATTTCCTCCTTTTTTACTACTATATTAAATTATACCACGTTCCGTCCCTCCTGTAAAGATATTTACGCATTTTTTGTTGTTTTTTTGCATAAAAAATGTTCCACGTGGAACACTCCGCTTTTTGAAAAAAGCTTGGCAAAAACTTTTATGCCGATTTTCATTAATTCAAAACATTTTTTTAAAGACTCACAAAGTTACTTTTGCAAAGAATAAAAATTTTTATATCGAATTTCATAAACTTAACTTTCATTTTAAAGACTCGTAAAGCAGCTTTTAAAAAAGCTGACAAAATTTTTTTATTTGTTATTTTCTTTGCTTGTGCAAAGAAAATAACGAAAAGAAACACCCTTCTTTCTTTGTTCACACAAAAGAAAGAAGCAAAGAAATGTAACGACTGCGTAACCCTTTCAAATTATCACGCAAGGTACTATCCCATAACTGTGCTGAGACATATCTTCTACTTGCGTTCTCTATTTAACTTCACCCATCTTACTTGGTTGTGAATTTTAAAGGTCAGGTCTCTTGTTGGTTTCCGTCATAAAAATTTGGTTAAGCTCTATATAAAAGCTTAACCATTTTAAAATTATCTTAAAAATTCTTATTTCCATTCATTATTGGAATTTTAACCCTATACTCTATATAGTCCTCATTTTGAATTTTTTTAGAATCCGCAGGAATTCCTGCCGCCTTCATAGTTTCTACTGCTTTATTAATAGTATTAACAAAAATTTTCACATTCTGAAAAACCTTACTTCTCTTTCTATAGCTTTCCTTGTCCTTTGCCTTTCCTATGTATTCGTCTATTGCCTGTTCAGTACGCTCAACATTCAGATTAAACTTTATCACCCTATTGATGATCTCCAGACGCTCTTCCTTACTTCCCAGTCTTAATAATGCTCTGGCATGTCTTTCCGTAAGATTAAATTTTGTTATAAGCTCCTTTTCTTCATCACTCAGCTTTAAAATTCTAAGCTTATTTGCTATTGTAGACTGTGCCTTGCCAAGCTTAAGCGCAGCGTCCTCCTGCGTCATACCGTAATAGCTGATAAGCTTTTCAATTGCGTTTGCTTCGTCAAAAAAAGACAGATCCTGACGCTGAATATTTTCAACTAATGCCAAAACAGCGCTTGTCCGGGCGGAAATATCCAATATAATACACGGCACATATCTCAGCTGTACCAGCTTTGCCGCACGCAGTCGTCTTTCCCCGGCAATCAGTTCGTATCCCCTATCAACTTTTCTCACCGAAAGAGGCTGTAAAATACCGTTTTGACAAATACTTTCTGCCAATGAACTTATATCGTTGTAATCAAATTCCGTTCTGGGCTGATGAGGATTCGGAACTATTTCAGATATAGGGATCTGTACTACACGATTTTCTTCTTTTTCTTTCTCCTTTGTAAAATTTAAAAATGCTGCCATATTTAACTTCCTTTCCTTTTGATACTTTAATTTTACCTTATAAGGGAAATTATTTCCACACAAAAATTCCCCTTTTAATATAAATAAAAGGGGAAAATACGGCATTATTTTTTAATTTTATAGAGGCTTGTTCTTTATCTGACTGCTGTTTCTGGGATATTTTAATGAAGTCTGCGATATTTTTTCAACAATAAAAAGCTTTCGTTGTTCAAAACCGTTGAGCTTGTAATCAATTTCGTCTGAAACCTTTCCGCCCATTGTTTTTATTGCATTTCCTGCGTTTTTTATACTTTCCCCCGGACCTTTAAGAGCGGCAAAAATTCCGCCTTTTTTTACAAATCCCATACAATACTCGCAAAGCACAGGCATTGCCGCAACCGCTCTTGCCGTAGCAACATCAAACTTTTCTCTGTACAGCACATTTTTAGCAGCGTCCTCTGCTCTCGAATGCACTGTTATAACTTTTATTCCAAGTCTTTCACAAAGCTCGTCAAGGAATTTTATCCGCTTGTTCAGACTATCAAGAAGAGTAATACTGATATCTTCCCTGTATAGCTTTAGAGGTACAGACGGAAATCCTGCCCCTGTTCCAACGTCTATAAGAGATGCCTTTTCAGGTATTTTTGCATATTTTGACAGCAGAATACTGTCCAGAAAATGCTTGACCCACACTTCCTCACACTCAGTAATAGCGGTCAAGTTAACTTTTTTATTATACTCAATTAAAAATTCATAATAAATGCACAGCTTTTCATGGAGCTTTTCAGAATACTCCAGACCGTTTTCCACAAACAGTTCTTCACATTGTTTAAAACTTACCATTTAATCTCCCCTGCTGTTCAAGCCATACTGCCAAAACTGAAGCGTCTGCCGGAGAAACTCCGGAAATTCTCGAAGCCTGACCAATATTTTCAGGCTTTTGTTTATTTAACTTTTCAATTGCTTCAAGTCTCAGTCCCCGAATATTACTGTAATCAAGGTCTGAAGGCAATTTTTTTGACTCCATTTTTCTCATTATTTCAATTTGTTCCATCTGCTTTGCAATATATCCCTCATACTTTATCTGCAATTCCACCTGTTCCCGTACTTCAAAATCAAGTTCAGGTCTTTCCGTGTCAAATTCAGCCAGCATTTCATATCCAAGCTGAGGACGTCTTATAAGATCTGCAAGCTTACAACCTGTATTCAAAGACGCAGTACCCTTATCTTCAAGGAACTTGTTAAGCTTTTCAGACGGCGCAATATTCAGTTTTCTAACACGCTTTATCTCGTTTTCGGTATCAGAAATCTTTTTTTGAAGTCTGTCATAACGCTCCTGCGAAATAAGACCGATTTTATAACCAATCGGAGTAAGTCGTTGATCAGCATTGTCCTGACGCAGAACAAGACGATATTCACTTCGTGAAGTCATCATTCTGTAAGGATCAGCACAGCCTTTTGTCACAAGATCGTCCACAAGAGTACCGATATATGAGCTTGCCCTGTCGAGTATCATAGGCTCTCTGCCCTGTATTTTCAGTGCGGCATTCACTCCCGCAACCATTCCCTGAGCCGCCGCTTCTTCATATCCGGAACTGCCATTAAACTGTCCCGCACCGTAAAGACCCTCCAGATTTTTAAATTCAAGAGTTGATCTCATCTGTACCGGATCGCAGCAATCATACTCTATAGCATATGCCGGACGCATAATTTCTACATTTTCCAGTCCTTTTATTGTTCGCAGAAACGCCAACTGAACGTCCTCAGGAAGCGAGGACGACATACCCTGCAAATAGTATTCATCGGTATCCAGACCCATTGGTTCAACAAAAAGCTGATGTCTTTCCTTATCGGCAAATCTTACGATTTTGTCCTCAATTGACGGACAATATCTCGGTCCCACACCCTCAATTCTACCCGAATATAAAGGCGATCTGTGCAGATTATCAAGAATTACCTTGTGAGTCTGGGCATTGGTATATGTAACATAACACGAAACAATATTTTCCATTTTAGACTGGTCAGTCTCAAAGGAAAAAGGTACGATATGCTCGTCACCATCCTGTTTTTCCATTTTTTCAAAATCAATACTGCGTTTATGCACCCTGCACGGTGTTCCGGTCTTGAATCTGCGTATTTCAATCCCGTTTTTTCTAAGACTTTCAGACAAAACAGTAGAAGGCAAAGCAGCGTCCGGACCGCTTTCATAGGACTCCTCACCAATATGTATCTTCCCTTTAAGATATGTACCTGTTGCTATAATCACCGCTTTTACCTTGTATTCAGCGCCAAGCTTTGTCCGTATACCGCAGACACTTTTATTTTCTGTCAGTATTTCAGCCACTTCACCCTGTTTAATAAAAAGGTTTTCCTGAGCCTCGCATACTTTTTTCATGTACTCATGATATCTCATTCTATCCGCCTGAACTCTAAGACTATGCACCGCAGGACCTTTTCCTTTATTAAGCATGCGGCTCTGAATAAAGCATTTATCTGCCGCCTTACCCATTTCACCGCCCAGAGCGTCAATTTCACGTACCAAATGTCCCTTTGCGGTACCGCCTATTGACGGATTGCATGGCATATTAGCGATCTGGTCAAGTGAAATTGTAAAAAGTACTGTTTTACAGCCAAGTCTTGCAGACGCAAGTGCCGCCTCAACTCCGGCGTGACCGCCGCCCACAACGGCGACGTCAAATTCTCCCATAAAATAACTCATATAATCACCATATTTAAATGTTCCACGTGGAACATTTTTCTTTAATTAATCTTATTTTCCTACACAAAATCTTGAAAACACGTCGTCTATGACCTTTTCCGAGGACTTCTCCCCTGTCAATTCCATTAAATTGTCCGCCGCACTTTCCAGCATAACCGTTACAGCGTCCAGCATTTCACCGTTTTCAAGTATCGTTTTTGCTTCGATTGTATTTGAAAGAGCCTTTTCAATACAATTTTTTTGTCTCTCATTTGCTATAATACCATCGCTTGCTTCAGACTTGTCATATAAAAACATATCTTCAAGAATCTTTTGCAGTCTTTCTATTCCCTCATCATTTTTCGCAGAGATCTCAACGATATTTTTGAAATTTGAATAAATAAAATCTTTATCAATCTTTGTTTCCCCGTCAATTTTATTTATCACTGCTATACAATTTTTATTTTTTAGCTTTTCAATAATTTCAAAATCTTTAGGCTCAAGTTCCGAAGTACTGTCAAAAACCGCAAGAATCAAATCTGCTTCATCAATTTTTTTGTAGGCAATATCTACGCCCATACTCTCAATAATGTCGTCTGTTTCTCTAATTCCCGCAGTATCCGAAAGACGCAGCGTAAGTTCTCCTATTCTTACATTTTCCTCAATTATATCACGGGTAGTACCTGCGATATCGGTAACGATACTTCTCTGATAACCGCTTAGACAATTCATAAGAGTTGACTTACCAACATTTGGCTTACCACATATTACAGTATTAATACCTTCCCTGACAATTCTTCCATGTTCATAGGTATCTAAAGTTTTAGTTAAATCTTTTACCACTCTATCTATCTGCACTCCCAAAACTTCCGGTTTTACTTCCGGAACGTCCTCTTCAGGAAAGTCTGCCCAAGCTGCAAGGTCTGCGAGAATGTTTACAAGTCCTTCTTTAATTTTATTTATTCGTCGGAATACCGCACCGTCTTTCAGAGCGTTTGCATATCTAAGCTGACTTTCTCCGCCCGAGCTTATTATGTCCATTACTGCCTCTGCCTGAGTCAATGACATTTTACCGTTTAAAAATGCTCTTTTTGTAAATTCTCCGCCTTGTGCCGGTTCTGCACCATATTTATATATCATTCTTAATATTTTTTTAGTAATATATCTTCCGCCATGACATGATACTTCAACAACATCTTCCCCAGTATAGCTTTTGGGATTTCTGAATACTGTCAATACTACATCATCTATTTTTTCATTATTATCATTAATGATTTGTCCGTATGCACAGGTATAACCGTCCATTTGAGAGGGCGCTTTTCCGGCGTAATTTTTAAAGATTTTGTCAGCTATTTCAAGAGATTTTTCACCGGAAATACGTATAACAGAAATTCCTCCCACAGCGTCAGGAGTAGCAACAGCGGCTATAGTAGACATAAACAACACCTCACAAAATAAAACAGGCGGCACAAGGCCGCCCATGAAATTAATTTGGCTTTATTAAAGCTCAATCTTTCCGTAAAGCCCCGCATTGATATCGTCTTCAGGCTTTGGTTTTTTATAATCTTTTTCAAAACTGGTTTTATAATCAAACGACATAGGTTCATCAATTTTTTTATTATTATCATTACTGCTTTTTCTACGCTTATTATATTTTCTAGGATTATCCGAAGCTATAACAATTTTTCTGTAAGGCTCTTCCCCGATGGACTTTGAATTTACGCCTTCTATTTTAGAAACAACCGAATGAATAATTCTTCTTTCATATGGATTCATCGGTTCTAAAACAGTTGATTTACCGGTTTTCAGAGCTTTTTCACTTATTCTTTCAGCCAGACCTTTAAGAGTTTCTTCTCTTTTTTCACGGTATCCGCAGCTATCCAGAGAAACTCTGATATAATCTCCTTCAATTCTGTTTGCAACCAGTGAGGAAAGGTACTGCAAAGCGTCGAGAGTTTCCCCTCTTCTGCCGATCACCGCACCTGAACCCTTGCTGTCAATATCGGCAAAAATTCCGGTTTCAACAGTAGTAATAGAGATATCATGTTCAATTCCCATTTTATCAAGTACTTTATCAAGATAATTTCTGCATGCGTCCATTTTAGTTTTTTCGACCAGTTCTTTTCTTTTCACGTCCATATAATCGGGACCCAGATCGTCAGGCTCGTTATATCCTGCCCAAACTTTAGCTTCAGTTTTAATTTTACCGAAAAAGCCTTTTTTAACGTCCTCAATAACCTTAAATTTTATATCTTTCAGAGGTATCTGAAAATCGTCCGCAGCCTTTCTCTTAGCATCTTCAATCGACTTTCCCGTAAAAACGCCGCATTTGTCCATAGGGACCATTTCTACTATTTCATCTGCCATTTTCTTTTTACTCTCCTTTCAGCGCCCGTACTTACTCGCTGTCGTCTTCTCTGTATTCATCGCCGTATTTTTCAGCCATACGCTTTCTTGCTTCGTTAATAAGCTCTCTGTTATATTTATTTCTCTCAGATTTGGACATTCCCTCTGTTTCAGCGTTATAATCTGCCCGTCCGCCTTTTTTAGCCTGTTCCTGCTGTTTCAGCATTTCAGCCTGCTGATTCATCATTCTTTGCATAAGTCCCGGTTTTTTATTTTTATTTTTTTCTTTAAGCTTAACATTTATAGCCTCGATACGTTTAGGACTGAAATAAGCATAAAGCAGGAAAGACTGCAAAAATGAAAATACCGAAGACCATATCCAGTAAAAGCCAACGCCGGCAGGTACTGAGAAAGCGAGCCATACCGAGAATACCGGCATAATGAACATCATTACTTTCATAGCGCCCATATTAGGCATATCAGGATTCATCTTCTTTGATTTATACTGTGAATAAATTGTAAAAAGAAGCTGAACAAGACCGGATATTATCGGTATCATAACAAGAGCTACTGCCGCCTTGCTCCACGTATCAGGGTGAATTGTAGGTATAACGCCCAGATCTACACCGAGAAAAGTATTTTTAAAGTTTGAAACTTTATCTACAAAATCGCTGCCCATATCCGAAAATAGATCGGGATTTTCCTTAACATACTTCAATATTGAAAGCTCAGGACGTGAAGTAAAAGACTTATCTCCTTTAGCAATACCGCTTGCTTCAATAATATCCTTAGCCTTTTCAAGTGTTCCGGAAGAAATTCTGAGAATATGCGAAAGCGGACGGTAAACAACGTCCAGCACGCCGTAAAGTATGATCATCGAAATAATCAGCGGCAGACAGCTTCCCATAGGATTAACGCCTTCTTCAGCGTATAGCTTTTGTTGTTCTTCAGCAAGCTTCTGCTGATTATTTGCATATTGTTTTCTCAGCTTACTGAGCTTTGGATTCAAAGCCTGCATTCTTACTGTTCCAAGCTGCTGCTTGTAAGAAATAGGAAGAAGAATTATTTTCGTAAGAAGCGTAAAAATTATAATTGAAAATCCGTAATTATTTACAACCTCGTAAATCCAGTACATTATCCAGCCCAGCGGTTTGCCGAGCAGTTCGCCTATCGGTCCCAAATCAGCATTTCTCCTATCTTTTTTATTCTAGCGATGACGTCCCAGGATATCAAATTTATCCGGCACGTAATCTATTCCCCCGTTGCTCCAAGGATTGCAGCGGAGTATTCTCCACACCGCAAGCCAGCCGCCCTTGATAAAACCGTGTTTTTTCAGTGCTTCAAGAGCATAGGACGAGCAAGTAGGGTGATATTTACAGCAGGGCGGGAAAAGTGGAGAAATAATTTTCTTATAGACTTTAATAAAACCCATAAAAATATATTTCATTTATTTTTCTCCGAAAGCTGCCGCTTTGATTTCATTTATTCCTTTATTTTTCAGGTATCCGCTTAAAACGCCGCTTTTTATTCTGCATGCAGAAGACCTTGCCACAATAATCATATCAATTCCTATAGGCATATTGATTTCATTTTCCCTGTAAGCTTGTCTTATAACTCGCTTCGCACGATTTCTAGCAACGGCGTTGCCCACTTTTTTTCCGGCTGTAATACCGAGCATATTGTAGGGTTTATTGTTGCGTCTCACATAAATAACAACGTTTTTGGACACTATGCATTTTCCCTTTTTGTAAAGATAGAGAAAACTTTTATTTTTATTTATTGTTTTAGTATAAAGCATAAATTTTATTTTTTTATACCTCAAGGTATAATATTCCTTTATCTTTATATAAAATTATTATACACTATAAATTTCAAAATTGCAATAAAAAAGAAATAATTTTATATACTCTTTTATTTAAAATAAAAGACCACAAAAAATGTGGTCTATCTTTAATTAGTGAGTAAGTCTTGCTCTTCCCTTAGCTCTTCTGCGGGCAAGAACCTTTCTTCCGTTTGAAGTTGACATTCTCTTGCGGAAACCGTGTTCCTTTTTTCTGTGAATTTTCTTAGGCTGATATGTTCTTTTCATTCTAATTCTCCTCCTTCTTACAAAAACGTCTAATTAAACGCTTTTATGCGTTATTTTCAATTCAGATACATTTTACCCGTAAAATGCATTTCACTAAATTATTATACATGCTCTTTTCTTCCTTGTCAAGAGTTTTTTTATCTTTTTACAGAAATATTTTTTACGCTTTTTGAAAAAAGCTTAGCAAAAACTTTTATATCGTCTTTAGTCTGATATAACATGTTCAATAAGGCTCGACAGGTAAGTATGAGAATATAAGAAAAAATTAAGAAAAAAGCTCAGCAAATACTTTTATATCGTCTTTAGTCTGATTATATCTGTTCAATAAGGCTCGACAGGTAAGTATGAGAATATAAGAAAAAATTAAGAAAAAAGCTCAGCAAATACTTTTATATCGTCTTTAGTCTGATATAACATTTTCAATAAGGCTCGACAGGTAACTACGAAAATAATTTTAGTCTGATTATACCTTTCCAATAAGGCTCAACAGTTAATTACTAACTACGCAGAACATTAAAGAACAGTTTTATATCCTCTGCTTTTTTTCAAAAAGCAGGGCTTGCACTTTTCAACAATTTATGTTATACTATTATTAATTGTAATTCTAATAGGAAACTGAAAAGTTTCCGGTTCGGAGGTAAAAAATACTATGAATTCCTTTGAAGACTTATTCAACTGCGTAGTAGACTACTGCAAAGAAGTCGGAGGCATAGGGGACGTCGCTTTAAAATTATGGATAAAAAACTTGAAGCCTGTAAATCTTGAGGGCAATAAAGCGGTGTTTATGGTAGATTCCGACTTTCAGCGGGGAGTTGTACTATCAAACTATGAACAGCTTTTAAAGAACGGATTTAAAGAAACTCTGGGTTTCGACGTAGAAATTGAAATCAGAATTCCCGATGATGACAATAAAATTTCTTCTCCCGTAGATCTTGATTCTCTCGATGAAAAGCAGCAGGAACTTGAAAAAAGCTACGAATATGCAAAATACGACTATACATTCGATACATTTATCGTTGGCAGTTCCAATGAATTTGCCTATGCTGCTTGTACAGCCGTTGCAAAAGGCGGCGGAATGGTATATAACCCACTCTTTATATACGGTCCGTCGGGACTGGGCAAAACACACCTTATCACCGCTACGGCAAATGAAATGAAACGCAATAACGATAAGCTTAAAATCGTTTACGTAACGGGTGAAACTTTTGCAAGTGAAATTATCAACGCTATTCATACTAAAAGTACCGCAGCATTTCACGATAAATACAGGAGTGCGGACGTTCTTCTCGTAGACGATATTCAGTTTATCGCCGGTAAGGACAGTACTCAGGAGGAATTTTTCCATACGTTCAACGCTCTTTATCAGGACGGTAAACAGATAGTACTGACTTCCGACCGTCCTCCAAAAGCCATAAAAACTCTTGAAGACAGAATACGTTCAAGATTTGAATCCGGACTTATCGCCGATATTTCAACTCCGGATTTTGAAACGAGAATGGCAATTATTAAAAGAAAAGCTGAACTTCTAGAGCTTAAAATTCCCGATGATGTGGCGCAGTTTATCGCCAATAAAATCAAAACCAATATCAGACAGCTTGAGGGTGCGGTTAAAAAGCTCAAGGCTCTTAATCATTACGCAGGCAGTCTGCCTACCATTTCAATGGCGCAAAGCGTTATCAGAGATATTCTCAACGACGATCAGCCTCTTCCTATTACAGTGGAAAAAATTATTGCAGAGGTTGCAAACGTCTACGGAGTAACTCCGGAAGATATACGCTCCACCAAGCGTTCCTCACAGATTTCAATAGCAAGAAAGGTTGCGGTTTACGTAGTAAGAGAAATCACTCAGATGCCCCTTGCCTCTATCGGTACTGAATTCGGCGGAAGAGACCACTCTACTATAGTATACGCAGTCAATAACGTATCCGCAAGCATAAAAAAAGACGCCCACCTTAAGGAACTTGTTGAAGATATAATTAAAAATATCAAGGATCATAACAATGCCTGACTTACTTTTTTTGAAAAAAAAAGTAAGCAAAAAAACTTTTATGCCGTACTTCATTAACCTGATTTTCTTTTTAAAGACTCGCAAAGTTACTTTTTAAGAAAATTGAAGAAAAAATTTGAAAAAAGCTTGGCAAAAACTTTTATGCCGAACATAATCAACTTGATTTTCTTTTTAAAGTCTCGCAAAGTTACTTTTTAAGAGAATTGAAGAAAAAATTTGAAAAAAGCTTGGCAAAAACTTTTATGCCAACATAATCAACTTGATTTTCTTTTTAAAGACTCGCAAAGCAGCTTTTTAAAAAGCTAAGAAAATTTTTTGCGCTTTATAAAAACGCAGACAAATATATTTGTTCATTTCTTGTCTCGTGACTGATGCCGAACCAAAGAAACACGTACTTTACTTTCTTTCATATGAAAGAAAGTAAAACAAAGAAAAATTTTATCCGCCTTACAACTACTGAACTAATGGTTCACCCCGTAAAAGGCAAGACATTTAATCTACAATTCACACCCAATTAAGATGGGGACAACTTAAAGGAGAACGTAAGTGGCAGAAATGTCTCAGTACAGTTTTGGGAGAGTACCTTGCGTGATAGTTTAAAAGGATTGCGCAGTCGTTACCTTTCTTTGCTTCTTTCTTTTGTGTGAACAAAGAAAGAAGGGCATTTCTTTTCGTTATTTTCTTTGGGCAATCAAAGAAAATGACAAATATGTTTTGCTTACACTTTTATAAAGCGTAGAATGTACGAGACAAGAAAGTTAAGAAAAAATTCAAAGAAACTTGTTTCTTTGATAAAAAATAAGTCTTTTCAACGATTGCACTGTATTTCAACACAGTTTTCAACAGACTGTTGAAAGTTATGTTGAATTATAAATTCAATAAAATCAAGCATTTGTATATTGAAGGTAAAATTAATTCCACATATTTCAAAAAACAGAAAATTAACAGCATGTTAAAAGAAAATTATGATTCCACAAAAAAATCCCCAATTTTTCCACTTTCAACACACAATTTCTCAACACCATCAACACAAAAATTCAAATTAAACATGTCCACATTTTATCAACACAGGCTATAAGGAAAACTTTTTACCGTCTGATTACCGGTTTTACTGAAAATTTCCTATAATTCCAACTTTTCAACACCCCCTACTACTACTACTATTTATAAAATTAATTTATATTATATTATTGATAAAAAAAACTGTTTTTTACTAATTGAAAAATTCCCGCTTTGTTAAAAGTCAAATAAAAAAATTTCTGAATAAAACAGGAAGGAGAAAAAATGAAATTTACATGTAAAAAAGAAGATATATGCTCCGCTATAAATAATGTTTCAAAAGCGGTCTCACCTAAATCGACTATTGCAGCTCTGGAGGGTATAAAGCTACGTCTGGACATGTCTTCCCTTGAGCTTACAGGGTACGATCTTGAGATCGGCATAACGACTTATATTGAATGCGATTCCTCCGATACGGGAGAAATAGTTTTAAACTCCAGACTATTCAGTGAAATAACAAGAAGAATGCCCTCCGACTTAATTACTTATGACATAGATGATAATCTGAATATGAAAATATACGGAGGAAATGCCGAATACCAGATATCTGCAATAAGCGCTGAGGAATATCCTGCGCTTCCTGAAATTGAAAGAGAAAATCCTATACTGATTAATCAGGAAGTATTAAAAAGCATGATAAATCAGACAAATTACGCAACTTCTCTTAACGACGCAAAACCGATACTTACCGGAGAACTGTTTGATATTGAAAATTCCGGAATAAATATGGTCGCAATAGACGGTTTCAGACTTGCTATCAGATATGAAAAAATCAATTGTGCTGATAAGCATTATTTTGTTGTACCGTCAAAGGCGCTTCTTGAAGCTTCAAGAATTCTTAAAGAGGACGCGGAAAATGATTGTGAAATTTTCGTAAATTCAAAACATATTCTTTTTGATATAAATGGGTACAGAATTTTTACAAGACTTCTTGAGGGAGAATTCCATAATTATAAAAACAGCGTGCCTAAGGAATTTAAAACTGAGGTAATTGTAAAAACCAGCGATATCGTTCATTGTCTGGAAAGATGCTCGCTGCTGCTTAATGAAAAGAATAAAGCTCCTGTAAAATGTACTTTCGGAAACGGTGAAATTAAAATAAACTGTAAAACAGGTATTGGCAGACTTGACGATAGTATTGAAGCTGAAATAAACGGCGAAAGCGTACTTATAGGCTTTAATAACAAGTATCTGCTCGACGCTTTAAAAGCTGCGGATACGGATAAAGTCAGAATTCAGATGACAGGGGCGAACAGAGCGGTAAAAATAGTACCTTTTCAGGGGGACAGCTTTACGTTTATCGTTATGCCTGTCCAGATAAAAGGCTGATAAAACTTTCAAATAAATTTGTTCATTTCTTGTCTCGTGACAAGAAACGAATCAAAGAAATGCGTCCGATCAAACGCCGCGGCAGGATTACGGCGCATAAAGCTCCGAATTTTATCCGTAATACTGTTTCTGAACTAATTGGTCTTCTCATAAAAGGCAAGACGTGACATCTAAAATTCAGACCAATGAAGATGGGAGCAACTTAAAGGAGATCGCAAGATGCAGAAATGTCTCAGCACAGTTTTGGGAGAGAACCTTGCGTGATAGTTTAAAAGGGTTACGCAGTCGTTACCTTTCTTTGCTTCTTTTCTTTGTGTGAACAAAGAAAGAAGGGTGTTTCTTTTCGTTATTTTCTTTGCACAAGCAAAGAAAATGACAAATTAAATTTTCGTAGCTTTTTAAAAAGCTGCTTTGCGAGTGTTTGGAAAGAAAATTAATTTGATTATATACGGTATAAAAGTTTTGGTTCCGCTTTTTCAAAAGCGGAGGACATAAAAGTTTTTGCTCAGCTTTTTTCAATTTTTTTCTTCAATTCTCTGCAAAATTAACTTTGCGAGTGTTTGTAAAGAAAATCAAGTTAAGTAAATTCGGCATAAAAGTTTTTGCCCAGCTTTTTTCAAATTTTTTCTTCAATTCTATTTTTACTTACTTGTCGAGCCTTATGAAAAATATACCAGTAAACTAAAATCGAAATAAAAGTTTTTTGCTTACTTTTTTTCAAAATTTTTTTCTTCAATTCTCTGCAAAATTAACTTTGCGAGTGTTTGGAAAGAAAATCAAGATAAGTAAATTCGCCATAAAAGTTTTTTGCTTACTTTTTTTCAAAAAAGTAAGAGAAAGGGAAGGAAATGGACAAAGAGATTATAGAAACCCAAATAAAAACAGAATATATAAAGCTAGATTCGCTTTTAAAGTTTGCAGGACTGACCGATACAGGCGGATTTGCAAAGGAGCTTATACAGCACGGTTCAGTTACTGTAAACGGCGAAGTATGCACAATGAGAGGGAAAAAAATCCGCAGAGGCGACGAGGTTTCAGTAGAAAATTTTACAGTCAGAGTGATTTAAATGTACGTAACAGCAGTAAAGGCAAATGGCTATAAAAACTTAAAAAACGCTGTGATAAGTCCGCACCCTGAATATAATCTTATTACCGGTATGAACGCTCAGGGAAAAACAAATCTTCTTGAAGCCATATGGCTTATGACCGGATGCAGAAGCTTTCGTGGTTCCAAAGACAGAGACTATATCTCTATTGACGGCAATATTATGGAGCTTGGTATGGCATTTTACGACGGAAGAAGAACTCAAAAAATTGAGTACTCAATGAGCCGTGAAAATATACGGGATAAAAAAATAAAATTGAACGGCGTTTCTATTAAGGGTACTAACGGACTGTTTGATTGCTTCAAGGCAGTGGTTTTTACTCCCGACGATACTGAACTGATAAAAGGAAGTCCGGAAAAACGCAGAACTTTTATTGATCTGTGCTGCTGTCAGCTTAACGGCAGGTGTCTGGATTCCGTGAGAAGATACGATCTGCTTCTGAATCACAGAAATACGCTTCTCAAATCAATTGCCGCCGGAAAAGCGCAAAGGGACAGTATTTATGTCTGGGATCAGCAGATAGCTGCAATAGGTACTTTTATTTCTGTAAAAAGAAATGAATACGTAAAAAAAATGAATGAAACCTGCCAGAACCTTTACAGCCGTATTACAGGCGGAAAAGAAATTCTGACTATTGAATATAATTCTAACATTTTCGGCAGTCAAATTCCTGAAGGTAATGACGGAAACGACGCAGTTGCGAAGTATTTTATGAAGCTTAACGGTTCAATAGACGATGATATCAGACTTGGTTATACTTTGTGGGGAGCTCACAGAGACGATCTGATCATTAAAATAAACGGAATGAATATCAAAGAATTCGGTTCACAGGGACAGAAAAAAACAGCCGCACTGGTTATGAAGCTTGGTCAGGCTGAGATATATTTCAAAAAAAGCGCAGAAGCTCCGGTTATTCTACTGGACGACGTTATGGGCGAGCTTGACGAAAGCCGTCAGGCGCTTGTCTTTGAGACGGTAAAAAATATGCAGGTTTTTATAACCGCATGTAATGAAAATGCTGTTAAGGGACTTGCGAACGGCGCAGTTTTTCGAGTGGAAAACGGGGAAGTTACAGCTATGCAGGAGAGGTGAGGTATGTATATTCATCTGGGAAATGAAATTTCTGTAAAGAAAAAAAATATTGTTGGTATTTTTGATATCGAAAATACTACTATCAGTAAAAATACCGGACATCTTCTGGAAAATGCAACCAAAGAGGGAAGAGTGGTAAATGTTTCCTATGAAATGCCTAAAAGCTTTATAGTTTCTATGGAAAACGGAAGGGAAATAGTCTATATTTCGCAGATTTCAGTTGCTACCCTCAGAAAAAGAGCGAGTAACCAATATTAAAAAGTTTTTAATAAAAAATTTATTGTTCATTTGATACGCTTTAGTAAAAGCGTAGTAAAACTTTTTCTTAACTTTCTTGTTTCGCAACAAGAAAGTTACAAAGAAATGCGTCCGCTCAAACGCCGCGGCAGGCTTACGGCGCATAAATCGCCGAATTTTATCCGTCATACAGTTTCTGAATTAATAAGTCTCCCCATAAAAGGCAAGACATGACATCTAAAATTTACGCCCAATTAAGATGGGAGCAACTTAAAGGAGAACGTAAGTTGCAGAAATGTCTCAGAACAGTTTTGGGAGAGTAACTTGCGTGATAGTTTGAAAGGGTTACGCAGTCGTTACCTTTCTTTGCTTCTTTTCTTTGTGTGAACAAAGAAAGAAGGGCATTTCTTTTCGTTATTTTCTTTGGGCAATCAAAGAAAATGACAAATTAAATTTTCTCAGCTTTTTCAAAAGCTGCTTTGTGAGTATTTAAAAAGAAAATCAAGTAAACATAAATCGTCATAAAAGTTTTTTGCCCAGCTTTTTTCAAAATTTTTATCTTTAATTTTCTATGGAGTAAATCTTCGTGAATTAATTAAAATATACCAGTTAAGTAAATTCGATATAAAAGTTTTTTGCCTACTTTTTTTCAAAATTTTATCTTTGATTTTCTGTAAAACTGACTTTGCGAGTCTTTAAAAAGAAAATCAAGTAAACATAAATCGTCATAAAAGTTTTTTGCCTACTTTTTTTCAAAAAAGTAGGGAAGGAGGAAGAGTACATGTCAGCAAATCAGAATTACGATGAAAATCAAATACAGGTACTGGAAGGACTTGAAGCAGTAAGGAAACGTCCGGGAATGTATATCGGTTCAACAGGTCCGAAAGGTCTGCACCATCTGGTTTATGAGATAGTAGATAACTCAATAGATGAAGCGCTTGCAGGATTTTGTTCAGAAATCAGAATTGAAATTCTTGAGGGAGACATAATAAAAGTCTCTGATAACGGACGTGGAATACCTACCGGTATTCACCCGAAGGAGGGAATTTCTGCGGCAACTGTCGTTTACACTATACTTCATGCAGGCGGTAAATTCGGCGGCGGCGGATATAAGGTATCCGGTGGACTTCACGGCGTAGGCGCTTCAGTTGTTAACGCACTTTCCGAGTGGCTGGAGCTGACTGTAAAAGACGGCGAGCATGTACACTTCCAAAGATTTGAAAGAGGAAATTACTCTGAACCTCTTAAAATTATCGGCGATACAACTGAAACCGGTACTTCCGTTATGTTCAAAGCGGACGGCGAAATATTTGAAGATACTCATTATGATTTTGAAGTTTTGCTGAAACGTTTAAGGGAACAGGCTTTTCTTAATGCAGGCATAAAAATAGTTTTCAGTGATCTGCGTGACAAAGAAAATGAAAAGTCTGAGGTACTTCACTATGAGGGCGGTATAAGACAATTTGTTGAGCATATCCATAAAACCAAGGGACTGGAATCTCTGTCAGATAAGGTAATTTACGTTTCAGGTATGCAGGGGGATTCCTTTGCGGAAATAGCAATGCAGTATAACGACAGCTATAACGAGGTTATTCTGTCATTTGCCAATAATATTCATACTACTGACGGCGGTTCTCATGAAACGGGATTTAAAAACGCTCTTACAAAAGTTATAAATGAATACGGAAAGAAATTCAATCTGCTCAAAGATGGTGAAAAGCTGCTTGGAGACGACGTAAGAGAAGGTCTGACAGCCATAATTTCCGTTAAGCTTACCGAGTGTGAATTCGAGGGACAAACTAAGGGAAGGCTGGGAAATCCGGAAGTAAAAGGCTTTATAGAAAAAATGATAATGGAAAAGCTGATGTGCTATCTGGAAGAGAATCCGGCAGACGCAAAAGCAATATTTGAAAAATCCCTAGCAGCGCAGCGTGCCAGAGAAGCGGCAAAAAAAGCCAGAGAAACTGCAAGAAGAAAAACTGCCATGGAAAGCGCTTCGCTTCCGGGTAAGCTTGCAGACTGTTCAGAGCATGACACTGAATTTACAGAAATATATATCGTCGAGGGAGATTCTGCGGGAGGTTCTGCAAAAGAGGGCAGAGACAGGCGGTATCAGGCTATACTTCCTCTATGGGGTAAGATGTTAAACGTAGAAAAAGCAAGAATAGATAAGGTTTACGGTAATGAAAAGCTTATGCCTGTAGTAACGGCTCTGGGAACAAGTATCGGCGAGGATTTTGACATATCAAAGCTGCGGTACGGAAAAATAATAATTATGGCCGACGCCGATGTAGACGGTTCGCATATCAGAACTCTGCTGCTGACATTTTTCTTCAGATTTATGAGACCGCTTATTACAAACGGTAATATTTACATTGCTCAGCCGCCGCTATTCAAAGTATTCAGAGGAAAAAAGGTAAAGTACGCTTTTTCTGATGAAGAAAGAGATCAGTATATTGAAGAATTGACAACAGAAAACGGTACAAAACCGGAGGTTCAGCGTTATAAAGGTCTTGGTGAAATGGATCCTGAACAGCTCTGGGAAACTACTATGAATCCGGAAACAAGAACTATGCTTAAAATAGATATGGAGGATGCTGTTAAAGCAGACGAAACCTTTACGATCCTTATGGGCGATAAGGTGGGACCCAGAAAAGAATTTATTGAAACAAACGCTAAATATGTGGAGAATCTGGATATTTAAAGTTTGAAGATTTTGTAAAATCTTCGCTAAAAATTATATGTTCATTTCTTGTCTCGCAGCAAGAAACGAACCAAAGAAACAAGTTTCTTTGAATTTTTTCTTAACTTTCTTGTCTCGCAACAAGAAAGTTACAAAGAAATGCGTCCGCTCAAACGCCGCAGCAGGCTTACGGCGCATAAAGCGCCGAATTTTATCCGTCATACAGTTTCTGAACTAATAAGTCTCCCCGTAAAAGGCAAGACGCATCATCTAAAATTTATACCCAATTAAGATGAGGGCATTTGAACAAAAACGCTGAAAGCTGCCCTTGGACTTGATGGGAGTCAGCGGTTTTAAAGAAACAAATTGTCTTTTAGGTGGAGAATAAGTATTAAGAAAGCGTGTTTGACCCTTTTTCTTTTCTTTGTTATACTTTCTTTTTTACGAAAAAAAGAAAGTATATTGATTTTCTTTGTAACTTTCTTGCATCAAGGCAAGAAAGTTAATAATAAAAATTTTTTCAGCTTTTTAAAAAGCTGCTTTGCGAGTATTTAGAAAGAAAATCAAGTTAATGAAAATCGGCATAAAAGTTTTTGCCAAGCTTTTTTCAAAAAGCGGAGTTTTTTGCCTACTTTTTTTCAAAAAAGTAGGGGAAAGGATAAAATATGGAAGATGAGGCTTTAGTAAAGAAAAGGTACTCGATACCGTACGAGCTTTTCGGGGAGGCGTTTACAGTTTTCCAGAAGAAGTTTGTATTTCCCCGAAACCGAATAATGTCGGTATTGCTTTTAATCTTTGCGGCAGGCAACGTATTGAATATAATGTACGGAAACGGCGAAACTATCGGATACGTACTGGTACTTGTCTGTATTGCTCTTGCATTTATAAACTGGTATAATCCCAGAAAGCTTAAAAGAAATCTTATGGAATCTGTAAAGGGAATAGAAAACGACGTTTATACTCTGACAATATATCCCGAAAGAATCGTTATAGGAACTGTTTTAGAACCGGAAAATGAAAAAGAACCGGAAGAATATGAAGAAGTTTTCGGTGAAATTCCAATAAAAGAAGATATTGCAGATACTGAAATTTATCTTAACAAAAACGTAAAGGTTATTGAAAGAAAAAATTTCTTTATGATATATATAAAAAAATCAATGTTTTACGTAGTACCTAAAGAAACGCTGACGCAAGAGGAAATTGAGATAATGAATCTTCATTTTCAAAAACAGCTGGATAAGAATTTTATTTGTGAAGCAAGTAAATAAATAAAAGGAAGTTTAAGAAATGTTTAATGACAACTCAAAAGTTTTTAACGTAGATATTGATAAGGAAATGAGAAAATCTTTCCTTGAATACTCAATGTCTGTAATTGTGGCCAGAGCGCTTCCGGATGTAAGAGACGGTATGAAACCTGTTCATAGGCGTATTATCTACACTATGAACGATTCTAAAAATACCTATGACAAGCCCTACAGAAAGTGCGCATACACAGTCGGAGAAGTACTCGGTAAATACCACCCTCACGGAGACGCTTCTGTTTATGACGCTTTAGTACGTCTGGCGCAGAAATTTTCTTTAAGATATCCTCTTATTGACGGTCACGGAAACTTCGGTTCTATTGACGGCGATCCGCCTGCCGCTTACCGTTATACTGAGGCGAGAATGTCCAAAATCGCAGGAGAAATGCTTACGGACATTGAAAAGGAAACTATTCCTTATACCACTAACTACGACGATAAATTAAAAGAACCTGTAGTACTTCCAAGCCGTTTTCCGAATCTTCTGGTAAACGGTTCTGTAGGTATTGCTGTTGGTATGGCTACAAATATTCCGCCCCATAATTTAGGAGAGGTAATCGACGCTATCGACCTTGTTATGGATAATCCCGACTGTACTCTTGATGAAATTATGGAACATATAAAAGGACCTGATTTCCCTACAGGCGGTATTATAATGGGACGTGCGGGAATAAGGGCCGCTTACGCTACCGGCAGAGGTAAAATAACCCTTCGTGCCAACACCACAATTGAAGAAATCAAAGGCAGACAGTGCATTATAGTACATGAAATTCCTTACATGGTAAATAAGGCAAGACTTGTTGAGTCTATGGCGAATCTTGTAAAGGACAAGAGAATCGACGGCGTTCACTTTATCCGTGATGAATCCGGCAGAGAGGGAATGCGTATTGTTGTAGAGCTTAAAAAGGACGCTATACCTCAGATTGTACTCAATAAGCTATTCTCCTATACTCAGCTTCAGGACACAGTGGGCGTTATTATGCTTGCACTTGTTGACGGAGAACCTAAGGTTCTCACACTGAAGCAGACTATTGAACAGTATATTAAATTTCAGGTAGAGGTAATAAGACGCCGTACTGAATACGATCTAAAAAAGGCAAAGCACAGAGCGCATATATTGGAAGGTCTGGTTATTGCTGCGGATAATATTGACGAAGTAGTGGAGATTTGTAAAACATCTGAAAATATTCCGCATTCAAAGCAAAGATTGCAGGAACGTTTTAACCTTACGGAAATTCAGGCTGAAGCTATAGTTCAGATGACTTTAGGTAAGCTGACCGGTCTTGAAAGACAAAAAATTCTGGACGAATTAGATGAACTGATGAAGAAAATTGAAGAACTGGAAGCAATACTTGCAGACGAAAACAAGGTTCATCAGATAATTAAAGACGAGCTTGCCGAAATCAGAAGAAAATACAGTGATGACAGAAGAACTCAGATTGAGACGGTAAGCGGAGAAGTTGACATCGAGGATCTTATCCCTGTTGAGGACTGTGTTGTGACATACACAAATATCGGCTATATCAAGAGAATGCCTGTAGACGTTTATAAAACTCAGCGCAGAGGCGGCAGAGGCGTTTCCGGTATGAAACAGCGTGAAGAGGATTTCGTAAACGAAATGTTTATTTGCTCCACTCATGACAATATTCTGTTTATAACTAATAAGGGTATTATGTATAAGCTGAAATGCTATGAAGTACCGGAAGGTTCAAAGTCGTCAAGAGGAGTTAACGCAGTAAATCTTCTTCCATTGAGTGAGGACGAAAAAATTGCCGCAATGATAAAAACCTCTGATTTTGACGAGGGTAAGTACGTTGTAATGGTAACTAAAAACGGTAAGATAAAAAGAACCGCCCTTTCAGCGTACAAAAACGTCAGAAAGAACGGTCTGATAGCTATCGGACTGGACGAGGGCGACGAAATCGCCGGAGTAAGAATGACCGACGGCAGCGCACAGCTTTTCGTGGCTACAAGAAACGGTATGGCTATAAGACTTGAAGAAGAAAAAATCAGGTCTATGTCACGTTCCGCCCACGGCGTAAAGGCGATAAAGCTCAGGGACGGCGACTATGTAGTATCTATGGCGAGAGTAAGAGAGGGAGCTTCGCTTCTGACCGTAACCGATAAGGGATACGGCAAGAGGACTGAGCTTGACGCTTACAGGATCCAGAACAGAGGCGGATTCGGTCTGCTGAATTATAAAACAGGAGAAGAAAAGGGATATGTCTGCGGAATAAAGGTTGTAGATGAAACAGACGACATAATCCTTATCTCTAATGACGGTATAATTATCAGAATAAGATGTGCCGACGTAAGAATTATGGGAAGATATGCAACAGGCGTTAAGGTTATGAAGGTTGCGGAAGAAAGCCGTGTTGTTTCATTTACCAGAGCCGAACATGATGAAGAGGCTGAGGTTGAAACAGTCGATCAGCCGAGTGAGGAAGAAATTGCTCAGGATATGGCAAATGCACAGGCAGAAGAAATTGAAAATAATACGGTTGAAGAGACTGAAGAACCAGAAAATTCAGAAGAATAAAACAATCCTCCGGATAATATAAAATATCCGGAGGAATTTTATTAATAAATAACGTAAAAAAACTGCTTTAAATGGTATTACCGAACTTTACCGGAAATGAATATTCCATTTGGACATATTCCGAGTTTTATTTATTCATTTTGGGATTATCTGTACGTTCAAGAAGATAATCAATTGAAACATCAAAAAAATCTGCAATTAGAATTAAAGTTTTCAAATCCGGTTCACGCTTTCCGGTTTCATATCGGCTTATACTCATTTGAGTAGTATTTAACTTCATTGCAAGAGATAATTGTGACATATGCTTTTGTTTTCGTAATAATTTTAATCTCATAAAAAAACCTCTTGACATTATTATACCAATATGGTATAATATATTTATTCCAATTCGGAATAAATGAAAATTATATGAAACGAGTTAAAGAAAATGCATTTAAAAGGTTGAGGGTTAATGTCTTGAGGTAATCTAAGGATTTCAATTTATTCTCAATTGAGATAATCATGATTATAATTTTCTTTTGTTCTTCACTCTCAGAGCTTTGGAGAAATGAGTATTTATTGATTGGGATTTAGACATTAAGATTAGCATTTATTCTTTAACTCGTTTGATATAATTTGGATTAAAATCGGCGCATGTTTTGTGTCGGTTTTATTTTTTATATAGAAAAATTAACTTTGCAGGTTTTTAAAGTAATTGAGTTAATGAAATCCGGCATAAAAGTTTAGCTTATATAAAAGCAAAAAAAGCGAACAAAACTAAAGTTTTATATTTAGTTATTTTATACAAATTTAAAAAAAATTCATAATTGTTAATAATTTGTTCACATTTAAAGATTACATTTCTGTTACAATGAAATTATATAAAATTAAGTAAAATAATCAAAAAAGGAAACGACACAATTGAAAAAATAAAAAGACGGTACAGTAGATTCTGCTGATATTATTTTACTGAATAAATATCTTTTAAGTAAGGCGCTTTACCCTATAAGAGAAGATTTGAAGGTAAACGTCGATATAGACTATAACGTAGATGAGGAAAGTTTAGAATTAATAATTATGTTTTGTAAAAGGACTGGGAAAAAGTTATGAAAATAAGAAAATCAGCGAAAAAATATATCTGTTTTTTTTCTGTATTGAGTATGATTATTCCCTGCTTTGAGGTAAAGGCTCAGGGCGGAATGAAAGCAAGTCAGGATTGTATTGATCTTATCAAGGAAGCAGAAGGATTCAGCAGATATAAATATTGGGATTACAGTCAATGGACTATCGGATACGGTACGGGAGTTGACGTAAATGATTATCCGTACGGAATTACCGAGGAGGAAGCCGAAAATCTTCTTGCACAGTCGCTTGTGATATATGAAGGTTATGTAAACAGATTTGCAGATAGATATGATGTGGAACTGAAACAGAATCAGTTTGACGCAATGGTAAGTCTTACATATAATATGGGAAATATATGGGGTGTATACGACGATTTTGACCTGAAAACTTATATTGTAAACGGTTCAGAAAATTATAGCTTTTTGGAAATTGCAAAAGGCTTCGGCGAATGGAGAATGGCCGGAGGAAGCGTATTGCAGGGACTTGTAAACAGAAGACAGAAAGAAACGGCTCTTTTTCTGTCAGACCGTACAGATATATGCTCTGAAGTATGGAGAGTGAATAACGAGGCAGGATTGAATTTAAGAGAGCAGCCTGATATTTCATCGGAAAAGACCGGATTTATGTTAATGAACACTATTTTTGAAGTTACCGAAAAAGTAATCACAGAAGACGGTATGCTATGGGGCAAGACTTTTTATGAGGGCAGAGAACAGTGGTGTTCACTTGATTATTCAAAATATATGGTCGGCGGATCTTTTAATTATGAGGGAGACGCTGAAATTAATACAGATATAACAGAAGAAAAACCCACAGAAAATCCAGAAGAAAGTAAAAGGGAAGATACCGGAAGCATAGAAAAATTGTCTGAAGAATGGAAGGTAACAGCTTCAGGTGGTTTAAAGCTGAGAGAGGGACCGGGTCTTAATTACAATCAGGTAGGATTTTTGGACTATAATGAAAAAGTCATGATAACTGCCGCTGTAGAAGCGGACGGTTATCTGTGGGGAAAAGCTGAATACTATGGAAAAACCGGCTGGTGTACTCTTGACTATGCGGAGCGTATAAGCAATCAGGAAATTGGGGAAGATTCTCTAAAGGGTATTTATATTTACAAAAGTCCTGATAAGGTAGAGTATAAAGAGGGTGAAAAGCTGGATCTGAGCGGTATAGAGGTCAGAGGAGTTTATACGGACGGAAGTGAAAAAACAATAACAGGTTTCAATATAAGTGGATTTGAATCTACTGAGAAAAGTCATATTGTAACGGTCTCTTATATGAAAAAAACAGCTTCTTTCAGAATTGCCGTAACTGATAAAAAGAGTTCCTGATAAAATAGTTTATTTTTAGGACAGGAATTAAATATAAGCGGATTAGTAGTTGAAACGTGTTACAGCGGTATAAATGAAATAGGTATAAAGAAATGTTAAGTTAATGGAAATCGGCATAAAAGTTTTTGTCTAACTAAAAAAATTTTACCTATAAAATTTTATGAAATTAACATTGCGAGTCTTTAAAAGAAATGTTAAGTTAATGGAATTCGGCATAAAAGTTTTTGTCCAACTTTTTTCAAAAAGTTGGGGAAAGGAGAAAAGATGTTAAAGGGACTTTTAAGCAAATCTGTCTGCGGAGAATGCCGTATATGCTGCGGATTTGACAGTACTGACGTCTGGGAAATGCCGGTGATGAATGAAGAGACAAAAAACAAGCTGGAAGCTCTTAGACCGGGTACGGAATTTGTCAGGACTAAAAAAAATTCGTATATTACAAAGTGCGGAGAACTTTCAGATGATGAGATATTTTACTGTCCGGCACTGGATAAAAATACAGGCTGTATTCTGGGTGATGAAAAACCGTTTGACTGCAAAATCTGGCCTTACAGAGTTATGAATTTTAAGGGAAGCAAGGTTATAACGGTCTGTCCGGTGTGCGGAGAAATTTTCAGCCGTCCTTTGAGGGAGCTTGTTGATTTTCTTGAATGCGGACTTGCCGTAAAAATAGATGAATATTCAAATGAGAATCCTGATATTGTTAAGGATTATGACTTTTCATATCCGATTTTAAAGGTATTAGGAGAAATAAAGCAAAAGTAAATATTATGCAATGTGTATAAAAGTTTCAACAAAAAGTAGTGTAATACTACAAATCTGATAAAAAATCTTGACATAGAAAAAATTTCATGATATACTAAGAACATAGAAAAAGTAAAAGAATAGGTTTAAAATAAATGACAAATTTATTGAAAAATAAGGACGCAATACTGAGGGTCTAAGCCTAAGGGTATGACAGCCGGTTGCATATGGCGTTGTTACAGCAGCGTATTGTATATAGCCGACCTAAAAGAAGAAAAAAGGTCGGTTTTTTTATTAACAAACGACGATTAAACCTGTTCAAAATAAGTTGCCGCTATTAAGGAAGAAAGAGGGAAATGTCATGAAAAAGAACACATTAATGAAAACTTCTGCTATCGTAGCTTCAGCAGTTATGGCGGCAGCGGCAAACGGTGCTACAGTTTCAGCAAAAACAGCAACTCCCAGAACAATGAGAAGAACTAAAAAAAATGATGTTATTTCTATGGAAACTATCGAACTTTCTGACGCACAGGCAATCGCAGGCAAAACAGTTTCAGTACAGATGACAATGGAAACCGGAAACAATTGTTATGCTTATGATCTCGTAGTTGAATATGCTCCGGAACTTGAATTGGAAAGCGTTGTCGGTGCAAACGCTTACAGTGAGCTTGACAATTATGTAGCGATTGTGGGATATGTAAGCACAAATCCGTTTATGGATAATAAACCTATTGTAACTTTTAATTTCAAAGTTCCCAGTGAAGCTGAGGTGGGTGACATTTATGAAGTTAAATTTAACGATATAAGAAGCTTTTCAGGTCTTGACTGTGATTTTGAATACTTTGAATTAGAAAACAGTGAAATTGAGGTTTTGGAAGAAACTAAAAAGCATACTGATTATATGGTATTTGAAAAGAAAGATGAAAACGGCAATGTAATCGACACATTGACCGGTCTTAGGGGAGATGCTGACGGGGACGGTAAAGTCAGTGCAAAGGACGCTGCAATGATAGCTCAGCATTGCGCTAAATCGTATACTGGAGAATCAGTTATTGAATCTGAAGAAAATCAGTATTTTGCAAATGTAAATGCAAACGGCGGAAAGCCTACTGCCAGAGACGCTGCAGCTATTGCAAATTATATGGCAAAAAAGAGTATAAGTGATGCGACTTGGGACGATGTTATAAAGTAAACTTGAATTAATTCATGTTTTCCCTGATCATCACATATATATTAAGAAAAAGACGCGTTGAATGCGTCTTTTTCTTTAAAATTAAAATGATAATGGTTATTATTATATATTGCAGTTTCCACATACTTTATGTGAAAACTTTGTGAATTCTTGTAAAAAATCATTGACAAAAAAAGAAGTATGTATTATAATAAAATCAGTCAAAGGGAAACCTTTGCTTAAATAAAAAATACAAATAATATTATTGGAGGATAATAAAATGAAAAAATTTGTTTGTTCAGTATGCGGTTATGTTTTTGAGGGAGAAGCTGCTCCGGCTGCCTGTCCTCAGTGTAAAGCGCCGGCTTCAAAGTTTACTGAAGCTCCGTCAGAAGGTCTTGCTTGGGCCGATCAGCATGTCGTTGGGGTTGCAAAGGATGTTGATCCTGAAATTATAGAAGGATTAAGACAAAACTTTACAGGCGAATGTACAGAAGTAGGTATGTATCTTGCAATGGCAAGAGTTGCGCATAGAGAAGGCTATCCTGAAGTCGGAATGTACTACGAAAAGGCAGCTTACGAAGAAGCAGAGCATGCTGCAAAGTTTGCTGAACTGCTTGGTGAAGTTGTTACAGACTCAACAAAGAAAAATCTTGAACTGAGAGTGATGGCAGAAAACGGTGCATGCGAAGGTAAGAAAAAGCTTGCGGCAAAGGCTAAGGAACTTAATCTGGATGCTATTCACGATACAGTACATGAAATGGCTAAGGACGAAGCTCGTCACGGCTGTGCATTTGAGGGACTTCTTAACAGATACTTCAAATAATAAAAAACATATAAGAAAGCTCATTTAGGCTTTTCTCCTTCTTCTTTATTAATTAGCTCCTCGATTCTATACGGGGAGCTAAAATTTTTTCTACTTTTAAAAAAATTGAGAAAAATACATGCAAAACTAAGTAAAAAGTGTAACAGAAAAATATAAAAAAAGACCGCAGTTTCCGTACCTTGACGAAAATCACAGTCTTACTGAAAATCTATCTAAAAAATTTTTTTGACAAGGAAAAAAATAAAGAATCGAGACTAAAAAATCTCGATTCTTGGTGACCCGTACGGGAATCGAACCCATGATTCCGCCGTGAAAGGGCGGTGTCTTAACCTCTTGACCAACGGGCCTTATGGTAGCGGCAGTAGGATTTGAACCAACGACCAATCGGGTATGAACCGAGTACTCTAGCCAACTGAGCTATGCCGCCATTTTTTATCGTTTCAGTCGTTTTTTATTACCGCTTCATGCGACTATATTATTATACACGCTTTATCCTTAAAAGTCAACACTTTTTTTATAAAAAAGTTATATTTGTTGAAATTGACAGATATAGCTTTATTTTTATAGCTAAAACAGTGCAAAAAGTAGAAATGAAAAATTATTTTTTTCTTAATTGCATATTTATATGCAAAAAAATGCCCTTTTTTGCCCATTGGTGAAAGACGTTTTTAAATGTTTTTCAATCTTACATTTTATTTACAAGGAGGTTTATATGAACGATAATGACAAATCAAAAAAGGAGCGTTTATTCTGCTGTTATTATGCAAAGCTGGGAAACATTTTTGAAGCGGCAGTACGGGCAGGTTTTTCTCCGGATACGGCGCTTGTAAACGGTATGGATATTTTAAAACAGAAAAAGTATCAAAAAAGCATATCTGTTCTTATGTCTGAAACTGTTTCTCCCTCTAAGCTTGTAAAAGCCGGACTGGAAAGGCTGGCTTTCGGAAGTTCCAACGACGCAGTTTACTTAGCATTCTCGGAAGAAATGCCGTCGCCGGAAAAAATTTCTTCACTCGACCTTTTTAATGTATCGGAAATTAAAAAGGTCAAAGGCGGAGGCGTTGAAGTAAAATTGTTTGACAGGCAAAAGGCAATGGAAAAAATGTACGAATTTGCGTCAAACGACAATAGTTCTACCGCAGCTTCAAATCTTCTTGAAGCCCTTACAGGATTGGAGGCGGAATCGGAAAATTGAAGTTTAAGAAATTTTCCCCCAAACAGCGTCTTGCAATAGGCTGGTGGACTCACCCCTCATACAGAAACAAAGACGCAATCATCTGCGATGGGGCTGTCAGAAGCGGCAAAACACTATGCATGTCAATGGGTTTTGTTAGCTGGGCAATGACATGCTACAACGGCTGTTCTTTTGCACTATGCGGTAAAACGGTTACATCACTGCGGCGTAATCTTGTAGAACCGCTTCTCGGAACACTGGGCGCTATGGGTTTTACCTATATTGAAAAGCTCAGCAAAAGCTACATCGACATTGAAATGTCCGGCAGACGCAACAGATTCTATTTCTTCGGGGGACGAGACGAAAGCTCAGCTTCACTGATTCAGGGGATTACTCTTGGAGGAGTTCTGCTTGACGAGGTGGCATTAATGCCACGTTCATTTGTTGAACAGGCTGTGGCAAGATGTTCCCTTGCAGGTTCAAAGCTGTGGTTCAACTGCAATCCCGATCACCCTTATCACTGGTTCTACAGGGAATGGATAAAAAAGCATGATGAAAAAAATGCTCTTTATGTTCATTTCACCATGAAGGACAATCCGTCGCTTACAAAGGCGGTCAGAGAAAGATACCAACGGCTTTATTCGGGAGTTTTCTACGAACGCTTTATTCTGGGCAAGTGGACTGCTGCAAGCGGCGTTGTTTATCCTATGTTCAAGGAATCGGAGCATGTGTTTGATAGTCCGCCGGAATGCGATAGATTTATAATCTCCTGCGATTACGGTACTGTTAATCCTTCCTCCTTCGGTTTATGGGGACATTGCGGCGGAGTGTGGTACAGGCTTGACGAGTACTACTACGATTCTCGCCGTGAAGGTATTTCAAGAACAGACGAGGAGCATTATAAAGGTCTTTCCGATCTTGCAGGAAACCGCACCATTGAATATGTGGTTGCTGATCCTTCGGCGGCAAGCTTTATAGAGTGCATTCGCCGTCACGGAGAATTTGATGTGATCCCGGCAAAAAATGACGTTCTTTCTGGTATACGCAGAGTAAGCGACGCTTTGAAATCGAAAACAATTATGTTTTCAAAAGATTGTACGGATTGTCTCCGTGAATTTGCCATGTACTGCTGGAATGAAAAAGCCGGAGGAGATACTCCTCTGAAAGAAAACGACCATGCTATGGACGATGTGAGATATTTTGTCAGTACGGCGCTGAGTTCGCCTGTTTCAGACGGATTTTTTGCAGTTTCCGTTGCACGGTGAAAGGAGGTGAAATATGAAGATTTTTAAAAAGAAAAGTACCCAAAAGGTATCTTCCGGAGAGGCGGCAGTATTTTCTGCCTCAAGAAGTCATGACGTTTATGAACCCTTTGATTCCTCAATGGAACACTGGGAAAAAGAACTTTATGACCGTCTCAGATATACTGTTCCTGTTATTGATGCCGCCATCAGCAAGATAGTAAGGCTCACAGGCGGATATAAAATACAGTGCAGAGACGAAAGCATGCAGGAAATTATGGACTGTTTTTCCGGGGAAATACCCGTTGGACTTACAGGACATTCTATTCAAAGCTTTACCGACAGCTTTCTTGAAAGTCTGCTTACCTACGGAAACGCCGTGGGAGAAATGCTGGTTGACAGTGAAACTATGCAGCTTACCGCCCTTTACAACGGTGATCCGTCAAAAATTGCAGTTCTGCCGGGAAACAGTCCTGAGCTGCCTGTTTACTGCATTAAAAATTCTGACGGTAAGCTTAAAAATATTGAAAAGCCTCAGCTTATTCTGTTTTCTGCGCTGAATCCGCCGCCGGGAAAAACTATGGGCATATCAATTCTCAGAGGACTTCCGGCTTTAAGTTCCGTACTTATGAAAATATACAGATGTATAGGTCAGAATTACGAACGTGCGGGAAACGTCAGATACGCCGTAACCTACAAGCCTACAGGAGACATATCCGAAAAGGCGTTTACCAAAGACAGAGCAATGCAGATTGCTAAAGAATGGTCTGACGGAATGAACGCCGCTAAAAACGGTGACATACGTGATTTTGTCGCTGTAGGAGATGTGGACATCAAGGTCATCGGCGCAGACAATCAGCTTTTTGATACGGAGGTACCCGTAAGGCAGATCTTGGAACAGCTTATTGCTAAGCTTTCTGTTCCGCCTTTCCTGCTGGGACTTAACTGGTCTACTACTGAAAGAATGTCCTCACAGCAGGCAGACATTCTGACTTCCGAACTGGAGTATTACCGCAGACTTCTTACTCCTGTAATCAGAAAAATTGCGGTAGCCTTCCTGAGACTTCAGGGAAGCGACAGCGATGTTGACATCATATGGGACAACATCAACTTACAGGACGAAACTGCTCTTGCAGAAGCAAGACTTAAAAACGCACAGGCTGTTCTGATCGAACAGCAAATTAAAAACAACAATAATAATGAAATTTAATTTGGAGGTATTTTTATGTATAACGATATTAAACTTGAAAAGGGACTTTACAATCTTGCCGGAAAAAGCTTTACTCAGGCTCTGACTGAGGCTGATCCTGACGAAAATTATGCAGATTGTTCACTTGCCGGTCTTGACGCATTTGAAAGACAGCTTAAAAGATTTGATATTAAGATCTGCGGTTCGGAATGCGATAAGGTAGAAAAATTCTTTGTTACTACCGAAAGCGCCGTACTGTTTCCCGAATTTGTAAAAAGAGCCATTACTCAGGGTATGGAAGAATCCATTCTTACTGATATTGTAGCGGTTAAAACTCGTTCCGACTGCAATCAGTACAGAGGCTATCTGATTTCAGAATCTGCCGCTTACACTACTAAAACATCAGAGGGTAACAGTCTGCCGGAAACTACTATTAAAGAATCCCCTAATTCAATCAGTCTTTTGAAATACGGCAGACTTATTACAGCGTCCTATGAAGCGGTAAGACTTCAAAGACTCGACGTTTTTGCTGTAACTCTTCGTTCTATCGGCAAAAAGCTTGCCGACGCTATTACAAGCTCGGCTGTCAGCACAATTAAAACAGGCGCAACAGAAGTTGATATTGCCGGCTCTGCTCTTGCATATTCCGATCTGCTTAATCTTTACAGTCAGTTTACAAGCTATAATATGAATACTATTATCGCTTCTCCTAAAAATGCGGCTTTGATCCTTTCTATGACGCAGGTTCAGGACAGTATTTCAACCGACGAAAAGGGAAATATTATTCTTCCTTTCGGTACTGTTCTTATTAAGTCGGCACAGGTCAACGACTATACAATTATCGGTTTTGACAGAAATTACGCTCTTGAAATGGTTACAAGCTCAGAGCTTATTATGGAAACCGACAAGCTCATTGACCGTCAGCTTGACGCTTTTACCGTTTCTATGAATCTTGGCTTTAAGAGTATTATTTCTGATGCGGCTAAAACCCTTAATCTTGACAAGTAATATAGCCTTATAAATACTTTGCTGCTTTCTTTAATCGGAAAGCAGCAATAAAGCTTACTAAAAATAAACGGAGGTAAATTTTTATGGAAAATACAGAAAAATTACAATTACTTAATCAATTCACAAGACGTGAATTAACAGAAGAGGAAGTATACATTTTTGACGTTATTTTATGCGATAACGAGATTGACAGGGACTTCGAAAAGTTTTCATTATCCGCACTGAAAACATTACAGGAGCTTTTTATAGGAAAAACCGGTATATTTGATCACGACGCCAAAAGCTCCGGTCAGACTGCAAGAATATTTCATACCGAGCTTGCCGAGGACAGTGAGAGAAAAACTTCTACAGGCGAAAACTATGTATGCCTTAAGGGCTGCGCTTATATGGTGAGGACTTCTGCCAATGAAAATCTTATAAAAGAGATAGAAGGCGGTATAAAGAAAGAAGTAAGTATTTCATGCAGCGCTTCTGTTCAGAAGTGTTCCGTATGCGGAGCAAATAAGCGTACTAAAAACTGTCCTCACACAAAGGGAAAAGAATACGCCGGCAAGACCGCCTATGTGATCCTTGACAAAATTACGGATGCCTATGAATGGAGCTTTGTCGCTGTTCCCGCACAAAAAAATGCGGGAGTTACACGTAAATTTTATTCTGAAAGCAATAATACCCAAAGCAATTTTGATCATGAGACTGCACAGAAGCTTTTTGAAAATCTGAAAAAAGACGTTACAAGACTTTGTTTTCTATGCGGAGAAAACGGCGATATCTTAAAATCTGCCGCTGACAGAATGAATGTCCGTGAGCTTCTGGATTTTAAATCCGAATTGGAATACAAGAACCGTTCAAACAAAAATCCTCAGCTTGCATATGAAAGCTCAAAGGATTTTACTGAAAGCTTCAAAATGACGAAAGGAAAATAAATTATGACCGTTTCAACAATAAATTCTCTTTTTACTCTATTTTCCGGCGAAACCGATACGGAAAAATATTCTCCTCTTGTAAGCTCCGCAGTAACTCAGGTAAGGAATATGCTCCGTGAGGGTGCAAGCTCTAATGACATACGTCTTGACTATCTTTGTGCCGCTGTTGCAAATTACCGTTATACACAAATTACCTGCGTAAAAAACAAGGTTGCTTATACATATGCCGGTACTGCCGAAAAGGAGGGAAATTCCCAGCTTGAATACGACTTTTCAAAGGAACTTATGCTGGAATACTTCAGACAGTGCGGAGATCTGCTTTACGACGATAATTTTAGTTTTATGACGGTAGGATACGGAGGTGCGGCTGATGGATCTTAAAAATCTTGTTTACGGTATTTACGGACTGATAAATTATAAACGCACCGATGTATTTGCCGAATATGAAAAAATTCCCGTTAAGGATCACGATAATATTTATATTGTCACAAGTATTGAAAATATCTCACTGAAAAATCAGTTTATCAAAAGCAGTCTTAAAAGATATGAAACGCTGATTGATCTTAAAGTCAGAGTACTCGGACTTCCGGACGAAGATCCACTTGTTCTTTATGATTACATGGACAACGCTGTTATCAGCCGTCTTGCTTCTGGCGGATACTACTTGAAATCCGCTGAGATAAAAGGTCCTAAACAGGATAACGGATTAAAGCGTTTTGTCCTTGAGGGAATTTTTACACTTGAAGCGAAATCGGAGGCGGAAATATAATGAATCATGCTTTAGTCCTTGAGCAGGACTGCTCGGTAAACATTTCTGGAATCACAGTTTATATTGACGCATATGAAATATCTGCTGAAAATAAATTTTTATTTCAGCCTATGGCAGTTTCCGGAATTAGATTTCAGGAACTGGGCAGGCATCCGGCGTCCATAAAAATAACCGGAAGAATTCTTAAGTCTGAAGGAATAAATCCGGCAGCTCAGCTAAACGGTCATATGACTAATTCAACGGTATTCAATCTTAATATGGACGGTTTATATATTAATGCCGCAAAGCTGAAAAAATATTCTATAAATACTCAGACTAATTCACAATTTCATCAGTGCGTTGTTGAATTTTACTGCGACAGCTACATAAACGGAGGCAGCTAATGAATTTAAAGCTTACATTACGTACCACGACAAATACAGATTATGAATTCGGAAGATGCGTTTCTTTTTTCTTCACCAAAGACGCATACACTCCGTATACTTTGTTTGAAGGAGTTTTTCTTACTGAAAAAACCGACATTGCAAATATTAAGGAAGTAATTTTTTCAGTTGACCAAACTGATATTCACTATGGACTTCTTGACAGTGTTGATTTCTGTACATTGCAGGGTTATAAAATTATTAAAGTAAAATCCAAAGGATTTACGTCCCTGCTTTGTCAGAATCAGCCCAAACCCGGATTAAAGCCGGATTCCGATCTGGCTACATTAATGTCGGAATTTGACATACCAAATGTTACGTATGAGTCAACGTCGCTTTTAAATTACATTTACATAAAGGAAGGATCTACCTTATGGGACGCCGCTGCAAATTTCAATTTTCGTCTTAACGGAGGGTATCCTTATATTGAGGGGACAAATAACGTAAGAGTTACTCTTAAAACGCCTTCTGAAAAAACCGTTTCTGAAAACGATATTATAAAGACCGGAATAATTTACGATTATTCCAAAATTATCAGCCATCTTCACATGAAAGACGTTGACGGTACTTACGACGCTTTCAGCAGAAGCAATCTGTTTGCAATTAACCGCAGACTGATCAGGCATAAGCAGATCCCCCTTGATATGCAGTATCTCAGCGCTCCCGATTCCGGACTTCTCTTTAAACTTAATTTTAGTCAGAGAGGGTGCAGATGTCATTATGTTCAGTACATAGGATATTCCGGAGAAGACCTCAACGATATGGTGTCTTTTGGCGATGTCAGTCTTCAGAGAATTAAAAAAATTGAGCTTTCCGGGGGAAAGGGAACAGTCAAAACCTTACTCGGAGTTTATTCCGACGCTTTTTAACTTACTTTTTTGAAAAAAAAGTAAGCAAAAAACTTTTATGCCGAATTTTATTGACTTGATTTTCTTTTTAAA
>OCPR01000608.1_pt1 | contig 38454 bp, 35 predicted proteins | sample 1538611 | NCBI WGS metagenome assembly OCPR01 (sample SAMN04571711, study PRJEB22368) | human gut metagenome | biome: human gut; material: stool | host: Homo sapiens | place: Luxembourg | collected 2012-09-28
CGTAAGGAGGGAACAACCGCCTACCGTTTAGAGTATGCCCATGTATTAAATTATACCATAGATATCGAATTTTGTCAATTTATTCATAATTTTACAATGGAGATTTTAAGGAAAAGACTTGACAATAATAAAAAAGTGGTGTATAATAAAAATGAAACGAAACAAAGTGAAATCCACCGTGATTCACAGTATTAAAAACCCCTAGAGCGGCTATCTCTAGGGGTTTTTTTGTGCTGTGCTGCCATATTTTACTTCTTTCGACCGTTCAGCCACTTGCATATGTAGTAGTAAATAATATTTGCAACTACACTTGCTATAACGGAAATAAGAAACGAAACTGTTAAAGTGATTATGTCCACCGCTATCACCTCCTCTCAGCGGTTAAGCAGATCAGAGTTGGCAGCATATCAATTATACCACACACATCGAATAAAGTCAAAAAAAGGAAGTCATTGCGTAGTAAGACTTCCTTTTTTGTAATTCGCCAATGGTGAATAAATCAAAGCTCCAAATCATAACTTTTGATATCTTTCTTTTGTGTGGAATTATGAGAGTTAAGTTTCTGTCTGTCAGATTCGGTTTCCAGTTCAAAGGACTTAACATTGTCCTTACCCAGAAGATTTTCCTTGTTGTCAAGATTAAGCTGTCTGTCCAGTTCAGACTGCCTTGCAAGCTTTGTTTTCAGTTCCTCATGGTCATATTCAAGATAAATTCCGTGTATCATCATATGACTAAACAATTCACTCATTGATGATACTTTGCAGATTTCCAGTCGCTTTTGTATGGTATTCCACTCATCTTCATTTATCTTGAAGATGAAATTTTTATTACGTTTTTTTCTGTTCATCGTTCAAATCTCACATTCTTATTTCTCTGTTATCGTTGATTTTCGTTGCGACAGCAACGGGTCTTAGGGAAACGAACCCTAACAAGCTGATGAAGTTTTAACGGATGTTAATACCTTCATCGTTGCTTGCTACTCCAGATCAACTGTGTTAGCCAAATTTGATTTCTGTTTATTTTCTCCCTCACTATATATAGCAAAAAGTTTGGCAAAACGCACCCATTTTGAAAAAAGTTTCACATTACTATTTTTACAATGGCAAAAAATAACCGATTGAAAAGGCTGACCTTTTCAATCGGTTTGCAGATTATTTGATTACTATTTGCTGTTCAAAATATCCAACATCTGTCTTGCTGTTATGATAAAGTGAAACCAAAAATAGTCCGAAATCACTGTCACGGCTGGAGATTTATAGGATGACGAGGAATGCGGTGAATGTGTGAGGTTATGCATTAAATATCATAGTACTCTATAACAACATAAGCAAAAACATCTCCTATTATATCATATGTAGCATAAGCCCTGCCCCTTCCTGCATTCGATACAGGTTCGTTAACAGGACAAATAAACTTAATTTTACCGCCGGCTTTCAATTCTTGATTAACTATCTCAAGTTCATCATTTCTTACAAAGAACACTTTTTCCATACTTACCTCCAATTATTCAGTATACTCTCCCGTAAACTGTCCATGTTCAACGGCATCACCATCAAAATCCTCATAAAAGTTAAAATAAACATAACACCTATCTTTAAAAGTGTCTATTTTGCATCCCGTGCTACCATTTAAAACCTTTTCAAGATTTTGATTAAAAAAACTTACAATTAACTGTAAATCATTCTTCCAACGATCATCCGAGCTAATATTAAAATCATAAGTTTTATCCATCGTTTTAATTGAAATGGTAAGATGTTGATTGTCATTCTTTATAACTTTGAAAGAATTGAGAATTGATGCTTCATATACATCCTCATTATTCTCATCATAATAAAATCTGATTATTCCTGCCATAATTAATCACTCCTTATAGATTCAGTTAAAGATCTTGCGAACAGAATGTCGATACATCTCATAATTTTTTTATAATTATAGCACATATATATATAAGTCAACCGCAGAAAGGAAAATTTTATGTTCTACACCCTAATCCTCGAAAACGAAACAGGTCAGCAAATCGACCTTTCCAAAACAGCAAACAGATTCATGTTCTCCAAAATCGAGATCACGAATTATATAAGCAAGATCAAATTTTATAAATACAGAATTTAGAATAAATGTTGAAATTAAATTTATATTATTTAATATTAAATTAACAAAATTAGTTGCTTTTTTCCATATTTTATGTTAAAATATAAATATGGCTTTTACATTTATCAAGAAGATTAGTATTATGATGTATAATTGATAAATGGAATGCTAATATTTAAATAAAATTTATAAGGAGGAAGTTGAAAATGTTAAAAGTCAAAAAGATATTTTCTACTTTTGTAGGTGTGGCTATGGCAGCCAATGCTTTTATTACCATGCCGATTTCTGCTTTTGCAGATGAAGAAACCAGTCATACATATACATATGACGGTTATGAAGTTTCGTATGACGTTACAAATGCATGGGGAAATACGGAAGTTGTTTCAGTAACATTATCCAATACCGGTGACAGTGCAATTGAAAACTGGATGCTGTATTTTGAACCTAATGGACAGGTACACAGCACTGTCAATGTTCAGGAAGCACAGACTTCTACCGGAACAACATATTTTAGAAACAGCGGATATAATGCAAATATTAATCCGGATTCGTCAGTTTCGTTCTGCTATATGGTTGATGACTGTGAAGCTGTGCCGGACAATTTTACGCTTTGTCAGACAAGAGAAGAAAAAGAATCGGGTTACGAAGTTTCACTCAAGGTAAACCAAACTTGGGGAGATTCATTTAATGGTGAAATAATTATTCAGAATAACACTGACAAACCTATTGAGTCGTGGGAACTGACGGTTGATACTAATTTTACTATTACAGAAATAACCAACAGTTGGGCGGCAACTGTAAAAGAGCTTGAGCCTTACAGCTATATGCTGAAAGGTACATATACCGGAACTGTATATCCAAATTCAAGCGTTTCTCTCGGATTTAACGGTGTAAAATCCGGCGAACCGACAATTACTGATTATTCACTGACGGAAGTGGTTGCAGATGAAAATTTAATTGCAAGTGCAGATAATTATCTTACTTCAAGTGTAAAAGAAATACTGGTAGGAAAAGACAGCAGTGAAGTGTATTTCTATCTTAATTCCCTTGAAACAGATACTAATATAACATTGTATGAAAATGATATTCCTGTAGCAGTATTCTATGATGATGGTAATTATGCAGCACATGGTGATGATATTCAGGGTGATGGTATCTATTCAGTAAAGTATAATGTAGATATAAATACTGATATTGATTCATCAAATGTTTATTATGCAAAATCTGATAATAATTTTGCTTCAAATGAGATTTCAGTTGACCTCATCATTCCATTTACAGAAAAGGAATTGTCTGATATGGCATACGTGGACGATGCAATATCAGCTGTTATTAATGACAATAGTTATCAATCTTCTACCATTGATGAGAGAAAAGAATCAATGTTAGACCTTCTTAATGAACTTGATATTAATAATAAGATAGTTGAAGATTCAATTGAAATTGATGAAAAAAATAGCATCTTATCTTTTAAGTATACGAGAGATGTAGTTGGAGATATTCTACTAGAAGAGTTTGATGATGAAACTGACGGTATTGATTTAACTGATTCAATAATGCCAAGTGTAGATGCTGTTAACCTTTCAACTACAACTCAACCATTGAGTCAGGTAAATGTTGCAATATTAAATTCATTTGAAAATATACCATTTAGAACTGATTATTACGAATCTCTAGTTTCTGATTGGACTGAACAGGGATTAAATGTATATTATGACGATACTGTTACAGTAAATGATTTGAAAACCGCATTACTTAATAAACAAGTTATTTCATTAAGCGGACACGGAACAATTGAACGTTTTTGTCTTAATGGTGAAGATGAAATTGCAAATTCAGAGAAAGATCAAGAATATGAGACCGATATATTAAAGGGTAGAATAGTTAAAAGCTATAATTACGGCAAGACCTATTTTATTAAGCCTGAATTTTTTAGCTATTATTATGATAAAGGCTCTTTAGATGGTAGTTTTATTTTTGGAAATTCCTGTTCACTTATGGGGCATGGTGAAAAAATTAATGAAGCATTTGCCAACGCATTTTTAGGTGCTTCTGCAGAAGGATTTGTAGGTTATTGTAATAATGTTGAATCAGGATATTCAAGAAATGTCATGAGAAGTTATTTTGAAGCATTGATGACCGGAGTTACTTCAGCTGAAGCTCTTGATATGTCTGTTTCAGAACATGGAGAACATTGTTATTGCGGAGCATACCCGGTGTTACGTGGAGATCCTAATGCTATACTAATAGGAACAGATATTGAAAATGGTGATTTTGAAGGATATACCCAAAAATATGTTTCTACACCGCTAAGTTGGAAATGTACTGGTGATGTTCGTGTATTATCCAAATTAGGTGATGATATTATTCCTTATGACTCAAGAATGGCTTTCTTATCAACAGGAATAGGCTCTAAGGAAGAAAGTTATATCTCTGGAACGCAAGGTAGTTCCATGTCTCAGATTGTAAAGGTAGGTAGCTATTCCACACTTAGTTTTAATTATGATGTTGTTTCAGAAGAACCTGAAGAATGGGTCGGATCTATATATAATGATAAATTTGAGATTCAAATTCTTGATGAAAATGATAACATACTTTCTAGTGAAATAATTGAAGCTGTAAATACGTCAACTTGGTATTCCGTAAGTGGAATTAATTTTGATGGCGGAGATGATACAGTATATCATACTGGTTGGGCAACTAAAACAATAGATATTTCTAACTATCAGAATAAAATTATTCAAGTTCGCTTTTTGGTATATGATGTCGGAGATTCCATTTATGATACCGCAACTGTTTTAGATAATATTAGATTGAACTAATATTTTTATTATTTAGATATCATAATTAGATAGAAAATATTATATAATTAAAATAAGTGTTGACTTTTTAAGCATCACTCTGTTTTATAAATATAAAACTAATGAAAGGAAGTTATTACTTATGAAAAAAATATGTAAAGTCACTAATTCTGCTCTTGTTAGTGGAGCATTACTTTTATCGTTGATTGGTATTACCCCGGTGCATGCTTTAGAAACAGGAGATGATTCCTCATTAAAAAATGTATCAAACTCAGATTCATACGTTTCAGATCCACACGTTGATGAAAGGGTTTTGAGTGCATCAAAAAAAGAAATTCTTGTTGGAAAAGACAGTGCTGAAGTGATTTTCTATTTTGAATCGCCTATTGATTCTGATGAGTATGTATTATATCAAAATGATGTTCCGATAGGTTATTTGGTTGACAGCGGAAATTATGCTCAGGATGGTGATGATATCAAGGGTGATGGCATTTATTCGATTAAAATTACTGTTGATGTTACAGGTAATAATGCCAAACCTACAGAAAACAGTAAAATAGTATATAATACATATAGTGTTCGATGTGGCGATTCACTTGTTTCTAATGAGATATCAATCGATTTGATTACGCCTTTTTCTGACCAGGATCTTATTGATATGTCTGTAGTAGATAATGATATTGACGAACTTGTGAAAAGTGATAAATTTAAGTCGATGAACCAACAGGAAAAGATAGATGCTTTAATGGAACTGTTGACAACTCTTTCAGAAAATAAATTAGTAAATTCAATTGTATTAAGTGAGGATCGAATTGAATTTATCTATTCTTCCGATGCGTCAGGAATGATCTTATTTAGTTCTTTTGGTGAAGGAATTGATGGTATTATAACAGGAGATGCGAACGGTGACGGAAAGCTTGCAGCAAGCGATGCAGCATTTATCGCAAAAGAGCTTGCAGAAGCATCAATTAACAGTGAAAAGATAACAGCTGAGGCTTATCCGGCTATGGATTTCAATCAGGACGGTCAGGTTACAGCCAAGGATGCAGCGGATATTGCAAAGTATTTGGCAGAGCAGTCGATAAAGCAATAAATAATAATCATTGATTCTCAAAAACAAATACTATAGCAATGAAACGTCAGAATGTGATCACAGGAAGTGCAGAGCTTTTGACTGAATAAAGAGGACAGAATTCTTTTTAAACTAAAAAATACTGTTCAATAGAAGTAAATTGATTTTATAAAAAAAGCACGTCTCATGACGTGCTTTTTTATTATTATTTGCCAACGGCGAATTCATCAAAGTTTCATGCTTATTATCTTTTACTAGATTGATGTATTAATAATTATGCCGCAGTATATTATTATGTTTCATAAGTAGACAGTATACGCTGCGCAACTTCCTTACGGGTCTGACGGGTATCCATAGCCTGTTTTTCAATATATCTGTGAGCTTGTGGTTCAGAAAATTTTAAGTATTGGATCAAGCAGCATTTGGCTCTGTTAACAAGACGTATTTCTTCTATTTTGGTCTGTAGCTTAAAATTTTCATTCTGAAGTCCCAGCATTCGTGAACGTGTTGCAGAAACAAGTCTTACCGACTGGTGAAAAACAACTTTGTTTACCGGTTTCGGAACGACGCATACTCCATAACAGCTGAGTTTGTCTGATACATCTTCTGAAATATCCGATTTACAAATAAGTATGATGCCAGAATTTGAACATTCTGCCGCCTTTATTGAAAATTCATGCCCGAACTCATCAGTAAGAGGTGTGTTAATAACAATAAGCTCATATTCGGTTTGATTTATGCAGCGGCGTGCGTCGTTTCCGCTTTTTGTATTAGTAATTTGATTGTATCCTGATTCCCGCAAAAGCTGTGATAATAATGTTATGCCTTTATCTGAACCTGAAGCCAAAAGCACTCTTTCCATAAAATTCCACAACCTTTAAATACAATTAAAATAAAATTCATCTTCAAATTTAGATTTATCATCTGCCAAATTATATTTTGTAAGAGTATATGATAAGTGTGAGAACATTGTTTCATAAATTTCTTCAGACAGATTATTTTTAACAAAATCGCTTTTTTCAGCAATGGCAACAGCTTCTTCAAGGGTTCCCGGAAGCTCGTCAAAATTAGAAGTAGAACCGCATGTAAACGTTTTTTCGCTTAACGGCATTTTATTTTCAATGCCTTCAAATCCGGCTGCGAGAAGCAGTTTGAATACTATATAAGGATTGCATGAAGCGTCTGCGGAACGCACTTCTATTCTTGGGTGTTTTCCGGCAGTATAAGGAATTCTGATAAGCTGTGAACGGTTTTCAAATGACCAGTTTACATATTTTGGAGCAAAATGCTCTCCCAAACGCTTATAAGAATTGGTTATAGGATTAAGAAAACATGTTATTTCCCTTATTCTGTTTAAAATTCCCGCAACAAACTGACTGCCGAGCTCAGTTTGGGTTTCCGGAGTAGGAGAAAAAATGTGTTCGCCGTTCTTTTTTATAGCTATTCCTATATGCAGTCCGCTTCCGAACTGGTTTTCCAGAGGTTTAGGCATGAAAGTTGCAAACAGACCGTTTTGTGCCGCAACATTTTTAACGACAGTTTTGTAGTATACCATGTTATCGGCAGATGTCAAAGCATCACTTCTTTTAAAATCGATTTCATTCTGTCCTGCGCCGTAGGTATGCCGTGAACTTTGGGGATTAAATCCCATTTCTTCAAGAGAAAGACAGATTTCACGTCTTACGTTTTCACACTTGTCCAGCGGAGCGATATCAAGGTAACCTGCATTGTCATGAGGAATTTTTGTAGGTTCTCCGTTTTCGTCTGTATTGAACAGATAAAACTCGCATTTTGTATCAATTTCGCAGCTATAATTTTTTCGTTTTAAGTTATCAATATAACTGCTGAGTTCATTTCTTAGGTCGCCTTTATAATCAGAGCCGTCAGTACATTTAATGTTGCAGAAAAAACGTATAACCCGACCTGTTTTGGGCCTCCACGGAAGAACAGAAAGAGTAGATATATCCGGAAAAAGCAGAAGATCGGAATGGCATCCGGCAAGAGTTGTTGCGTCAAAAGGAATGCCGTGTTCAAAAGCGTAGGGAAGCTCGTCAGGCATAATGGCGATATTTTTCAGATTACCATGGATATCAGCAAAAGTAAGTCTGATAAATTTAACGTCGTTTTCCTCTACAAAGCTTAATATTTCTTTAGGTGTGTAATTCATATCACTAAACTCCGTTTTCAAATATTAATATACAAAAATAAAGCAGGGATAGCTTCAATTCTATCCCTATTATTATACGATATTTTTTAACCGATGTAAATAGTACAGATTAAAATCATAGTATTTTTATTTACTTAATAATCAGAATAAAGGCGTTCACTAGTACTGTTTCAATTGGCTGCAATACTGATGAACACCTTTGTTCTATTTTTAATATAATACTATATTTTTACTAAAATGTCAAGAAAATTCTTAAAAAAATATAGTATTATATATATGCGGGTGTTGAGGACGGAAATAAAAATATTTTTTTTGAAAAAATGCTTGACAAATTGAAATATTTGTTATATACTTAAAACATAGACAGCAAAGGTGCTGAGAAAGAAGTTAAAATTTCTTTTTCAGTACCTTTTTTTATTTTCCGGAAAAGCAGTCAATAAATACATATTTTGGAGGATGATTAATATGGATGCTACTTTTAATGTATGGTTTTTAATCGGCGCTGCGCTGGTATTTTTCATGCAGTGCGGATTTGCAATGGTGGAAACCGGCTTTACAAGAGCAAAAAATGCCGGTAATATTATAATGAAAAACCTTATGGATTTCTGTATCGGAACTGTTGTATTTATTTTAATAGGCTTTGGCTTGCTTTTCGGTGAAGATGCAGTGGGTCTTATCGGTAAACCAGGCTTTGATATTTTTACAAATTATCAGAATTTTGACTGGTCAAATTTTGTTTTTAATCTTGTGTTCTGTGCTACAACTGCTACAATTGTTTCAGGTGCTATGGCAGAAAGAACAAAGTTTATTTCATATTGTGTTTATTCAGGTGTTATTTCAGCTCTTATTTATCCGATTGAGGCTCACTGGATCTGGGGCGGCGGCTGGCTGTCTCAATGGGGATTCCATGACTTTGCAGGTTCATGTGCAATTCATATGGTAGGCGGTATTTCCGCATTGATTGGCGCTAAAATCCTCGGACCTCGTATTGGTAAATTTGAAAAGAAAAACGGTAAAATTACTAAAGTTCACGCAATTCCGGGACACTCTCTTACACTCGGTGCATTAGGATGTTTTATTCTTTGGTTTGGTTGGTACGGATTTAACGGAGCTGCTGCAAAAACTGTAGAAGGTCTTGGTTCAATATTCGTAACAACGACAATTGCCCCCGCAGTTGCAACATTTGTTTGTATGATATTTACATGGCTTAAATACGGCAAGCCTGACGTTTCAATGTGTCTAAATGCTTCGCTTGCAGGTCTTGTCGGAGTTACAGCAGGTTGTGATGTTGTTGACGCTTTAGGTGCAACAGCAATCGGTGTGGTTTCCGGTTTGCTTGTTCCGTTTGGCGTATGGCTTCTTGATCATAAGCTGCATATAGACGATCCTGTCGGCGCTGTAGCAGTACATATGATGAATGGTATCTGGGGTACTATAGCCGTAGGTCTTTTTGCAACAGGCAATGCTCCTGAAAATGCAACATATGACGAACCTTTTAAAGGCTTATTCTATGGCGGAGGTTTTGATCTTCTCGGTAAACAGCTTGTAGGTATTCTTGCAGTCGGCGCATGGACAGCCGTTACAATTACAATTACATTCCTTGCAATCAAAGCTACAATCGGACTCAGAGCTTCCAAGAGAGAAGAAATTATTGGTCTTGATGCTACAGAGCATAATCTTCCATCCAGCTATGCTGACTTTATGCCGTCGTTTGAAAGTGTTACAGAAATGCAGACTCAGGGTGCAAAGGCTGGGGTAAATACTGCCGGAGTCGTACCTGTGGCACAGGCTGTTCCGGTTTCCGTTGAAACTAAATCTACAGCTCCGTCAGACGGAACGCCTAAGCTGACAAAGCTATCAATTATCTGCAAACCGGAAAAACTTGAAACGCTTAAATCATCTCTCAGTTCTATAGGCGTAAAAGGCATTACAGTAACTAACGTTATGGGATATGGTACTCAGAAGGGTCAAAAGACATATTACCGTGGTGTTGAACGTGATGAAGTTCAGCTGCTTCCTAAAACAAAGGTTGAAGTTGTTGTTTCCAAAGTACCAGTTGATACGGTCGTTAATACCGCTAAACAGGCTTTATATACCGGTAATATCGGCGACGGTAAGATCTTTATCTTTGACGTAGAAAATGTTGTAAAGGTTAGAACAGGTGAAGTTGGTTTTGATGCCCTTCAAGGAGAAGATGAAGAATCATTTTAAATATAAAAAATCCCTTGATTTTCAAGGGATTTTTTATTTATGATATTGTTAATAAAATGTTAATAAAATGTTAATAAAAAAGCAATAAAATAAAATCGTGAATATTGTATAATATAATTATTGTAATGTGTATTTTTTTATATATTTTTACTGTTAAGAGAGGAAGGATATTTATGAAGAGTTCAGGTATATTGAACAAAATTAAAGCTGCAGCAGTCAGTATATCGGTACTGGCGGCTGCTTTGGTTTCGCCGGGCGCCTTGTCGGAAGATTCTGCCGACGCTGCGGAAAGTATTAACTATGCCAAGGCTTTGCAGTATTCGCTTTATCTTTATGACGCTAATATGTGCGGATCTGAGGTGGGAGAAAAATCACAGCTAGACTGGCGTGACGACTGTCATACTTATGATTCTAAGGTTTCAACGCCGTACGGAACAATGGATTTAAGCGGCGGTTATCATGACGCAGGCGATCATGCAAAATTCGGTCTGCCGGCAGCATATTCTGCCACTATGCTTGGTTGGGGGTATTATGAATTTAAAGACGCATATACCCAGACAGGTCAGGCGAATCACCTCAAAACAATAACGGATTATTTCTGTGATTATTTCAAGAGATGTACGGTATTTAACGGAACTTCTGTTAAGGCTTTCTGTTATCAAGTTGGCGATGGTAATACTGATCATGACGAATGGAAATCACCTGAAAGTCAGACTCTTGCAAGACCTGCATATTTTGCTGATTCAAGTAATCCATGTACCGATGTAGTTGCAGAAACAGCAGCTGCGCTTGCTATGAATTACCTGAATTTTAAAAATGAAGAAGATCTTTATTATGCAAAGGCTCTTTATGAGTTTGCAAAGACAAATAATAAGGGAAACCATAATTCCGCTCCGTTTTATCAAGGCACATGCTATCTGGACGATCTGGCACTGGCTTCAATTATTCTATATAAGGCAACAGGAACTTCTTCATATAAAACCGATTGTGCAAATTGGATCAGTCAGTCTAACTGGGCGTATACAACTCAGCAGCCGCTATGTTGGGACAGTGTGTGGCCTGCTGTGAATGCGATATATGCAAACGAGTGGAACAGGGTGGCTGAAAATATTGACGTACTTAAGGGAAAAGCTAATTCCGAGGGCTATGCTTGTCACGATAATTGGGGATCGGCAAGATATAATACAGCTGAGCAGCTTATATGTCTGGTATATGATAAATATAATAATTCAAATTCTTATACGACATGGGCGAAAGGTCAGATGGAGTATCTTTTCGGAAACAATAAACTTGGAAATTGTTATATGGTAGGTTATAGCAGTAATTCAGTAAAGCATCCGCACCATAGAGCAGCAACAGGCTTTACTAATTTTCCGTCAGAAAATAAGGGAAAAGAACATGCATATGTGCTTGTAGGCGCTCTTGTAGGCGGCCCTGACAGAGACGGAAATTATTACGATGTTACTGATGAATACCACTATACAGAAGTATCTGTTGACTACAATGCCGGGTTTGTGGGTGCTTTGGCAGGACTTTATCTGAAATATGGTTCAGGACAGTCTGTGGATTCAAGTATTCCAGGTGTTTCCGGATCAACCCCTGTAGTTACTACACCGGCAGTTACAACAACTCCAGTTGTTACAAAACCAATTATAACATCAGCTTCAACCAGTTCTTCGTCATCTTCAACTTCATCAAAAGTGACACAAGAAATTACAACTACATCAAAGTCTGTTGTTACCAGTACTTCTGCAACAGGCGGGGCTGATAGCGGAACAAAGGTTGTTAATGTAAATACCTCGCTTAATTATTCCAGTGACAATAATAAGATGTATAAAGTAAATATTTCTGATTTAGTACCAAGCGGAGCAAAAGCAGAAAAATTTATTATAAAGCTTTCTGCTAACGGTAATATTGGTTCTCCGTCTATCGGCGGCGGAATTTCAGTGACTAACAATACTAATAATTGGCTTGATTTAAATGGAGTTCAGAATATCAGCGGTTCGTCGGGTACAATAGAATGCGATGTTTCATCAATTAAAAATGATATTCAATACGATGGAGGTATTTTCCAGATAGGATACTGGTGGGGAGAACAGTCAAATATAAATGTTGATTCAATAACATGTATTTATACTTCTGAAAGTCAAGCAGTTACTACTGCTTCAACTGCGGTTACTACCAGAAAAACCACGGTGTCTTCAACTGTTTCAACTAAGATAACGGCTGGTACTACTACTGCTGCAACGACGCCGGATTACGGCGACATTGACTGGGATAAGGTAAAGTACGGTGATGTTAATCAGGACGGTTATGTAGATTCGGCTGATATAGTTGTTATTAATAAATACCTGTTGAGTCAAGTTGAATATCCGATGAAAAATGCAACTGCTATGGAAAATGCGGATTGTGACCGTGACGGTGAAATTACAACCAAGGATTCATTTGTGATAATAAATTGCGCTTTGGGATTAATTAATGAAAGTCAAATTGGAAAATAATTAAAATACAGACCGCAAAATAACCAGGTTTTAAATTTATATTTATAGGTATTGACAAAATAAGAGCATAAGTGTATAATATAGACAAGAAATAAATTCGCCTTATCAAGAGCGGTGGAGGAACAGGTCCTGTGAAGCCCGGCAACCTAATTGTGATATTATCAAGAAAGGTGCTAATTCCTGCGGTTTATCCGAGAGATGAGGATTTTAATAAAAATCACAGTGTCCGGATATGATTCGGACACTTTTTCTTTTATACAGGGTGAATTTTTCTTGAAATTTTGAAAGGAGGCTGCCAAATGGCAGCGTAAAGAAATGGCAAAAAAATTTTTTACATCTGAATCAGTTACTGAAGGACATCCTGATAAAATCTGTGATCAGGTATCTGATGCAATTCTGGATGCCCTTCTGGAGCAGGATCCTAATTCGAGAGTAGCTTGTGAAACTGTCTGCACAACAGGTATGGTAATGTGCATGGGCGAAATAAGCACTAAAGCTTATGCTGATATTCCGAAAATTGTAAGAGAGGTTATTGTTGATATCGGATATGATCGGGCTAAGTATGGATTTGACGGCTATACATGTTCAGTGATTACAACAATCGACGAGCAGTCGGGCGATATTGCAATGGGTGTGAACGAGGCGCTTGAATCAAAGGAAGGCGATATGTCGGACGATAATTCAACAGGCGCCGGCGATCAGGGACTTATGTTCGGATATGCCTGCAATGAAACTCCGGAGCTTATGCCTATGCCGATTTCTATGGCTCATAAGCTTGCGCTGAAGCTTACCGAAGTAAGAAAGGACGGTACCTTGCGTTACCTTCGTCCTGACGGAAAAACGCAGGTTACTGTTGAATATGATGATGATAAGCCGGTAAGAATTGAAACTATTGTAGTTTCATCACAGCATGCTCCGGAAATCACACTTGATCAGATAAAGAAAGATATTATTGAATATGTAATCAAACCTGTTGTTCCGGAAGAGCTGATTGATGAAAATACTAAATATTATATTAATCCTACAGGTCGTTTTGTAATTGGCGGTCCTCAGGGCGACAGCGGTCTTACAGGAAGAAAAATTATAGTTGATACTTACGGCGGTTATTCCCGTCACGGCGGCGGAGCATTTTCAGGTAAGGATCCTACAAAGGTTGACAGATCTGCGGCATATGCGGCAAGATATATTGCCAAGAATGTTGTTGCTGCCGGACTTGCAGATAAGTGTGAAGTTCAGCTGGCATATGCAATAGGAGTTGCCAAACCTGTTTCCATACTTATTGACACATTCGGTACGGGAAAGGTTGACGAAGAGAAGCTTTCAGCTGCTGTTGACAAGGTGTTCGATCTTCGTCCTGCCGCAATCATCAAGATGCTTGATTTAAGAAAGCCTCAGTATAGAAAGCTTGCCGCTTACGGTCATATGGGACGTGAAGATTTAGGCGTTGTATGGGAAAAAACTGATAAAGTTGACGCAATAAAAGAGGCTTTGGCGGAACTATAATTTTTAGTAAATGTTGATAAAGCCCGTTAATACGGGCTTTATTTATGATTATAAAAAGGAGGAATTAAAATGCAGTTAAGAAAAATGTTCAGCGGAATTTTGACTGCTGCGGTTTCCTTTACGGCGGTGTTATGTATTGGTCAGAATAGAAGCGATAATCCTGTAAGAGTATCTGCGGCGGAGGAGCCGGTAAAAATTATGGCGTTGGGCGATTCCATAACAGACGGTTATTTCGGGACCGACGGATATCGCAAATATTTTTATCACAATATGACTGAAATGGGTCATGACATTGATATGGTCGGCGCAAAGGATTACAGCGGCTGGAATCCCTCATATACTGACAGTAACGGGGTGACCTTTGAGTATGACGGAGACCATTCCGGCTACAGCGGATATGCAATTCAGTATATGACCGGTAATGAAACAAGACAAGGACTGTTGGAAACAGTGCAGAGTACTGATATGATAAAAAAATGCGATCCGGATATTGTTTTGCTGCAAATCGGAACAAACGATATTTTAAGCAATTATAATGAAGGTATAATAGACCGTCTTGAAAATCTTGTAAACGTTATACTTGAAGATATGAATGATTCTGATGACGTTGTTTTTGTTTCTACTATTCCGTATATGGACGTTTTAATGGTTTATGATTGGTTCTGGTCATACGGGGAGGTTAAATCCGATAATTCTCAGGAGGACTTTGCAAAGATTGTTCATGGATATGTAGACAGTTACAATGATCAGATAAAGCAGATGGTAACGGAAATGCAGACGCAGGGAAAACCCGTAAAATTTGCAGATATCAACAGTGTTATTGATCCGTCAACTGATTTGCAGGATGGTATTCACCCTAATGAGACAGGCTATCAAAAAATGGGAACTTACTGGTCAAATCTTGTGGATGATTATTTGAGTACTGAGCCTGAAACTACAACTGAGGAAACAACATCGGCTGATAAGTATAAAAAAGGCGATGTAAATACTGACGGTGAGATTAATGTTTCTGATTTGATTGTTTTACAGAAATATCTGCTGAAAAAAGGCGGTATTCTTCCGGAACAGACATACTATGCAGATATGGACAATAATAACATGCTGAATATATTTGACAGTATTCAGCTGAAACGTTTGTTGATATTAAACGAATAAAAAATAAGAATCCTCCCTTTTGGAGGATTCTTATTTTAATATACCAATAATTCCGGTAATAATAATCAGAATATGAACAATCAGTAATGCCGGAACCAGTATGTAAAACTTAGGATGTTTGGTTTTATGTCTGAAAATTTTCATACCGGCTGCTGCACCGAAGCTTCCTCCAATAAAGGCAGATAAAAGAAGTGCAGATTCTGAAATTCTCCATTGGTGCTTTATAGCACGCTGCTTATCAATATAAAACATAGATATTGATATAATATTAATTAGTATAAAATACAAAATAAGTATTAACGGAAACCTCATAAAGCCGTTACCGATAAATTCAGCAATTTTAAATAAAGTATTCAATTTTGTATCCTTTCAAACTGTTTGGGCAGAGCAGTATATTTCCGCTCTGCCCCTAAGCTAATTATAACATACATATAGCCATGATTCAATAGACAGATTACTTCTTAACTGATTTTTTAATAAACTTAATAAGCTGAATTAAAATCAATGTGCCAATTGATGTGGCTGCAATCATTATAATCTGTACAATATTTAAAGGTTCAGCTTTAAATATTGTAGAAACTGCCGGTACAAACAATACTAAAGCCAGCAGTAAAACACCGATTCCGAAAGCTCCGAAAATAAATTTATTGTTGAAAAACTTTTTTGTAAATAAAACAGGGTTATCAGATTTGCAGTTGAAACCATGAATCAGACGTGAAAGACATATACTCGCAAAGGCCATAGTACTTCCTACGGCAGGACTTGTTTGCAGTCCGAAAAGGAAACATGCAGCAGAAGCCGCTGCAATAATAAGTCCTTCTGACATTACACTCAGAATAAATGATTTTGTAAGAATGGATTCGTTGATAGGACGTGGCTTTTCTTTCATTACATCATTGGTATGAGGTTCAAGACCGAGAGCGATTGCCGGAAGTGAATCGGTCAGCAAATTGATAAATAAAAGATGAACGGCGGCAAAAGGTACAGGAAGCGCAAAAATTGAGGCGAAAAGTACTACAAGTATCCCCGCCGTATTTCCGGAGAGAAGAAATTGAATGGAACGTTTTATATTGGCATAAATATTACGTCCGTTATTTACTGCTTTAACAATTGTTGCAAAATTATCATCAGCTAAGACCATTGAAGCGGCGTCCTTGGAAACCTCTGTACCCGTAATGCCCATTGCGACGCCTATGTCAGCCTGTTTCAACGCCGGAGCGTCGTTTACGCCGTCTCCTGTCATGGCAACAATGTTTCCTCTTTCCTGCCATGCTTTGACTATTCTGATTTTATGCTCCGGAGAAACTCTTGCATAGACAGATTTTGTCGGAACATATTCCTTTAACTGCTCATCGGTAAGATTGTCAATTTCACTGCCCTCTGCCGCTTCGGAATAGTCTTTTAATATACCGATTTCTTTTGCGATAGCAGCGGCTGTTACCTTATGGTCTCCGGTTATCATAATGGGTTTTATTCCAGCGCTGATACATTCGGCAACGGCAGCTTTAGATTCTTCTCTGGGCGGATCCATCATTGCAATAATTCCCATGAAAGTAAGACCGGATTCATCTTTAACAGAGATATCTGCACTTTCTATTTCTTTATATGCAAATGCCAGAAGTCTCAGTCCTTGAGCTGAAAGTTGAGCAGTTATCTCAGAAATGGCAGATTTTTCTGGATCAGTAAGATTCATTCGGTCAAGCAGAATGTCTGCCGCACCTTTTGTGATCATTGTAAGGACGCCGTTTACATTGTGAACTGTAGACATAAGCTTTCTGTCTGAATCAAATGGAATTTCTGTAATACGGGGATATTTTTCACGGATATATTTAAAATTGAAATTATACTTTAACCCGAAATTGACTAACGCTGTTTCTGTGGGATCGCCGATTTCTTTTCCGTCCTTACAGACAGCGTCGTTACAAAGAATGCTTGAAAGAAGAAGTCTTTTTTGATGATTGATATCAAAGTTACCGTTTTCACAGTCAATTATTTCGTTATCTACATAGAATTTTTTTACGGTCATTTTATTTTGAGTCAGCGTACCTGTTTTGTCAGAACATATTACAGAAACGCTTCCAAGACCTTCAACAGCATGAAGCTTTCGTATTATAGCATTTTCTTTTGACATCTTTTGAGTACCAAAAGACAGTACAATTGTAACGATTGAGCTTAAAGCTTCCGGAATAGCGGCAACGGCCAGAGCTACGGCAAACAAGAACGAATTCATTATATCTTCGCCACGGAAAACATTAAGTCCGAAAACCAGTGCGCAGATAATAAGAATTCCTATAGAAAGCTTTTTTCCGAAGCTGTCAAGATTTGCTTGAAGGGGAGTTTTTCTTTCCTTTGCACTGTTGATAAGTCCTGCAATTTTTCCGACTTCAGTATTCATACCGATATCGGTAACGAGAAATTTTCCTCGTCCGTACGTAACAAAACTTCCGGAATACACCATATTTATTCTGTCGGCAAGAGGAAGATCATGATCAAATGTTTCATCGGATTTTTCAACGTTCAGACTTTCGCCAGTCAGTGCGCTTTCGTTTACTTTAAGACTGGCATTTTCAATAATACGCCCGTCAGCACATATATAGTCGCCGGCTTCCAGTAATACAATATCTCCGATAGTTACCTGTTCTGAAGGAATTATAACAGTATTTCCGTCACGTAATACCTTTGCACTGGGAGCAGAAAGCTTTTTCAGACTGTTTAGAGATTTTGCCGCTTTGACTGTCTGTACTGTGCCGAGAATGGCATTAAGAGTAATTACCGCAATTATTACAACAGTACTTTCAACATCTCCGAGTATTGCTGAAACAACTGCGGCGGCAATAAGTATAATAACTAAAAAGTCTTTAAACTGTTCCAGAAAAATCATAAAAATACTTTTTGATTTTTCTTCAATTAGTTCATTTTTGCCGTATTTTTCCTGATTTTTGTTTGCTTGTGCTGAACTCAGTCCGGTTTCAGAAGAACTCAGTTCAGCAAGCAATGTGGCTTTAGATTTCTGATAATTTTCTTTCATTTTTTTCTCCTTATTTTTTAGGGAAATAAAAAAGACTTTTGCCGAAATCAACTATTAAATACGTTAATAACTGATTTCAACAAAAGTCTTGCCGTTTAGATATGCTACGGACTGGTAAAGCAGTCGTACTGACGCAGACATAAACAGGAAATCCTGCCGGCTACTCCCTTTTATTTGAGTACAATTATATATTATAATTGACAGTTTGTCAAGAGCAAAATTAAATATTTATGTATTTTTATTTGACATTAAGTTTAGTGTATGGTAAAATATAAATATTATTATAAAGGAATAGCGAACGATATGAAAATGAATAAAAAAATTATAAATCTTTTAGCGTCTGCGATATGCATTTCAAGTATTGTCGGTGTTCAGCCTACAGTTTTAGCAGTAACTGAAGATATGACAGATAAATCAAGTGATTTATCTGTGTCGGGTACAGCTGACATTATAGCGTCAGGAGAGTGCGGAGCATACGGCGATAATCTTATGTATAAGTTGAACTCTGATGGCGTTTTAACAATAAGCGGTCAAGGCGAAATGGCTGATTGGTTTACAAATACAGTGCCATGGAAGGATTACAAAAATAGCGGTAAGATAACCAGAGTAATAATTCATGAGGGTGTAACATCTGTATCGACTAAAGCTTTTGTTTCTTGCGAGAGTTTGGAATATGCGTTTATACCTAGCTCTATGAAAGATATTGACGGCTTTACAGCATGTTCTTCTCTAAAAAGTATTAATTTACCGGAGGGACTGGAGACAATTGGAATTCAGGCATTTTGCGATTGTGACAGTCTGAAAACCGTAACCATTCCTTCAAGTGTTAATAGTATCGGATTCGGCGCTTTTGAATGGTGTGATTCATTAACTGAAATAAAAGTAAAATCCAATAATGCGTATTTTACAGATATTAACGGAGTACTTTACAACAAGGATAAGACGAAGATACTACAGTATCCTAAAGCTAAAACACAAACTTCGTATATAATTCCTTCAAGTGTAACTACAGTAGGTAGGGATGCCTTTGAAGAATGTGAAAATCTGAAAAGTATTATTCTTCCTGAAAAACTTACATCAATAGAAGAAAGTGCATTTAGCAGCAGCGGTATAAAAACAATTGAAATGCCAGCAGGCGTTACAACTATAAGTAGGTCTGCGTTTAACAGTTCGTTTATCGAAAGTATAGTGCTTCCAAACAATATTGTAAAAATAGATGAAATGGCTTTCAGAAACTGCAAAAACCTTAAAAAAATATTTATTCAGAATCCTCAATGTGAAATTGATGATAGCTTTGGTACTATATGCAGTAATCTGGCTTTTGAGAATGCATATAGACAATTCGACGGTATTATTTACGGCTATGAAAATTCTACAGCTCATGCTTATGCACAAAAATATGAATATCCTTTTTCTGCCTTTATTTATGGTGACGCTAACAGTGACGGTAAGCTTACAGCCGGTGATGCCGCATTTATAGCGAAAAATCTTGCAGAGCAGAAGGGTCATACATTGCCTGCATATGCAGACTTTACAGGTGACGGTAAAGTAACCGCTTATGACGCAGCAATGATTGCAAAGTATCTTGCAGAACAAAGTCTGAAAAATTAAAAAAACTATTGACAAATTTGTAAAAATGTGATAAAATAACTTTTAGCCGCATGTGTACGGTTTTGAAGTTATGTTTTTATAACACCGTAACTCAGCGAGTTTTATAGAAAAGGCAGGTGCCGGAAAATGTATGCAGTTATTGAAACAGGCGGTAAGCAGTATCAGGTTAAAGAGGGAGATACTCTTTTTATCGAAAAGCTTAACGCTGAAGCAGAACAGACAGTAAATTTTGACAAGGTAGTAGCAGTAGGAACAGATAATGGTCTTACAGTTGGTGCTCCATATGTTGAAAACGCTGTTGTTGAAGCTAAGGTTTTAAAGAACGGTAAGGCAAAGAAAATTACTGTTTTTACTTACAAGCCTAAGAAGGGTGAAAAGAAGAAGCAGGGTCATAGACAGCCTTATACACAGGTTAAGATTGAAGCTATTAAGGCATAATTTATGATCGTCGCTGAATTCTTCAGAAAAAACGGCGAAATTACCGGTTTTAAAGTAAGCGGACATGCAGGATATGACATGTTTGGAAAGGATATTGTCTGTGCCAGCATATCTTCAGCAGTCATGATGACGGCAAATCTTATTACGGAAATTTTTGGATTTGACGCTGAAGTTTCTGTTGTTGATGATACAGTTACTTTAAAAACTGATGTTCCGGAGGATAATCTTCTGCTGGGATTATACAAAGGTCTCATTTTGCAGATTGAACAAATATCACTGGAATTTAACGGAACGATAACATTGAAATATTCGGAGGTGTGATATATGCTTAAGATTAGTATGCAGTTCTTTGCTCATAAAAAAGGTTCAGGTTCTACAAAGAATGGACGTGATTCTGAATCCAAGAGACTTGGTGTTAAGAGAGCAGACGGTCAGTACGTTGTAGCAGGTAATATTCTGGTTCGTCAGAGAGGTACACATATTCATCCGGGTCAGGGTGTAGGTATTGGTTCTGATGATACTTTGTTTGCTATGGTTAACGGCAGAGTTAAGTTTGAACGTGTTGGACGTGACCGTAAGAAAGTAAGCGTTTACGCAGAACAGTAATCAATTGACTTTGATCAATTAAAATCCCGGGCTTCTTGGCTTGGGATTTTGTTGTATAAAATAAATGGAAATTAAAAGCTGAAATTTATGAGGTGAAAAATGTTTGTAGATAAGGCGAAAATAAAAATTAAAGCGGGAAACGGCGGAGACGGTGCAATATCATTTCACAGAGAAAAATATGTAGCTGCCGGTGGTCCGGACGGAGGTAACGGCGGCAAAGGCGGAGATGTAATTTTTATGGCAGACGATAATTTTTCATCTCTTATTGATTTCAGATACAAACGAAAATATGTAGCTCAAAACGGTGAAAACGGCGGTGCAAAGAGATGTACAGGTAAAAGCGCTCCTGACCTGATAATTAAAGTTCCCAGAGGAACTGTTGTCAAGGACGCTGAAACCGGACGTATTATGGCGGATGTCTCTACCGACGAACCTCAAATACTTGCCCATGGCGGCAGAGGAGGAAGAGGTAACTGTAATTTTGCTACGTCTACCAGACAAATTCCCAGATTTGCAAAGCCGGGTTACCCTGGAGAGGAATTTGAAGTAACTCTGGAGCTTAAACTTATAGCAGATGTGGGACTTGTAGGGTTTCCAAATGTAGGAAAATCTACTCTTATATCTGCGGTAAGCGCAGCGAAACCTAAAATTGCCAATTATCATTTTACTACCCTCACTCCGGTTCTTGGGGTAGTTAAGGTAAGCGAGGAAAAATCCTTTGTAATGGCTGATATTCCCGGACTTATAGAAGGAGCCAGCGATGGTGTGGGACTGGGACATGAATTTTTAAGGCACGTAGAAAGATGCAGACTGATCGTGCATGTTTTGGACGCATCAGGAGTTGAGGGAAGAGATCCGCTGGAGGATTTTGATATTATCAATTCTGAACTTGAAAACTTCAGCAGTGAGCTAGCGCAGTGTCCTCAGATAGTTGCCGCAAATAAATGCGATATGGCAGATGAAGAACAGATTGAACATATCAGAAATTATATAGAACAAAAGGGTATGAAATTTTTTGCTGTTTCTGCTGCAACAACTCATGGTACAAAAGAACTGATAAATGAGGTTGCGGCTGAATTGGAGAAGCTTCCGCCGGTCAAATCCTATGAGGCAGAGCCGATTACTCAGGCTGAAATTGAAGAAAAAGCTCTTTCCCATACTAAATTTGATATTGAAATTGAGGACGGTGTTTACTATGTCGACGCAAAGTGGCTTGAGCCTGTAATGCGCACTATCAGTATGGATGATTATTCATCTCTTCAATATTTCCAGCAGGTTCTTCGTAAAAGCGGAATTATAGACAAACTTGAGGAAATGGGAATTAATGAGGGTGATACGGTTAATATTCTGGGATTTGAATTTGATTATGTAAGGTAATTAAAAATGAATAAAATACTAACTGAAAGAGAAGTAAATCAATATAGTCCCTTAGCGCTGGCATTTTTGGGTGACAGCATTTATGAACAGCTTGTAAGGGAAAAAATCATATTTGCAGCAAATATGCCTGCTTCAAAAATGCATGCGCTTAAAGTTTGCAGGGTTTGTGCGGAATATCAGTCAAAAGCCCTAGAAAAAATAATCCCTCTTCTTGATGAAAAGGAAACGGCAGTAGTAAAACGGGGTAGAAATGCTACAGGAAATACCGTTCCTAAGCATTCCAGTACTGCTGATTACAGACGTGCTACCGCATTGGAATGCTTGTTTGGATATCTTCATTTGCTCGGCAGAGAGGAACGTATTGATGAACTTTTTCAGATTATTTGGGGTATGGAAGAATTTGTTATTAAATAGAAACTTTATTTAGGAGTGTGACTTTTTATGTCAGGACATTCAAAATGGAATAATATAAAAAGAAAAAAGGAAGCGACCGATGCTGCAAAGGGTAAAATTTTTACCAAGATCGGACGTGAAATAACAGTATGTGTAAAAGAAGGCGGTCCGGATCCGAATAACAATTCAAAGCTTCGTGATCTGATCGCTAAAGCAAAATCAAATAATGTGCCTAACGACAATATTGAAAGAGTTATCAAAAAAGCTGCCGGCGGCGGAGATAAAAATAATTATGAAACCAATATTTATGAGGGATATGGTCCTAACGGGGTAGCGGTAATTGTTGAGTGCCTTACAGACAATAAAAACAGGACTGCCGGAGATATACGCCACTATTTTGACAAGTTCGGCGGAAATCTCGGTACAAGCGGCTGCGTTTCTTTTATGTTTACGAAAAAAGGTATAGTTATTGTGGAAAACAACGGTGTTGATGAAGATACGATAATGGAAGATGCTTTTGAATTTGGTGCTGATGATATGTCTGTTGAGGATGAGGTAGTTGAAATTTCATGTGAACCGTCTGAACTGGGAACGCTCAGAGAAGGACTGGTTTCAAAGGGATATAATGTTGTTTCAGCAGAAGTTGATCAGATTCCTTCAACATATACTACACTTACAGATGAGGAGCATATTAAGAAAATGAATCTTCTCCTGGAACATCTTGAGGATAATGATGATGTTCAAAATGTTTATCACAACTGGGAAAATGCAGATTAAATATTATTAGTAATATATGCTATAACTAAAAGAGCTAACTGAAATATATTTCGGTTAGCTCTTTAAATTATAATCTCTTAAGGCGATAAAATATTTTATATTAAAATAAAATTATCGGTTATCAATCTTTTCCGGATACATATCATGATTAAATAATCTGTTTTCAGCAAGCTTTTCCCATTTTGTACCAAGTTTGCCATAATTGCAGTATGGATCAATTGATATGCCGCCCCTTGGCGTAAATTTACCCCATACTTCAATATATTTGGGATCCATAAGATCAATTAAATCCTTCATAATTTTATTTACGCAATCCTCATGAAAGTCGCCATGATTGCGGTAGCTGAAAAGATAAAGCTTCAATGACTTGCTCTCTACCATTTTTACATCCGGAATGTAGGAAATGTAGATCGTTGCAAAATCCGGCTGACCTGTAATAGGGCATAAGCTTGTAAATTCCGGACAATTAAACTTAACAAAATAGTCGTTTTCCTGATGTTTGTTTTCAAATGTTTCAAGTACTTCCGGAGCATAATTATCAGGATATTTAGTTTGCTGATTACCTAACAGGGTTAAATTTTCCTTTTCTCTATTATCCATTTTTTCACCTCATTGCAGGATCGTTGATACCGTTTAATTCAAATGCCTTTGCACGGTCAATACATGTGCCGCATTGACCGCAAGGTTTATCTCCGCCTTCATAACAGCTCCATGTAAGTTCATAAGGAACCTTTAATTCAAGACCGATTTTTACAACGTCTGCTTTTGTCATATTTACGAATGGTGCTTCAATTTTAAGCTGTTTACCGCTGCCCTCATAAACAGCTGTATTCATAGCGGTGTTGAAAACAGAAGAACAGTCCGGATAAGCATTGCCGGCAGCGTCGTCAGCGTGAGCGCCGTAATAAATTACACTGCATTTCCTTGACAAGGCAATTGCTGCCGCAGAAGAAATAAACAGTCCGTTACGGAAAGGAACGTACGTTGAAACAGGAGAACCGTTTGTCTTTTCAAGCTGTTGTGCATATGATTCATGAGGAATGTCTTCATCAGAGCCTTTAAGTAAAGAACAATCTGAAAATCTGAAAATCAGTGACAAGTCCAGATCAATTTTTTCAATTCCATAATATTGTACAATTGCGTTGGCGGCTTCAATTTCTTTTGTATGTTTTTGTCCATATGTTATAGACAGTGCGATAACATTTTCTTTTCCGTATTTTGAAATGGCAAGTCCAAGACAGGTAGTACTGTCAATGCCGCCGCTGAATAATACAAGCGCTTTCATATTAAACTCCTTTATTTTATCTGTAAAAATAATCTGTTTTGCAAAGCTGTATCAGTTTTAAATTTTCCCCTTAGAGTTGTTGAACGGGTGTATGAACTGCCGTTTTTAATACCTCTTGCGGTCATGCAGGAATGTTTGCCTTCAATATAAACAGCAACGTCCTGCGAACCGGAAGCTATGGAAATGATTTCAGCAATATCAGCTCCTAGCTTTTCCTGAAGCTGCAAACGCTTTGCTGCCATATCTGCAATACGTGCGATTTTTGAAAGACCCAAAACCTTTCCGTCAGGAATGTAAGCAACAGTAACTTTCATGTCATACATAAGCGCAAGATGATGCTCGCAGTGAGAAAAAACTTCTATGTCTTTTACAATTACCATATCGTCATTTTCTGAGTCCGGAAGTTCAAAAGTCTTGCAGAACATATCTGCGATTTCACGGTTAGTATAATTCATTCCCTCAAAGATTTCTTCATACATATTTGCAACACGTTCAGGAGTTTCTTTAAGTCCTTCACGTTCCGGATCGTCTCCGAGAGCGATTAGTATTCCCCTGATATGCTCAATAATTGCATTTTTATCAATTGCCATTGCCTACACTCCTCTCTTATCAGGATTCCAAATAAATTTATGAAGCTGAAGCTGAAAATTAATTCCGTTCATTTTATTTTCAAGCATGAAATCAACTATTTCACGAGGTTCGATTTTTCCGAAAACCGGACTCAAATAAACGGCGCATTTTTTTGTCAGGTGTTTTTTTTCGATTATTTCAAGTGCTTTCTGAAGATCCTCATTACTGCCGCATACGAATTTTATTGTATCGTTTTTTGTAAGAAAATCGTAATTTTTCATTTCCATAAACCGTTCCATACCGCTTGACGGCAGCTTGTAGTCCAGAGTAAAGGACGGCATTATTTTCATCTGTCTGAAAGGAGATATGTCCTCGGAACCGTTAGTTTCAATTTCAACGTCCAGACCATTTTGACATAGCAAGTCAATAAGCTCGTAAATACCTGTTTGAATAAGGGGTTCTCCTCCTGTTAGTGTAACATTGGAGATACCTGTTTTTTGTATGTAAACAAGAATATCATTGGCGGTCATCATTTCTGCCGGACAATTATCAGAATTTGCCCAAAATGTATCGCAGTAGGAACAGTTCAGATTACAGCCTTTAAAACGTATAAAAACTGCCGGCTGACCTGCTTTTCGTCCTTCACCGTTAATACTTACAAACTTTTCAGCAATGTTATATCTGTACAACTTATCCCTCCTCGTACATAGCGCAGTTGTTTGGCGTTTCATAAACTGTTACATTGTGCGGACGGAAGCCCCGTTCTTTTAAAATCATAAAAAAGTGTCTGGAAAGATTTTCAGCAGTAGGTCTGAATGGCAGTTCAACTAATCTGAAACCGTCTCGTTTAAGGAGTTCCATAGTATCGGGTTTAAGTGTATTTTTTTCATAAATTAACGAGTGGTCGTAATGGTCGGCAATAAGCTGCAAAGCCTTTTTCAGATCGGTAAAATCCATTATCATTCCTTTGTTCTGTCCGTTTCTTTGCAGGAATGCGTTTTGAACTGTCACTTCAATTTTCCATCTGTGACCGTGAATATTGCTGCATTTGCCTTCATAGCCATATAAAAAATGAGCGCTGTCAAATGCGGCTTCAGTTTTGAGAAAATACATTTATTACACTTCCTTTAAAATACAAAAAGGGTATAGAGACACCTATACCCTTAAATTACTTTAAGCTTATGATGTCCTGGTTTTGTTTAGGGACAGGATGGCACAAACGAACTGTCCGTATTTATTGTAACATATATATTGAGTTTCGTCAAGATACTGTTTTTGCGGAAATAATATTATAGTAGTCAGAGGTTTTCTTTAAAGTAAATACCATTTTCTTTGCCGGAGCGATTTTCTTTTCCCTGTTCCAAGCGGGAGAATCCTTGTAGCATTCAACATTTAAAGTATAGATATCATCGGAAACGGACACGTTTGTCACTACCGGATACATTGTATAAATATCAGTATTTTCCGGAATGACATAGCCTTTTTGGTCTTTATCATAAATAATAGAAACATCGCCGATTCCTGATGTAATATTTTCAATTTTGTCCTCGCTGCCGAATAGTTTTTCAATTACATATTCAATTTGGGTTTGAGGTATCAGGGTTTCCTCTGTTTCTGAGTTGCGGAATATTTTTATATCTCCGTTAATGATGATTTCCCATACTGAAATATTAATAAGCTCTTCTGCCGGAATATCATCAAAGCTTTCAAAGTCGCTTACTTGGGTTTCAACTAAAGGATATATAACCTTTTGTACCTCTGCTTTTAAAATATTTTCTTTTTCCTGTTTGTCAGCAGGAGTCATTTCAAGTTTTTCAAGACAATAAATTGCAGAACTGAATATGCCGATAATAGTAAACGCTGCGACTACTGCTGTGTATATAATACGCCAAGCAGTTTTCCATGGACTTCTCCTTCTGGGAACATCGTCTCTCATACTGTCATCTTCAGCGTCAAGGAATTCGGCAAATTCCTCCGTATTCATCTGATGTGCGTCATTAAATTCATCGTCATATTCATCATCGCCGTAATTATCATTATATCCGTCGTCGTCACTGCCGTAATCGTTGTTGTTATTATTGTATCCTGAATCGTTATAGCTATGATCAGGTTCATTTTCGGAAATATCGTTTATTGAATAGATCCTTGTAGCGTCACTTTCAGGAGGTTGTGAGGAGGACAGAGAACGGTTATATTCTTCCCGTTCTTCTGCTTCTGATTTTATATTATAGTCGGAATAATTATAAGATGAGGACTGATAAGAGAGCTTCTTTCCGGATTGAATATCTCTGTTTTCAGCAGAAAATTCTCTCAAAAGTTCATCTATCAGGGCATCTGTTTCACTTTTTTCTCTCATAGGCGTATAATTCCATTTTCTCTTTTTTTCATTTAGTGTTTCCTCGATTTCCTCAAGTATATCCATAGGAATTCTCCTTATCTTATTTGACCGTTTCCGTTTATAAGATATTTTACGGTTGTAAGCTCATGCAGTCCCATAGGACCTCTTGCATGGAGCTTTTGAGTTGAGATTCCGATTTCTGCTCCGAATCCGAATTCGCCGCCGTCTGTAAACCGTGTGGAAGCATTTACATATACTGCGGCTGCGTCAACTTCTCTCTGAAATTTTTCAGCGTTTTCAAGGCTTTTTGTAACTATGCATTCGGAATGTCTTGTTGAATATTTTTGAATATGCTCAATTGCCTCTTCAATAGAATCAACCACTTTGACGGAAATAATAAAATCGAGAAATTCAGTAGCATAATCATCATCAGAAGCTAAAGTAACGCAGTCGCCGAGAATCTCCGCTGTTTTTTTGCAGCCTCTGATTTCTACGTTGTGTTCGTCCAGTTTTGATTTAATAACAGGCAAAGCGGCTTCGGCAATATTTTTATGAACAAGAAGGCTTTCTACTGCATTGCATACGGACGGACGCTGAGTTTTGCCGTTATTGACAATATCGGCAGCCATTTGAATATCGGCTGATTCGTCAACATAAACATGACAGTTTCCTGTACCTGTTTCAATAACAGGTACTGTAGCCTGATTGACAACAGCGTTTATAAGTCCTGTGCCGCCTCTTGGAATGAGTACGTCGAGATATTTGTTGAGCTTCATAAGTTCAGCAGCCGCTTCACGGGAAGTATCTTCAACAAGCTGAATTACATCAGCCGGCAGACCCGCTTTTTCAACTGCTGCTCTCATCACATCGGCAAGACATTTATTGGAGTTTATCGCTTCTTTGCCGCCCTTTAAAATAACCGTATTTCCGGCTTTGAGACAAAGGGTTGCAGCGTCGACGGTAACATTCGGACGGGATTCAAAAATAATTCCGATAACTCCAAGCGGTACTCTTGTTTTGCAGATTTTAAGTCCGTTAGGACGGATAACGCCGTAATCGACAGAACCTATCAGATCTTCGGCTTCAATGAGTTTAAGTACGCTTGAAGCGATGTCGCTTATACGTTTTTCATTGAGCATAAGCCTGTCCTGCATTGAAACGGACATGCCGTTTTTTACTGCATTTTCAAGGTCAAGCTTATTTTTTTCAATAATAAGGCTTGTATTTTGAATAAGTGCGTCGGCAATTGACTTTAACGCTTCGTTTTTCAGCTTTGCCGATGCTGACGCAGCAGCGTGTTCCGCAGCTTTTGCCTTTGCGCCGAGTGTTTCAATATAAGTCATAGTGGACACCTCCGTATTAGTGTGAAATAAAAATCGTTCCTGTTTCATCGTTTTCAAAAAGTCCATAAAGTTTGTCAGGATTATTGCCGTTCATAATTATCATATCGATTCCGGCTTCATTTGCAATTTTGGCAGCATTGATTTTTGTAGCCATTCCGCCCGTACCTAAAGAGGTTCCGGCGCCGCCCGCAATATTTTCAATATGCTCATTGATTTCCGTAACCATCGGAATCAACTTTGCTTCTGGATTTTTATGGGGATCGCTGTCATAAAGTCCGTCAATATCAGAAAGAATTATAAGCAAATCGGCTTTTGCAAGCTTTGCTACTATCGCAGATAATGAATCGTTTTCACCAATTTCCAGTTCAAGCTCGTCAATGGCAACAGTATCGTTTTCATTTACGATGGGAATAACTCCCATGGAAATCAGCTTATCAAAAGTATTTTCAACGTTTTTCTGACGTTTGGTTTCAATAATGGTTTTAGTCAGAAGTATCTGTGCTACTGTAATGCCGTAATTATCAAATAAATCGTCATACAGATACATCAATTCGCATTGTCCTACAGCTGCCGCAGCCTGTTTTGTAGGGGTATCATCCGGTTTATGGCGAAGTCCCAGCTTTCCTACACCCAAACCGATAGCGCCGGAGGATACAATAATCAATTCTTTTCCGGAATTTTGCAGGTCTGCAAGAACACGTACAAGATTATTCATTCTGCGGATATTAAGCTTTCCGGTTTTGTGAGCTAAAGTAGAGGTGCCAAGCTTTATGACAATCCTCTTTTTATTTGAAATATTAAACATAAGTCTGATCCTTTCGGGGCCTAATTTACCTTGTTTACCGGACTTCCGCTAAGAAACGCCTTAATATTTGAACATACTATATTTATAAGTCTCAGACGTGTTTCCAGAGGAGCCCATGCGGTATGAGGGGTTATAACGCAGTTTTTAGCGGTTTTCAGGGGCGTCTCAGGACTCATAGGTTCGTTTACCAGAACGTCCAGATATGCCGCTGAAATCCGTCCGCTGTTAAGAGCGTCGGCAAGTTCTTGTTCTTTTACAATACCGCCTCTTGCAGTATTTATAACTATCGCATTGCATTTCATGAGTGAAAGATTTTCAGCATTGATAATACCGACTGTCTGTTCAGTCAGAGGACAGTGAACGGTAAGTATATCCGCGCGTTTAAAAGCGTTTTCCAGTGAAACCGTTTCATATGGACAGTTCACGGGAGCAGTTCTGGTATTTACCAATACTTTCATACCGAAAGCATCGGCAATTTTGGCAACGGCTTTTCCTATACTTCCGAATCCGATTATAGAAATGGTTTTGCCTGAAAGCTCCATAGTTTTTATGGGAAATTTTGAAAAGGTTTTTGAATTTATCCATCCGTCATTTTTTACAAATTTATCGTATTGTGAAATTCTGCTGTAGTGGTCTAGTATATAAGCAAATGTCTGCTGTGCGACTGCGTCTGTAGAATAGCTGCCTGCATTGCATACTGTTATGCCGTGTTCCGAGGCACTTTTAAGGTCAATGTTATTATATCCTGTAGCAAAAAGTCCTATGTATTTTAAATTAGGACATTTTTTTATTACATCGTCTGTAATAAGTACTTTATTGCAAAGAACCATATCGGCGTCTCCGATATACTCAGCCGCATGTTCATTATCAGTGAGCTCATAGCACTTGATTTCGCCGAATTCTCTGAAAATATCAGAGCTTATATCGCCTGAGGTTACAGTTGTCCAGTCTAGAATACAGATTTTCATAAGCTTATTCCTGTGTGTTTTCTTTTGGATTTTCAACAGTCTGTTCTGCTGCCAAAGCTTTTTCTTTTCTTTTTTCAATGATTGCAGTTATAAGAGCGGCAATCAAAAGAATTAGTTCGCCGAATCCAATTATATAAAACCATGTTTTGTTTGAATTTACATAAAGTAGAAGCGTTGCCGGCACAGCGACAGCCATTATAAGCTGATGTTTATGCTTTACCCTTGCGAACTGAATAATAAAAAATAAAAATGCAATGCATGAGAAAACCAGATGTGCTGTAAACGGAAGAGGAAAAATATTATTGTTCATAAAAAACTCCTTAAAAAATACATAATTAACCAAGCTTAATTATAACATTCTGCAACTTTTTTGTCAAGAAAATATGTATGACGTTGGAATTAAATTATAATTCAATTGACAATATGTTCTGTAAATGTTAAAATAATATCATATTTTATTCTGAGAAAGGTAATTATTATGAAACATGTTAAAAAAATTTTAAGTATTACATCGGCTTTATTGTGTACTGTCGGTTTATTGGGAACGCAATTTCCAGAAGTTAATGCAGCGGAAAATGTTTACGGTGAGTTTACTTATGTTCTTTATGACAGCAATAATGACGGAAAAAATGATTCTGTTGAAATAACAGATTGTGATGAGTTCGTTACTAGGGCAGACATTCCGGATGAGATAGAGGGAATGCCGGTAACGAGGATAAAAGATTTTGTATTTGCATTCTGTTTTGGTCTAACAGAGATAACTATACCGGACAGTGTTATTTTTATAGATGATGCTGCGTTTAATATTTGCGTTAGTTTGGAAAATATAAATGTATCTGAAAATAGTAATAATTTTTGTTCTTTAGACGGAGTTCTGTTCAATAAAGAAAAAACAAATTTAATTAAGTATCCATCTGCCAAAAAAACGGAGAGATATACTATTAGCAACGGAGTAACAAAAATATCTGAAAATGCATTTGAAGATTGTAATAATTTAATAGAATTGACAATACCGGAAAGCGTAAAATATATGGGAAATACGGGAGAATGGGCAATTTCCGGTTCTGAAAAACTTGAGAGTATAAATGTATCAGAAAATAATGCCGATTTTTGTTCAGTAGACGGTGTTTTATTTAATAAGGATTGTACAACGTTAATAAAATATCCAATCGGTAAAACAGAAACGGAATATACGGTTAAGGAAAGTGTAACAAAAATAGGCGGGGGAGCATTTGCCGGCTGTTATATTCTGGAATCAATAATTCTTCCCGATAAAATAAATTATATAGGTGAATTTGGTTTTAGCAATTGCAGGGGTTTGAAAACAATAAATATGCCAGATAAATTAACAAGCTTAGGAAAGTATGCGTTTTGGAACTGTACAAGTCTTAACGGGATAGTTATACCCGAAGGCGTTACAAATATAGGTGAGAATACATTTTTCTGTTGTGAGAGTTTAAAAAGTATAACAATAAAAAACCCAAAATGTGAGATATATGGTTATAATCTTCTATACAATTACAATAATACAATTTGTGATAAATATGACGAAGTAAACGAAGAGTATATTTATACCGGTATAATTTACGGTCATGAAAATTCAACAGCTCAGGCTTATGCAGAAAAATATAATATAAAGTTTGCAGTTATAGGTACAGAATACAATGGCGTTAAAGGCGACGCCAACGGCGATGGAAAGCTTCGTGCCAGTGATGCGGCGTTTATTGCAAAAACACTTGCAGAAGCGTCTGTTAAAGGTGAAAAGGTAACTGCGGAGAATTATCCGAATGCAGATTTTAACGGTGACGGAAAAGTAACAGCAGCTGATGCAGCGGCTATTGCAAAATACCTGGCAGAGCAGAGTATAAAAAAGTAAATGCATTAAATTTGTATATTAGTAATCCATTGACAAAGTACGGAAAATCATATATAATAATATGATGTAATGTTTAATTGAATTTTTAATAAGGAGAAATAAAGTTATGGCAAAAAAGCAGATGTCCCGTGAAGGCTTTGAAAAGCTCCAGGAGGAATATACACGATTAGTAACAGTCAGAAGAGCAGAAGTGGCTCAAAAACTTAAAGAAGCCAGAGCGTTCGGCGATTTGTCAGAAAATGCCGAATACGATGAAGCAAAAAACGAACAAGCTATGCTTGAAGCGACAATTGCACAGATTGAAGAAACTATTTCCAATGCTGAAGTTGTAGAGGGAGACAGTATTTCTGTTGATGAGATCGGTGTTGGTTCCGTTATAAAAATTAAAAGAGATAACAGCGATGAAATTGAAGTTTTACAGATTGTCGGTACGACTGAAGCAGACGCTGATAATAATAAAATTTCTGATGAATCTCCTATAGGCAAGGCGGCTATGAAGAAAAAAGTCGGTGACTTCTTTATAGTTGAAGCGCCAGTCGGTGAAATACGATTTGAGGTTATTGAAATATCAAAATAAATTGGACGGTGGAATTTAAAAATGAGCGACATTCAGAACAATAATATTGCTGAGGAAGAAATTACTGAGCAGGATATAAACATACTGAAAAAAGTTCGTCTTGAAAAGCTTAATGAACTTAAAGCGAACAATGCCAATCCTTATGAAATTACAAAATTTGATGTAAATGCAAAAAATGCTGAAATTAAATTAAACTATGAAGCAGAAGAAAAAGCAATAATTGAAGCGGCTGATGGCAATGAAGAAGTCGTTTCGGCAGGACTTGACAAAATCAAGGAAAGAATCGTGTTTATTGCCGGACGTATTATGAGCTGGCGAGATATGGGCAGGGCAAACTTTATTGACGTAAGAGATGAAAGCGATCGAATTCAGGTTTATGTAAGAATGAACGATATCGGTAAGGAAGAATTCAAGGAATTCAAGAAATGGGATATTGGCGATATAATCGGCGTTGAAGGTTTTGTTTTCAGAACAAAAAAGGGAGAAATTTCAGTTCATGCTCAAAAGGTTACCTTGCTTTCAAAGTCGCTTCTTCCTCTTCCGGAAAAATGGCATGGTCTGAAAGATCAGGATACACGCTACAGACAGCGTTATGTTGATCTGATTGTGAATCCGGATGTTAAAGATACGTTTGTAAAGAGAAGTCTTATCCTGCGTGAAATTAGGAATTATCTGGATAATCTTGGATATCTTGAAGTTGATACTCCGGTACTTCATACATTGGAGATTGGTGCGGCAGCAAGACCGTTTAAAACTCATCATAATGCTTTGGATTTGGATATGTATCTGAGAATTGAAACAGAGCTGTATCTGAAAAGACTAATTGTAGGCGGTTTTGAAAAGGTTTACGAAGTAGGACGTATTTTCAGAAATGAGGGTATGGATACTTCACACAATCCGGAATTTACAACAATTGAAATGTATCAGGCATATACTGATTACAAGGGTATGATGGAACTGATTGAAAATATGTATGAAACGCTTGCAAAGAAAATCTGCGGTGATACTGTAATTGAATATCAGGGTGAAAGTATAAACCTTTCTGCTCCTTGGGAAAAGCTTACTATGGTTGAGGCTGTGAAGAAATATGCAGGCGTTGACTATAATGAATGGAAGTCTGATGAAGATGCAAGGGCATGTGCAAAAGAAAAGGGAATCGAGGTAGAAGAAGGAGATTCTGCTACAAAGGGTCATGTTCTTATAGCTTTCTTTGACGAATTCGTTGAAGATAAGCTTATTCAGCCGACTATTATTTATGATTATCCGGTTGAAAATTCTCCGCTTGCTAAAAGAAAACCGTCTGATCCGGCGTTTACCGAAAGATTTGAATATTTTATTTATGCTAGAGAAATGGGTAATGCTTTCTCTGAACTTAACGATCCTATTGATCAGAGAGAACGTTTTGTAAAACAAGCTGAAGCAAAGAGAGCGCAGGGTGCGAATGCAGAAGTTGATGAGGATTTTGTTACCGCTCTCGAATACGGTATGCCTCCTACTGGCGGACTTGGTTTGGGACTTGATCGTCTTGTGATGCTGTTGACTGACAGTGCGTCTATAAGAGATGTACTTCTGTTCCCGACGATGAAGCCTCTCCCGAACGAAAACTAAGAAAATAACGGGGTTTTGATAGGTTTTGCCGGGTTTCGTTAATCCAAATTTAACCCGAAAAAAGGGGTTTACGACAAATTTACGACAAATGACTTCGAGGACAAAGGCGGATTTTTACGACAAATCGCTGTCGTAAACACCGTGAATCGAAAATCGTTAATCCAGTGGCTTCATTGTAGTGGCTACATCGTAAAAACGGCAAAAAAGCCTTGTGAAATGGGTGTCCGCAGTCGTTTACGACAGGAAAATCCAAGCTATTTACGACAACGAAAACAGAGCTTCAATCTTACGGTTGAGGCTCTATTTTTTTGCCCGAAAATCGTATCCTTTTCTGATTTCTGTTTTTTCGTATAATGAAGATGTCAGGAGGTGCATTAGATGAAGCAAAAGGATTTTCATATATATTTAACCGAGCAGGAACGCACTTAGGTCATAGGTGCTTTGATTCAACTCAAAAACAGCCTTATAGCACAAGGCAGATATACCGACGCAGTAGACGATATACTTATAAAAGTTATGAAGGCTCGAAAGAAACGCCTTGCTGTGCATTACATTTGAATAAGATAGGTCAACCCGCTTGTTTCTCCTATTTGAGAAGCAGGCGGCTTTTTTGCGTTCTAAAAAATTTTTTTGAAAAATTTTCAAAACAGAGTCCCCAAAGCGTGTCTCTCAGTGGGAACAAGTGAAGGGGTAAAAAACCACTCCTAAACGGAGTGCTTCCCTTCGCTGCATTTTGACAACTGAATACACAGACACTAAGGACTTTATTTCTGATGATTAGCCCGAAGGAGGGTACGCCATAACCTTTCTTTTATAAGAGTAAGCGAGAACTCCCGTCCTGAAACTCGGATTGCTACCGAGCTTGGCAACGACAGTCAGAATGATAATGATACTTCCGTAAGCGGCTGGCGGAGAACCCGGCAGAGGTGAAATCCCTATGATACGGTGCAGCACACCGTAACCTTAGTGCTTCCCATACAAAGCGTACTGCTTTCCGCAGGGGGCGTTGAGAACAAATACTGCGGCTGATACATAGCCGACTTTATATAAGATCGGTTATGAATACAGCGAAAGGAGGAAAAGCGAAAGATGTCAAACTGTAAAACCATAGCGATATGCAATCAGAAAGGCGGCGTGGGCAAAACCACAACAGCGGTTAATCTCGGTATCGGTCTTGCTATGCAGGGCAAAAAGGTACTCCTTGTGGACGCTGATCCGCAGGGAGATTTAACGACCTGTCTTGGGTGGCAGGAAACAGACGAACTTTCTATCACGATTTCGGACAAGCTGTTGTCCGTCATAATGGATAAGAATGAAAATCCGTATGACGGTATTCTCAGGCATGAGGAAGGCGTGGACTTAGTTCCGTCCAATCTGGAATTATCGCCAATGGAAATGAGCCTTGTCACCGCTATGTGCAGAGAGATGGTAATGAAAAATTACCTGAGTGAAATCAAAAACGGCTACGACTATGTTCTCATAGACTGTATGCCTTCACTCGGCATGATTACCCTGAACGCACTCACGGCGGCGGACAGCGTGATTGTACCCGTTCAGGCTCAGTATCTTCCGGCGAAAGGAATGACGCAGCTTTTAACGACTATATCCAATGTGAAGCGACACTCCAATCCGCAGCTAAATATTGACGGGATACTCTTAACCCTTGTAGACGGAAGAACAAACCTTGCCAAAAGTACCGTAGACGCATTGCGGGAGCAGTTCGGAAGCCATATCCGTATTTATCGGACTACGATTCCCATTGCCGTAAAAGCCGCAGAGGTAAGCTCAAAGGGCAAAAGCATTTATGCCTATGAGCCAAACAGCACGGTATCTAAGGCTTATGCCGACTTCACAAGGGAGGTGTTAGCCGATGGCAGGCAGAAAGAGCGACTTCGTTCTGTCAACGAAAAGTCTCGATGACCTGTTCTCCACGCAAGAAGAACGGGACGAAGCGAAGCTGCAAAAAATCAGGGATATTCCGCTGACTGAGATTGACGATTTTCCCGACCACCCTTTTCAGGTACGGGAAGATGAGGATATGTTTCAGCTTGTAGAGAGTATCAAAGAGCGTGGCGTTATCACCCCCGCAACCGTCAGGCAGAAAGAGGACGGCAGATACGAGCTTGTTTCAGGACATAGACGAAAAAAGGCTTGCGAGCTTGCCGGATTTGAAACGCTCCGTTGTGAAGTTGTCGAACTGACAAAAGATGAAGCCACGATTTTAATGGTGGAGAGCAATTTTCAAAGGTCACAGATACTTCCCTCGGAGAAGGCTTTTGCCTATAAAATGCGGCTTGAAGCGATGAAACGACAAGCAGGCAGACCGAACAAAGAAAATCAATCCCCAGTGGGGATTGATTTTAAGGGAAAGCAAACGCTTGATGTAATGAGCGAAGAATGTGGCGATAGCCACAATCAAATCCACCGTTATATCAGGCTTACAAACCTTGTTCCCGAACTGCTTGAGCTTGTGGACGAGGGCAAAATCAAAATGCGTCCTGCGGTAGAGCTGTCATATCTCGATGAAGATTGCCAGCGTGATGTGGTGGACGAAATCGACCTGAACGATTGTACCCCTTCACACGACCAGACAATCCGTATGCGGAAGTTTTTTAATGATGGGAAGCTGACCACCGAAGCGGTACAGGCGATTATGAGTGAGGAAAAACCTAATCAGCGTGAGAAAATCGTGCTGCGTGGGGATAAGGTGCGAAGCCTGATTCCGAAGAGTGTTCCACTTAATCAGACGGAGGATTATGTCTGCAAGGCATTGGAGCATTACAACAAGTTTTTGCGAAGCCGTGCGGAGCGTGACAGCAGATAGGAGGAGTATGCTTTTTTGCTTTCCCCTTCCTCACACTCTAACCCCTTGATACTACCTGACTATCCGAAAGAAAGAATCTATCTCCTAAGTTCAATCTATCTCCATAACGGCAGCTTGTACCTTTGTTAAAATGGCTGTTTTCCGTTAGAGTGATGGCAAAAGGACAAAGGAGTGAAGCCGTATGAAATCAAAAATCACTGTTATTTTAGCATTGCTTTTACTCTTTGCGTTGACGGGCTGCAACAATACCCCGCAGACAGAGAAAATGCCTGAACCGTTTACTTTTTCGGAAAGTAATGAACAAACCTCCGAATCAGATACGCTTCCGGCAGCAGAAGAAACAAAGGAGGTTGAACCAACGCCCGAACCTATGCAGAGTACCGAGCCTGCGGAAACTGAACCATTGAACCATAGTCAATAATCTGGACACAAAAAGGCGAAAAGAAATAAGAGAAAAATAAAGAATTTTCAAATTGAATGGGCGACAAATAATTAATAGCCGAGTGAATGCGATTAAGATTATAAAAGC
>OCPR01000615.1_pt1 | contig 37720 bp, 30 predicted proteins | sample 1538611 | NCBI WGS metagenome assembly OCPR01 (sample SAMN04571711, study PRJEB22368) | human gut metagenome | biome: human gut; material: stool | host: Homo sapiens | place: Luxembourg | collected 2012-09-28
AAATTTCCATTTTGTTCGGGTGTTTTTCAAAATTCTTTACACCTTGTTTACATTTAACTTCACGATAGCAAAAAAATACCCCTCTATAATACGGAGAAAAATTCAAGTTTTGTTGATGTGTTTTGAAAGAAAATTTACAAAAAAATAACCTGCACTTTTTATTAAATGCAGGCAATAAAAAATGACTTGATTAAATTTGCAAAAATAATTTCTTTCAGTTTGAATTTTAAAAAGCAAACTGAAAGATTTTGAATAAGAAATATGTTTATTTGAAATGATATTTATAGAAAGACAAAAAGGTGCAGTCGAATAACTGCACCCTTGTGGTTTACAAATTCATAAAATCTTTTCTGTAATCAACTCCGAAGAATTCGGCGAGCTGTTGCATTTCGCTGTCCTTTATTGTGTTCACCCTCGGCATGTTGCAGGTGAGCATATAAATCTGCGCTGCTTTTTCAACGGTTTCGATAAGCCCGAAGGTTTCGTCCATGGTTTTGCCTGCACCGTAAATGCCGTGCATACCCCAGATGACAAGGCGAAATTCTTTCATCTTTTCTGCGGTTGCTTCGCCGATTTCATTTGTTCCGCAAAGCATCCACGGAAGAACGCCTACACCGTCTGGGAACACAACAATGCACTCGGTGCACATTTCCCAAAGCGTGTGCGTTATTTTTTTCTCGTCAAGCTCGTGAACATAGTTCATAGCAAGGGTGTTTGTTGGGTGAGAATGCATAACAACTCTGTTTTCGGGGTCGACCTTGAGCCTTGCCCTGTGGCTCATCAGGTGAGCAGGGAGTTCTGAAGTGAATTTACCTCCGTCGCTGTAACCCCAAAGAAGTTCTGCCGTTGTGCCGTCTTTTGCAATGCGGATAATGCCGAGATTGTTTTCCGGGTCTTTCTCCACATTTTTGAAATACTTGCCTGTGCCTGTAACGATAAAAATCTTGCCGATAAGTTCCGGTGCGTCAAATCCTGTGGGAATTGTTCTGATTACATTGTTCAGGTCGAGATACTCGGCAACCTCGTTTTCATCAAGCAAATAACTGATATTTCCGCCGTTTCGTTCGTCCCAACCAAGTCGGTACATATTCGCCGTTGTGTCGCACATTTCCTTGACGAACGGTGCTGTTAAAATGTCTTTCATTGTCTATTCTCCAATACTTCTTTTTCGTATTTTTTAGCCTCTGCAAGATAATCGGCAGGGGTGTTTGTTTCTTTCAAATATTCCTCCCAAACATCACCAAACGGCATTGTTTTCAGTTCTTCGTGCATAACCATAAGGGAGGTGAAATCTGCATTGCTTTGTAATTTTTTCATTGTGTCGCTCGGTTCTAAAAGTGCATAGAGCAAAGCCTTTTCAACGCTTCTTATACCTGTTACCCACGCAGAAATTCGGTTTATGCTTGCATCAAAATAGTCTGTTGCGATAAACACTCTGTCAAGTGCGTTTGCTCTTACGATTTCCTTTGCAATCTCCTTTGTTTCGTCATCAAAAATAACAACATGGTCGCTGTCCCAACGAACACCACGGGTGATGTGCAAAGCTAATTTTTCGTTGAACAAAAGCATTGAAGATATTTTGTCGCTGACAAGCTCGGTCGGGTGATAATGCCCGTTATCCATAAGCGGAGTAATGCCTTTATTCGCAACATAATTCATACAGAACTCGGCAGAACCTACCGTATAGCTTTCCAGTCCGATACCGAACACTTTTGATTCAAGAGTTACAAAAACCTTGCTTTTATCATATGATATTGAGAGAATTTCATCAAGCGATTTTTTGAATCTTTCTCTCGGTGTGAGCCTGTCGGCAGGAATATCCTTGTAACCGTCGGGGATCCAAATGTTCATCACGCAAGGCTCGCCGGTTTCGTTGGCAAAATACTCTGCGATTTTAAGACACCTTTTGCCGTGCTCAACCCAAAAGGCTCTTACCTTTTCGTTGGGAGATGAAAGGGTCAAATTATCTTGTACCATAGGGTGAGAAAAGAATGTGGGATTGAAGTCAATGCCCATATTTCTTTTCTTTGCAAATTCAACCCACTTTGCAAAATGCTTTGGCTCAAGCTCGTTTCTGTCGGCAAATTCACCCTCGTCAAAAATTGCATAGCAAGCATGTAAATTCAACTTCATTTTGCCCGGCACAAGGCTTATGACCTTGTCAATATCTGCCATGAGCTCGTCGGGTGTTCTCGCTCTGCCAATGTAATTACCTGTGGTTTGAATACCGCCCGATAACGCACCCTTTTGGTCAAAGCCTACAACATCATCACCCTGCCAACAATGAAGTGAAATAGGCACATTTTTAAGCGTTTCAATCGCCTTGTCGGTATCAACACCGATTTTGGCATATTTTTCTTTTGCTTCAAGATAGGACATTGTCAAATCTCCTTTATGTCAAATGAATTTTTAATCAAATCTCTTGCAGTGGCAAGGGATATTTTTTTATCATGCATAATTTGCGATACAATATTGCCTGTAGCCGTTGCTTCAATTGGCCCTGCTGTTACGCTTTTGCCTGTGTAATCACGGGTAAGTATGTTCAAGTATTTATCCTGACAGCCGCCGCCTACAATATGAATTGCATTAAATCGTTTGCCTGTTACGGCTTCAATTTCAGACACGGCTTCGCTATATGACTTTGCAAGAGAATGATATGCAGAATTAAGAATCAATCCCAAATCATCACTGCAAATCAGCTTGCCTATTGCGTCAATCATATTATCGGGTGCAACAAGCGTTCTGTCGTTCACATCAAAATATTTATATTCACCGCAATTCATCGCAAGGGTCATCATATCGTCATAAGTCATCGACTTATTAAGATTTCGCCTGATGTTTTGGAACAGCCACATACCCATGTAATTTTTAAGAAAGCGAAAACGGTAATCAATTCCACCCTCGTTGGAGAAATTGAGCTTTCTTGCATTGTCACTCAAAATCGGCTGGGTGATTTCTGTTCCAATCAGCGACCATGTGCCTGAGGATATATATAAATCATCATCTTGCATAGGGCAGGCACACACGGCACTTGCAGTATCGTGGCTCGGTGCGAAAAGCACGGCGCAATTAAAACCGACTGTTTTTTGAATATCCGCACTCAAATCACCCACAAGACTTGACGGAGTATTAAGAGCACCGAAAAGTTCACTCGGTAAATCTAAAGCTGAAAGAATATCATTATCCCAAGTTTTCGTTTTAGCATTAACCAAACCTGTGGTTGTGGCATTTGTGTATTCGTTTTTGCAAACACCTGTTAACTTGAACGAAAGATATTCCGGCATCATCAAAAAGTATTTTGCTTTTAGAAGTTTGCCGTTTTTCTTATCTGCATAAAGCTGATAAATCGTGTTGAAATTCTGCTTTTGAATACCTGTTTTTGCATACAACCGGGCAGGGGAGACAAGGCTTTCAACCTCGTCAACAACAGCGTTTGTTCTGCTGTCACGGTAACAATAGCAAGGCTTGATTTCTTTCTTGTTTTCATCAAGCAAAACATAGTCAACGCCCCAAGTATCAATAGCAACAGTGCAAGGTATTTTGCCAATTTCTTTGCACTTGGCAATACCTTTTTTCACCTCATTTACAAGATGTTCAATATCCCACACAAGTGTACTATTTTGATTTGTTATGTAATTTTCAAATCGGTGTATTTCTTCAAGTTTTAATCTGCCGTTATCTATATATCCAAGAATGTGCCGACCACTTGATGCACCAATATCTATTGCTAAATAATAGTTCATATTTTATAACCTTTAGACTTAATATAACAAATATTCTTCATTTTGAAATAAACAATATATATTTAATTAAGCAATTCAAAAGATAAAATTTCCAAATTTCCACTTTTGACTTTGAAAGTCAAATCACTATGCTTTACTCCCGTTAGGCACCCTGAAAAATCATTCCAATATTCTGAGTTAACAGACAAATCACCATATTGTTTATCCTTTGCTAAAACCGTTATAACACCATTTCCACGAGCTTTTATTGAAATAGATTTTGTTTTGGATAAATCAAAATATTTATATGTAACAATTGTGTTTGCTTTAAGATTTGTTAAATATCTTTCGCCATTTCCACTGGTAATTTTCGGCAGATTCTTAAATGATTTATTTCCACCATGAGGCATTCTGCCATTGGTCAAATTACAGCAAATAACTGCAGGATATTCACCTTTCCCCAACAAATCACCATCATTAAGACCACATGAAGTTATTTCAGTTTGCAAAATAGTTCCATCAGGCAATATGTCTATTTTTTCTGCACACGCTTGTCTTGAATAATCCGTTCCATGTGTTTGACGATGATAAAAAACATACCAAGCTCCATTAATTTTTTCAATGCTTCCATGTGTGGTTCCAGTATGATTTAATCTATCTTTTTCTTTTCGGTTATTGTACCCAACATCGCCATTAGATACAATTACACCACCATATTCAAAATTTTTATCAGGGAAATCACTTGTAGCATAGCAAAGTTCATGATTATTTACAGATGAATATATAAAATAATATTTATTATTTATTTTTCTAATAGATGAACCTTCATAAAATCCATGTCCCGAAAGACTATGACCATCCTTTTTAAAAATATTTACTCTACTTTCAAATGGAGTACCTTTAGTTTTTGTTGGCAATATGCGTTTAGGAATAGTCTTAATAGTGAGCATATCATCTTCTAATTCACATGCTATTGCTCCCATAACACCTCCTTTTTCTGCCTTTATTTCTTTCACTGTTTTATCAAACATTTTTGACTGCATTTTATGCATAATTGGTTGTGATATCTTGGGTAGCTCGTCAAAAGGATAACATGTTCCATAATAGAGCCTTATAGTACCATTATCGTTGATAACAGCTGGATCAAATGGTACATATTTCTTACAAAGTGTTCCATCAGGAAATTTAACATATCCATAAAATTGATATTTCCCATCAGGTGTATCGCAAACGGCAACACTTATAGGACCATAATAACAACCTACTCCATTATCTCCGCTTAAACAGTAATAAAGATAATATTTTCCATCATTACCTCTTACACAGTCAGGCGCATACATATATCTTCTATTAGATTTTTTTGAAAGAGGGTCCTGAGATGAAGAATAGTTTACTCCTTTACTGGACCAATCACTTAAATCATTAACCGGAGCAGACCAAAACTCATAATCAAGCATACAGTACATTTCTCCGCCTTCTTTATCATGTGAACCAAACAGATAGACTCTATCACCAAAAACATGTGGCTCACCATCCGGAATATATGTATCTATTGGTAAAAACGGATTAAACACTTGTTGTTTCATAATAATCACCATAACCTTTCAGGCGGCAAAACCGCACCTTGCGGAAGCGGCGGCAGAGCGATGGCTTTTACCTCGTGACCTCTTGAAATCAATTCTGCCGCACCCTGACTGCCAAGCAGTCCCGTGCCTCCGATCATACAAATTTTCATAATTCTGTCCTCTTAAAATATATGTTTACCTGCTGTAACCGTTTTCTTTTCGCCGTTTTGCAAAATTATTTCAGCCGTGCAGTTTGCAGGAATTTCGATTGTATAAGCTGCTTTGCCGTCCTTTATTTCCCAGCCTGATTTGACTGTGCCAAAAACGCTGTTGTACTGTGCATTTGCAAAGGTGAAGTGTCCGCCCGGCTGTGGCTTGATGACAAAGTGATTTTCACCGCTGACATTTATTCCGCACATTGCTCTGAACAACCATTCGCAAACAGCACCCTTTGAATAGTGGTTGAGGGAGGCAATTCCGCCTTGTGCCTGTGTTCCTTCCCAAGATTCCCAAATGGTTGTTGCGCCAATTTTAGTCATAAAGAGCCAGCCCGGCATTTTTTCGTTTTCAAGTAGTTTATAAGCATATTCAATGTTAATATCTGCCAAAACATCAAGGATGAACGGAGTTGACAAAAAGCCTGTGCCGAGTCTCCAACCGTAATTATCAAGCGCCTTGACAAGTCGCTTTTTGGCAAATTCCGTTGCTTTTTCATCCAGCAGGTGCATATAAAGCGGACGCACGAGTTTTGCCTGACGGTCGGTGTCGATTGAATAACCGTTTTTTGTAATCAACTCTCTGTACGCCTGCGCACAACCCTTTTTGTATTCCTCAAATAACGGCAAATTCTTTCTGTCGCCCATATACTTTGCAATCTCACACATCAACGACATAATATATGAAGTGTAAGCAGTTGATTCCTCCGGATTTGGAAGCACGGTGTTTTTCCAATCATTCGGGAAAACATCCTTTGGCTCTGCCCATTCACCGTAGGATTGACCGAAGTTTACAAAGTATTTTCTGTTTTTGCCCGAAAGCTGAATATTATGTTTGAGCGGCGTCCATTTTCCGCAACGGGAAATCATAAACTTTGCGTATTTTACCATACCGGCGTAATACTTTTTGATTAAGCAGTCGTCATTGTAAATCTTCCAAAAACGATAGGGGAGAAGTACCCCGACATCCGACCAACCGACCGAGCCGTTCATCCACGACATAAAGAAATCAACGCCACCGTACGGAACGATTTGAGGTAACTTTCCGTCTTTCTGTTGCCAATCGTATACATCACGAATGTATTTTTTGCTGAATGTGGCATAGTCAAAAAGATAAGCTGCCGTGTTGAAAAAAATTTGTGCGTCACCCGTCCAACCGTGTCGCTCTCTTGTGGGGCAGTCGGTTGGCAAATCCGCACTGTTCGATTTTGTGGACCACTTTGTTGCATTTACAAATTTGTTGAGCAATTCGTTGGAGGAGTCAAAAAAGCCTGTTTCTTCCATATCCGAATAAACCGCAATCGCTGTGAAATCATCGGCAGATACATCAATATCCGTGTCAATTTCCATATAAGTAAAACCGAAAATTGCAAAGTTCGGCTTGTATTCGTTTACACCGTCCTTGCAAGTGTATTTGATTGTTTGCAAAGGTGTAGTGATTTTTTTGTTTGAGCATTGAATGTTCTTCAGCGTCAGTTCTCCGTTTTCGTCAAGCATTTCTCCAAAACGAAGGGTGATTTTCTGCCCCTTTTTTGCATTGATTTTGAACGAAACATAGCCTGCCATATTCTGCTTAAAGTTAATAAGCTTTTTACCGCTCGGAGCAGTTGTCATTTCGCCTTTAAAGGTTTCTTTTTCTGCAATAGGAACATTGTTTGAAGCGCTCGGCATAACATTGTGCGATGTGAGTTTTGCCCTTGTGTAATAGGTTGGAACTTTGTTTGCGTCAACAATTTCGCCGTCCTTGTTGTCTGCAAAAGAAATTGCGCCGTCATTTGACCAAAGCCATGAGCTGTCTGTTACGATTGTATCCTTTGTGCCGTCTGCATACTGAATTTCAAGCTGTGCAAGAATTTTTGTTTCGCATCCGTATTGATTTTTAAGACCCCACGCACCGCACGAACCTCTGTACCAGCCGTCCGCAAGGTCGATGTTGATTATGTTATTTTCCTTGATTAAATCGGTGATATCATAGGTTTGATACTGCACTCGCTTTCTGTAATCCGTCACACCGGGTGCAAGAGGCATAGAAACCTTTTTGCCGTTGATGCGTGCAGAATAAATACCGCAGGCAGTTGCGTAAAGTCTTGCGGATTTTATTTCTTTTTTTGCCACGAATTCCTTTTTGAAGCAGTCAACAGGGAAGCGTTCAGGCTCCGGCTTGTTTGAAGTAGCAAGATAATTTATGCCCGAAAGGAAGAATGATTTTTCAAGTTTTTTCTCTTTTTCATATCCTTTTTTGTCTACCTGATAGTTGCCTGTTATCCACTTTGCCGACCAATTTTTGATACCGTATTCAAAGAAGTTTTCTTCGCTGAATTCGCCCTCGGTGTCGTTTTCGTCCCAAAGCTTGATTTTGAAAGTAACTCTTTTGCCTTTTTCAAATTTTGCCGGGATAACGGCACGCATAGCATTTGATTCAACCTTACCGCTGTCCCAATCCTCTGTAACAATTTGATAAGCAGTTTGAGTTATACCGCCCTCGCAGTTCCACATAACACGGGGATTTTCTATGTCAATACCCAACGGATTTTTCAGGTATTCTGTTTTTATGTTAATTGCTTTCATTTTCGATTTCCTTTCTTGCTTTGATCTCTGCTTGTTCCTTATCAATATGTTTTTCAACATTGATAAACGCAAGAATCACAATAAGAATAACCGACGTAATCGTTTCAAGTCCTACAAATGAGAATGTAATTGCATTTTTTGTTGCAACGCTTTGTACTGCCGCTACTGTTTCACCGTTTATAAGTGACGGCGCAACATATCCGCATTTTGAAAGGAGCATATTGAAAAGACCCGTAACAATTCCGACGGTTGTAACCGCAATGATGTTATTTATCGACATTGCAATACCGTCACATCTAAAGTTGTTTTTCCATTCCAAATGGTCAAGCACATCTGCAAAAAGTGCCGCAAATACATAAGAGCAAGGAAGTCCACCGATGTTTTTAATGAACTGACCGACAAGCACAACCACCATATTTGTTGGGCAAATCCAGCAAATAGCACTGCCGATTGCATAAAGCACAAAACCTGCCATAGTTAGATTACGCTTGCCGAATTTCTTTGCAAGCGGCCAAACGGCAAAGATACCGATACCCATCGGAATACCGCCGATAACGGAAATCATTGTTTGTGTTTTTCCGTCATTGTATGTACCGAGAACATAGTTGCAGAAATATACAAGTCCGAGGTTTTTGAATTGCGTGCCTACTGTGCAAATCAAGAAATAAAGCAAAATCAGCACCATATATTTGTCTGTAACGATTGCCTTGAGCAGATTTTTATACGGGATTTTTTCCTCATCTTTCTTGTTGATGTCCTCCATTGTGACACGCTCTTTTGTGAAATAATATTCCATAATAGTCAGCGGCAAAGCTAAGCAGGACAAAATACTCATAGTAGCAATCCACTTAGATTTGTCAACACCGAGATGTGGCATAATGAGCATAGGGAAGATGAGAGCTACCATGATACCACTCATCATAATTGTTGCAATCTGATTAAATACAGAAAGTGAGCCTCTTTGTTCGGTGTTTCTTGTTGAGAGCGGCACCATAAGACTATGGCTCATATTGTAAATTGTGTATGCAAACGAATAGAAAAGGTTATATGACAGCATAACCCAAATTACCTGCACGGTTTCGTTGCCCTGCGGCACAACAAACAGCAGAATACCGCTGATTAAAAGAAACGGAGCAGAAAGCAAAAGCCACGGACGAGCCTTGCCCTGTGCTGTTTTTGTGTGGTCAATTATGTAGCCCATAATCACATTGGTGATTGCATCAATAACCTTTGAAATAATCGGGAACACAGTTAAAAATGCACCGCCCCAAATTGTTGTAAGCTTTAACACATCCGTGTAGTACACATTCAGATATGTTGCAAGTACAGCGTTGAGAAGCAACGCACCCGACGGACCGAGCAAATAACCGAGCCATCTTTCACTTTTCTTTACTTCGTCACTTTTCACCCTGCTGTTCAAAAGCGGTGAATTTAATTTGTTTGTCATAATTTTTACCCCTCTGTTATGATTTATTAAATTATTTTGCCGTTAGTCTCAATAACTTTTTTATAAAAATAAGCTGAATCTTTAAGTGTTCTTTTTTGTGTTTTGTAATCAATATGGATTAACCCAAAGCGCGGTCCGTAACCTTCTGCCCACTCAAAATTATCCATAAGCGACCAATGCTGATAGCCGAGTACGTCAATACCCTCATTTACAGCTCGTTTTACACCGCCGAGATAATCACGCAAAAATGCAATTCGCTTTTCATCATGCACCTTGCCGTCTGCGCCCACACAGTCATCATTTGCCATTCCGTTTTCCGTCACCATAACAGGTAAATGATAGCGCTCGCTGTAAAACCTGATTGTCCAATAAAGCACATCGCCGTCGATCGCCCAACCCATGCTCGTTTTGTGGGTTTCATCAAGTTTGCGTTTGGATACTCCGTACGGCTGATACACATTCAGTCCCACAAAATCAAGCGGTTGATAAATCTCTGCCATATCCTTTTCGTGTGTTTTGAAAAAACCGTAAGCTGTAACAGGCTTGCCAAGCAAAATCGGGTCAGACCACCAACGGTTGTTCATCAGACCGATGCCCGAATTGAAAGTTTTGCGGCGTGCAGTTTCAATTTCCGATGTGCTGTTATCCTTTGGAATAAACGCACCTGCCGCCATAGCTATACCGATTTTTGCAGGTGTTTTTGCATATTTGCGAATGACCTTAACGGCTTTAGCGTGAGCAAGCATACAAATTCTTGTTGCCTTTGGAATGTTTTGCAGACCGAATTTGAATGGAGCATGTACCATATAGCAATAGCCAAGCATAATAAAACATTGTGGCTCGTTCATCGGTATCCAATATGTAACCTTATCCGACAAGGCATCTACAACAATTTTTGTATATTTTTCAAAAAGCGGTATGATTTCTTCGCTTAAAAATCCGCCCTTTTGATGCACCCAAATCGGCAAATCCCAATGATAAATGGTCACAAGCGGTTCAATATTTGCTTTTCTTAATTCGTCAACCAAATTGATGTAAAAGTCTAAACCCTTTTGATTGATTTCATTTTCTCTCGGCTGAATTCTTGACCAGCTTATTGAAAAACGATAGGATTTTAAACCCAATTCTTTCATCAAGGCAACATCTTCCTTAACTCTGTGAAAATGGTCGCAAGCTGTATGGCAATCGGCGCCTCCCTTTATTTTGCCATTTGGTGCCAAATCCCAAATACTCGGTGTTCTGCCGTCTTCGTTCCATCCGCCCTCAATTTGAGCCGAGGCAGTCGCTGCGCCCCATAAAAAATCATCTCTGAATTTGTTATTCATATTTCCTCCTTAAAATTTAATGAATACAAATCGAATTTTCCTTTTCCGAAAAATCGGATTGAAAGCTCTTGTTTGTTTTTGTTTTCAACTTGATAATTAAGTGCATCCTGCTTTGCGCTGTAATTTATTCCTTTGCTGCTCCAATCGCTTAAATCATCAAGCGGCAAAAAGGATTAAATACCTGCTTTTTCAAAACATCACCTCTTGACTTTTTCGCTGTGTTCGTTTACACTTTAATTATAGCAACACTGTGTCGTATTAACAATCATCAGTTTGCATAATAGTGGATTTAAAACCAACAAAAGCACAAAAAAGTGGTGGAATAATATGAATACTAAAAATAATCAACGCACAAGACTTTCAAAATTGCTTTTCAAAAATGCGTTGATGGACTTGCTCAAAGAAAAAGGCTCAGTAGCAAAAATCTCAGTTAGAGAACTTTGCGACCGAGCCGAGCTTAATCGTTCTACATTTTATGCACATTATAACGAGCCAAACGATTTGCTTATGGAAATCGAAACAGAATTGCTTGACGCAACCGAGGAGCATTTGAAAAAAATCGGTGAAGAAAATGACGCCGGAGCGCACAAATACATTTTATCGTTTTTACAATATATCAAGCAAAATGATAAACAATTCAGAACGCTTTTGATTGACTCTGCCGACCCTGAATTTCGTTCACACTTTATGCAGCAGTCAATCATTCAGTTTGTCGAAAACCTTAGAATTGAACTTCCTAAAGAACTTGAACAGTACATCTTTTCGTATATTCTAAACGGCAGTACTGGAATTATTATTCAGTGGATACGCTCCGACTATGCAGTAAACGAAAACGAAATAGTTAATCTCTTGTTTTTAATCAACCAAAGTGCACTTGTAAATCTTAATTTGACACCCAAATTGACGGCTACACGATTAGAAAACAATAAAAAATGAGCCAAGATTTCATTCAAAACCGTATCAAAAATCAATTCAAAAAATGCAAAAGATAAAAATCTGTTTTTTCTACTTTAGGCTTTTAGATTATTTGTCTTCAGCTCGTACAGTGGGACACACTATATTTGATGAACTGTGTAGATATTACTTTGCTGTGCGTTTTCAAAAAATCTTTTAGTGATATCTATGTAGCCTTTTTCTTCGAGCGACTTGAGCGTGTTTCTGCAAGTGGTCGGACACATATTACACTTCTTCGCCATCTTCGGAACAGACCAAAAACTTACGCCTTTACTGTCGCCAACCGAAACAAGAAAACAATAAATCATAAATTCGTGCGGCGAAAAGTTTTCATCAAAGATTTTGTTCGGCATATAGTAAACCTTGCCGTCGGTTTTGTAATTTTTGTTTGTGTACATAATTTTTATCCTTTCTTAATTTCTTTTTGAATCCACAACTTGAATTCATCTTTCGGTACAACAATTCTTGTGCCGATTTTTATTTTTGGAAAACCTTTTTCATTGACAAGCTCGTACGACCTTGTGCGAGATATTCCAAGCACCTTTGCAACCTGCGAAACCGATATCATCATCGGTAGCTCATCAAAACTTTTATAGCTTTCTTTCATTGCGCTGCCTCCTTTCGTATTATTCGAGAGATACTTTTTCAAAAAGAAAAACGCATAAGTAAATTTGAAAACAAAAACTCGATCATAAAAAAGTCCCTCTACTATACGGAGAAAAATTTCAATTTTGTTCGGGTGTTTTTCAAAATTCTTTACACCTTGTTTACATTTGATTTCACCACTGCAAAAAAATATCCCTCTATAATACGGAGAAAAATTCAAGTTTTGTTGATGTGTTTTGAAATAAAATTTACAAATTATTTTAGAAAAACAAAAATCCTCACCTTTCTTATAGATGAGGATTCATTACTAGTACCATTATTTGTACAATTAACAAAAAAGTTGGCTTAGAGTGATCGGTGTCTCTTGCCACAACAAGTACAAACGGTTTGACGATAGGCTTGTCGTTACTACGGGCATAGACTTCGATATGACTCTTTGTTTCTTCGTGGATACGCAGCAGGAGTTTTTCTGTATATATGAACCTGTTCAATTTCTTTGTGATAAGCTATATCTTGTTTAAGCGTTTTTTCTGGATAACGAACTCTTACATAAATGGTTGTTTGATAATTGTCATGACCGAACACTTCGTCAAGCAGTGTTTTGAGATAGTGTCCTTCGGAATCATCAATCTGACAGCAAAAGAATCCATCATCGGCTAATAGATTGCGCAGTATTTGTAAACGAGCGTACATTAAATTAAGCCAGATGGAATGTTCAAGGTTGTCATCGTAATATTCAAATGCCTCACCTGTATTGTATGGCGGATCTATAAAAACGTTGTCTTTGATACAAACAGAAAAAGCCTTCTCCGGCACATAAGTGCTGAAAAAGGCTTGGAATAAAGGGTTTTCGAGGTCTGATGTGTTTTACGGCAGAGCTTCGGAAGCCCTTTTTCGTTTGTTCGATTGTTTCTGGCCGGTTCTGAGACCGTTGGAACTTACCCCTCAAAAATGGTGGTCGGAGGAATAATTAAAAAGTGTGGAATAATTAAAAGGTGTTTGTTCAAGAAATCTTATCAGTGTATCCACCGACGTCACTTGAAATTAGACTGATATTATGCTATAATCAGACTGCATTCAGTCTAAAAGGAGGCCGATTATGGATAGCACTATTATTTATTTGGACACATATGTCCTGCAACAAGACATGAGAATTAGACTCCCTAAAGCCATTTTAGCCAATCTCAGTGCGGAAAAGGGTGTTAGCAAGTTTGATGTTTTTCTCGACACTAAAAACAAAGAATTAATCTTGAGACTCAACATGGACACGGAGGAAAAGTAAGCATATGCGATTCATTGGAAACAAGACTCAGTTATTAGAAAACATTAAAGAAGTCGTAGATAGACATACCGCTGATGCGCATTCCTTCTGTGACATTTTCTCTGGCACTGCCTCAGTAGCACGTTATTTTAAGCAATGGTATGAAGTCTATTCAAACGACCTTCTGTATTTCTCTTATTGCCTTCAGCGGGCAACCATAGAGAATCAAGACAAGCCGTCTTTTGCAGCACTCGCAAAAGGCACGGGCATAAAAGACCCTATTTCATACTTTAATGATATGTCAACAGAAAACATGGAATCGCTGCCGACCGAAAAACGTTTTTTCCAAAATAATTATGCCCCAACTGGAGGACGTATGTACATAACGGACTCTAATGCGTTAAGGATTGACTTTGCACGCAACACCATAGAGACGTGGAATCAAGCGGGCCTTCTTTCTCAGGATGAGTACTATTACATTGTTGCAAGTGTTATTGAAGGAATCCCGTTTGTTTCAAACATCGCTGGTACTTATGGAGCCTTCAACAAAACTTGGGACATTAGATCAAACAAGCTGTTTGTTTTGATAGATCTACCGGTCTTTAACAACGGCATGAACAATAAATCCTATAACGAAGATGGAGTTCAACTTTTGCATCACATTTCTGGTGATATTCTTTACATTGACCCACCTTATAATGAAAGGCAGTATCTTCCTAATTATCATGTGTTAGAAACAGCTGCAAAATATGACTTTCCTGCATTGCGAGGCGTTACTGGACAAAGACCGTACGAGCTTCAACGATCCGACTTCTGCTCAAAGAAAACTGTTGTCAGCGCATTTGATGCCTTGCTCGCAAATGCAAGCTTCAATCATATTATCTTGAGCTACAATACCGATGGAATAATGACCTTAGCTGAGATTGAAGCAACAATGAAAAAACACGGTATTGCATCGACATTTGAGGTCAACTACATACCATACCGCCGCTTTAAGAGTAAGAGCATTGTCACCAGAACCGAGGAACTGAAGGAAATGCTGATTTATATCCAGAAGGAGGTGTAATTATGCCGGACTATATCAAGAGCCCTATGAATTACACTGGTGGAAAGTATAAAATACTTGAACATATAATTCCGAGTTTCCCGGAATCGATAAATAACTTCGTGGATCTTTTTGCGGGTGGATTAAATGTAGGAATAAATGTACAGGCAGACACAATCTATGCAAACGACCAGATTACATATCTGGTTGAGCTGTATAAGCTATTTCAAGATACCTCCATTGACTCGTTATTATCTGCAATTAAGGAACGGATTGCTTATTTCAATCTCTCGCAAACAAACGCAGAGGGATACAACGCTTTAAGAGCAGAATACAATCAGTCGAAATTCTTGCTGGATCTATTTGTACTAACCTGCTATTCGTTTAACCATCAGATTAGATTTAATAGCAAGCATGAGTTCAATACACCTTTTGGCAAAGAACGGAGTTCCTTTAATGAATCTATAGAGCGAAACTTGGTGTTGTTCTGTACCGCTTTACAGAAAAAGAACATTATTCTTTCAACCGGTGATTTCAGAGATTTTGATTTCGCACGCCTCACTAAAGGAGATGTTGTTTATTGTGATCCCCCTTATCTAATCACCACAGGGTCATATAACGATGGAAAGCGTGGGTTTAAGGACTGGACAGAATCCGAAGACTCAGATCTTTTGGCATTGTTGGATAAGCTAAACGAGCGTGGAATTCTGTTTGCGCTTTCAAATGTTTTTGCTCACAAAGGCCAAACTAATGATGCGCTTATTGAGTGGAGTAAAAAATATAGCGTTCTGTATATAGATAAGACCTATTCCAATTGCAGCTATCATTTTAAGGACCGTGGAGCAAAAACCGTAGAAGTATTAATTACGAACTATGAATGGGAGGAACCCAAATGCGAACAGATGACCTTGATGCTGTAAAGAGCAAGCTGTATGAGGAATCCGAACCGTTCCTTTCAGCGCATCCAAACTACGATATAAGCACTCTTCCATCATGGGTCGCAGAAAGTATAGAAGTTGCACGTGTGTATGGTAACAGTAAAAAGGGAGTAATTCTACCTGATGGACGAAAATACCATCTTGATAACCACCTAAACGATCTGACCGGGAGAGAGTGGACATTTTTTATTAACTCCGTTTTTTCCACACATTATCCTACCAGCGGAAAAGAGGCATATGCCCACCATATAAGGAAAATACATCCTACGCCAAAACCGCCACAGCTTATGCGTGACCTAATTCAGTTTTTTACAAAAGAAAATGAACTCGTCGTTGATACCTTTATGGGTGTCGGAGGCACTCTTCTTGGTGCGGCTTTATGCAACAGGACAGCCGCTGGAATAGATTTGAATCAAGATTACCTGACAGCCTATCATGCGGCTGCATCAGAACTCGGTTTGGAAGACTTCACTACAGAATGTGGTGATTGTTTAGCAATACTTCGTGATGAAGAAAAAATGGCTTCCTTAATGTCCGGAAAAGAAATCAGTCTTCTCTTGTTTGATCCGCCATATTCAAATATGATGAGCAAGGAGAAAACAGGAGCTGATATTGCAGTTTACGGAAAAACTGCAACACCTTTTTCTGATTCCGAGAAGGATCTTGGTAACATGGAGAGGCCGGTATTCTTGTCAAAGTTACGAGAGTCGGTGGAATTAGCTCTTCCTTACATCAAGTTTCGTGGCTATGTAGTGCTCTTTATCAAGGATCTGCAGCCAAGCAAAAAAGAGCCAAATTTGCTGCATGCAGAGGTTATTAATGAGCTGAACAAAATCCCGAACCTATATTACAAGGGCATGAAAATTTGGGCAGATGAATCCACCAAACTATACCCGTATGGTTATCCATTCAGTTTCGTTGCCAATCAAATCCATCAGTACATCTTAGTATTTAGAAAGGAGAAGTGATCACTCACTTCTCCTTTTTGAATCTGGTCAGTACATATTTTTCTAAGTCGAGTATTGGGCGTAAGTCGCTGTCATACATGACATAGTTATCAAGATATCCTTGGTTTTCTATTCGTCCTTTCCTGATCATGTCTTTGTATGAAAACCAGCCAAGAATTACAACCGTATTACTCTCACGAAACAATCTGACAGAAATATAGATGTCTTTGGGATGAGTTTCGGCTTGTTCGACCATTTCTAAAGTGCGAATATGGAAATCCTCTGTACGAGTTTTTACATCTACTTTTAGTTGTTCATTTTCATTCACAAGCAAAAAATCAAACTCGTCTCGTTCATCATATGAAGAAGTATCCTCAATAAAGCTAATGTGGTTATCGGAAAAAAGAAGCTTAATTGCCTTTTCTCCAAGTTTCCCCTCAAACATCTTCTTTTCTTTGTTGCTAAGCCCTCCGGGATGGAAGTCGTGCCTGTTTGAAGTGAAAGCTCTTGCTTTTCTTGCATAAGAAACGGCCTCATCATAAAGACTCCCGGTTATCACATAGTTCTCTCGAATAATCAAATCCTCACACCCGTTTCTGCAAAACATCTCCTTATACACTGCGGAGCATTTTTATTGATTATGATGCGACCGTTATCTGCAAGATAAAAGAGGACTTTTTCATGAGGAATAGACGCACAGTTGCCCCCGAAAATGCTAACACAACGCATAATTGTAACATTTCCGTATTCAGGATAGATGTACTCCTGCTCAATGCTGTCGTAGTTTTCTATTTCTTCAATACCCAGCTGAAGAGTTGAAAGCATTTTGCCCTCAACAAGAAGAATGAAATTTGTATCTTCATCGTAAAGAACCACATCTGGTAAGTAAAGATTTACTCCGTTTCGGTCTTTTTTAGGCAAGGTAACAAGACGACCGGTCTTAGTTCTGAAATAGCCACGTTCGCAACCAGCATGGTTTTCATAGACACAATACATACCGTGATACATCGTCTGCACGTGAAGAAGAATATCTGCCATCTTTTCAGATTTCTTCTCATAATGCCAATATAGTTCTGGTAAAACAACGTGGCTTGGCATTCTGATGCCGTCGAGGCGCATGCCAAGAATACTGCAGATATATAGGAACTTATTCTTGCCCCTTGTATGATCAACGTAGGATTGAGTAACACCGTGAAGAGTTACAACAATATCCTTATCCCATCCCAGCTTGCGAATACATGCTGATATCATTGAAAGAGCACCGATATTAGGATCATGCCCAATGTTTCCAGCATCTGCTGGTTTGGCTAACCTACCAGATACTTCAATTCGGTCAGCATACTTCGTTATCGTAATCGGCACGTTCCCAGCGGGCGGCTTCCTCATTCCCGACTTGAAACGGATCAATTCATCAAGGCTTCTAAACGGCCTAAACCAGCGAGAAATATCTTTTCCAACTATTGTTACGCCAATTGTGAGAAGAATATTTGTACCGAACACGCTCGTATCTGACGGTTTCTTTTCTTCACGAGCTTCGAGCTCCTCATTGTAGAGCATATACAGCTTTACGTTCTGGTAGTACGGAGTTATATATACAAACTTTGAGCCCCTTTGATAGACGCCAGTATTCCGTGATTCATCATCGCTCGTTTTTGTCTCCTCGATTGCCATTATTAGGTTGTCTTCATTACTCCCTTCTGTAGGTGCATTTTCTTGCTTAAAAAGGAGAAAATCAAGGAAGCTGGAACTGCCGCTAACCGTTTTTATGAAGATATCAGCAGCACCGGCCACTGCAAGCCCCTCAACTTTATAAACAAACTTGAAAATACCATCGACGATTATTGGCTTGATCTTAATCTCGCTATGTACAGTAATTCTATCGTTAAAATCCTTACAGTACATGTCAACGATTTGATTAACTACAGACGGCTTGGGCCTTTCCTCTGTGAGAAGCCATAAATTATCCATTCTTCTTCCTCCCGTAAATCTTTCTCTATTGATTCCGTAATTAACACGCTTACTGCCATTCGTTAATGAATAACTATGTCGGCGTGCATCACGAATTGCTGGTGGCTGTATATAATCAACATCATCACATTCGTGATCTTCTGTGATGAAATCTCCGTTTTTATTGCTATAGACTTTTGTGCGTACAAATAGCCTTTCTCCACAACCTTTACAAGTGAGTTCTTTCCAGAAATAATGTTCAAAAACATCACCTTGTTCCATTACAGAGATATTCAAAGACCGGCGATCAATCCTGTGCTGCTGGCCGCATAAAATGCATTCAACTAACCAATCTTCTGACATTTCAAAAATGCCGTCAGAATATCCTTCAAAAAACTGCATAGCACTTACCAATCACTTCCTCAGAGCTTCATTAATAGTCTGTCCCGTCTCAACTTTCCAGTAATTCCAGCCGTTATTTAATCCCCCAAGGAGAAAGTCGGTCGCTGTGCTGGGTGAGTTGAATGTGTAATCCTGTGCAAATATATTGCGCCCACCATTGTATTCGACGATTTCTTGATCCAGCAGTTCGTCTCTGAGCTCTTTCAAGCTTCCTGCATTAGGCCTTGTAGAATATCGGACTTCGCTCCCAGCAAAAACGGTTAACGAGTTATCCTCATTCAAATATCCAAGTGCCATCAAACTCCCTACGCTCAAAGTTATATGTCGATTGGCGCATTCCTTTGTCTCTTTATAAGTGCTTTGGACATATGGGAATAGTGCGATAATCTGATCTATCAAAAATTGTGTTCTATCCTCAATGTCTTTAACCGTCCAGCTTTCTTTTGTGTAAATATTAGCATTTAACTTCAGGTGTTTTGTTGATGCTAAAACAGTCTTCTTGTAAGCAAAGTCATATTTTCCATTTTGCTGTTATTACTTGCAGCAAGTGTCAGATTACCGATGCGATTTACAACGCTTGTGTAATGATCCTCGTCAAGTCATGAAACAGAAGCCCAGTACTCATTTATAGTCTGAGGCATAATGTACCCGATGCTTAAACTACTCAAATCTATACCTATTGGGTTTCCTGTAAGCTCGATCTTGTCGAGTATCCACCTTATGTTTAAAAGTGCATAGGCGTTTGCCGTTGTGAGGAAAGTCCTCGTTTGAGAATCATCGGGCATGTATGAGGCCTTGCCTTTATTCTCATTTACCAGATAATAAACACAGATGTCATACAAATTTTTGAAAGAACGAAGGGCTACCTGAGACTCTACATTTCGCAGATATCCGGGGAAAAACCGTGAAATCGCGCTTGTATCTTGATCATTGATATAACTACGAACAAGGAAGGTGTTAATTAACTTGATGATAGAACTCGTCTGTTCTTTGTCAATTCCTCCAACATGATAATGTCCAAAATGCGCATAACAAAGGGTGCGGGCATGTAAGACTGCATTCGCCTGAAGTCGCCAATATTCTCTCCCAGTTCGTCACTTTTAACGGAAAGGTAAAGGCGTTCAAAATGACGAGCATAATTCAAGAGATCTTCAAGTATTGATTCGGAACCATCGGTGTTTTTCTCTTTCCAATACTGTTTAAAAGCCTCATACAAGTCTTTTTCAGTTACTAATACATAATTCTTTGAAGCGAGGAAAAATCTGAAGAACTCCGATAGTTTTTTTTGTAGCTGATTGCCATGTCTCCACCTCTTCCTTTGAAACTACAGAAATTAACCTATATATTATAGCACTCAATGAGCGAAAAGGCAAGAATAATGACGAGAACACAAGAATAACAGTGAATAAACAGCAAAATCACAATATGCCGATTGGTAAGCCCGTGATGATATTAAGGCAAACTTGCAAGTGGATTTGATATTGCTGCTTGATGAGTTCGATTATCCACCAGTAACCATTGATGATGTTTACAAGGAAGTACTTGAACAGGCGGAGAATTTCAAGAAGTATGCGCAGTAAAGAAAAGTAATTTTAATTATGCATTATGATAACTGTCAATAACTGTAAGCGAACATTCTTATTTATCAAATCAGGCTTGCCTGTAATTTGTGGCAATCCTTTTATGTTTCTTCCTGATGAATTTAACGAGTAAGGCGAGCGTATATACTAATCGTTAAGTTGAATTCTAATCAAAAAAATGTTATAATAAATACATAAATCTTACGAGAAATTTTAGTTTTTAGAGGTGTAATATGGCACTTGAAAATATCGATAAAATGCCTAAAACAACTTTCAAGGCTGAAGAATTATAAATTTCATACCGAAAGGGTTTTACTATTATTTGTCACTATTTCTTGTAGTGGGGTGCATTATATTTGAGTTATGATACTTCTCAATTTCCAAGAGCATCAAAAAAGCATCAATTTTTAACAAAAACTATAATTACAAAAACGAACAGCACTTTCAAATCCTGAAAGTGCTGTTTTTATGCGGAATTTGAGGGGGACTGTATTTTAACACGCGGCTTAACTGAAAGCGTGCTTTTCGCTCCAAAACCGCGTGCCGAGGGTTCAAGTCCTTCTGCCCCTGCCAAATCGAAAACGGTTACCGAAAGGTGACCGTTTTTGTTTTGGCATTGAGTAAAATGATTTAGACTCCGAGGCACGCGGAGCGTGTTGAGGGGTGCGGGTCTCCGGTGGAGACCTCTGCATGAAGTGCAGAAGCACCGACCGAGCCGGCAGGCGAGACCAAGTCCTTCTTTTTTGTTAGACAAAACTTGTCCGAGGCACGCGCGTGCCGGGCTTCGTCGCCGAGCGCTGCCAGTGGCAGATGCAGCGAGGCGAGGATGGCGCAGCGCCCAAAATATGGCGGAACACCGCCATATTTTGGGCACCGCAAGAGGGGTCGCGAAGCAACTTCAAGTCCGTTTGTATATCATAGGCAATCTTGTGGGGATAATCATTGCTTTTGTTTTACGGCGATTTTACTTGCTTTTCCCATATAGATAAAATTACGGCGCACGGTTTTTTCCGTACGCCGAATTTTCATTTTCCCACTTTTTTGTTCACTTTATGCCACACAATCCACCCAATCCGTTTGGTACATCATCAAAAAAGCATCAATCACAAGTCAAATTCGTTAGTGATTACTTTTTCTTTTTTTCTAATTTTTTATTCTTTGTGCGAATTGATATATGCCGATTTAATGCTGTTCGGTAATTCATCAGGAATCATACTTTTTATCCTATCTTCATTTCCGTCTTTGATAGCCTCACTGTAATACCAACATTTGAAATTTAACATATCAAGCGTTTTATTCAACTTGGTAATCTCAGCTTCTACTTGCTTTTTTTGGTTTTCAAACAATTCTTTTCTTTTGGTATATGTTGAACTTCCTTCCAAACACCAAGACATAAATTGCTTAATGTCTTTTATTTGTAAACCTGTTTTTTTCAAGCATTCAATTACACGCAATGCTTCAATTTCATTTTCGCTAAATTGTCTAATTCCCGATGTGCGATTTAATTCAGGAAACAGCCCTTCTTTATCGTAGTAACGCAAAGTTGATACCGGTAAATCAAACATTTCAGATACTTGACCGATTGTATACATATTTTTCCCTCCCAAAAATAAAAAAACTCTTGACTTGAAGTTAGGTTTAGGTGTTATTATCAATATAACAGAGATTAAAAAAATATTCAATAGCAAATTTCAAAATTTTGGAGGTTGAAATTTATGGCAGTAAAACAAACAGCCGGTAGAAAAGAATTAGGAGAATTTGCTCCGAAATTTGCCGAATTAAACGATGATGTATTGTTTGGTGAGGTTTGGAGCAGAGAAGATAAGTTATCGCTTAGAGACCGTTCACTTGTAACAGTTACTTCTTTAATGTCGCAAGGTTTAATTGATTCCGCTTTTCGTTACCATTTGGAAAGTGCTAAGAAAAATGGAATCACAAAAGAAGAAATCACGGAGATTTTAACACATAATGCTTTTTATGCAGGATGGCCCAAAGCTTGGGCTGCATTTCGTATGGCAAAAGAAGTTTGGAATGAAAAGAACGAGGAAAATGAAGATGAAGCGATAAAAAAATATGCTTCATCAATGATATTTCCGATTGGTGAGCCAAACGACAACTTTGCACCTTATTTTATAGGCAAAAGCTACCTTGCACCTATTTCCACGGAACAGGTCGGAATTTTCAATGTAACCTTTGAGCCGAAATGCAGAAACAATTGGCATATTCATAAAGCAAAAAACGGTGGCGGTCAAATTTTGATTTGTGTTGCCGGACGAGGATATTATCAGGAATGGGGCAAGAAAGCTATAGAAATGCTGCCCGGTGATGTTGTAAATATTCCTGCGAATGTCAAGCATTGGCACGGAGCTTCGGCTGATAGTTATTTTTCTCATTTAGCTATTGAAGTTCCGGGAGAAAATACATCAAATGAATGGCTGGAAGCTGTGTCAGATGATGAATATTTTAATGCAATAAATTCTTAATGGGAGAACTTAATTATGAGTAAAAAAGTTTTAATTCTGTCAGGCAGTCCTCGAAAGAATGGTAACTCTGACATTTTGTGTGATGAGTTTGCCAAAGGAGCAACAGAAGCCGGTCATAATGTTGAAAAAATTCATGTGTCCGAAAAGAATATACACCCTTGTATTGCTTGTTACCATTGCAGTAAAAATAGCGGTGCTTGTGTATTTAAGGACGATATGGCTGAGATTTTACAAAAAATGATTGATGCTGATGTTCTTGTGTTGGCGAGTCCGGTTTACTTTTATTCAATAGATGCTCAGCTAAAAGCGGTTATCGATCGCACCGTTGCTCGTTGGTTAGAGGTTAAAAACAAGGAATTTTATTATATTACTACTATGGCAGACAATGAAAAATCGTCAGCAGACACAACATTGGCTTGTTTCAGAGGTTATGCCGATTGTGTCGAAGGTGCAGTTGAAAAAGGAACTGTTGTTGCCGGCGGTGTGTATGAAAAAGGTGAAATTAAAAATCACCCTGCAATGAAACTTGCATATCAAATGGGTAAAAATGTGTAAGAAAAATTCTATATTATTAAAGAATGGAGTGAAATTATGTTAGGGAATTTTAGTTATTGTAATCCGACAAAACTTTATTTTGGAGAAAATTCATTATCCAATTTAAGTGATGAATTAAGAAAATACGGTGATAATGTTGTACTTGTATATGGTACAGGTTCTATAAAAAAGAATGGCATTTATGACGATATAATCAAAATTCTAAAAGAAAGCAATAAAAACATCACAGAAATTGAGGGCGTGATGCCAAATCCGACTGTTGAAAAACTTTATGAAGGTATAGAAATAGCAAGAAATCATAATGCGGATTTTATTCTCGCAGTTGGCGGTGGTTCTGTTTGCGATTTTTCAAAGGCGCTTTCTGTTTCTGTTAATTGTAATGAAGATCCTTGGGATAAATATTTTGTCCGTTTTGAAGAGCCGGATTGTGAAATAATACCGATTGGCTGTGTTTTGACTATGGTTGGAACCGGTTCGGAAATGAACGCAGGTTCTGTAATTACAAATCAGAATACTAAAGAAAAAATCGGTCATGTCTTTGCAGATGAAAAGATTATGCCGAGATTTACAATCCTTAATCCTCGCTTTACAATGACATTGCCGAAATACCAAATGGTGTCGGGAATTTATGATATTTTCAATCATATTTGCGAACAATATTTTTCAGGAACTGATGATAATACAAGCGATTATATCAGCGAAGCACTTATGAAAAGTGTTATTCACTCAAGCCTTGTTGCGGTAAAAAATCCTAACGATTACGAAGCAAGAAGCAATATTATGTGGACTGCTACTTGGGCGCTTAACACTCTTATTGCCAAAGGCAAAACAACCGATTGGGAGGTTCATATGCTCGGTCAGGCAGTCGGAGGTTATACAAATGCAACCCACGGTATGACGCTTTCTGCTGTTTCTCTCGCTTATTACAGATATATTATGCCTTACGGACTTGATAAATTTAAGCGTTTTGCAATCAATGTTTGGAACGTTTCCACTCAAGGCAAAACAGATGAGCAAATTGCAAAAGAAGGATTACTTGCAATGGAAAGTTGGATGAACGAAATCGGTGTTATTACTAATATATCCGATTTGGGAGTTACCAAAGATGATATAGAAAACATTGCCGATTTAACACTAACAATGGATGGCGGTTATAAGACTCTTAGCCGTGATGAAAAAATCAAGGTGTTGTCTGATAGCTTATAATATTTATTTATCAATCACCATTTGATTTGGGAAATCTGAACATATAACATTTTATTGAATATTTAATTACTTACAGCGTGAGGAATTCTCACGCTGTTTTTTCATCTGCTCAAATAACGATTATCCGTCTTATATCACAATTCAAATCCGTTTGTAACGCCCATTAGCATATCCGTGTTTCGTTTGACATAATACATTTCGGTTATTTCCGAAGTTGTGTCCGAGTAAGTCTGCCACCTGCATCGGTGTTAATGCTTTTACCGTTCCGTCATCAGCTCGCACACCAGTTACAAGCTTTGTTGCGAAGGTGTGGCGCAAACTGTGTAAGCCTTTTTTCTTGATCCCTGCCGCATCGAGTATGGAATAAAACCGCTTTCGCAAGTTCAACGGTCTTGTAAAGTTTCCGTCTGCATCGGGTATCAACGGTGCATCCTCACCGAAATATCGCTCGTTGCGTAATTCGATAATCGCTTGAATAGCCGTTTCGTTTAAGGGTACGATACGCTTACTTGAAGCGGCTTTCAGCTTGCCTACAATAATTTCCCGTCCGCTTTTTCTGCTTTTCCGTTAAAAAAAAACAGTCACCGTTGCGGTGACTGTTTCTTTAGATATGGTGAATTTTCTGATCCAAAGCATTTTTCGGCCAAGATTTTCTCAGTGCCGCATAGGAAATTACAAAGTTGGCGAGCCAACCTGCCGGAACTGCAAGCCATACAAATGCAATGCCGAAATGCGGTGCAAAAATCAATGCCACCGATAAACGAATCGCAAGGTTGACCATATTTGCAGTCAAAAACGGGCGCATATTTCCAAGTCCGCGAAGAACACCGTCTGTTGCCATTTTGATACCCATAAATATGAAAAAGTATCCAATCCATTTCATATAATCACCGGACACTTGATACGCTAATTCCGTTCCGTCTTTTCCTAAGAAAAGTGAAGATATTTGAGTGTGCATCGTTTCAATAATTACAAATGCAAGTACGGCAAAGCATACATCTAACAGCAAAGAGGCGCGGTAGCCTTTTTTAATACGGTCAATTTTTCCGGCACCGAGATTTTGCGAAACAAATGGTGACACAGCATTCCCGATTGATACAAATATCAGTGAAAAAACATTCTCTACTCTCATCGTTGCCGCGTAGCCTGCGAGTGCTTGCGTGCCAAACGGATTTACAACCGCCTGCACAATCATCATACCGATTGATACCGTGGATTGTTGAAGAATAGACGGAACGGCGATTTTAAGCATTAAACGCAGTTCGCTTTTGTCAAATCGATGAAACGGACTTGCGTATTTTCGCATTCGATAAAGAAAAATCAAAAGGGAAAGTATTGCGGAAATGCCCTGTGCAATAAGGGTGGCAAGAGCCGCACCAAATACTCCGAGTTTAAGACCGCCTACCATCCAAAGGTCCATGATGATATTCAATACAGATGAAAATATTAAAAGCCATAACGGAATTTTCGATTCGCCGATTGAAGTGAACATGGTTGAAAGAATGTTGTACATGAATAAAAACGGAAAGCCCGCAAAATAGATGCGCAAGTACAGTACCGCATCCTCCATTATATCCGCAGGCGTTTGCAGTATGCTCATCATCCAATTAGAACCGAAAAATCCAAAGATACCGAGAAATATGCTTAAAAGCAAAAAGCTTATTAACGAGGTTGATATGATTGTTTTCATCTTGCCGTAATTTTGAGCACCGAAATAACGGCTTACAAGCACACCTGCGCCAACGCCTGCACCAAGTGCAATGCAAATAAAAACATTTGTAAGTGCGGCACAAGCCCCGACGGCCGCAAGGGCAGAGGAGCCGACAAATTGACCGACGATAATTGAATCGGCCATATTGTATACTTGTTGAAAGAAGCTGCCTAAAATCATAGGCATCGCAAAAACAGTCAAAGCCTTGAGTGGCGGATCGGTTATTAAATATTCGTCCTTTGTCATTTTAATATTCTCCTGAAAATCACTTGCGTTATCCTTTTAATTTATGTATCCGTTTTCTTAGAATTGTAGCACAAAAGCAATGTTATATTTAAAAAGCCAAACAAGATACAGCTTTCTCAGTCTGCACCCTGTTCGGCTTACGTCTTTACTGAACAATCGCTCCCTGAGCGAATATTAGAAGTATATCATCGGCATAAATAAATGTCAATGAGTTATAGTCCTGAATAGCCTGACCGTTGATATTTAATAAGCAGTAAAAAATGTCGTTTTAAATATAAATCAGAACAGAAAACAGCACACATCCAATATCCGGTGTGTGCTGTTTTAGTCGGCATTTAGCCGCATATTATTTTATGACGCCGTTTGTTACCTTGAAAGCGATGTTTTGTAAAAAGAATATAAAGCGGCGGAAATGAGGTTATGTGATAAATCAGCACAAATTCCGAAAAAAGCCGAAAAAGGTGATACAATCAAGCTCATAAAAGGGGCGGAGGAATGAAATGACAGCTGTTTGTAATAAAATAAAGTCAATAGTTGCATTTGCGGTTATTTGCGTTATATTGTCGCTGCCTCTCGATGCTTTTGCCTCGGGTGACAGCGACTTTGTGTATTATATTAAGAACGGAAAGGTTTGCATAAGCGGCTACCGCGGAGTGAGCGACACGATTTTGGTACCCGAAAAAATTAAGGGCAAAACGGTGGCGGCGATTGACGATTACGCATTTTCGTCAAACGGAACCGTGGAATTTATCGGCTTACCCGATTCCGTCACCGCAGTCGGCAAAAACGCTTTTTCCGACTGCACGGCTCTGTCATATGTCAGCTTCGGCGCGAATTTAAACAAGATAGGCGACAATGCCTTTTCGGGCTGTTATTCCTTAAAAAAAGCAGAGCTTAAAAAAGGAGTTGCATATATAGGCAAGGGAGCCTTTAAAGGGTGTTCGTCGCTTTCTTTCGCCGCAATTCCCGACGGAGTGGCATTTATCGGTGAGAAAGCCTTTTTCGGTTGCTCTGCGTTAGAAAAAGTTACGTTGCCCGAGAGCGTTACGGAGCTTCATACAAGCGCGTTTGAAAATTGTTCGTCTCTTTTAAAAGCTGAGCTTCGCGGCGTAAAAACAATAGGGGATCGAGCGTTCTATAATTGTACCGCACTTTCGGAGATAAGCTTTTCACCGTCTCTTAGAGAGATAGGGGCTTTTGCCTTTTCGGTAAATACTTCTTTGGAAAAAGTTACTTTGCCACCAAATACCGAGCTTGTTTCAGACAAAGCTTTTTCACGTTGTACGTCTTTAAAAACCGTTACCGTTTTCAGCGAAGCTCTGAAGATGTCGGCTACGGCATTAGACGGATGTACCTCACTTTATGCAATATACGGAAGCTCCGCGTTTTCATCCGAAGCAGCAAGCGGCATAAGAAATGCAACAGTGTCTTTCGATTGTGTGTCCGAGGAGAAAGAAACCGGTGTTGTAAATACGGCAGTCGGTGTTACGGTACAAACGCTAAAGGAGATATTGGTATTCAAAGGAGTTATCGATGCTGCGGATGAATTGACCGTGTTTGATGAAAACGGCAATATTTTGCCCGATTTCGCCGTTGTCGAGGATGGTGCAGGTATTCGCATACGCAAAGGTAAAACGGATTATTATTACGTTGCGCGAGTGAATTTCGGCGATGTGAATTCAGACGGTAAAACGAACAGTGCGGACGCTGTTATAATGCTTAAATATTCGGCGGGCTTAACAGGCTTGTCTCCGATAAAACTCAAAGAGGCCGATTTAAACCGAGACGGAGCCGTAGATGAGAGTGACGCGGTTTTACTGCTTCGCAGGTCATGCGGTCTTATGGCATAATAAAAAAGCATCGCTGATTCTTTTTACCAAAATCGCGGTGCTTTTAATTATTTTGTATTTTCTTTCAGATATTCCAACAATACATCTTTTCTGTTTTGGCATTTACCCTCTATAACGCCGTTAAGTAAAAAATCAAGTGAGCTTTTAATCTCTTTTCCCTCGGCAATACCGAAGGCCTTAATATCATCACCGTTTACTGCGAGAGATTTTAAATTATAGCACTCGTTGTTTATCTTTATCTCCTCATAGAACGAACGCATATTTTTAAGCTTTTCGTCTATCGCGTGCGGATCGGCCTTTGCCATGTTATCTGCGCGTTTGATTTTTATAAGGTTAAGGTATGCTTCGTCTCCGAGACTGCACATCATTTTTTTTGCCTGAATTTTGTCGCGCGGGGATTTCATATCGTGTATCAAAACAAGCTTTGATACCTCGTTTATTGTATTATTGTCAAATTTCAGTCTTTTAAGAATGTCTTGCGTCTTTTTTTCACTTATCACGGCATGACCTTTGAAGTGCGAAGTGCCGTTTTCGTCAGTGGTTTTGGCGTCGGGCTTTCCGAAATCATGGAAAAACATTGTAAGACGCAAAATTCTGTCATTAAAATCTATTGCGTCTACGGCGTGAAGCGTATGCTCGAACACATCGTATTTGTGATATTTTGTGTGCTGCTCGCATTCTGCAAGTGGGGCAAGCTCCGGGATAAATACCTCTATAACCGCGTGATATTTCCGTATAACGTCGGTTGCGTATTTTCCCGTGATAAGCTTTGTGAATTCAACCTGTAATCTTTCTTTTGACACATCCGACAACAGCTGCCTGTTTTTCAGTATGCTGTCCGATGTGCTTTTTTCTATTGTGAATCCGAGCTCCGCCGAAAAACGGACGGCACGCATTATTCTGAGTGCGTCCTCCGAAAAACGGGTGTCGGGGTCGCCGACGCACCGTATTATTTTGTTGTTCAAATCGTCTTTGCCGCCGAAAACATCAATTATTTTGTCGTCGCAATTACAGCAAAGCGTGTTTATTGTGAAATCCCGCCTTGAGAGATCGTCTCTGAGGTTATCCGAAAATGATACCGTTTGCGGATGACGGTGGTCTGTATAGTCGCCGTCTATGCGATAAGTGGTTATTTCGAGCGGCATACCGTCAATTATAACAGTTACCGTCCCGTGCTTTATACCTGTCTCGATTATCCGTTCGCCGCAAAACACCTTTTCGGTTTCTTCGGGGCGTGCGCTTGTTGTGATGTCCCAGTCAAACGGGACTTTGCCGAGCAGACAATCACGAACCGCACCGCCGACGGCATAGGCTTCAAAACCGCTGTTTTTCAGCAGGCATATCGCCTTATTCACTTGTTCGGGGAGCTTTATCATAATAATTCCTCAAAGTATGCTTTTGATTTCTGAGAGACTGTCGATTCTTATATCCGCGCCCACATTATCATACCTCGTGCCGTTGTGGTCATACCAACAGGTGGTGATTCCGAAGCTCTTCCCTCCGGATATATCGGCGGTAAGCGAATCGCCTATAAGTATAAATTTTGATTTGTCGGTTTCGTGCAGCTCATTGAGGCACCGCTCAAAAAATTCCCGTTGGGGCTTTTGTATGCCTATTCTCTCCGAAACAAAAAGGTGAGAGAAGCAGTCTATCATTCCGGCAAGTGTCAGTCGGTGCTTTTGCTGCTCAAACGGCCCGTTGCTTGCGGCACAGAGTATGTATTTTTTTGACAGATATTTAACCGTATCCACAGCTCCGTTTACAGGCTCGTGGCTGTCATATATACCTTTTACGAATTCTTTTTCAAATTCGCGTCCGTCAAAAGTGATACCCATAACCGAAAAAACCATATTCCACCGTTTTTCGTGTATTTGATCCCTTGTGATTTCTCCCGTTTCGAGTCTTTGCCAGAGAGAGTCGTTGATTTTATGAAAAACCGACGGCATTTCTTTTTTGAAACCTACTCCGCAAGCTTTGCAAGCGTTTGTCATAGCTTTTTCGGCACATTTGTTGAAATCCAAAAGCGTATTGTCAATGTCTATCAGAACATATTTAAACATATCGTAATCCTTCCTTCATCATAATGAAATTATATGATATTCACTTAATATTTTCAAGTGTTGAGCCGCTCCTTTACTTTATTTAAAAAATATTATAAAATAATAAAAAATAACCTTTACGTGGTGATGATTATGGAGCAAAGTAAAATTGAGCGTATAAACTTCCTTGCCAAAAAGCAAAAAGGTGATGGGCTTACTCCCGAAGAAAAGGAGGAGCAGGCAATTTTGCGCCGCGAGTATATCGACTCTTTTAAAAGAAATCTTGTCGCAAATCTTGAAAATACGTATATCGTTGATGAAAACGGAAATAAACATAAGGTTAAAAAGCATACCGATGACGATAAAAGCTGACTTGAGCTGTCGGCTTTGGGCGTATGAGCCCTAAATATCCGTTTGAAAAGGCAAATAACTTGACTTGACCGCTATATATAGTGTAAAATATATGGCGGTATTTTTCGGCAGGATTTTCCTGCGTGCATTTTTTCCGCCGCTCGGAATTTAAAAGGTGGTTTATTTAAATGGCAAAAAAAGCGGTATACAATGAAGAAAGTATTTCGCAGCTAAAGGGTGCTGACAGAGTTAGACTTCGCCCTGCCGTTATTTTCGGCTCGGACGGTATTGAGGGCTGTGAGCACGCTGTATTTGAGATACTTTCAAATTCCATAGACGAGGCAAGGGAGGGCTACGGTAAAGAGATAACCGTGACCCGTTTTCTCGACGGCTCCGTTGAGGTTGTCGATCACGGCAGAGGTATGCCTATGGACTACAACGAAAAGGAAAAGCGCTGGAACTGGGAGCTGCTCTTCTGTGAGATGTATGCCGGCAGTAAATATAATACAAACAACGGCGGAACATACGAGTATTCACTCGGACTTAACGGACTCGGACTTTGTGCCACACAGTATGCTTCGGAGTATATGGATGCCGAGGTGCACAAAAACGGATTTCGCTATGAGATACATTTTAAGGCGGGCGAGCCCGTCAGCGAGCTTCAAAAGGAACCGTACAATAAAAAAGATACCGGGACAAGAATACGCTGGAAACCGGATATCAAGGTGTTCACCGATATTGATATTCCTCTTGAATACTATCAGGAGACTATATTAAGGCAGTCGGTTGTAAATGCGGGAATAAAATTCGTTCTTCGCAATCAAACCGGCGAAAAGAGTTTTGATAAATACGAATACTGCTACGAAAACGGTATAGTCGATTATATAAAGGAATTTGTCGGCGACGATGCGTTTTCTTCCGTGCAGTTTTGGCAGGGTGAGAGAAAGGGCAGAGACAGAGCCGATTTGCCCGAATACAAGGTTAAACTCAATGTTGCGCTGTGTTTTTCCAATAAAAAACAGCTTAAGGAGTATTATCATAATTCCAGCTTTCTTGAACACGGCGGCGCTCCCGAAAAAGCTGTAAAAAGTGCGTTCGTTTCGCAGATTGACAGCTATTTAAAAGCAAACAGCAAGTATTTAAAGAGCGACAGCAAGATAAATTTCCAAGATGTGGAGGATTGTCTTGTGCTTGTTTCGTCATCCTTTTCAACTCAGACGTCATACGAAAATCAGACCAAAAAAGCTATAACCAATAAATTCATTCAGGAGGCTATGACGGATTTTCTCCGCCATCAGCTTGAAGTGTATTTTATAGAAAACAGAATAGACGCCGAAAAAATTGCCGAGCAGGTGCTCATAAATATGCGTTCACGCGTCAAGGCCGAATCCACAAGGCTCAACATTAAAAAGACGCTTCAAAGCGGCAACAGTATGACTGACAGAATCGAAAAATTCGTTGACTGCCGCTCAAAGGACGTTTCGGAGCGTGAAATATTCATAGTGGAGGGCGACTCGGCTCTCGGTGCCTGCAAGCAGGCGAGAGACAGTGCCTTTCAGGCAGTTATGCCGGTACGAGGGAAAATACTCAACTGTCTTAAGGCCGAATACCCCAAAATATTTAAAAACGACATTATAACAGACCTTATCAAAGTGCTCGGCTGCGGCGTTGAGGTAAGCTCCAAGGCAAATAAAAATCTGTCGCTTTTCAATATGGATAATCTTCGTTGGAGCAAGGTCATAATTTGTACCGATGCCGACGTTGACGGTTATCAGATACGGACGCTGATATTAACGATGATTTATCGTCTTATGCCCACGCTTATAAAAGAGGGTAAGGTGTTTATAGCCGAATCTCCGCTTTACGAAATAACTTGCAAGGACGAGCCCTGGTTTTGCTACACCGAAAAGGAAAAGCAGGATGCCCTTCTTGAAATCGGAGACAGAAAATATACCATACAGCGTTCAAAGGGTCTCGGTGAAAACGAACCCGAGATGATGTGGCTTACCACAATGAATCCCAAAACACGTCGTCTTATAAAGGTCGAGCCGGATTATTCACCCGAGGCTGTCGCCGATAAATTTGACCTTTTACTCGGCGACAATTTACAGGGCAGAAAAGATTATATTGCCGAAAACGGTGCTCAGTACATTGATATGACTGACCTTTCTTAACGTTATCACGGCAAATCAGGAGAGTCGGAAAATGGCTAAAAGAACCAAGAAAAACGAAACAGACCGAAATTCGGAGGAACTTAACATAAACGCTCATATTCTCGGTGCAGGCGAGGTGGTAGAGCAGCATATAACCGATACGCTTGAAGTTAACTATATGCCGTATGCCATGAGTGTTATTATGTCGCGTGCCATTCCCGAAATAGACGGTTTTAAACCGTCACACAGAAAGCTGCTTTATACTATGTATAAAATGGGGCTGCTTCAGGGAGGCACTATAAAATCCGCCAATATAGTCGGCCGCACCATGCAGCTGAACCCTCACGGCGACGCGGCAATTTACGAGACGATGATTCGTTTGGCGCGCGGCAATGAGTCGCTTCTTCATCCTTATGTTGAGTCAAAGGGTAACTTCGGTAAATCGTATTCAAAAAATATGCAGTATGCGGCTTCGCGTTATACCGAGGCAAAATTAGCTCCGATTTCAGCCGAGCTTTTCCGCGATATAGATAAGGACACGGTCGATTTTGTACCGAACTACGACAATACCATGACCGAGCCCACGCTTTTGCCCGTTACATTTCCGTCGGTGCTCGTAAATGCCAATATGGGCATAGCCGTCGGTATGGCTTCAAATATTTGTTCGTTTAACTTGAAAGAAATCTGCGATACTACCGTGGCGCTTATAAAGGACCCCGACGCCGATATAACCGAAACGCTCAAGGCTCCCGATTTTATAGGCGGCGGTCAGATACTCTACGATGAAGATAAAATGAACGAGATATTCCGCACGGGTCGCGGAAGCTTCAAAATTCGCGCAAAGTACAGCTATGATAAAAAGAATAATTGTATTGATATATACGAAATTCCGGCGACCACCACTACGGAGGCGATAATCGATAAGATAGTCGAACTCGCAAAGGGCGGCAAGGCTAAGGAAATTTCCGATATCCGCGACGAGACCGATAAAAAGGGTCTTAAAATAACAATCGACTTAAAGCGCGGCACAGATGCAGACAAGCTTATGAAAAAGCTCTATAAAATGACTCCGCTCGAAGATTCATTCGGCTGTAACTTTAATGTCCTTATAGCAGGAACGCCGAGAGTTCTCGGAGTGCGAGAGCTGCTTTTGGAATGGATAGCTTTCCGTACCGAATGTGTAAACCGCCGCGTCTTTTTTGACCTTTCCAAAGCAAAAGACAGGCTGCATCTTTTAGAGGGACTTCAAAAAATTCTTCTCGATATAGATAAGGCAATAAGAATAATACGCTCAACGGACGAGGAGTCCGAGGTTGTTCCGAACTTGATGATAGGCTTCGGAATAGATAAGATACAGGCGGATTATGTGGCTGAAATCAAATTGCGCCACTTAAACCGTGAGTATATTTTAAAGAAAACGGAAGATATAGAAAAGCTGAGAGCCGAAATCGAGGATATGGAGGATATTCTTGCAAGTCGCTCAAGAGTTAAAAAAATTATCGTAAACGAGCTTTCGGATGTCGTTAAAAATTACGATAAGCCGCGTCGTTCGGAAATAATCTACACGAGTGATATAGATGATGAATCGGAGCCCGATGAGGAGATACCGAATTATCCCGTCACGCTGTTCTTTACCAAGGAGGGCTATTTCAAAAAGATAACTCCGCAGTCACTGCGTATGAGCGGTGAGCAAAAGCTAAAGGAAAACGATGAAATAATCGAGACCGTTGAGGCTGCAAACAATACCGAGCTTTTGTTCTTTACCGATAAGTGCCGTGTTTATAAAGCCAAGGCTGCTGACTTTGATGACAGCAAGGCGAGCGTTCTCGGCGATTATGTGGCATCAAAGCTTGAGATGGAGCCCGATGAAAACGCCGTGTATATGGCGGTTACAACAGACTATAAGGGCTTTATGCTGTTCTTCTTTGAAAACGGCAAGCTTGCCAAAATAGACCTCTCCGCCTATGAGACTAAAACGAACCGCAAGAAGCTGATTAAGGCGTATTGTGAGAAATTCCCGGTAGTCAATATGTTCTGTGTGACTGAGGATAAGGAGTATGTTATGAAGTCCACCTCCGGCAGAATTCTTCTTCTCAATACCGGCGCAATAGCCGTCAAAACGACCAAGGATTCTATGGGCGTATCGGTTATGACTCTCAAAAAAGGGCATAGGGTATCTTCCGTAAAAGAGTATACCGACGGTGAGTTTGTAAAGCCTGCGAGATACAGGACGAGAACTTTGCCTGCCGCCGGTGCGACTTTGTCGGCTGACGATGTCGGCGAGCAGCTTACACTTTAACTTAGAAAATATACCGTGTTTCGAAATTCGTTTTTCGGAATTAGGTATATTTTTTTGTTTTTCGGGTGTCAACCAATAATGCATGAGTGTTGACTATGCATTTCGGATGTTGTATAATTCCGATATAAGTAAATGTCTGTTTCGGGGCTTAACGGAGGTTAATATGAAAAGACGAACTAAAATAATTTCGGCTGTTATGGCTCTCGCAATACTTGTATGCGTGTTCGCTGTACTTGCGACGTCGTTTGCCGTTGACACTTCTTCCGAAAGCGCATCCTTCAGAGTTGACGCTCAGATTATGGGCTATAACAGGGTAGAGGTAAAAATATATGCTCCGGCAGGGGCCGCGGGCGGCAGCTATACACTTAAATACGATTCCAAGTATGTGAGTCTTGATAAGCCTAAAGAAAATGAAAAAGGCGAGCAGACATCGGTTACTTCGTACGAAAACGGCGGTACGGCAATAACAAATTATAATTTTTCACAGGATTCTTTAAGATGCTCGGCAGCCGCGCCGAAATCCTCTTCGACGGAGCAGCTGTACGGAAGCTATATTTTCAGGTTTGATGATGGCTATAAAGAAGGCAGCATATCTGTAACTGCATTTGATATTTACAGCGGAGACGAAACTCCAAAGCTTCTCGGCTCCGATAAAACCGCAAAATGTGACTTTGACGTTAAGGCGGCTCCCGCGAACACAATATCGCTGAAATATATAGGAGATAAATATTACTATATGGTCAGCGGCAAAAACGATACTTCATACAGCGGGCTTGTAAATTATTACGGCAAATATTATTATGTCGAAAACGGTGTGCTGAACTGGGATTACTCAGGTCTTACTAAGTATTATGATACTTGGTATTATGTCGAAAACAGTGAGCTTAAATGGAATTATACGGGCCTTACAAAGTACTACGGTACATGGTATTACGTCGAAAACAGTGTTCTTAATTGGAACTATACGGGGCTCACGAGCTACTACGGCACATGGTATTACGTCGAAAACAGCGTCTTAAATTGGAACTATACGGGGCTCACAAACTATTACGGCACCTGGTATTATTGCGAGGGCAGTGTGCTTAATTGGGATTACACCGGTCTTACAAAATATTACGGCACTTGGTATTACGTCAAAAAGGGCGCGCTTGACTGGAATTATACGGGATACACCTATTATTACGGCACGCGTTACTATGTCAGAAACGGAGTTCTTGCGTAATACGCATTGTATTTGATTGTTTCTCGCTTGCTTAAAGACTGCTGCATACAAAATATTGCAAAACCGTTCATTAATCTGAACGGTTTTGTGTTTTTTTGAGAAATGTGTCAATGCAACACTTTTGCATAAAAACTATTGCAATTATATACTGATTGTTGTATAATTCGAATAAGCGGCAGGGCTTTATGCCGTAAAAATCAGGGAGGATATTAAATTTATGAAAAATTTCAAAAAGTTGATTGCGGTTGTACTGACTGTTATTCTATCGCTGTCTGTAATGTCGGTCGTCGCTTTTGCGTCTACTACCGATTCACTTAAGCGAACGGATGACGGTACTTGGCTCTATATGGAAAACGGTGAACATAATGCCAACTACACAGGCCTTGTTAAGTATTATGACACTTGGTATTATGTGGAAAACGGCGTTCTTAATTGGAATTATACAGGCCCTACCGAGTATTACGGCACAACATATTATGTCATAAAAGGTGTACTTGAATGGGATTATTCAAGCCTTGTTTATGTTGATGACGTTTGGCATTATGTAGAAAATGGTGTTTATTCGAATGATTACACCGGTCTTACAAAATATTACGGCACTTGGTATTATGTTGAGGACGGCGTTCTTAATTGGGATTATACCGGACTTACTAAGTATTACGATACTTGGTATTATGTTGAGGATAGTGTTCTTAATTGGAATTATACCGGACTTACTCAGTATTACGATACTTGGTATTATGTTGAGGACGGTGTTCTTAACTGGAATAAAAACGGTCTTTATAATTACTACGGCAATGAATGGTGCTATCTTACAAACGGTCAGATCGACACTTCCTATACAGGACTTGTAAATTATTATGGCACATGGTATTACGTAGAGGAGGGCTTCCTCAATTGGGACTATTGTAGCCTTACAAATTATTACGGAACATATTACGGTGTGGTAAACGGGGTTCTTGACTGGAATTTCTCCGGTGTTTTAAGATACGGCACTACCCTTTATTATGTAAGAAACGGCGTTCTTGATTGGAACTATAAAGGCAAGGCGATGTATTGTACGGGCAAAACATACACCTTCAG
>OCPR01000650.1_pt1 | contig 35538 bp, 35 predicted proteins | sample 1538611 | NCBI WGS metagenome assembly OCPR01 (sample SAMN04571711, study PRJEB22368) | human gut metagenome | biome: human gut; material: stool | host: Homo sapiens | place: Luxembourg | collected 2012-09-28
CCGGCGGGCGGGGAACTGGGCCCCATCCCCACCCTGCCTTCCATTAACTGGGAAAAAACCTCCGTCACCGTCTCCGGCCCCGTCACTCCCCTGCCGCACGAATAACCATGAGTACGCCCCTACTGCTGGAAGTTTCCGGACTGTCCAAATCATTCGGTCCGCTGAAAGCCGTCAACAATGCCTCCTTCGTCATCCGCCAGGGCCAGGTCGTCGGCCTGATTGGCTCCAACGGAGCCGGCAAAACCACCCTCATGCGCATGCTGGCCACGCTGGAAATGCCTGACTCCGGCCACATCAGGCTCAACGGGGCCGATGTTGTGGATCATCCCGAACTGGCACGTTCCCGCATCGGATGGATGCCGGACTATTTCCACCCCTATAAAAACACCAGCGTCCGGGAATATCTGGATTTTTTCGCCAGGGCCTGCGGCATGGGCAGGGAACGTTTACTGGACGCCGTGGACGAAGTGATGGACTTCACGGAACTGGCCGGCCTCCAGAACCAGATGATCGATAAACTTTCAAAAGGGCAGACGCAGCGGCTCTGCCTGGCGCGTACGCTGATCAGCGACGCGCAATTCCTCATTCTGGACGAACCGGCGGCAGGATTGGACCCCAAAGCGCGCCTTGAATTCAAAAATCTGGTGCATCTGCTCAAAGCGCGCGGAAAAACGCTGCTCATCAGCTCCCATATTCTCTCGGAACTGGGGGAAATGTGCGACGCCCTCATCTTCATGAATGCAGGAACCGTCATCCATGACGGCAATATGGAAGACCTGCTGCACCGCCAGACGGAATCCGGATACGCCTTTGAAATCCGCACCGCCGGAGACGACACCGCCTCACTGGAGGAATGGCTGGCCCTCCGCCGGGGATGGAAAGTGCGCCATGTACAGCAACAGAAAGTAGTGGCCGCCTTCGTCTCCTGCGAACCGGAAGCTGTGGCTGCGGAACTCCGCCAGCTCTGCCTCGACCTCCCCGTAATTGATTTCCACCGCAGCGAACGCCGTCTGGAAGAAGCTTTTGTGGACATCCTTATCCACGGCAGCGGGGAACCGGCCCCGCGGCAGAATCCCGCCTCTTCCCAGGAAACCCCATCCATCCCCGCCTCATGAATACCACCCGCTCTCTTGATTTCCCCATATGGATGCCCTCCGCTCTGGTCAAGGAATTGCGTCAGGGTCTCAGAACGCCGTCATTCATCCTCCTGGTCAGCATAGTGCCCTCCCTGCTCTCCTTTTTCTTCCTGTTCAGCTTCATCATCAATCCTCTTGACGGGGAGCCCTTCATCAGCCCCGACGGATGCCAGATCATCTTCTGGGTTACCATGGTCGTCGCCCTGCTCTTCATCATGCCGCTGAGGGCCTCCACCTCCATCAGGAACGAACTGCTCACCCGAAACAACGAACTGCTGCTACTCACCAGGCAGAGCGCAGGCCGCATCGTGCTGGGAAAATGGATATCCTTTATGGCCCAATCCCTGCTGATTGCCTTTATCTCCCTGCCCTTCTTTCTCATCCGGTATTACTACGGGGAAATTAATCTGGTACAGGATGTAACCCTGTTTTTCCTCCTTTACCTGGGTTCCGGCATGCTGACCGCATATACCCTGTGGGCGTCCGCCATGCCCTCTCTGATGCGCATCATCGCTTTCTCCCTCATGGGCATCGGTATATTGACCCTGGGAGGCAACCATGCGGAGCTGAATTTTTTCCGGGATGGAGCGGGAGAAGGCGTTCTCCTGATATTCCTCGTCCTGGCGGACGCCTTCCTGGTCATTTCATCCCTGCTTCTGCTGGCAAGGGAATGGTTCTCCCCTGCCGCACAAAACACGGCCGCCCCCCTGCGGAAGCTCCTGCTGGCTTTTTTCGCAGCCTCCATCCTCCCCCTCCCCTTTCTGGAAAACGCAAGCGGCTCCATTCAAAACATCATGACCGGAAATTCCATTTTTGTCATGGTTTACGGAATTTTCCTGATGATTATCAACCTGAACACGCCTGCCCGCCTTCTTCCCATTCACATGGAGCAAATGAAAAACAAAAGATTCTCCAGGCTCCAGCAGCTGCTGTTCCTCCCCGGCATGCCGGGGAGCGTCCTGTTCACCCTGTTGCTCTGCGCCCTGGCGGCTATCGCCGTGTATCTGATAGACCGCATGGCATCCGTCCCCGAATTCCAGTCCCCTCAACGGCTCTTTTGCCTCGCAGCAGGCGGCTGGTACACCATCACCATGCCGGCCATGCTTCTGAAACCGTTCTGGGAAAAACTGAAAAACAATACCCTGCTGACGTACACCATGATCTGCCTCATCCTCTGCCTGGTGCAAAACGTGCTGTGGGGCGTGAATCTGTCCGTCCCCCTTCTCCCCGGAGGGTATTTATCTGAACTTTTGAGACAAGAAACATTGCCGGCTTTCAGCAAATTTTCCCTGTTCAGCCTGATGGACCTGGCTGCCGGAATAGCGGTGCTGGCTCTCACCAGCAAACACTGGTTTGACATATTCCGGAACGCATCCCCCGAACCTCTCCAGAAACCGGGAAATTCCCGCCGGGAACGGGAATAGTTCTTGCCCGCCGTTTTGCCTCCCCCCATCCCCATGACCTCTTTCCCCTTCCCCAGCCACGTGACCCAGCCGGACGCCGAACAGGCGGCGCGCCGTCTCCGGCTGCCCTTTTCCTGCTGCGCCTGGAAAGGAACACAGGGCCATTGGGAGGGAATGGGAGCAGGCAACTCCATCGACTTCCAGGGAAGCCGCTCCTACCAGTGGGGGGATGACCCGCGGGATATCCATTGGGCGGCGTACGCCAGAACCGGCCAGCTCACCATGAAAGTCTTCCGGGCGGAACTGTCACCGCAGGTAGACGTGGCGGTAGATGTTTCCGAATCCATGTTTTTTCACGAAGAGCGCGCGGCACGCACGCGGGGCCTGCTTCAATTTTGCCTGCTCTCCGCCATCGGAACGGGAGCCCAGGTGAAGATTCATGCGGTGAAAGGGCGCCGTATCATCCCCCTGGACCAGGAAGATGTTCTCTCCGGCCAATGGGAAGCGCAGATCCAGAGCCTTCCCCCGGATGAATCCATGCCCTCCATTTCCATCTGGCGCCCCAATGGAATGAAAATCTTCATCTCCGACCTGCTCTACCCGGGGGAACCGGACAACCTTCTGGAAACCATGGCCTCCTTAAAAGGGATGTCCGTCATCCTGGCCCCCACGCTGCAGGAAGAAGCGGAAATCCCCGCCGGCAACGCCAGACTCAAAAACTGTGAATCCGGCCACCTGCGCCGCCAGCTCATCACCCCTTCCCTGTCCCGGAGGTACGCCCGCGCCTACGCCGCCCATTTTGAACTCTGGATTTCTGCCTGCCTGCGCCGCCAGGCCGTTTTTGCCCGCATCCCCTGCAAGGGGACGCTGACGGAAGCCCTTTCCGGAGAAGCATTACGGCAGGGTGCCGTGGAACTCTCCTGAACCGCACCCTTTACTCTCCCCCCAAGCCATGATCCCCCACTTCACCAACACGACCGCGTTCTGGGCGCTTCTGGCCATCCCCCTCATCACCGCCATCCATTTCCTCCAGCACAAAACAAAAACACAGGCCACGGCCACGCTCTTCCTGTTGGAAGCTCTGGCTCCGGAGGCCCATGAGGGTAATGCCTGGGACAGGTTGCGCATATCACGCTCCTTCTGGATGCAAATTCTGGCCGTCCTCCTGCTTACCTGGGTTCTGGCCGCTCCTGTCTGGCCCGGCAAAGGCTCCGGCCAGACCGTAGTCTTCATTCTGGATGATTCCGCAAATATGGCCCCCTTTCGTCAAGAAGCCGTGAATGCCGTCTCCGAAGACATGGACACCATCCTCCGGTGCGGAATCCCGGCCACATGGGTTCTCATGGGCAGCAGGGCTTCCGGACAGCCTCTCTACCGGGGGCCGTCCGTCCGCCAGGCCCTGCGCGCCCTGGATCTCTGGCAGCCGCGCGAAGGAACACATGACCTGGCCCCTGCCCTGCGCACCGCCACAGCCGTTGCCGGACCAACGGGAATCACGCGCCTGATTACATCCACTGCCCGGAGGGTTCCCGCCGGCCAATCCGCACGGGGGGTAGGGAAACCTCTGGAAAATGCGGGGTTTGCGGGAATAACCCCGGTGGAGGCCGCCGGCCCCGGCCATTGGAGGATTGCCGTTAAAAACAATAGCCCATCCCCTCTTCGGAGCGAAATCTCCATCCATACGGAAGGCGGGCGTCCTCCTGCCCGGCGTTCCCTGTTCCTGAATCCAGGAACTGTCACGGAATTTGAATACAGCCTCCCTCCTGAAAGCGGAAAGGCCGTGCTCCGGCTCCCGACGGACGCCTTCCCGGCGGACAATGAGCTCCTGCTGGTCCGCTCCGCTCCCGCCCCCGTCGCCGTCAGCATGGAAATTCCGGAACAATCCGGAAAAATCTTCCGCAATATCATCAATAGCCTGCCGGGATTCTCCCCCGTCCCGGACGGCTCAGATCCCGACCTCCTCCTGCTGGAGGGAAAAACGGAAAATGCCAGTCCCCCCGGAAAAGCGGCCATCATATTTGCAGCCAGCGGCAAACCATCTTACGGCGCTGTCACGGCGGAACGGCATCCGCTGACTGACGGGCTGAACTGGAGCGGCCTGCTCATCCCCTCCATCGGTTCCATGAAGCCGGGGGAAAAAGCCGAAGTCCTGCTCTGGCAGGGGGAATCCCCCCTGGCCTGGGTGGACGGGAAACGCCTTTTCCTCAACTGGCCCTGGGAAAAATCCAATGCGGACCGCGTTCCGGCGCCCTTGCTCATGACCCGCAGATTCATGCAATCCGTACAGGAGAATCTGCCCGGAACACATTACGGCAACCTTCCCGGAGGAACTCTCTTATCCATGCCCGCAGGCGGAAAACTCATTCAAACCATGCCCGGGGGAGAACGCCGTGAAACTGTCTTTAACGGCAGGCTCCCGGAAGAAACCGGATATGTGGAAATCTTCCCCCCCGGAGAAGGGAAAACGCCCCTGTTCCAAGGCTCCGTCTGGTTCTCCGACGCCCGGATGGGAGATTTTTCCCACTGCTCCACGTTTGACACAGGACTTCCCCAGCCCCATGAAGAGGCGCTCCGGCACATGAAACGTGACCCTCTGGCCTCCCTCTGGCTGGCGCTGGCGTTCCTGGCCCTGATTCTTTCCTGGCTTCCTCCCGTCCCAGACATCTCCCTGCGCCCATGATTCAATTCAACACCCCGGAATGGTTCTTCCTGATCCCCCTGCTTCTGGCGGCAGGCTGGAAATACAGGTGTCTGCGCCTGGCCTCCCCCCTGCGCCTCCTTCTGCAGGCCTGCCTGCTGCTGGCCCTGGCTCAGCCTGCCCTTGACAGGGGCGGCAAAGGCATGGACTTGTGGGTACTGGTGGACCAATCAAATTCCACGGCGGGAATTCCGGCAGCCGGGGCAGAGGAAATCCAGGCTATTCTGGAACGGCACAAACATGCCGGGGACCGCGTCCGATTGGTGGATTTCGCGCAATCCGCCGTGCTCCGGGGACGCGGAGACCCCGTCTTTGCCGGGGGAACCGCCGGAACGGACATGGAACAGGCCCTGGCCTATACCATGGCCCTGATGTCCCCGAACCGGACGAACCGCATCCTGATGTTGACGGACGGCTGGCCCACCACGCCGCTGGACCAGGCGGCGGAACAGCTCATCCAGTCCCGGATTCCGGTGGACTACCGCCTGTCCGTCACCTTCCGGGAAGCGGACATCCGCATAGAACAAATCCGAACCCCGGCGCGCATCCGGCCCGGCGAAGCTTTTATTTTAGAGGCAACCCTGGCAGGCCCTCCCGGCCCGGCCATCACCGTTCCGTGGCAAATCAGCAAAAACGGAGGGGCTCCACTGCGGGGGACGGCTACCCTGCTCAACGGCAAAGCCACGGTGAGGCTGGCGGACAGGATCTCCACACCCGGCTGTTCCGCTTATGAAATGACCATAACGCCGCAAAACGATCCAATCCCTGAAAACAACCGTGCCGTCAGCTTCCTTGAAGTGACGGGAGGAAACGGCGTCCTGCTGCTCTCCGGCTACGACCGCGACCCCCTGGCGCCTTTCCTGGAAGCGCAGGGATTCCGCGTCCAACAACCGTCCGGCCTGAACCGGCTTGATGCCCGCCACCTCTCCGGCGTGGGGCTGGTCATCATCAACAACCTCTCCGCATCCTCCGTCCCGCCGGACTTTCTGCATGCCCTGGACTATTACGTAAGGGAACAGGGCGGCGGCCTGCTCATGTGCGGGGGCAGGCATAGTTTCGGCTCCGGCGGCTACTTCTCCTCCCCCATTGACGAACTGCTCCCCGTTTCCATGGAAATGAAGAAGGACAAGATGAAGCTCATGACGGCCATGAGCATCGTTCTGGACCGTTCCGGATCCATGTCCTGTTCCGTTCCCGGAGGAAAGACGAAAATGGATCTGGCCAATGCCGGAACCTGCCAGACCATTTCCCTGTTGTCCGACCAGGATCTCATCTCCGTCCACGCCGTGGACAGCGAACCGCACCCTATTGTCACGCTAAGCAGTCTGGGCCCTAACCGGAAGAAAATGATATCCAGCGTCTCCAGGATTGCCTCCATGGGCGGAGGAATCTTCATCGGCGCCGGGCTGAAAGCGGGCTGGCAGGAACTGCAACGTTCCGTGGCCGGAACACGGCATCTGCTCCTCTTTGCAGATGCCGACGATTCCGAAGAACCTGCCGACTACCGGGAAACTCTGAAAGAAATGGTTAAGGAAGGGGCTACCGTAAGCGTCATCGCGCTGGGAACGGAAAAAAGCGCCGATGCCGGACTTCTCAGGGAAATAGCGGAATTGGGACGGGGGCGCATCTTCTTCTGCGACCGCCCGGGGGATATCCCCAGCATCTTTGCACAGGAAACCGTCAGTGTGGCCCGGGCCGCCTTCATCAGGGAACGCACCCTCCTGCGCGGCACGGCTGGCTGGCTTCAAATTGCAGCCGGCCAGCCGGAATGGCCCCCTGCCGTAGACGGTTATAACCTGTGTTATTTAAGGAATGGAGCAACAGCAGCCTGCGTAACGGAAGACGGAAACGCGGCGCCCCTGGTCTCCTTCTGGAACAGGGGGACGGGACGGACGGCCGCCGTTACGTTCGCCATGGGAGGAGAACTCGGAAAAAACATCCAGCAATGGGATGGCTACGGAGACCTTATCCAAACCCTGGCCCGGTGGCTCAACAGGAAAAATCCCCCACAGGGATACTCCGTGCGGGCGGACACGGCAGGAGACCGGTTACGGATTCGCCTTTACTACAGTGAGGAAAACATCCCGCGCCTGGCGGAACGCATGCCGGAAATATCCCTGGAACTCTCCGGGAAAGAAAGCTCCCGTACACAAAACGGCATCTGGGAACACCTGCAGCCGGGAATATTCCAGTGCAGCTTTCCCCTCCCGCACGGAGTCATGGCGCGGGGCGCGGTCCGCATCGGCGGCAGCGTTATCCCCTTCGGCCCTGTCAGCCAGCAGGTGGACCCGGAATGGGCCATGCCGCCTGAATCCGGCAACGCCTTTCTGGACCTGGTGAACCGGACCGGAGGCAGGGAAAGGATGGATCTTCCCTCCATTTTCCGGGAACCGAGGCCCGGAACATGCCTCCAACTCCGTCCCATCCTGCTGTGGAGCGCCTGCGTCCTCCTTGTTCTGGACGCTCTGTTTACCAGGACCGGCCTGCTTCCCCGGGGAAAACCGCGGCAGAGGGTTACGCGCTCCCGGCCTTCAGGAGAAAACAATCAATCTATCTGAAAATTTCCTTCAGGGCTGACTGTTCCTGAGGAGTAAGGCAATCAGACCACACGGCATCTCCACCTCGGGCCGGACGAGCCCCCCGGCCGCCGTGTTCCAGTCCATTTCCTGCCCCTTCCGGGGAGGGAGCCGCCGACTCCACCCCCGCAGCTTCCCCCAGAGCGGCGCGGCTCAAGTCCTCATGAACCGCCCGTCTGGAAACCGTGTCAAGCCGGGGGCGCTCTTCCATCTCAAAGGCAAGGGGAGCGTCCCCGCGTCCACGCCCCATTCCTCCTCGTCCGGGTTCACTTCCCTCTCCCTGCCCGGCTTCCATCACGGTACGGTCATCCGGAGACGCCATCAGGGATATGCCGCACTGCCCGCACATGCTCCGCAGCTGCTGGGCGGCCCGTTCCAGCTGTTCCCGCAGACGGAGGGCCGTCTCCGGATCAATCTGCCGGGAAGGCAGGGAAGCCTTCAGCTCCTGGAGCTGGCGGCTCATGATGCCGCCCGGCTGCAGGGCGAGGGACTCCATTCCCGTCAACGCCTCCTGAAGGGACTGCATCGCCTCCGGGCTGGACGCTCCATTCAGGCTGTTCAGCAGGGAAAGGGCGGAATCCGTCCGATACATCTGATTGGATAATCCGGCAACGGCCGCTGCCGTTTTCCCCTTCAGGGCATCCGCCGCTTCCAGTCCGGCATGGGAATACATCTCATTCCGGTGCATTCTTTTCAAATCCTCCAACTGCTCCCGGAAAGGCTCCAGGCTCTTATTATCCACGCTCTCCATCTCCGCCAGGCGGTCCAGGACTTCCCCCACCCGGGCCAGAACGGGCGGCAAATCCGGAAGCTGCCCTACGGCTTGCGGCGCGGGCAACGGCAAAAAAGCCCCGCAAGCCATAAGAACCGCGCCTCCCGCCAGCCAGGCCAGGCACCAGGCGGAACGTATCCGCAGCACGGAATTCCCCTGTACCGCGCTTTCCCCTGCCTCCACGGCATTGCCCCATTCCTCACCGGCGCTCAACGCCGCATGCAACCCCAGCTGTTCATCCAGAAAGGCCGCCGTATCACGCCTGCTGAAAAAACGGCCCCGGAGCCGCAGCCACCCCCACACCGCCAAAAATAAACCTGCGGCGGCAAGGGCGCCTCCCGCCAGCCAGCCCCAGTCAGCCCCCATCCTGCGTCCGCCGTACCAGACCATACCAGCTACCGCCCCGGCGGCAAAAAAAGGCATGCTAAGGCACTCCACCGCCAGCACGGCATTCAGCAGCCACTGCATGCGGGAAATTCTCCTCCGCCATTCCTGTCCCACGATTAAGGGCATAACCATATCATGGCTCAACAGGTTCCTCCCGGAAAGACAAAAATGCTTTTCCGCAAACGAATGGGGGAACGGCCCTTTCCACAGTTTCCCGGCATTGCCGGACGGAGGGAAATTTCAGCACAGGCGGGCGATATCCGCCATCAATTCCCATACGTCTTCCTCTCGGGTGGCCCAGCTCGTGCAGAAGCGCACCGTGCTGTGGGTTTCATCCTCCCGGCGCAGATAGGCAAAACCGTATTTCCTCCCCAGCTCCTCCAGAACGGAATCGGGCATCGTGACAAACTGTTGGTTCGTTCCGCTGGAAAAGGGAAGTGCCAGCCCTCTGGAACGGCAAAAATCCCGCAGCATCACAGCCAGGCGGTTCGCATGGGCGCCCAGCCGGAAATAAAGGCCGTCGCGGAACAGCTCCAGGAACTGAATGCCCAGAAGCCGCCCTTTCGCAAGACGGCCGCCCTTCTGCTTGGCGATGTAACGGAAATCCTCCTTCAGGGCCTCATGCCGCAGAACCAGGGCTTCACCAAACAGAGCGCCTACCTTCGTGCCGCCGATGTAAAAAGCATCGCAAAGGGAGGCAATCGCCGGCAAATCCAGGTCATTGTCCTCATCGCACAAGCCGTAGCCGAGGCGTGCTCCGTCCATATACAAATACAGCCCCCGCCGGCGGCAGACTCCGGAAATTTCCTGAAGTTCCTTCCTAGAATAAATGGTGCCCAATTCGGTCGGCTGGGAAATATAAACCATCCGGGGCTGAGGCATATGCTCACGGGTCTCGTCATCCCAGTGGGCGTGCCACGCCTCCTCAATTTGCCGGGCCGTCAGCTTCCCGTCCGGGGAAGGAATGGCGGAAACCTTGTGTCCGCAAGCCTCAACGGCTCCCGACTCGTGCACATTGATATGGCCTGTGTCCGCGCACAGCACGCATTGATGGGGGCGCAGCGCCGCCGCAATTACCGTAAAATTGGTCTGGGTCCCGCCGATAAGGAAATGGATATCCAGATCCGTTCTGCCGCACAAGCCGGCAATCAGCTTCCGGGCCTGGTCGCAATAGGGGTCCTCCCCGTAACCGGCAGTCTGCTCCATATTCGTTTCCGCCATTCTGCGGAGAATATCCGCATGGGCGCCTTCACTGTAATCACAGTTGAAAAGAATCATTGCCTTGCTGAAAAACGCGGGGACCATATCCCCCGGAACCTTTGATGTAAAGGAATATGAGAAATACACCGGAACCGGAACAGCACTGCTGGAAACTCCAGAAAAAACGGAAGGCCGCATGCAGTTTGAGAAAATGAATGCCATGTACCTTAAAAAGGCAATAATAACCGGCTTCCCCGCCCATACACGGAAATTGTCGTTTCCCGCAGCCTAAGAAAAAGCCATAGTGTCTTCATGCAAGACGCATCAGAACTTGGAGAACAGAAAGACATGTGCCTTTCCATTTCGGAAGTCTCGGAATTGACAGGCATCACGCCGTCCAATCTGCGTTTTTTTGAAGAAGAAGGAATCCTGGACATCCCGAGAAACGGGGCGGGATGCCGTGTCTTCCACCGCAAGGAAATGGAAGAACTTCTGGGGCTGGTTTGCCTTAAGCATTCTGGATTGGAACTCAAGGAGATCAAACGCTTTTTTCACCTGGTTCGCCAAGGTAATTCGACATTGCGCGAACGTTACCGCATGTTGCAGGAAGGGCATCAGGCCATGAAAACGCGCATTCGGGAACTGAAAAAATGCCTGAAATACTCCAAAATCAAAATGGAGTATATCGGCCAGTGCTGCGAGGCATATGACAAAGGCGAACCTCTGCCACAGGTGAACCCGGAATGGATGGATTCCTTCCTGAAACAAAAAATTTGAAGAAGGTGCTGACGCCTGGGCCTGCTGCCGGGAGGGGCAAATGGAGGCTACTCGCTTCACGCAACAACACATCCCCTTCTTCCGGCAGAATGCTTTCAGAAGGAAATGTTTTTCAGACAATCCGTAAAAACGGAATCAACAAGGAATTCCGGATAGTATGGAACGCCTGACGAACGTTCTGCGGAGGCCGCCGTTGCGATTGCCGTTGTCCCGGCAAACAAATCGGGTCAATGCCCTACTTGCCTTTGCTGTTCCGCGTTGTAGCGTGCTCCGGTCACGGGTGTGGCGGCTACGGCGTTCTCCAGTTCCGCCCACTCCTGCGGAGAGCAGGTAAAATCAAGCGTGTGCAGGTTTTCTTCCAGATGGGACAGTTTAGTTGTGCCGGGAATGGGTACGATATAAGGAGCCTTTTGCAGCAGCCATCCCAGGGCAACCTGGGAGGAAGTCATGCCGCGCGTCCTCCCAAACTGTTGCAGAATGTTGACAATACGCATATTGGCTCTCATGGCCTCCGGCGTGAAACGCGGCAGGGTCTGGCGGTTGTCGTTGTTCGGGTCAAATTGCGTGTATTCATTGATGCAGCCCCCCAGGAATCCCCTGTTGAGCGGGCTGTAGGGGACAAAGCCTATACCCAGTTCACGGCAGACATCCAGAACGCCATTGTTTTCAACATCCCGGTGCATGAGATGGTACTCACTCTGAATGGCTGTCAGGGGATGGACGGCGTGGGCCCTGCGAATTGTACCGGGAGTGACTTCGCACATGCCCCAGCGCCGCACCTTGCCTTCCTTGACCAGTTCGGAGATGGTTCCCGCTACATCTTCAACGGGAATCCTGGGATCAAAGCGGTGCTGGTAGAATAATTCAATAGCGTCCACCTTCAAACGGCGCAGCGACTCGTCGCAGTAGCGCCGGATGGTTTCCGGGCGGCTGTCCTGGCGGCCCGTCCCCTTTCCGTTAATAACTTCGTGCCCGAACTTGGTAGTGACGCTGATCTTCCCCCTGAAGGGGGAAAGAGCTTCCCCGGCCAGAAGTTCATTGCTCAGGGGGCCGTAGATGATGGCCGTATCAAAAAGAGTCACTCCGCGCTCCACGGCCTCATGAAGAAGCCGGATGCACTGCTCACGCGAGGGAGACTGGCTGCGGTTGTAGGTCATTCCCATGACTCCGAAGCCAAGGGGAGAAGCTTCCAAGGCACAGGAACCCTTGCCAAGCGTCCGGCTCCGGGAGGCGGCAAAGCCGCCGTTTTCCGGAGAATCGGCACCCCCGCCCTCTGCCCGGGCAATGGCCGGAGAAATCAGCGCAGACGTACCGAACAAGGCGGACATTTTGAGAAAGCGGCGGCGGCCGTCAGAATAGTGTTTATACATGCTCATTAAACGTTGATGGTTGAAATTTTGATATATCATCCGAGCATATGGGTTCCACCAACTGGAAGTCAACAAGGGAATACAGCAATTTATCTCAGGAAGCGCCTTGGAACAAAAAGCTGGCTCGGAAAACAAAGATGCATCAGGAACGCATCTGACACTCCGCCTGCAACGGAGGCAAATACCCGCCTTCTTCTGCACCAGCGCCGCTCGGAACGGGACGCTTTCCTTTTCCCCTCACACAACAAATTGCTGAGTGCCGGTAAGCGGACAAATTACAAACCTTGCTTGGTGCGTTCAAAAATAATGGAATCTTCACTTTTCCCGACGGAGGATTCATCATCCGGCCCGGCTTTCTCCAACTCATCCCGGAACACCCGGAGCATCGGTCCGTGGTAAAAGCCCAGCTCCCGGCTGATTTTTTTCCGCAGCTCCGCTCCTTCATAACTCCGGCCGTCATGCCGTAACAGTTTCAAACGTTGAAGCTGGAGGCGGATCAGGCTTTCTTTCACGGCATCGGAAATCTCGGGATTGTAAAAAAGAACTTCCAGGATGCCCTGCAGGCGGTCGCTTTCCCTTCGGGCCCAGGCATCTTTTCCTTCGCGTCGCAGGGCCCCAATATACCGTGCATGCAGCCGGACCATGCCGGAAATAACCTGCGGATCATTCGGCCAACGCCCGAGAAGCCTTTCGGAAAGATTCACCGTATCGGCAAGTTCCCTCTGGTTATGTTCCCGGAAATTCCTGGCATACCGGAGTTTCTTCAGCATCAGCTCTACCAGCGCCAAGCCGTATTCCGGCCGTTCCGGATGGGCGTCGGCAAGCTGGAGGAGCAGCACGGCTGCATTCGGTTCAATGCCGGGAATGCGCCTCTTCCGGAAAAGGCGGGGATTTCCGGCCAAAAGCTGTGCGTATTGAAAACGGTATTCAGGATGGTCAGGATCATCCTCCAACAATGTTTCCAACATTCCGAACGCCCGGGAACGCTCAACACTCTCCGGAGAACCGGACAAAGCCAGCAACGCGCGGACCGTTTCAAACCGATCCTCCGCCCGCTCCGACATCGCAAAGCGGTCGGCCACCTGCCGGAAAAGTTCCGTTGCCTCTTTATCTTTACCCTGTTTTTTCAAAGCCGTCGCCAACTGGTTGATGGGAAAAGCGTCTTTCCTGAATTTCATCATGTTGCGGAACGCTTCTTCCGCAAGAGCATAACTCCCGGTGCGCAGTGCGCATTCCCCGATGACGTCATTGGCCTCGCAAACCTTTGACTCCGGCAGATTTTTTCCTCTGGCGATCATCCTGTAATAGGGCAGCAAAGCTGAAAGCAGCTGCGTATTTTTCTGTGAAGGGGGCTGCTCCGCAATACGGGTGAACACTTGTGACAAAGCCGCATCGGCAACTGCGGCATTGTTTTCCGCCAGTTTCAGCGCAGACGCCGTCTGCAGATAACCGGCGGCCAACGCGACAACGAAAGCGGCCGCACACAGGGCCGCAGCCAAAGACAATACGGCAACAGCCGGTTTACGTTTCATCCACAGCTGCAACCGCCTGGACGGAGACGGGGAGGAGGCCCCGACCGGTTCATGATTCAAAAAATGCAGCAAATCTTCAGAAAGTTCGTCCATGCTTCGATAGCGCGACTCCGGACGGAAACTGACGCACTTGTTAATAATCGCGGCCAAGTCGGGTTCGCTGCACTTCAACGGCGGAACCGGTTCCCTGCAAATCCGTTCCATCAATTCTTCAGGAGCTAGCCCCGGAAATGGCGGGGATTTTGCAACAAGCTCATAAAGCGTCACCCCAAACGCATACTGATCGCTGGAAAAGGTATTGACTCCATGCACCAGCCGCTCCGGGGACATATACCGCAGCGTTCCGCTCTGAGCTCCTTCCTTCTCAATAACTTCATTTCTCTCCTGAAGCAGAAAAGCAAGTCCAAAATCGCTGACGTGTACTTCCCCCGCTTCATCCAGCAACAGGTTCGCCGGTTTGATATCGCGGTGCAGAATGCCGCAGCGGTGGGCGTACGCAATCGCCCTGGCGGCCTGGAGGCCAATACGGGCTATCTCATACGGATTACTGAATTCACATCCGTCCAGACTCTTGCCTTCTATCAACTCCATCGCATAATAACAACATCCCGGACGGCACGCGGCACTGAAAATTCTGACAATATTGGGATGATGAAGCCTGGCAATCACATGCGCCTCATGCTCAAACTGGATGCGTTGGGCGGCATCCTGCAGCAGCAACGGAGACAACAGCTTGACGGCCACTTTCCGGTTGAGGGACAATTGCAGCGCTTCAAATACCACCCCCATACCGCCGCTGCCTAGTCTCCGAATCAGCCGGTAATCGTCCCCCTCCAAATCGGGAAAATCGTGAACCGGAGGCATAATTCCCTGTTTTTTTTCAACGCTCCAATCTTCCATCTCCATCACAAGCGGAAGAAGAGCCAGCAACTCGGCAGCAAACTCCGGATGCGCCCCGGCAAAATCCTGAATATCGGGAACATTGCCGGAACGGCACTGATCCAGGAATTGTTCAACCAGATCTTCCAGAGAAATCTTCCCCTTCATGGCTGAAACTCGGTTAACTCCATCAGCAGCTTCCGAAGCCGCTGCAGCGCCCGCACATAGCGGATGCTTGCGGCTTTCGGCCCAATATGCAGGACTTCGGCACAATCCGCATTGGACATGTCGTCAAAATGGCGGAGTTCAAGAATCTGCCGATCGTTTTCGGGCAGCGCCTCGACCGCTTTCCGGAGCAATGTATAACGATCCGCCCTGACGGCACGGGTAAGAGGCCCGGTCACGGTATCTGCAAACCGGTTCCAATCCAACCGGGCAGCGGGCCCCACGCCGTCATCCGTCACATTCACTTCCCTGCAGGCGTCTCTCTTGAGGCATTGCAGATGCTTCCTTTCCATAGCCGTAAGGGTCTGGAACAGAATCGTCCGCAGTTTGAAATAGACAGGAATCTCCGGATTGTTTTCAAAAAAAGCCATTTTCCCGCAGGCTGCCAGCAGAGCCTCCTGAACCACATCTTCCGCCGAAACGCGCCGGGCAAGAACCGGATTCAAATTCCTCCGGGCCAGGGCAAGAAGCCTTCCCCGGTATTCAAGGAAATGGCTTCCCCAGACATCCGGGCATGCTGTTTCTGCTTGCGTCATTGTACCGTGTCTTTTTTATCCTTTCTCATTTTCCGGGCAGATAGACATATCCCGCCGCACTCCTTCCTATCCGGCCGATTCCGGGATACGGCAGGTGCATTCCGGCGACCGGCTTCGGGGAAGAAGCCGCAAACTCATAAAAGCGCCGCCGGGCCTGAACCGCTCCGGACGGATTCATATCGTAAATCGTGCAAACCTCCGGACGCGGAATCTGGAGCGCGGCAGCATGAAGCAAATCTCCGACAATCAGCAGGGAATCAGTCTCAAAAACGGTATGCCCGGGTGTATGCCCGGAAGCGTCAAGAGCCTTGATGCCGGGCAGAACTTCTTCTCCAAACCGGAATGTTCTCACCCGGCTGCCGTAAGCATGCAACACCTTCCGGACCTGTTTTCCCTGTGGTCCGGCCGTACCATTTTGCCAAAATTCCCATTCCGGCATGGAAACATAGACGAGGGCTCTGGAAAAAACGGCTTCGCCATGTTTCCCAAGCAATCCTCCGATGTGGTCGCCGTGCATATGGGTGAGTAAAATGAAATCGACGCTCTCCGGAAAAACGCCGCTCTGTTCAAGTTTACGGAGCATCCCGCCCCGTTTTCCTCCGTTCCCTGCGTCCACCAGAATGATTTTTCCGTCGCCGCGTTTCAACAGGAAAACATTCACGGAAGAAGGAATCCTCCCGCCTCCGGTTAAGCGGAGGAACTCCTCTTCCGGCATACCCGGGAATAATTCGAACCGCATCGCTGAAAGAGCATCCTGAACAGCAATCACCTCAAAATTTCCAAATTGGAATGAACGATTTTCCGTCTCAGCCGCGATCACGATGCCGGGAATCATGGCGGCTCCGCACAACAACCATTTTACCATAAAACGCCTTTCTTCTCAATATGTTGACTTTTTAAGACATGATGGGCAATGTATCAAAGCTGTACGGAAGTCAGATATGTTTCCGCACTACAGGTGATAAAACGTCCTTATTGATGGGAAAACGCTGCCGGGCTGCAGGCCCGGCAGCAGATAAGATGGCGGCGACTATTTTTTACCGCCGTTTATCCTGCCTTTTTTCAGACCGTGTTTCAAACCTTTCTTGAGGCCGTGTTTCAGGCCGTACTTCAACGCCTTCGGTTTCTTTTTCAGTATTTGAACAGAAAAGGAGGTTGTTGTTGATTCCGCCGCGTTGGCAGTAACCGTACCGGGAGCCAGACCGAATATTCCAATAATTGCAGGAATGATGAGCTTGTTCATGATAATCAATGAGGGTTGATATTTTTTCTGAAACGGTATCGTTTCACTTTTCAAGAATGCAGTTCCCTAGGGAAATCTACCAATTCGGCCGGAATTTCCATCAGGTCTGCCAGCCAGATTCTATTGCCTGTAAGAAACTGAAACGCATGGAATCCCCCTCAACCTTCGCGGACGACCCGGAAACCGACATCACTGAAAGCGAAAGAAGATTCCCTTCCTTCTCCTTTCCGCTCAGTTCGGCAGCTCGTCCGCGGCGAACGCCAGGAACCTCCCTTCACCGCCATGACCGTTTTACCGTGTGCCACAGCCTTGGAAACTTCAACTGGAGAAGAAGTCCATTCCCAGCAATTGCCCCACATATCAATCGCTCCGCAGGCGCCGGATGTCGCGGCATGGGCGTCCACGGGAGATGTCCCGTTTCTCTCGCCGCAATTAAAATCCGCATCCTTGGGCATATGCCCGGCGGCAAACTCCCACTCCTCTTCAGTCGGCAGGCGGTAAACGGCTTTCCTATCCTGGAGCGACAACCATTGGCAATAGGCAGAAGCGTCGTCATAGGAAACATTCACCACGGGATGCCTCCCTTTGCCGGCAGGCATGGCGCCATTATCCCAATCCTTAGGAGCCTTCCTTCCCGTTGCCTTCAGGAATTGGGCATAATCCTCATTGGTAACCGGAGTATATGCAATTGATACATTCCAGGTAGCTCCGAGCACCGGCAAATACCCGCCATCTGCATAGCGGGCACCTGGTCTGAATCGCGGATCACTGAAACGCCGCATGCTTTGGTCGATGCGCGCTTCCCTGTTTTGAACCATTTCATCCACGATCTCCTGCATTTCCTGTATCTTGGACGCATGCCGGGCCGTTCGTTTCAATTCTTCAAGCTTCGCCTTTTTTCGGTCAAGGACCTTGTCGTAATTAATCCCGACCTGTTTCCTCAAAGCCGACCGATTAGCCTCGGACGGGTTCCGGCGATAGGAAGCAATCAACCGTTTCGTTTCTTCATTCAACTGCGGCCTCTCTTTTTCAATAGTAGTGCTGAATCGGTGCAGTTTGGCCCCCTCGGTGCGGGCTGCGAATCCCGCACTGACCGTTGCGGCCGCACATACGGCGATAATGACTTTTTGCAAATTGATGCTCATAACTGTTCCTTCTGTTTATGATAACCGCCGCTCCTCTATGGGAGACGGAACGTTATCGTTTCACTTTTAAGAATGCTGCTCCTCCGGGAATTCTACATTCTTTTTCAACAAAGGTGCTGCCGGAGATGCGGCGGACCGGAACATTGGACTGTTTTTCAGACAACCAGACGGAAAAAATAAAAGGGGCCGCCCCGCCCGGGAATGGTAACGGAAAACGCCCCCGGGGAGGCTATAACGGAAACTGCCGGCAACAATCCGTTCCGCTCAGGGAAGACAAGCATGATAATCTCATCGCCTGCTTCCTGTGAAAAGAACCGGCTCCGGCCTTATTTTCAAATTTACCGCTGTTTTTTATGCAATGATGATTAAATCTATCTTCATCTCCGACAAAACACGCAGAAATTGTTTATATCCCAGTATCTTGAACATGGCTCCGGGCATTTTGAATGCGGGATGCCCCATGCAAATAGCCGTAATATGATATTCCCTGCACGTTGCGATGATCGCCTGGGGTATGTCTTCCGCACTCACCTGCTTCACCGTCCCTCCCAGTTCGGCCACCAGCTTGAAATGATTAAGCAAATGGCGCTGGGACGCCAGATTGATGCGGTCGGGGGACTCCCTTGGCGTCTGGACGTAAAGGGCGATAAACGACGTACTGTAACGCGAGGAAATCCGGTATGCTTTTCGGATGATGCGCCGGGGCGTCTGTTCATTGCTGCTGATGCAGGCCAGAATCTTTTCCCTTCTGGCGGAAGAAACTGCCGGGAATACTTCCGTTTCCACTTTTTTCTCCACTCGGAAAGCAACTTCCTTCAATGCCAGTTCACGCAGCTGAAGAATATTTTCCGTTCTGAAAAAATTATCCAGGGCAATCTGGATTTTTTCAGGCCGGTAAATCTTGCCGGCCTTGAGGCGGCCGATCAATTCCTCGGACGTCAGGTCGATATTCACCACTTCGTCCGCCTCCTGCAAAATCCTGTCGGGAACCCGTTCCTTCATCTCAATCCCCGTAATCTCCTTCACTTCGCCGCTCAGGCTTTCGATGTGCTGGATATTAATCGCGGAAATCACATTAATATTGGCGTCAAGCAGCTCCATCACGTCTTCCCATCTCTTGCGATGGCGGCTCCCTTCCATATTGGTATGAGCCAGTTCGTCAACAATAACCAACTCGGGCCGGGCTTGAAGAATCGCGTCCAGGTCCATTTCTTCAATCTCCCTGCCTTTGTAAAAAACCACTTTACGCGGGATGACGGGCACCCCCCGGAGCATGGCTTCAGTCCCGGGCCGCCCGTGGGTTTCAACGTAACCGATTCTGACATCAATGCCGTTATTCAGCAATTCATGGGCTTCCTGCAGCATGCGGTACGTCTTGCCTACTCCGGCCATCATACCAATGTAAATCTTGAACTTTCCCCTTCGAGAACGCCGTATCAGGTCAAGAAAGTGCTCTGCTCCGTTACTTCCGTCAATCATATTAAATTCACCCGGCTCCTGCGGTTAAAAACATCTTGTTGATTTTACAGAATCTTTTGAAAATGAAAATCAATTGCGGGCGTTACCATGACATGAAGCCCGCAATTGATTTCATTTTTTCAAGGCGGCAATTTATCACCAAATCCGGAATCGCCATTGCCGCCCTAAACAATCAGGAAATTAATGCTTCCCTGAAGGATCAGCCTTCTCAAGAGCAATATTCAACTTAAGCACATTGACCTTCTCCGTGCCAAACATGCCCAGCAGCGGTTTTTCCACGGCCTGATCGACAAGAGACCTCACCGCCCCCTCCTCCATGCCGCGGGCCTTGGCAACGCGCTTCACCTGCACATAGGCGCTCTCCGGAGTGATATGCGGATCCAGGCCGGAAGCGCTGGCCGTAACCATTTCGGAAGGGACATCCTTCCGTTCCAAATAAGGATGTTTCTTCAAGAACGAATCTATCCGAATATTCACGTCGGCCAGATATTCTTCGTTGGTCGGCCCCTTATTGCTGCCGGATGAACTGGACGCGTCATAACCGTCGCCCGCATGGGACGGACGGCCCCAGAAATAAATATCCTTCGTGAATTGCTGCCCGACATTGGCGGCGCCTACCACGCGCCCGTTCAAAACCAGGGTTTCCGCATTTCCTCCGCCAGGGCCGGCAATCAATCCGAATATCCACAGCACCAGGATGTAGCATATGGAGAAAAAGACGCAAAAGACAAGTGTAAGACGCAATGATTTCACTAAATTTCTCATAACAATATATTTATTTCAGTTAAAAAAACAGGCCGACAGCCATATCAATCAGTTTGATTCCGATGAAGGGAGCAATCAGACCGCCCACTCCGTAAATCAGGATGTTGCGAAGCAGCAGAGCGCTGGCTCCAATGGGCTTGTACGCCACGCCCCTCAAGGCCAGAGGAATCAGGATGGGGATAATGATTGCATTGAAAATAATCGCAGACAGGATGGCACTTTCCGGACTATGCAGATGCATGATATTCAGCGCAGCAAGTTCTGGAATCGCAATCATGAACAGCGCAGGCACAATCGCGAAGTACTTGGCGACGTCATTGGCAATGGAAAACGTCGTCAACGTGCCGCGCGTCATCAGCAGCTGCTTGCCTATTTCTACAACCTCAATCAATTTGGTGGGGTCATTATCAAGGTCAACCATATTGCCGGCCTCCTTGGCGGCCTGGGTTCCGCTGTTCATGGCTACGCCGACATCGGCCTGCGCCAGAGCCGGAGCGTCATTCGTCCCGTCCCCCATCATGGCAACCAGTTTGCCGGAAGCCTGCTCCTTCCTGATATAACTCAACTTATCTTCGGGCTTGGCTTCCGCGATGAAATCATCAACGCCTGCTTTTTCAGCGATATACCTGGCCGTACTCGGATTATCCCCCGTCACCATTACCGTCTTTACTCCCATCTTGCGCAGGCGTTCGAAGCGCTCTTCTATGCCCGGCTTGATGATATCCTGCAATTCAATAACGCCGACAACCTTCCTGTTGATGCAGACGACAAGAGGGGTGCCGCCATTGCCCGCCACTCTTTCAATGATTTCCTCGGCTTCTTTGGGAAATGGATTTCCCGCTTCCTCGGCAATCTTGCGGATGGTGTCAAAAGCCCCTTTCCGGATTTCGGTTCCATCGCTCAGATTAATGCCCGAACACTTCGTCTCCGCCGTGAACTGAATCATGCGGGCCCCCTCCGTATGAAGGTTGCGCATATGGACGCCGTATTCATGTCCAAGCTCGATAATAGATTTCCCTTCCGGAGTATCGTCTGAAACGGAAGACATCAGACAGGCTTCAACAAAAGCCTGCTTGTCAAAACCCTGGACAGGGAAAAATCCCGTCGCTTTCCGATTGCCAATCGTAATCGTACCCGTTTTATCAAGCAGGAGGGTGCTGATGTCCCCGGCCGTCTCCACAGCCTTCCCTGACTTCGTAATAACATTGGCCCTCAAGGCACGATTCATTCCGGCAATGCCGATCGCAGAAAGTAATCCGCCGATAGTCGTAGGAATGAGACATACGAACAGGGAAATCAGGGCGGCAATGCTGATTTCCGTTCCGGAATAATCGGCTGCCGGCTTCAAGGTAATGCAGACGACAAGGAAAACCAGGGTAAAGACAGCCAACAAAATGGTTAACGCTATCTCGTTAGGGGTTTTCTGCCGGGAAGCGCCTTCAACCAGAGCAATCATCTTATCAAGGAAACTCTCTCCGGGACGCGCGGTGACAAGCACCTTGATACGGTCTGACAGAACTTTGGTGCCGCCCGTCACGGAACTCTTATCCCCGCCGGACTCACGGATAACCGGAGCGGATTCCCCCGTAATAGCGCTTTCGTCAATGGAAGCCAGACCTTCGACAACCTCCCCGTCGGCGGGAATGATATCTCCAGCGACACATTCGAAATAATCCCCTTTTTTCAACTGGGAACTATTGATGACGGTAACCGTGCCATCGACAATCAACTTGGCCGGCGTTTCTTCACGCGTCCTGCGCAGGCTGTCGGCCTGCGCCTTTCCCCGGGCCTCGGCAATCGCTTCGGCAAAATTGGCGAACAGAAGGGTGAGGAACAAAATGACGAAAACGAGGAAATTATAAAGGAAATCCCCTTGTCCGTCGCTGAAGAGGGAATAAACGGTTACCAGAAGCATGATCATCGTGGCGATTTCCACGGTAAACATGATCGGGTTCCTCATCATCATTCCCGGATGAAGCTTGATCAATGACTGCTTCAAGCTTTCCCGTACCTGTTCCCTTTGGAACAGGGAAGTATTATTGGAATTTTTCATATCGTAGATTTCTTTTTCAATTCCAGAAACTGGAACGGAAATATGTAAATATGTTATTGGTGGTAAACGTATTCTACCCTAAATTTACAAACTCAGATGTTCGGCAATGGTGCTTAAGGCATGGACAGGGAAGAAGGACAAAGCCGCAACAATGAAAATCACGGCAAAAGTCATGGCGCTGAACGTTACGGAATCCGTCTTCAACGTTCCGGACGTCTCGGGAATATACTTCTTGCCCGCCAGAAGCCCGGCGATGGCAACCTGGCCGATGATCGGGATGAAACGGCTCAGAATGAGGACAATGCCGCATGAGTAATTCCAGAACCAGGTATTATCGGCCAGCCCTTCAAACCCGGAACCGTTATTGGCAGCGCTTGAAGTATACTCGTAGAGGAATTCACTCAATCCATGAAAGCCGGGATTATTGACCCACCCTCCTTCGCCTTCCACAAACGACGGCGCGTAAACAAACAGATAACAAGCCAGAGCCGTTCCGACGAGAATCACAAACGGGTGGAGCAACGCCACAATGGAAGCGATTTTCATTTCACGGGCTTCTACTTTCTTGCACAGGAATTCGGGGGTTCTTCCCACCATCAGACCGCTGATGAACACGGCTATAATCATGAAGGCGAAATAATTCATCCACCCTACCCCGACGCCGCCAAACCACGTATTAATCTGCATGTTCAACATCTGAATCATGCCTGAAAGAGGCATGGTGGAATCATGCATCCCGTTGACGGACCCATTTGACGTAACTGTCGTAACGACGCTCCACAAAGCTGTAGCCGCGGATCCGAGCCGGATTTCCTTACCTTCCATAGCCCCGCTTTCCTGGACGATGCCCATCTCTTCTATGCGGGGATTGCCGTTCATCTCCTGATACACGTTAATGCAAACGCCAATTAAAAAGGCAAGCAACATCACGCCGTAAATACTGTATCCCAGTTTCTTGCGCTTGAGATAAAAACCAAAGGCCAGAACCATCGCCATCGGAATAATCAGGATGGACCAGCATTCGACCATGTTGGAAAGGTAAGTCGGATTTTCCAGCGGATGGGATGAATTAACGCCAAAATAACCGCCGCCATTCGTTCCCAACTGTTTAATGGGCACAATAGCCGCGGTAGGCCCTTGGGAAATGGTTTGTTCCACTCCCTCAAGGGTTGTCACTTCCATTTTACCGTCAAACCCCATCGGCGTACCCTGAGTAATCAGGATGAATCCGACCACCAGAGAAAGAGGCAGCAAAATGCGGGTAGAACTCAACACGAGGTAATCCCAGAAGTTTCCAATCGTTTTAGTTGTCTTCTTACTGAGAGCGTTCATGATCCCTGCCATTGCGGCCATGCCGGTAGCTGCCGTAATAAATTGGAACAGCATAATCACGAACAACTGCGTAAAATAGGTCAAACCGCTCTCCCCGCTGTAATGCTGGAGGTTGCAATTCACCATGAATGAAATGCATGTATTGAACGCCTGGTGGCACGTCTGTCCGACGTTGCCGTCCGGATTGAGGGGCAGGTACCCCTGGCTGACCAGAAGAACCATCCCCCATACGAACCAGAACAGATTTACGGTCAATAAAGCCCGCAGGAACTGCTTCCAGTTCATTTCTTCCTCCGGATTAATCCCGGACAGGCGGAACATCAGCCTTTCAACAGGCTTCATGAAATCAAGCCATGTTTTCTCCTTCTTGTAAACCTTGGCAATATATTTCCCCAGAGGATAGCTCAAAGCCACCATAAGAACGATTTGCGCAATAACACCTAGAATTTCTGTTTTCATCATCTTGCTGGTTAAAATTTTTCCGGTTTGATCAAGACATACATCAAATAACCGAACACAATTAAGCTAATCACAAATAATAATGTATACATAGACAGGCACAGTTTTAGATTTTTTCAAACCAGTCGACGCATTTGAAAAAGAGCCAAAAACAGAATATTCCGCTCAATAGACAAAAGATAAAACCCAACAATGATTCCATCATGATATTTTATGAAATTTAAATTCAAACCATTCCAACATATATGGAAACAAAAATATTATTCTATGCCGTTTTTCTTTTTTATCTGAAAAAATTTCACGGAAAAACCGCTATGGCAGATACGGAGTCCCGGAACGGACCGGCGATGTTTAATATAATGTAAAAACATTGCCTCAATATATCCGGAAATTCCATTCTGGGTAGTTAACTTCCTTCTTCTTCTTGTTAAGAAAAAATTAATTCTTCCGGCTGCGCTCCCGCTTTCCGTTCTTCCCGGAAGGCGGATAACGGCAAGTCTTTCTCAACCCGTTTACACAAAAACTGCACCCGGAACATACCGGATGCAGCTTGAATCCCATACAGAATTCCAAAAGACTTCCTCAACAAAATTTACAGAACTAACTCTGCATGAATACCTATCTCTTTCCAATCCCCGTTGACAGATTTCCAACAGGAATGAGGCCGCTCCAAAGATATCAAACGAATTGATACCGATGAACACTGTGATAGACCAGCCCCAGTTCGCCATCCATGTATTCGCTCGAGAATCGGAACCCATTTTCTTCCCCCATATTGCCTTCCGACGTGTCAGACCTCCGTACGGCCGGTATTCATACAGCGCGCGGCGTCCGCGCGCTTCCCCGAAGAGGGAGGTGACGTTTTTCATCGCGTCGTGCATGCAGTAGAGATGCTCTTTCTCCTGCGTCCCGTTCGCTTCCCAGCGCGTCATGGACAGGACGCGCGTGGTCGCCGGTTCCGAAGGGTCCCAGATGTAACTGCGCGCGAGCGCCGGCGTTTTCCCGGTCAAGTCGCACTCCGCCACCTGCAGGTAGTTTCAGTAGAATTATAGACAACGTCCATCATTTCTTCTAAAAGGAGAGTTGCCGAGCATATCCCGTATTTTCTTCCCGTAGCTGAATCGGTTGAGATGCCTTTTTATAAGAATTTTTTTGATCATTTCACAATAGGGAGCCTCTTCTTCTTGCATGTTCATATAAAACCATAAAAAATCCCACCCGTTTTTATCATCCGGGAAATATTCTATATAATTTTCCGCTACCAAGTCAAAAATATCCGCCCTGCTTAAAATAGCCTCCCCGTATGTATTGTTTTGAAGCAGAAATAAAATATCTTTATCTTTACTCGATAAGCGGATATATGGAATAATAACTCTATTTAAATAACTATCGTCATCCTGATGTACCATGGACAACATTTCCTGATACCGTCCGCTGCGGACCTGCTTGAATTCTTTCTTCAACATTTTCTCCCAATTCGCAGAATGAATAATATAACTCGCCAATTGCAGCTTCTGCTGCAGCGATAAGTTCATTATTTTTTCCTCCGCCTGAATATATACCTGATCCTTGGAAAGCTTTTCCATATCGTAAACAGGTACTGGCTGCGGAAGCTGTATCACCGGAGGCCCTCCTTGATGGCAAGATGAGAAAAATATGACCGGAAACAAGAAAAAGTATAATATTTTACTAAAAACCATATTCTTTATATCTGGAAACATGGACATCCAGTTCCTGCTTGAGCATTTCAATATTGCTGCTACTTCGTCAAGGATTTTCTCAAAACTATTAGCAGATTCATAGCATTTTTACAATGGTCAATATCTTTGACAGGAAACATAATTTTATAAAAATCAACAAAAAAATCACTATCAAAACAAAGTAATTATCATTTCTGTAAAAAAAGCTCCTTCCGATAAACAGAAAGAGCTTTTATAAAATTAAACAGTTTTCATGTATTAATTATATAAAATCAAAAATATTAAGTTTTATTTAATTTGTTCCATATCCTGTTTATACCACAAGCTGTCTTGACATTCACAAATTAGTTTCCACAGTTTTTCTCTATCTGCACAAGAAAAATCAGCATCATAATCATAAAGGATTATTACGGTCAGGGTACATTCTTTTCCACAGTATGAGGCATAGACATGATGATCGGGAAACTAATCAGCAAGTGTTTGATTAAATTTAGATAATTCCTGAATCTTTACATTTCCTATTATTAAAGGAGGATCATAGCTAAAGACATATGTATTGCTGATCTCTCCCAGAAGAGTAGATTTCTTATAATATTTATCAAAAAACAGAAAAGAAGCAAATACTGAAACAACAACAATAATACAGTATATAATATATTTTTTCATCATGTCATTTTAATAAAATCGATAATTATTAAAAAACAAAACTTCTGCTCTTCTGAGATTAGTCTCAATTATGATAATATCATAAAAATTCAAATTGTCATTCTAAATTTTTATAAGACATTTCACTTTTAGAGTACCCTGAAATAGCTGCTTTCCTCCGCTGCATAAGATTTCTATCTCTTTTTGGCATCAGGACAGCTTTCAGTGTTTCGCATCATCTTCTGATGATTAAAAATAGTTTTCAAAATTAGACAAAATCATCATATAATTTCTTTATTTTCTATTAATCTGATACTGGGAAATTTTTCCAATACAAGGTCAACAAGTTGGATAACACAAGATTCTACTGATGGAGAGTAGCGTAACAAAAGTACATATGAATCTTGATAGGGATCCCATATTAAATTAACAATTACCAATTCAGCTATACATATGTCATTCTTATAAAACGGATGAACACAGTTGTGTTCCAGAGGAATGGATTCCGATGTCATAGCCATCTCCCATGATTCATAGTCAAATGAGGAATCTGCCAGTTCACAGAAATACGAAGGAAGCTCTCTAAATGCACGACTTTCTTCCGGATATTTTGCCAGACTAAAAGCTCCTTGCACAAAATCGATACTGCGTGAATTTTCAATATGATTAAGTTCATAAGCTTTCATATCGCAAAGCTTTCCGCTGGAACAAAAACTTGGTGTGACAATAAATCCTCCTTCAAGAGGATAAAGACCACCTGTCCCTTCCCAATAAATAGGAATATTTTGATAAGAGGAATTATGTAGATAATTCTGAATGCGAATTCCATTTCTATCAGCCTGCTGACTTGTATAAAAACGAATTTCCTCTATCTCTTTTTTCCCTTTTTTCTTTGAGAAAAAGTGAATTACCGCCCCATTATTCATGAAATAAAGGGTATCCATACTGGACTGAAAACCAATATATAAATGAGAATAGTGCTCATACGAAGGAACGCAGTTATTATCTTCACAGAAAAAACTACGCCATAAAAAAGAAATCCATTTTTTACCACATTTATTCCATTTTTGCGAATTCCACTTGTTTGGATATTCACGGGCATTCGGTGGCAACTCCGGAATATATGAACATATTGAATTGGACAGCATATAATGCAAACCATTTTTGCATTCAAAAAAAATATACTTTGCTTCACTATTAATATCAAAATAGTACTTATTTATTTTTCGATTCATTTTTATAAAATTTTACAAATAAATATAACTAATATACCACTACAAATAATAAAAACTAATTTTTTGCACATACAACTTCATACTCTTCTTTTTCTAATTCTGTGAATATCCAATTATATACACGTTCTGCAATTGACGCACCAAACCACCAACCAGTGACATCTCCTATTAACGCACCTATCCTTGCGCCAACTACAGATCCAGGAGCAGCACCAACACCGGCACCAGCACTACCAATTGCACCACTTGTCATAGCTCCAACTCAGGTGCCGTCTTTGCGGATGGCCAGCGGGCGTGTAGCCTCAGGCTGCGTCGGGTCCCAGAACAGGAACCATCGGAAGACTCCGCTGACGGCATCTATGGCGGCTATTTGCAGGTAGCCACGGTACATGTAGCGCAGGTAGCTGCTCACCGTCCCGTTGACGCTCACTTTGCGGGTGTGCCGCCTGCCCATGTAGTCGTAGGTGCATTCCACCACGGTTTTGGCGCTTTCATTGACGAAGCGCACCGGGCGGTTTTCCGCGTTGTAGGTGACTTGCCAGATGCCGGTGGATGTCCTGATCAATGTCTGATTGCCGTCCGCGTCGTGAACCGGCTCAAAGGCGGCTTCTTCTCCGCGCTCGATAGCGGTGTATTGGTTGAGCGGGCCGGTTGTGTAGGCGGTCGCTTCTTCCGCGTCTTCCCGCGCGGTTTTCCGGTTGCCGATGTTGTCGTAACTGTAGCCGTATGTCCTGCCGCTGACGGTGGCAGAGGCCAGTTCGCTCCGGCTGTTGCAGGCAAAGCTGTCGTTGACGGTATTCCCCTGGCGGGCCGTGCGCCGCGTGACGGGCCTTGCCAGGCTGTCGTAAGCGTATTCCCTCGTTACGGCTGCATTTCCGGCGGTGTCCGTCATACTGACAACTCGACCGACTAGGTCGGTTCGAGTCGTGACAGTGTTGTCGTGGCCTATTCTAAATAATTTCAAAAAAACTCCTTCCAATATGATTTTGGAAGGAGTTTTTAATAAAAATAAGTGAATTATATTTAAAATTTATTATAATGAAAATCATCAAATAAAAAAGAACTAAACATTATTCATATTCGTTTAGCTTCTACCGATCTCGAATAAATTAATCTCACTTCTTTCGCATGAGAATCGAATAATATTACTATTTCTCTAATCTTATTACTGTAATCATATCCTTTCACAATCATCTTGATATTAAAACTATCTATATCATAGACTGAAATAATCTTACGAAAACTGCGATTTTGAGTTGGTGGAATATCCCCAAAATCAGACCAAAGGGCTATTGATAAATTAGTATCGTCGCGGCTTATATTCATATACTCTAAACCATCTGTTGTCTGCCATGTCCCGTAAATCCATTTCGGCATTTTGGAAGCGTTAAAATCAACGATATATTTATGAGATTGGTTAATTTGTACTGGAAATGTCTTTTTATAAATATCACAATCCGAAAAATCTACTATAAGAGTTTCATTTTTTAAATGTTGAAAAATTGATAATTTAATATTTGTCCAACTGCTACGCATCCAAAAAGACAAGTATTCATCACTTAATTTAATTGGAATTAACACACATTTTTCATCTCTTAATATATCAAATATATCAATACTAATTGATTTTCTGTTTCTTTTTATTTCAAGACAATAATCTAGAAAAATAGAAAAATTCCACTTGCCAAGATACTTTTCCCACAATTCAGGACAAATATTAATCTTCATATTAACTAATTATGTTTATTTTTCCAAAATTCATCGAAACCATTTGGCTTTGGTTTTGATATAGTTTTCCCATTAGGATCTTTCATGAGGACTCTATCAGGGTTATTAGGATCAGGTTTCATTTTTTTAAATTCGTTGGGAGTTCCTGCCGGAGATCCGGCAAGATTTCTTTCGCCTTTGTTCCGACTTCCTCCAAAACCTCGACGAGAAAAACAAAGTTTTCTAACGCAATCTTTGAGAGGAGTTCTTATAAGGAAAAACGAATTTCGCCCACCTTCAATAATTAAATCTGAATTTTTTTAAATAACAGTTATCTTTTCCCCTTTATGATTGGCTGGGTTAGAATTAAACTTTTTCAACAAATCCCATATATGAATTAAATCACCTATTTTTTGCAAAATAGGATCAAATCCAGCACGAACTTCATCAATAGTTTTATTATTTTTGTTTATTACATTACAAATTTCATCTTCGCTCAACCCCTTATTATCATTCACATGAATCGGAGAATTTCCTACAAACGCGAACAAATTCCAACCGCCTTCTTCCTTGATGGGATCGCGGCTGATCCACCTGCCGTCAAGCGGATTGAGATGCCGGTAGTTGTAGTAGACCAGCCCAAGTTCGTCGTCCATGTATTCGCTGGAGAAGCGGAATTTGTTCTCTTCCGCCATGTTGCCTTCCGACGTGATCAGACCTCCGTACGGCCGGTATTCATACAGCGCGCGGCGTCCGCGCGCTTCCCCGAAGAGGGAGGTGACGTTTTTCATCGCGTCGTGCATGCAGTAGAGATGCTCTTTCTCCTGCGTCCCGTTCGCTTCCCAGCGCGTCATGGACAGGACGCGCGTGGCCTCAGGTTCCGAGGGGTCCCAGATGTAACTGCGCACAACCTCCGGCGTTTCCCCGGTCAAGTCGCACTCCGCCACCTGCAGGTAGTCACGGTAGAGGTAGCGCGCGTGGAAGTTCGCTGTCTCTCCGGACATCACTTACTAGTCAATCAATTTTTTTAATCTCTGATTGTTATAATACGCAAAAATTAGTTAGTGACAATTGAAATTTCTTCAAGAATTACCGGATATGATATAACTATGAAAGTGATAGAAAGAATAAGAGCTAAAATATTCATCAAAATTTTATGTCTTTTTAATATAAGTGAAATACTCATAAAAAAACATAAAATGTTTAAAATTACCGCTAAGATCAGTATCATTCGTGCTATCCAATCATACCATAAACTTGAATCTAAAGATATAGACAACAACAACGCGAAAATTATAAATGTCATAATCAGAAGATACCCTGATATTGTTAAAATTAATGGCTTCATTTTTTATATTTTTTAATCAGACTATCATATTTTAATATTCATAATGTCAATAAACAACCATTATCCATGATAAAAATCTTATCACTTGCATGATCTAATGATACTTCCTGTTTTAGATATTAGCATTATTACTTGTTGTTTGTTTCTCAAATACTATCTTGATTGTAAATATAGCCAGTTATAAAGGTTATGACAGTGTTTGAGACCTATATACTTAAAAATCATTCACCATATTTTCTTTCTATTCAGACTATCTAAATTCTATTCACTGATTTTAAAAACTCATATATTCAACTAACAAAAAATTCTTGCAGAGCCGCTACTGTATATCTTCTCGATTGACTATCGGGGGACGTTCTTTAGGAACAAAATTTTTATAGTATGAAAAAATTAATTTATTGAAAGGAGTAGATAAATACTGACCTCCAGAATCTATCTTTAATCCATTTTTCTTTTTAGATAACATGATATAATGATAAAAACCCAATAATACTTTTTTTCTATATATACATATATCTTTAGCTAAACATTTAGAAATTCCCTGAGTTTCCGTTTTTCCAAGATAAGAAAAACCTTCCTGGGCAAGCTGTTCATGATGATATTCTAATGTATTTCCTCGATAATTTTCTGGCAAATAATAAAAATTATTTAACTTTCCGACAAGAAAAAAAATACCAAATATAATTATCACAAATGAAACAATTGGAAAAACTATGATCTTTATCGTTATAATCGCAGATTCCTTATCTATATTTTTCTCTTTTATTTTTATTATTCTTTTCATTGCATTATAACAGAATTTTTTTAAATTAAATCTGAAAATTTAGAAAACTATTATTTAGAAACCATATAATCAGTTTTATCTTTGATGTCATATATAGCACTCCTAAAAATTTCCCCATACTCTCACAAATGGGGGGGGTATTTTTATCTTTTAGCAAAATTTCCTCATTACAGCCACAATTAATTATTACTGCATATTGCATAAAACTTCCTCGTTGAAAGATATCTTGTCGGATGTCTTCACTGGTAATAGAAATGTCAGTATGGGGACTCCATAAGTAGTAAATGCTTCACTTTCCGTCAAGCGGATTGAAATGTCGGTAGTTGTAGTAGACCAGTCCCGGTTCATCGTCTACGTTTTTGATCAAGAAGTGGAACCTGTTCTCTTCCTCTCTTTCGAGGTAGATCCAGAAGAAGGTTTTTCATGCCTTCCTCCGTGAGGGTGGAGAGGCGGTCTTCCACGTCATAGGACAGATGCGTCTGCTGGACGCGGCGGTCGTCTGCGCTTAATTTGGAACCCATCCGGACGGCTGAGTTCGTCATAACGCTCGAATAGACCTGCAGGCAATGCCGTTTGCCGTAAAGCGTCGGCTTTCCAATTCTCCGTAGGGATTAGGCGAAGATTCCCGTTCCGGAGACATGAGTGATTTGCGTCAGATTTCCTAAAAGTGGTTGCATACAAAGCACTGACCGGGCGTGGTGTCAGAGTATCTGATTCTCATCAGTAAATTCCAGAGGATAGGACAGGATGAATGTTTGCTCGCGCTCATATGGCATACAATAGGAAGGAGTATTGTAAGGATTTTTTACTCTATAATAATTAATAAGTTTTCCTTTTTCAATAAATTCCAATCTAAAAAACATCCATTCATTGTCAAAATATTTTGATCATCCTTTTTACAATGATAATTCAAATTATTACTGAACATAGGAAAAAATTAATTTATAGGTCCTTCTATATTTTTTAATTCCAATATATTTTCTTTGAAATCAAAATCAAATATTCCTTTAAATTCTAAATAAATAATATCAGACGGATCGGGAAATTTTTTAGAAGAACACTCTATCGAATAATCAGATATTAACTGTCCATTTCTCAACTTAGGCAATGTTCCATTTACAAAACGAATAGGATAATATTTCATGTTTCGACATTTATCCATGAACAATTCATAATTATTTTTTTCAGTTACAGGAATAAATTCCAATTGATTATTCTTTCTTGTAACAACAAAAACAACTGATTCTCTTTTAATAGAACATACTATAATAAATCTATTTTTGTATTCAATAATATATGGAGAATCTATATATTCTCCTGGAATATCTTTTTCTAAACCATGAATTTTAACATAAAATTTTTTCCATATTGAACTACTAGATGATTTTTCCAATATTTGAACATCATCAACAATGGCACTATCATGATCTCTATTATGTTCTACAACCGTTTTAAGATCATATTGACAGTTTGACGTACTAAAAAACAACACTAAAGATACTATACATGATTTCATATGATTATTATATTCGTTGTGACAATTTTCCTTCCATTATGTTGTACCCCAATGTAATCTGGCATCCAAACACCAATAGGCCTCTAATTAAATAATTGCAGGCATATTGGAAATTATTAAATCGTATTAGCAAAAAATAACTTGGTAATATATTTAATTTTCAAATGTACCAATGAAAATATCACTAATATACTCTTCCTCATAAGTATCCTTATCAGGAATCCAAATACCGAATATGCACATTCCAAACAAATAACATTCTCTTTTTCCATATCTATTATAAGTCAATACCTCATCACCATTTGAAAAATGAATCCCAAATTCAAATGGATAGATAAAAACGGGAGAATAATCATTTTTATCACTATAAAAAACCCCATAAGCAGCCAGCGATAAGGAAACCATTATCCAAGCACCAATAATCATTCCAGCAATCATTAGTATTTTTTCATTTATTTATCAAGATTATTTTTTGCATTTTGCATATCAATAAATATTGTATCGGGATTGCGTCGTCACCTGTAGACATCATTCTTCACGTTTGATAAATAGAATTTTTTACAACTGCTATAAGAAAGACTAATAGAAAATCATTAAAAATCACAGAATTACCCTTTTTAGTTTCGTCACAGTATATTTCGTGCATATGCGCTTTGTAACAGGATAAAATATCTGATAAGAAACACCGGCAAATTAACTTACCGGGAGTCCAAAGAAATCTCTATTTAGCTATGTTATTCATTAATGATGGAAAATTATTGGCCTATATATTTTCTTCACTGTGTGTTCAATTCTAACAAATTTCATTATTTAAATTCCTTCTGCAAGTAATATCGTTGAATAAAAAATAATACCCATTGAAAAATATTAAATATAAATTTAAAGAGACTTCCTTTTTTGCAAACAATGAACACCTATGAATTTTAAAATTTTATTCACCGCATCTCCATATTTATATTCATAATATTTTTCTCCATATCTAGATATTGGATAGATGATACGATCAAAAAAATTAACATGAAATTCCATAGATATATCTATATTAAATTTTGTCAAAACACAATTAATTTCATCAATATTTTTCTCTGTTATAACAATATCAATATCTTCGTTTTCAAGTGAAAAAAGAATGTGCTGATTATTATCAATATCCAGACTATCCTCCTCCCACCACTCAACAATATAATTTATTTTCTCATTTTTAATTTTATTAATCAGATTTTTATTCATTTCATTTTCATATTTTATTAATTACCCATTCTCCTGCTCAATTCTGAACTAAACCAATACAGATAGCGCATAGCCACACGTATAATAAAATAACAAAAATTGATTTAAATGATAAATTACCTTTCCTGTAATTTTTATATAAATTCTTTATGTACTCAATAAATCCAGCAAATCCACTTCCAAGAAGGATTGAACAAAAAATTACATATATGATATGCTGCAAAAAATATTCACCCCCGTTCCATAATATTATGACAATAAAATCAATTAAAGAACATACAAGTATTTTTACCAACGGGAATTTCCCGATGTACACAAGATAAAATGTAAACCAAATAAAATTTGTCAATAAAGTCAAAACAATAAACAATATTTCTTTCATCATTCTTTATACTTTCTATATGTTCCAGAAATATTTCCTCTCACGTTAAAAGGAGCAGCATAACCGTATTTTTCTAAGGCGGCAAAACGCGTTTGCAGCCAACTATTATGATCGAAATCATAAATATCGCTAATATATGCAGTATAATCTAAGGAACAATCTGAATTTACTGTAACAGTCATCGTCATGTAATATCTTCCTAAAATATAATTTCCTTCACTGGATCTTGCTTGAAGAAGTTGTCAGGAATCCAGATATAATTTTTTCTCAAAACATTTATGTTCTCTCGCATATGATATAGCCAATCTTGTCAATAAATTAATATTATCTTGGAGACCATCTGATTCGCCACTCTCGAGATCTATAATACATTGAGGATCTATTTTATACTCGCCACCTGTCTTTGAAAGATATTTTATGAACGTTTCATATGCCAAAAAAGAATCAACCCTTGTTCCTATTAAAGCAGCATAGACCTCCGGATATCCAAGAATGATATTCCCTATTCTCCAAAAATCAATACTATACTTAGGAAGATCAGGAGGCGGATCAGGAGCTACCTTTTTTGCCCCCCATGAAATTAGCCCAACGTAATTTTTTAAAAAGGTAGGTTGATTTTTAACGAACGCGAACAAATTCCAGCCGCCTTCTTCCTCGATGGGATCGCGGCTGATCCACCTTCCGTCGTGCGGATTGAGATGCCGGTAGTTGTAGTAGACCAGCCCCAGTTCTTCGTCACTGTATTCGCTGCTCCACTGGATGGGCTGGGTGACGTCCCCTTCGGCGGTGGCTTCTCCGTAAGGCGTGTAGGTGTAAACTGTGCGCAGGTAACCGGCTTTCCCGAAGATTTCCGTGATATTCTTGGTCAGATCCCACCCGTAGGCGTACCAGGCGCCGTCTTTGCGGATGGCCAGCGGGCGTGCAGCCTCGGGCTGCGTCGGGTCCCAGAACAGGAACCATCGGAAGACCCCGCTGACGGCATCTATGGCGGCTATTTGCAGGTAGCCACGGTACATGTAGCGCA
>OCPR01000655.1_pt1 | contig 35309 bp, 47 predicted proteins | sample 1538611 | NCBI WGS metagenome assembly OCPR01 (sample SAMN04571711, study PRJEB22368) | human gut metagenome | biome: human gut; material: stool | host: Homo sapiens | place: Luxembourg | collected 2012-09-28
TTTCCATCACTTTCCGAAGAATATCTTTCGTATAATCGGAAAGTGAAATATCATCGTGAAGAAGCGTGTCGTCCAAATCGATCGCTATCATTTTTACCGGTGCCATTCATTCCTCCCTTTGAGGGTCCTTTATTTCCGCTTCAAGGCTTTCCAATTTGTTTGTACCCTATTATAGCATAAGCTTTATTAAGACATGTTGAAAATCGTTGTGTTTGTGTTTTGTCGATTTTACCGAGTGGCCAAGAAATAATGATAAAAACAATAACCGTTAAAATACGGTATTTTAGCTAAAATTTTTGCCGTATTTTTGCCGCTCAAAGAAAAAGAGCAGGGATTTCTCCCCGCCCCGTCTTTTAATTTGCTTTGCAGAACCACATTCGGAGTGCCAGCATTGCTCTATGTATACTTTGCACGTTATGAATTTTCCATCCTAAATATATTTTCCAGCAGTATTTTGTATTTAAAATCCTCATAGAATTATAGACTTTCCAGTATTTCAAATCCCGCGTGATAAATATATTTCTTTCAAATTGCCCCTCTTTGTAATCATCAATAACTACTACATCTTCCGGATTGATTGTCGCTCCAAACCAGTCTATTGCAAAACCATATGCACAGTTTCTCATTAACCAAAACACACGGCAGCAATACCTCTTCAATATATCAATTAGCGGTAATGGTGCAATATTGATTGATTTTTTCATTACCCTTCCATAGTTCGGATCATATCGCTTCTCTGCGCGGTAGTATTTATAGAAATCATACCGCATCCAGTCTGGTACATATTTTGTCACGCAGTCTTCGCTATCGCATGAATCATCAAATGTTTGCCATTTTCGCAAAAATCCATGCAGTTCCCCGTTTTTGTCGGCAAACAATACTACAATAGGATTTGTGATATAACAAATTATCATAATGAGTAATTGTAGCGGTGCATATAAAAACCATCTCATATAATCCTCCTTGAAAGGAAAAAGCCCTGATACAATTTCTGTATCAAGGCTCTTTCCGGTCCGCTTTGTGCAATACTCCACGGCTCAATTAATTATATTATACCATAGATTAAATTTAGGATCACCTCCGGGAGAAAACCGCTCCCGCGGTAATAACAAACAGCCCCGCATATATATCTCGTTGCCTACGTATGACCGCTTGTTTGTGCTCCATTTTCTTTATTTTGTTTTTCAACTCTTCTAATGATGTTCTGGATTCGGATAGATCGTTCCTGACATCGTTCAACGATCGATTCGCATTCATTAATGATATCTGCATCTCTTCGAGCTCTTTCTGCAATTTCTCCAGCTGTTGCATTTGCTCTCCGGAGTCCATTTTGAGCATGATCAATTTCTGTCTGAGTTGATTTAATTCCAAGTTCTGCGCTGCGGATTCCGTCTTGAGCTCGTTCCAATCCGTCATTGATATCATGACAGTCTGTTTTGGCTCTGCTCGATTCATAACACCACCATCCGCAGATACCTGCACACAGCAAGACGATAATTCCAATAATAAGCAGATAGCGATAATTGCTTGTTTTAATGTTCTTCCACACATTTATACCTCCATCACAACATCCGCATCAAACAATTTTCCCTCGATATTTTCTGATTTCGTGTACTGCCAAATATGGGCACCCGGATAATCACATTTTGAATCAAACTGCGCACACCATATTGCACAACCGCCCAGCTGATCAACATCCAGAATATTCACCAGCCAGTCATAACAAGAATATAGACCTACATATTTATAGCCTGCATCCCACAAGCGATTAATGAAGACGTTGCAGATGTTTGTCAGTTCCTGATTATCCGGCATGCCATGACGTTCTTTGTAACCATCCCCATCTTCCATGTCGAACCATACGCCCATCGGCAATTTATCTGTGGTCAATCCGCACTCTTCAAGCGTCTGAATAACAAAATCCGCCTCGATACCTGCCACATCGTCAGATAATGCATAAGAATAATGGTAAATGCCGATTTTCAGTCCTGCTTTTAACGCGCCGTTTACATTGTCATAAAATTGGCTGTCTAAGTGTCCTTTGCCATAACCGATACGGATAATAGCAAACTCAAAGCCTGCCGCTTTTACAGCACCCCAATCCACTACTCCATTATTTTCCGATACGTCTATCCCCTTCATTATTTGCCGCTCCTTTCTCTGCCGCGTCAGAATCACCATTCCGATTTTTATTCACTGAAAAAACTGATATAAAAGTAACAGCCCCGACTACTGCCGGAGCTGCATACTCTTTGAAAAATGTAATCAACTGTGCCGTATTAGCTGTTCCTGTTCGGTAAAAATCATGAAGCCACGAAAAAAGGACCATAAAAAACAGAATCAGAAGTCCGGCCCCGTAAAGATATACCACTTTCAAAGACGTGTTCGCACGCCTTGAAATACGTGGCACATACCGCGTCCACAGTTTTTTGATTTTTTCCATCATGATTAATTATCCTTCTGAATATGAAGATGCTTGAGTTCTTCCATAATTGCTGTGCCTGTACCGTTGCCGCCCAACCCATGATAAGCTTCATACATCGTTGATGCACGCTCCATTTCTGTGTAAGTAATATACTGCTTTTTCATAGCGTTGCTGTGAATTCCGATTAAACGGTCTTTGAGCAATGCCCGCACGCCATCTTCGGTCTTTTCTCTGTTTTCTTGCAGGCCCTTGGCTTTATTCCAAAGAAAACCTACAGCCATTGATAAAACAACATATACAATATTACTGGCAATTGGCAGTAATGCATGAAAAAATTCCTGTTCCAATTATTTGATATCTCCTTTCCCTAACGCCTTTCTTGCAATTCTAACTTGTGACATTTGTATTTCATCCAGCCTCTTTCGTTTAGCTTCACTGGATAAACTACTTTTCATGACTGCCTTCCTTGCTTGGTTAATATTCTGAAAAGCTTTCACAGCATTCTTCATCTGTTCAAATTCCCGCGGATCGAATCCATCCATCCGTTTATGCAGTTCCCGTCCCGCATTAAATAATTTCAACTGCTTATCATAGGCATCATAAACTTCCTGCACACTTTCACTGCTGGAATAAGGTGTGGCGGTAAATCCGCGAATACCCGGCTGTTCGGAAAATCGTTTTGCCGGCCGTGTTTCATCCAGTCCGACCATCTGATCAGTAAGCGTCAAGCCTAATCCGGCAAGGCTCCCGCCATATCCGCGGATGGTGTTATCTACCTTGCGGGGAGAAACACCGAACGTTTCGCCTATTTTACGACCGACTGCTGACGTGTAAGGGCCGTACTGCAGTTCGGGAATCGTATTCTGCTGGCTTTGCGGTACAATATCGCGCCCCATAAAGATTGAATGATTGGTCACCGCTTCAATAGCCGGTACTAATGCCGTAGGCAGGAAAGACGGCGCCATGGAATCAAGTACAGAGCTGGCAAGTCCTTTGAATCCCGCCCCCTTTTGATTCTTTTTTCTGTCATAATCCCACTGCAGCATACGTTCAGGAACGGTACCGAAAAGAATCCCCAATTCAAACGGTTTGGGGATTTTAATCAATGTATCTTTTGTCGGAATTATCCAGAAAATATCTTTCTGCCACTGCGGCAGTTCCTGATACCGCGGATCGTCCTTGTTGAGTTCCCAGAGCAGGACTGACGGCAGGGTAATCCACATGGCTGTTTTTACCGTCATATCCAACGGATTAGCTTTCCATTCGCGGAACATTTTATCTGTTCCCTGAATAGCCGCATTAAAAAACGCAATCGTCTTGTTCAGTGATTTTGTGTGAGAACCTATTCGAGAGAAATCCAACGTTACATCACGGCTTTCAAGTGCCGCTTCTTGAATACTGCCTGGATTTCGCTTTCTGCTGAACAATCGATTTCCGATGCCTGTATACCCTTTCCGGACATTATGAAATTCTGCCAAGCGTGTAGCCATTTCCGTGGCTTCGGATAATCCACGTAAAACTTCAATCGGATTGGTAGTAATCATCTTCTTGACGCTTGGCCGCTGCAAGAGCTCTCTCATTTGCCCGGAAAGGTAATTCCTATCCAGAGAAACAAGATTAGCCTGTGCCGCACCCGACCGCATGTATTCCCAATACGTATGGCCCTTTTGCAGATACAGCCCCAATCCTTTAAGAGTGTCTACAACGGGGATAAATCCATGCTTAGAGTAAATCGTAGCGGAAATCATGTCGCGTACGGGGTTACGCAGAATAAATTCTGGTCCCAGCGTCGCCCCGGCACGGAGCCATTTTGCAGGGTAGGAAAGAAGCTTCGTAAACATGTTTGCACCTTCCGGATTCAGCATTTTAAATGCCTGATACAATTCCGGCGTCGTGTTATAAACGACTTTCTTTCCGTTTCTCCACACACTGAAACTATGATCCGTTACCTTCGCTGCACCGGACACTTTTTCAATCAATGCTCCCATGCCATCAACGTTTGCCAGTTTTACAATAGACTGCCCGACTTTATTCCGTTCGATAGCGCTCATTATTGAGAAAGTATTCCGGATTATTCCTTCCAGTGGGTCTACCACGTCCAAAGTGCTGCCTCGCATTTTCTTTGTGACAGCTCCCACATTTGCAAATCCCTTTCCTGTTCCATTCCTTTGTGCTTCTGCAGCTTCATAAAATTCACGGAAGAACGGTACATAATGAGGATATTTATTCTTCATAGCCATTGCGGCCTTTACCGATAACATACCGGCATCTACAGCATTTGCAAGCAGGAAATCATTATATCTGTGGATTTCCGTAGCGGCTTTCGCGAAAACAGGATTCTTCTCATAATGCTTGATGACGTCAAAACATTCTGATTTTGTAAATCTCGTAATTAGTGGTGTTTCATCTCGCGGTAAGAATGTATTCCAGTGGTTCATATCAAGTTCGCGTAATGCGGTCAGATATGTAGAAAAATCTTTCAGCTGATTATCCGGGATTTTTCGGACAATCTCTTTAAAAGCGGGGATTCTATGCTTGGGCGAACCATTCTGCAGAAGGGCTTCTGCTTTACCTGCCCAACCGCGCGCAAGCCACGCCTGTTTGAATGCGTTTTCTTCTACACTCAGCTTTCTTCCAATACGTTTTTCTACTTCACCAATAAGTTCCTCTAACGGATGAAGTTCATCCACCAGTGTACTATACGGTTCATGATAAACTTTCCGCGCAACTTCCTTAGAATCCTTAAAGAATTTCAACGTTTTCCGCAGTAGATTTTCTTTACCGCCAAAAGAAACAGAACCTTTCATCCGTTCCCACACAGGCTGCGCATACCATTGATGGCCGACATAAGACAATTTGTCTACTGCAGCATGCAGGTCTTTATCACCTTCCAATATTTGTTTGAATTCTTTATAAAACAGTGGGAAATCAGAGGCTGCTGTTTTACGGCGTGTAACATAGTCATGGAAAAATTCAGCAATCCCTTCCTTACGGATTGTTTTTATACCACCTTTGTTATAGGCATTTCCGAAACGTTTATGGATAACATTAGAAAATTCCGTATCAAAACCGGAACGATTGCTGAATTTAAACCTTGCATCCACATAGTGGCCAAGTTCATGCATAACAGTTCGAGGATCCCCGAATGTTCTTGTTCGTATAATGTCCGTTTTAGGATTATACCATCCGTTAGTGCCTTTCTTACCGACACGTCCCTTCTTGATCGTAGCCCCGAAAATGCTATTTACATCATCAAGAATCTGTTTGCGTGAAATCGTCTCTCCCTGCCATGTGGTCAAGTCATTACCGGCCGCTTCCTCAACAGGTCTTGCCATAAATGACCGTTCATCACCCGGCAATTTTACTTTTCCTGTTTCTTCTGCTACAATAGAGTTGCCAGATGGGTGGAGCTGGGTATCCGGCGTTGAACCCCTATCACTGGAGGGTTGCAGAGGATACCCTGACTGACGACCTCGAATATTTTCGCCGACGTAAATTAATTCGTCGGCGTTTTTTATATCTCTTGAAAGCTGATTAATAGCATTGTTTCGATGTCTGGGCTTATCCATAGCCGTACTTGAAGAGATAATTTTCCCTTTATCGGTTTTATCCATACTGACCGCTATTTGATGTAACAAATTATCTTTTCCGCGCCATAGATTCACATAGAGTTTTCTTCCGTTCTTTTGCTTAAGAATAAAATCCGGATTTTGAACAGTATCTTTTATCAACCCGGTTGCAAATGCCCGGCTGTCAGAAATAGACATATTTTCGCCATGTCCGGAAGTAAAAGCTTTAACTGCGTCATCTACTGCATTTTTGTTTTCTTTGTCAAAAATAACTCTTACTTTTTCTCCCATCGGATCGTCTATTCCGTCAGCAAGTTTAAGCGTTTCCTGACGTGCATATTCAAATTTCTGTTTTTCCGGTAAATCTTTGAATGCGCTATATTCCGTTTCGTCATATGTACGGAATACTTCCTTAGGAATTGTCCCATCTTTGATACGATTGGACAATTCTTCCGGCGTAATATCTTTCACCGGATCCTTCATGAAGTTCAAATTTGCTTCTTCCGGCGTAGCTTGTTTTACATCTTCGGCAAAATCATTGAAACTGTTCTGTATAGGACGCTGCATCGGACGGACACTGCGGCCATCATAGACTTCTCTGGCCACCTGCTGGCGGTATGCGTCATTGGCCACTGCGGGATCAGGACGTTCATACTGTTCGCGGACAATATGTGCCGCTTCTTCAGGAGTAATATTCGGATTCTTCCGGAGCGCCTCAAAAGCCGCTCGTTCCGTAGTATTCATCTCTTCGGAAATAAAATCTACCTGTGTACGCCAGTCTTTAGGATCCAGTCCGTTTTCCCGTGCGAATTGCTCTAAATGCGCCTTTCTATCGCCTGTCCACTGCACCAGTCCATGAGAATTATATCCATCTTTTGAAAGTGCTTCTGTATCAAACATGGATTCCTGCGCAATATTTCCGGTAATCCCCGCCGCTTCGGAATCAGTAAATCCGTTCTGACGGAGACGGTCATAAACATCGGTTTTTATATTTCCTGTTTCACCATATTCAAGCGGCAGGTTTGTTTCTTTAAGTGACTGCGTGCCCATCCCTGTGTCACGGGCTAAATCGTCAAAACCTGTCTCCCCGCCACGTTTAAAAGAATCAAAAAAGCGCCCTTTCGCATTAGCAAGGCCGCTCTTTACCGGATCAATAACATGTTCATCAAACGGTTCTGTGATATGCTCGCGAATAGGCTCGCTGATACTTTTAGGCGTTGCTTTTTTTATACCTTTGACCGCTCCGTGAATGACCGCGCCCGGCAGGAATACCTTATCCCAGACCTCAAGCGGATTATCTACAAGGCTCTGTACATATTCTCCCGGATTGGTAACAGCTTCTTTAACGGGATTAATGACCGGATCTATAAGAGTCCCTTTTGCCGTACTGATAACAGGTGTGCCATCATCGTTTGCAATGTTCTGGTCATAAGTCTGCATCGTAGAATCAACAAGAGTCGGGACAGCTAAAGCACCGCCTGCCATGCGGACAATGCCGGGCATGCCGGGTGTAATGGCGGCGTACCCGGCAGGTTTGCCTACCAGCTCATTGTAGACATTCATTTTTGCCCGGTTGTAATTTTCACCTTCAAAGCCTTGTGTCGGGTCTTCCATGTTGATGGATTCTCCGTTGTTATATGCTTCTAAAGCACGCTCTCCGGCCGTTGTAATTTCATTGCCATAATTTTCTATCGCTTTGCCGGCATTAGCCGCATAGTCAGAAAGAGTATTCCATACATTGGCTTTCGTCTTCTCCCACTGCGTTTTACGCGCTGCGCGCCCTTCTTCATAAGCGTCATCGATGCTGTTCAAAAAGCCTTTGGCCTTATCAAGCAAAGACAAATCCTGCGACGGCTGATTCTTGAATTCATCAAAATATCTTTCACCGCTGGTATTACCGTTTACACGCTGAAATTCATCAAAATAACCCATATTTTACCTCTTTACGGTACCCATGCTGCATAGAAACCGAGTCCTTCGTTTCGTAATGCCTGCTGTACTTCTTCTTTGGACATATGCTGCCGCATTTCCATGATCTTATTGCTAAGCCCCTGCTCATCATTCACAAGCTGTTTCTGCCCGCCTGTTACATCTCCCGGCTGTCCGGGCCGCTGCAAGCCTAAAACCTGCTGCAGCTGTGCATAATAAGGAGATTTTGCGGGATCGAAATCATCATCATACATATGTTGCTTCTCGTACATCTGCTGCAAGTGACTTAGCTGTGAAATAATCTGTGAATTGTACCCGCTCGTTCCCGGCCCCTGTACTTCTCTTGCTGTGCCAGGAACAACCTGCCCGCTTCTTATGTCGAACAATCCGCCGCCGGTATTCACATAAAAACGCCGCGGATCTTGCGGCGGTGCATAATTCCCCATCTGCTGAACGGCGCCTGTATCACCGTTTATTCCTACAAGCTGGCCATTCGGCATTGTCTTATAAGAAATATTCGGTTTATCCAACGCGTTGATGTTATTCAGCATATTCATGTCAATCTGCGGCAGCCCCAGTTGCTGGGCACGGTAATTATAAGCGGCAATCCGCGGCGCCATTGCCTTAAGTTTTTTCGGATCATAACCGCTGACTGCCGCATTCCCGTCTTTATCCGTAGTATAGACGAGCTGATTTAGGATATCCTGCCGTGCCGGCTCAAGAACACTGTCCTGATAGTCATTAAGCTGCTTACCATATTCTTCTGCCGTATCATTTTCAAGCATTTCTTTTGCCATACGTGCCGCTTCCTGCTGGCCATAGCCGCTCTTGATGAAGCTGACATATGCCGCTCCCGCCTTGTTTCTAAGCGACTGCTTAATTTGGCTCCTGTCAGGCGCACTTGGCTGTGTTTGTGTTTGCGGCTGTGTCTGCTGCATATTCAACTGATAATGGGGAGCTGCCTGTTCTAATGCGTCCTGCCCCGCCGGAGCCGAAGACTGCAAAGGCTGTGTGCCGGCAGTGTTAATTTTGAAATGAGGCATTGCTTTTCCAAGCCCGTCCTGCGCAAAAAGACCGCTGCCCATCTGCGGCTGTGTGAGTTGAGCCAAAAGTCCCGGGGACTGTTCCTCTTGATAGCCCCCGAATACTCTTGTTGCATAATCTTTAGCATTGCGGGTATCCTGTATCTTCTGCAGACGGTTTGCCGCCCACAATCCCGCCAGATTTCCAATCTGATCCCATGGTGATTTATCCTGTACATAGATAACACTCATGATTATTTACCCGCTTTCTTAGCAACCGTCTTTCTTCTTGTTGCCAGCTTTTTAGCTGCCGGCTTTTTCTCTTCTTCTGCTTCGTTGCTCTCTTCTACAGATGCTTCCGTTTCCTGCATAGGTTCTCCTGCAGAATCTTCTGTTTTCTGTTCTACAGAAACAACGTTAACCGCTTCCGAAGGAATAATTTCTTCATCCTGTTCATTGGCTGTCTTGTCAGCTTCCGTTAAGCCTTCCGCCAAGATACCGTTTGCATAGAACATATTGTCACCGGTCAATTCCAGTTCATAAACCTTTTCTTTTCGACCGGTTTCTACAATTGATGTAATCAGTTCAAATCCGTTTACTGTCATGACACTCTCACCTTCGGAAAGTTCGGTTAAAGGTTTCTTTCCGTCAGGCGTCATAAATACTTCTGTCTGCGTAGTTTCTACTGCAAAAGACGGGGTATTGAGCTCATAGATATCCGCTTCACCCATATCATGAAGTTCTGTAACCTCATTCACTGTGCCAAAAGAAATAACCTGATCACCAAATGCCATCTGTTCAATAGCAACTGCACCTTCCGGTGTTGAAATTTCTGTTCCTGCTGTAAAGCATGCAAAATAACTTCCTAATCCGCTCATAAGACCTCCAAAGAATCCGCCGCTCCCTTGACGTACAACCGTCTGTGCAGGAGAAGCTACTGAATACCGCTGCTGTGATAATTGAGACAATAAACCTTGCGTTGGCGCGTTCTGGCCTGTCGCCATCGCTAAATATTTCATCGGCGTGTTTATCGCCGCTTCCTGCGCCGTTGCCGCCGTTTTAATCGGATCCGTTGCCATCTGCTGCGACTGATTTGCCAGCTGTGACAGCGTTGAAATCCCTTGCTGCCGGTTATTGAAATTCGTATTTGCCAAGTCGGCCTGCTGTCCATAGCCGGAAAGCTGGTTTCGGAACATATCCCCAAGTAGCCCCGCCTTACCGTTAATGCCCGCCAATTGACTGTTATAAGCTTGTCCGGCAAGTCCCGCGGCTGTCTGCATATCATTTCCGTACTGTGCGGCCAGCGTATTAGATGCATTTCGGGAAATATCATTGAATGCGCTGTCCGCCTGTGAAGAATTGATAATTCCCCGGCTGGCCAGTCCGGACAATGTATTCCCGACTGTATTCGTTAAATCAGCTTGTAATGCCTTTTGTCGATTCTCCGCATAAGAAGATGGCAGCACACCGTTTAACAATCCTTGCATAGCAGTATTATTATTCTGCATGGCCGTATTGTATTCGGACGCCAGTTCTTTATTTCCCTGCGTCATAGACTGAATAGCATTCCCCAGCAGCCCAGAGAAACGGTTGTTAGCCGCTGCATTAGCGTCTGTATTTGCATTTACCTGCGGAATCAGTCCCTGTACCAGCTGATTATTGGCCGCCGTCTGATTTTGCGCCCGGTCATACAATGTCTGCCAGTTGGGATTCGGCGTAACCTGCTGGCTGCTTAAAGCCTGATTTGCCATGTTGAGTAAATTCTGTGCCACCGGCTGTGTAGTCTGTGCCCATTTCAGCTGTTCGCCAAGCAGCCCTTTTTCCTCATCGGACATCTGGGGTACTTGCGCCGGTGTTGTCGTTATCTTTGTCCCCTTTTTCCCGAACAGCTGTAAATCAAATAATAGCATGCAATCTCCTTTCTAATGTAAATTCTCAATTGTACCAGTCAGCACATAGTAATGCCGCCCTTCGTAGTCATAATCTTGTTCCGGATGGTGAATCATCTTCCATCGGCGTATATGTGCTTTCGGATTGCGCGTCGTCATTGTCACGATATCTTTTACTTCGTTAAGCGCCATCACCTCTCTGATGTAGTCAACCATTTTGTGAAACTTGCCGTATGTTTCAAGAATCTGGAAATAAACGATTCCCTCATACTTAATCAACTGCCAGAAAAGAAATCCGGCATTCGGAAAAAACTTGAAATGTGTTCCCTGTTTATCATGAAAATCATCATAAAAAAAGAACCCTTCAAAGCTGACGGATTCGCCAGTGATACGTTCATAATCTTTTATCATTTCCTGTAAACTTGATAATTTCAATTCATCTCATCATCCTATCTTGTTCATGAATTATTAATATCAGCTGACCATGAAACGACAAGCGGGTCATTTGCTTCAAATAAAGAAATGAGAAAATCATTCCCAACGTATATCTGCCAATAAGCGCTTCCGATGCCGATAGTTTCTCTTCTAAATGTATAAACTGTTCCCGGAGTGACATTTACATATTTATCCCATTCTCCCGCCGAGGTACATTTTATTTTCGTAATCAATCGAGGACATGTCCAGTCATAAGACGCACCCTTATAATTTTGCACTGTAAAACTGCCGATGGGGATTGCTACTTTTAAAACCGCAAATTCTCGTCCAGCACTGGCTACATAACACCGTAAAGGACTTGCCTGCGGGTCATTAAACTCCCCCAGTTTTACATAGCCATCTCTTCCGTCTATATTGACATACATCCGTGGGTCTGGACATTCGTTCTGGTCATCATATACATCGCATTGGCCCGTTTCTCCGTTCTCTTTCTGATAGCATAAATGTTTAAATACACTCATAAACACCACCTCACGCAAACCATATGTAATTGTTGCCAATTTTTAGCTTGTCGTCTTTGTTTATCATTGCAAGCTGATACCAGTTATCTGTAACTCTGATGTCATCAGGATGATTAAAAAATCTATAAAATAGTCCGTTTGAATTGACAGCATATAATTGTCCACCTAATGCACGACCATCAGTAGTTGACCAAGGAAACGATATCATAGTCCCCCACTGTTTTTGCCCATTAATATTAATTTCATTTGCTTGGTGGACGACAACGCCATTAAAATCAGCATTTCTTACTGTTTCTGCATACCACGCATTCATTTCATCAGTATTAGTAAACTGTCCTGAATATAGTGCGCCAGCATAGCGGCGGCTTGCAATATCAGCTAATCCTCCTTGCGTGCCGTTGCCAAACCGATATGTTTTAATATCGTGGTCACGAAAGCCAAGCTGTATGGTTTCTGCAGTTCCCGCAAAATTAACTTCGTTACTATAAGTTACCGGCAAAGGAATCCCTTCACGATAATAGCGGGAATCAGCCTTATCCTTAGTGTAGTAATTATCGGGATCAAATATTTCTTTTTTGTTTGCTATATCTATCGTTATTTTCGAACCATCTGCATCCGGAGTGATTTTAATGTTATCCCCAGCGATTAATTCAAGGACAGCCTGTTTCACTGCCGCAACAAGTTCTTTATCACCGATTTTTACTTTAGAAAATGCGTTTTGATTAACTTCTGCTTTGTCTTCAATACCTGACAGCTTTTCTTTTTCAGCTTCCGTCATTTCTACCGCTGCCGCATTATTCATATACTCAATCTTTGTTACGCCGGTTGCATTCGTCGTTACCGCTGCAACAAAAACTCTTACGACATTTTTCCATTCTGTACCGTTATACATGTACATCTTCTGCTCAAGTGTGTTGAACACATGAGTATTTGTTGCGACGCCGGATGGCAAAGAAGCAGAAAATACTGGTTTTGTTGTTACGCTTCCGTAAGACAAAGCACTCGCGTTATTTCGTTCTACAAACAGATAGCTTGTTGCGTTAATCGGCAGTGTCCATGCACTGATTTTCTTGTTAATTGTTTCTATATAATCTTTCGCGCCGTTTTCGTCGAAACCGTCCGCCAGTGTTAAAATTACAGGTATCGTACTTCCGTCAATAATGACCGACAATCCATCACCGGAAAGGAAGCTATACTTCCCGCCGTTGTTTTTTCCGTATAAAATACGTTGTCTTAAACCGCCCCTGCCGCCTTTTGATTGTGCGGAAAGCGCATTCCCGATTGTCTTGATTTCTTCCCGGTTTTTTAATACAGCTTCTTTCGTGCTGTCTCCCTGCGGCGTCGGATTTAAAGGATATTTTTCCGTATAAGGCATTTAAACCTCCTCGTAAGTATAATCAAACTGCCGCAAAGCGATAGCGCCCTTGGCGACAAATATTTTTATCTGCAGATGTCGGTTTGCTCCACCGCCAATCTTATTTACTTTTGTATACTCATTGCTATTCAACCTGCCGGTTGCGTTAATCAATTTTTCATTTGCATAGTACAACTTTGTACCAGCCGCTTTGAATGTAACAGGTTTTGCCCGTTTATCGCTGATTGTAATGCTGCCACAACCTTCAATACGGTTACTTGATACAAAATTATATGAAAACAGCAGCAAGAACAGTCTTTGCGCCAATCGGTTACCTGAAACAATCGACGTCGTAATCTGTTCTCCGTCATCGGTATCAATCCCCGCGTCCAACTTGCCGATTTTGTTGCCATACGCGATATAGACATCTTTGCCGACTGTCAATACATCATGCAGATCATGAACGAAAGACCTTGACGTGAAAACGCCACGGCCATCCTCATACCGCGGCAGATAATGATAGATAAATATATCCTGATTTTTCCCCGGTTTAATCCACAGCTGTTTTCTTCCGGGAACATGCCACATTCGGGCTTGTTCCGATGTAATCGTTGTCAGTTGTGCATTGATATTAAGACCTATTTCAGACGGCTGTATATTCGCATAGGTATTTGTCGGAACAAAACTCATCAGCCCCGCATCGCCCAGATAATAACTTCGGTCATCAATGCTGATTGAACTGCCGCAGCACAAAGCCGTTTCGGAAAGAGGATAAACAGCAAGTGTCTTCTCGTGTGGATTACCCACCACCTGATACGCTCTACCGTATTCCTTGTATACAATGATTGCTTTTGACAGGAAATCAATAGACACAATACAGCCCGGGTCTTTATACCCGACTTCTACATACTGCGCCGAGGAAGGATCGTTCGTATTCGTTTTCCACGATTTATAATCTCCGACAGCTGACCATGTGATACGGTGTCCATAAATGGATGCCACCACAACTGATCCAGAATGGCTGCTCACAAATTCGCAAGTCGGACTTTCATCCACAGTAGACAATATGCCTGCACCCGAAATAACTTGCAGCTTACCGCCGGAAGCAATCAATATGTCATGATCAAATGCATGATACTTCGGAATACTGTTCCCTGTCAGCGTCCCCAATTTTGAAACCGTTGTAAAATCAGCTGTTTTGTACAAATCACGGCCGCAGGAAAAATAATACTGATGGCGGTAATTGTCGTAATACAAACTTTCAATATCCGCCGTATGTGTATAAACCGTTCTTACGCCGGGCACCGTTTGAAGCGCACCGTCTGTCGGACTGTATTCACAGTTAATCGCCTGCGTTAAACTCTGCATATCAATGCTTTCTGCAGGCTTGCTCCAGTCCAGACCTAATCTGAAACCGTTTGTCGAAGCAAAGAAACGCTCACCCATATTATCGCCCTCTTGCCGCTTGGATTGCCGTTGTTAAATCAGCAATAAACGCTTTATCTGCACTGGCATAATCCAGCATTAAAGATTTCTTTTTGACAAGAAATGAGACCAGCTGCACAAGCACAAAATGAAAGATTTCACTGAATGGAATCGAATCAGTTTCATCTGATACATGCGGCTTTTTCACAGCGTAAAATACATCATTGACAGTCTTTCCACCGTACGTCTGGAAAGACCCGTTCACAATGCGCACGGGATAACCCGCCGCCGGAACAAACGCTGTAAAATCACCGGGTACCGGATTATTGTTGCTAATGTCCATACTTTTTACAACTTCCCTGTCTTTCATCGGGACCAAAATCATCACGAGATAATCAATGGCTGCATTAATATAAGGGATATATTCCGTGCTATCATCTAAGATTTCATTCGTGTCCAGATTAATCATCGTAATCAGTTCGCCTGCAGTCATACGGCCAATACCCCCTCGCTACAAAGCCATTTTCATCGTCCATTTGACGTGCCATTTCTGAAATCGTATCTTCCCATCCGGAAACAAACGATAAGTCCGCTTTTAGGATCCGCGCTACCATGTAATTTACAAGAAGACTTTCTATTTCTGCTGGATAACCGCTTTCATCATCCATTTCTTTGTAATCTGCAGATGGGATATATACGACGGTTAATCCTCGTTGCAGCGCATTTTTCGCAGTAATGATTTTGTGGCCTTCCATCGTGTAATCAACAGAATGACCATATATATCCTTTACTGATACAATCTGCAATGCGAAAGAAGAAAGCGCAATTGTCGGTCTGTTCGGAACTCCCGTCTCCGTTACACGTAAAATATCCGGAATATACCGCAGTACAATCTTATGCAGAATATGATTTCCTTCATTATAAAACTCCAGAAACTGATACGGCGTATAGTTCACCTGCGACGTATCGCCCACCTGCATATACGCACGGTTAATCAAGTCTTTAATTATCATGGTTACTCCTTAAGAAAAGGAAAGAGGGCTTTTACAGCCCTCACCTTATCTCCATTGCAATTACTCTACAGCACCGCCGGTCATGACCTGAATCACGCCGTAGTCCTTGCTGTTGTAGATGGATTTTTCAATGCCGCCGAAGAACGCGATACCGTTCCCCTGTACATTGCCGTAATCATCCTCATCTTTAATGAAGCGAGCTTCGCGGGCTACAGCGAAGCATGCCGCCTGCTGCCCTAAAAGCAAATTATGAACAACATTTGCAGAAGACGCACCGGTTTTCGTATTCATGACACGTTCATATTCATACAGAACGACGCCGTCATATTCGCCGAGCGCTCCGGTGAAAATCGGGTTTTTGCTGCCGCGGATTGCCGCGTTCTGCTGTGCCGCCTGCCATACCGGATCTGCTTTCAAGTCACGCGCTGCCCATGTGCCGACAAGCATGATATATTTCTCCTGTCCGTCAATCTTGAGCGGTTTCACTGTCGGTTCATGCATTTTAGCCTTGCGTTTTGCGCGGCCGATTACCGCACAGGTCAGCTTGTCATTAGCCGTTAAAGAAACCTCTGTTCCTGCCGTAGACGCAATAAGACGTTCACCGGTTGTCGGATTGGCGGTCAGTGCGGAAATCAGCTTGTTATCTTTCCAGTCAGACAGCCACTGCACCAATACCCCCTTGATAAGAGGCAAATTTTCGTACGGAGATTTCTGGTCATCCGCCTCAAAGCGCGTAACTGCGTTTCTGACCAAAGTAGTCTTTACGCTGAAATCATACATCTGCATTTCTTCTTCATTACCTTTGAGTGTGTTGTTACCAGAAACACCGTTCCCTTTAAGATTCATTGCCAGTCCAAAGTTTACTTCATCGCCCTTAGCCTGTTTTAGATCTTTATTCGTATGAACAACATTACTCCCATTAGTAGACGTAAACTTATCAAAATAAGAAGCTTTTAAACCTTCTCTCCATACCTTTTTCGTCCAGAGTTTAGGAACCAATTTTTCAGGAATTTTAAATTCATGTGCCATATTTCATTCTCCTTTTTGTAAAAAAAATTAATCACCGCAGAGGTCATCAATCTGCTTTCTAATTTCCGCCGGAAGCTCACTTTCACGACCTTCTTCCACATACTTAAGGATTTCTTCCTCAGACAGTTTCGTGCCGGTCAGAGCACCGCCGTTTAACGCGCTTGCTTTCGGCAGTGTTTTAGCTGTTTCAAGCGGATTTTGCGCGGGTGCGGCCATCGCCGATTTTACCTTTTCGGCAAAATCGCGAATAACTTTGAAGTCTGCATCAGTGCCTATCCCCTGATCAATACGTGAAAATGCCGCATCAATCGGGGCAGCGTCTTTTCGCGTCATGCCGTCCAGCATTTCAGTGCCTTTCTGCCACAGCTCGCCGATATTCGGAATAGCCTTAAGCTCGCCAATAAACGCTACATTTTTCTGATAGGTTTCCTGCCGCTCTTCCTGCTGGCGTGTCATCTGATATTCAATCCGTGCCTGTTCATGAAGCAGTTCCTGATACTTCTGGGCGTCAGTGAACATTAAATCAGACGCGTCATCAATCTTGAGCCGACGTGCGGCTTCCTGCTGCGCATAACTGCGAATTTGATTCAAATCTTCCGGAGATAATACCGGTTTCTGTGACATGCTCATCTGCGAACGCAAAGTATTAGCCGCTTCTTCGGCCGCTTTTCTGCGAGCCCTTTCTTCCGCTAACGCTTTCTTTAAATCGCCGCCTGCCGGATTGTCTTCCGGTTCCTTTGCCGGTTCAATTTTCGTTTTAGGTTCCGATTCAGAATCAGGGTCAGTTTTCGGCTGTCCGTCTGCAGAATTGTCTTCCGGTTTTTTTGAATCATTACCTGCTGGTGTTGCCGGTTTCTGCTTATCAAGACCTGCTTCTTCCAAATCTTCTGCATCAAACCCTAAATCTTCTGCGTTGAGCATTGCTTCATTTTCCATGATTATCTCCTTCTGCCGGTTTAACGACGTCGGCGGTCGAATGATTTTTGTAGTAGTTTACCGTCTCTTTTCGGACGAAAGAAAAAAGCCTTTTAACGTCGTTGCTTGGGACGATATATCAAGGCATTACTGCCCTAATAGCTGTGGTTGCTGTATCGGAATTTGCGGTTGCACCGGCGGAGCGATTGCACGCCCTTTCAGTGCTAATCTTTCCTGCATAATCTGCTGCGGTGAAATATTTACACCGATAGACTGCAGTGCCGTTGACAGTGCTTCCGCCGGTAAATCCTCAATGCTTGCGCTGACTTTAAAGTCCGGCATTTTCGGCTGTTCAGAAGCCTGCTGCATACGCTTCTTGACGGTTTCCTTTTCCGGGAAATCCATGAAATCAAGAATAATATCCATCGGAATATCGACGCCCGCTTTCTTCGCTTCAAGCAGCTGATACAAATTCGCCCGCCGTGCGGTAGCGCTTGCTTGTGATGTTGTGATTACAATGTCGAAATCAAAAGCAGATAAGTCATACAACACCTTCGTGACCGGATCGCCGTTTTCATCTGTTACCGGCATACCGTTCTGATCTACCGCCTGCTGTTCTTGCATTGCTTGTCCCAGTCCTGGCTGTATCCGCACAAATTCTTTCTTGCCATCTTTGCCAAGGATCCGCATAACCTTGTCTTTGTTATAAAACTGCGGAATCAATCCCGGTGCGTAGGTGTCTCCCCATAAAAGTTTTACAATCTGCAGTTCCGCTTCTTTTGCTTTATCGAATATTTCCGCTGTCTGCACCGTGGTAACTGACTGACGAAGGTCAATCGCTTTGCCGCTCATTGCTCCGATACTGCCTGACAGGCTCTCCGGAGTAATCCCGGAAATCGTGTAGAAGTCACTGCTTGAGCGGTTTTCCAGTTCTATATTGCTGACAGACTGCGCGGACGGAAGCCCATCGGTAAAAGTCATGCCCGGCTTTAAGAAAATGTTCGCGCCCGGCGTTGTAGACAAATTCTGAATTTCCCGTTTCTCTTTTTCGTCAAACTGCGGTCCAGTCCAAAAGCGAACACCGAGCGACTGTTGATTAACAATGTGCATGCGCTGACTGCGGTTTTTATTAAGTTCGCGCTGTGCGTCTTTTAGATCCCGCACAATCCCCGCCGGTTCCAGTCCGTCATCCACATCCTCACCGTAACCTGATAAGTAGCAATACTGCCGCACAAGTGGAAATTGATTGTGCTTATAAGGGCTTTCGCCCTCTTCAAGTAACACTTCCCCGCAGAATGTCGCGTATCTGATTTTTGTAACCGGAATTTCTTCCGGTTCCGCTCCGGACATTAAAAAAGCCGAATATAAATCCGACTGCGATTCATCAACAATCATCCCATCTGCAGAGAAAATTTTCTTTCGCGTGTACTCTTTATACCAATATTGAACGACCCTCAATTTCTTTAAATCCCGCGAATACCAGAGCGGCTCCGTATCAACCGTCTCCAATTCACTGTCATCGTATTTATGCGCGAGCATGGCAATTTCATCTGCTTTGTCCGCATATATTTGCTTCAATTTATCCGGACTTTCCCAGCTATAACGCCCGCAGTAGAAAGCGTCTGACAAATCATCTTCTTTGCATTCCGGATCCACAAACACATCAAAAGGACTGACGTTTTTGATCTGTATCCGACCATCCATACGGGCGTAATCAAATTCATAACTGACCCAATAATTTCCAACGCCACATATAACCGCGTCTTTGAATGCTTTCTTTTTAACACTCTGGTAATTTGTCTTGTCAAAAGTGTACTTTGTAATACCTTTGGCCACCCGTGCTACCCGGTCATCTTCTTCCGAGCGCGGCAGAAAATCGGGCTCCGTTTCATTCTGCGCCGCATAACCGGACAGCAAGTTAATAACCGGACGGATTCGATTAATTGTAATGACTGGACGGGATTTCTGTTTCATTACTTTCAAGTCTGCATCTGTCCACTGCTTACCGCGCATGAAATCATAATCTTCTTTTGCGCTTTTGCGCCATTCGCTTGTTAGTTGCAATGCCCTTTTTACATTATTTCGCGCTTCGGATAAATCAAAACTCATTCGACAAGTTCTCCTTTAAACATCATTCCATACATCTGCCTAATCTGCCATTCCGGCATCTGCGCTGCGAACGCCGCCAGCTCTTCATCGCTTTTCTTTGCCGGAATTAAAATCCCGTTCTCTATATGTTCACCGTACTCTGATTTAAGCACTCTATAAGCATAATCTCTTAATGCCCTGTCGCTCATTACACTCCCCACGCCGTCGGTTCATCTCCTTCCTCATCTTCATATCTATATCCATCATTGAATGGCTTTTCTGCTTTTACCGGCCGAATCGGACGGCTCATCAAGAAATATCTGACGCTGTCGTAACTATGGTCTTCTTGCTGTGTATCCACGTCCTCGACTTTGTGCTTATCGTATGTCAATGCCGGCAGCGTCCGTATCAAGTGATAACACGTTTTGAATATCTTGAGCTTTCGTTCTTTCAGCCGTAAGTGCACCTGCATTTTCCCGGCCAATCTGTCATTATCCGCCGGATACCACGGCACACCTTCCGCCGCGAAAACTTCTGCGATTGACGGCCCGTCATGACCTGTTTTCTGCCAAATTGCCGGATCCGCAATACCGAACTCACTGCCCAAATGTTTAATCTTCTGCGCGACTTCCCGCGCTGTTTCCTGCGTACCCGTGTTGACCGTTCCCGGCTTGCAGCCGTACCACTCATTAATTACATAGACAATACCGTCATAATCGACCGCATACTCATAGATTGCATACGGCTTGCTGTATCCCCAGTCCATAGACCGTCCACGCTGCCAGCTTTTCGGAATTTCAAACAGTTCAACAACGTGTATATCCGTTCTGAACTCTTCAAAAACCTGTCCTTCAAATATATTCCAGTCACCCTCACGATATGCCTTTCTAAGTTTATCCGGCAGCGTATCAAGTGCATCACTGTATCCCGCCGGCAGATACGGATTATCATCTATCCGTGCCTGTACAAACGCAATTTTATTTGAAAAATCCCGCATTTCCGGCGGGATATTTCTGTCAATAAATAGGTTTTTGACCCACATATGCCCCTTACCGCCCGGGTTCGTTCCGGCAATCAACTTAGGGTCCTCAACGCCGACCCAGCGAAGCCGCATGCGGAGAAAATCAAAAACAGTCTGCTCATTCAACGTCAGCTCATCAATCGCAATCGCCGCAAACTCTGACGATAAATACTTAGACGGATTATCCAAATTCCTGAAACATATCACACCGCTGCCGAACGCCGGATTCAATGTAAATTCATGCGTCGCTTCTTTATAGCTGCCAAGCCAGTCAGGAAACTCCATTTTGATTTTCGATAACTGCCTGTCACGCAGCGCCGGATAATCTTCACAAAACAACCCCACACGGATACCTTTTAATTTCAGATGCTTGTACCAGCCGATCAGGAGATAAACCAGTTCCCAGCGCAAAATATACGATTTCCCGCCGCCTGCTGCACCGCCATAAAGAATGTATGTATTATCCTTGACTGTACGCATAAATTCCCGTTGTTTCGCTGTCGGGTGAATAATATCATTAACAAGATTAATCGTCTGTGCTGATGTCATCATCTACCACCAGATTGATTCCGATATTGCCGGATAATTCTTTTTCTTGTTTGTCGCGCCATTCCGGTTTCCGATTCGTCAGCCAAAAGATAAGTGCTTTCACGTCAGGCGGTACATGCCGCGTCACACGCTTAGTTACTTTCATCACTGCTTTATTTCTTGCGTTTTTATCCGCAATCAGCTCTGATGTCGTCTCTATATAGTCATATCCTTTGGCTCTTTTTAATAATGCGTTCTCAACTTCGATATCAACAACTTCTTTCCCGCGCGCTAATGCCTCAGAAAAAGCAGGATATTTCTTTTTCCAGTCGTACAATGTAGTCGTAGTAATGCCGATGTTATGTGCCATTTGTTCATCGCTTAAACCGTCCCGCGCCCATGCCTGCAGGCGCAGAAGATTATCCGGAAGAAGCCACTTTGCATACTTGCCTTTTGCGCCCACAGTAATCACCGCCTTTTAGATAAACAAACGAAAAGCACGCACTTTGGTAGAGTACGTGCTTTTCAAATTGAGGAGGAAAGTATCTCTCGATATTTTCACACTACCATAATACCACTTTTAAATGTCTCATAATGTCTCATGTTTCATTTTTCGCGAAATTTCTTTTATCGCTTCATCTTTCAATCGATAACAATGACTTCTCACATAATGATGTTCTAACGCAATTTTTTCCCAAAGAATATTCATGAAATATCGGTCAATCATAATGGACTTCTGCTCTGGATCGGAAAGTAAAGCAAGCAGCCTGAATCCTTTTGTAATCATGTCACCATACCTGTTGAGCTCTTTTATCCGCAATTCTTCTGTCTGTTCCATCTTCTGTCCAAACGCGATAATGATATCCGATAAATCAGAAGACGTTCCGCCGTCTACCGGCTCCTTGTCATATCTACAGCCCCTGAGTGAAAACAGATCCATCTCGTATTGCTGGCGGTATTGATTCAAAGAATCGATATGCTTTCTGCAGCGCCGAATCTCTTCAAAGAACGCTTCGATATCATTACGTATCCGTTTTGATTCAAAATGCAATTTAACTGCTGCCTTTTCGTACGTCGGATCCGGGTTATGAAAAATGCCCGGTCGCATTCCGTTATTCATCATCTTCTCCTTTCAGGATTTTTAAAATTTCTTCTTTGTGTGCTTCTGCCAATTTTTTTGTTTTAAAGCAGTTGCCTATTGCTCTGTTAAGAGCATTAAATGTTATCAGACCACTAAATTGTGTAAAGCATAAACTTCCATATACGTCTATAAACCAATACCCCTCATGTTTTTTCGGCTTGAACGGAATTACTTTAAATTCATAAACATCGAAATGTTTTACAAAAACCGCCCACATTGAATTATCACGCCATTCTTCATTAACTTTTGTAAGCAATTCTCCGTTACAAAACTTATTAACCTGGTATTCTTCACTTGCAAATTGAGATTCAAACTCTTCATTTTCTGCAACGCCAATCCTATCCATCAGTAATTCAATTACTTCTTCTTTTAGTGTTTTCATGCTTTCACCTGCTCCACATCTTCAACTAAAAATGCATTGATATTTAAACCGTGTTTATCAATCCAGTTCTGAATAACATTATCGACACCATCAAGGAAACCTTCTGCATATACCTTTGGGCACGGGCTTGTTATCCGACCGACATATCTGCTTTTTCTTGTTTCATACTTTTTCTCCCTTCACCACAAATAATTCTCCATCTTTTTCTGCTAAACAAATATTATCCAGATCTCTTAATTCTTCTATTTCCACAAAAGGTTGTCGTGGTGGTGGAAAATCTATACATAAACAGACCTCTCCCAGCAGTTCGTACTTTACTATAAATCTGTACCCTTCTTCATATAAAAGCTTTTTTAACAGTAGATTTCTTCCTTGTGATGATGTAATGCTGTGTTTTTCACAAATACTGTCCATCGTGTTTTCCCCCTCTGATCTCCAAGTATCGGTTTATACGGCGAATACTTTATCACTTCGCCAAATTTGAGTTGTGTTTCGTTCCATTTAAAGATTAATATGCCGTTTTCTTTCAGTACTCTAAATATTTCCGAAAAAGCTTTTCCGAAGAATGTTTTCCAGTTCTCAGGTAACTTCCCGTATTTTATATTTATCCAGGATGTTTTTCCCGCGCGGATCATATGCGGCGGATCGAATATGACAAGGTCGAATGTTTCATCTTCAAAGTCCATATCCGTGACGTTTCCAATATGGTTCGGTTCTATCCTTATTTTTCTTCCGCCGGAATATTCTTTTACTCCTGCACGGACGTCTTGGAATGTAACAAAATCCAAATCCTTTTCGTACCAGAACATTTTTCCGCCGCAGCATGCATCAAGTATTTTCATGCTTCATTCACCTCAATTTCAATCCTCGGATTATCACGATCGGTAAATACTTCCTGCGTCAAATGTACGTACTTCCGGCTGTCGTTCGGTATAAGATCCATGTCCTGCATCGCGTCCAAGATAAACTTAGCGGCGCTCATCACATTGTCTTCATCCCGGCGCATATCTTTCTCATAATACTCAATGCGAATATTCACTTTTTCAGTAAACTTCCGCCCCTTTGCCTGCGGCCGCAGGATAAGAATAATCTCTTTCTGTGTCTTTTTCTTGACGCCAGCTCCTGCGTACTTGTTCAGTCGGTTGGCTGCGATTAGGTCGTTCATACATGGAAGCCTACCGGGAATTATGAGCTTCATACTCCACCGCCTAATCGAATCAAAACGTATGCCAGTGCTACTAATATTCCGATAAGAACGCACTGTATGAGCATCAAATATAGTTCAAACTGTCCGAAAAGATAATATTTATCCCCTCTGTCACTGTAAAGTTTCACTTCATGCCCCCCTCTTGTTGCCAAAAGTGGCAACGATGGTGATTAAGTTGTTCATTTTTTACGCCTCTCACTGTAAATCCGCTCTTCTTCATCGCGCAGCTTTCTTGCCGCTTCGTCAAGTTTGATGGCTGCGTACATGATCAGGACCACAAACAGTACGACGCTTGCTACATCCATTGCTGTATCCATTTTTATCCCCCCTTAAAACGGTAAATCATCATTCTGCGGCGGGAGTTCACTCTGCGCCGTTCCGAATTGCTCAAAATTGCCTGTTCCTGTTTCCTGCGGTTTCTTGATGTTGAGTGGCATTGCGACAAAATCGGCGACAATCTCCGTCATGTATTTCTTGTCGCCGTCCTTGCCGTAAGAGTAGCTGCTGTACCGTCCTTCAACAAATACCGGCATTCCTTTCTGCAGCTGGTTTCCAATCGCTTCTGCCCACGGCGGCCATGCTTTTACTCGTACATAATCCGTAAATTCCTGCTTCTCTCCGTTCTGATTAACAAAATACCGATTGACCGCTACCGTCATCGTTGCTACCGCTTTCCCGGACGATGTGTTCTTGATTTCAGGATCGCGGACAAGATTTCCACAAATTTTACAATCGTTCATGTTTGGCATTTTTCATTCTCCTTTTCTTAGACATAAACGTCTATTCTCCCGGATTCATAAGCCTTCCTTATGTCGTCAAAAACGCTTCTCGCCTCTTCTTCCGTTTCGTATTCCAGCTCAAGCTGTTTGTACGTTCCGGGCATGTAGATGATAAGATTTTTTCCTTTTTGCTCAACGTACGACGGATTCATTGCTATAATCCCGTTTTCTTCCGACACAACCATAAATCGATTATTTCCCATTTATCAATCTCTCCTTTCTCAAACTGCATTTTTCCGCAGGCTTTCACCTGCTTCTATAAGTAACCTGTTCGCATGCTTCAACCTGTCAAAAATCCGTGACATATACCTCTGATTCATCTCTTCCGGCGTCTTATTCGTCGTAATGATTACCGGCAGGAGTTCGTTGTATCTCTTCGATATAATCGCGTCGACCGCGTTCAGTACCCAGTCATTTTGATACTCCGCTCCCATGTCATCAAGAATCAGTAGATCTGTCTCTTTTGTGCGTGTTCGGACTTCTTGTGAAAGATTATTCTGCAGAAGGCTGTCCATCAATTCCGGCATCGTGATGAAATACGCCCGGTTGTAATCTTTCATGATCTCCTGCGCTATGGCCACCGCCATTGTTGTCTTCATGCGTCCTACCGGTCCGGCGAATATAAGCCCTTGCCCTTTTGCCTTGTGTACCTTGAAATTCTTAGCGTAATCTTTCGCGATGGCATAGTGGCTTTTCAGCAGCTTGGAATCCGGTAATCCTTTTCTTTCAATGTTCTGAAACGTGCATGCATGGTACCGCCTGCCTATTCCGGCTTTATACAGCCGATTCGTCCATTTTTTTCTTTCTTCTGCCGCCTCTTCTGCTTCTGTCTTTTCGTTTTGCTCATTTAAGCGGCCATTGTTTTTGATAAATGTCTCCATTTTTTTCTGGAGAGCATCCATATCCTGTCCAATCTGTTCCATTTTCACCACCCATCTTTAATACCTTTCCACTCTTCCGGAGAGGCGATATGTCCATAGCTTCCTCCCGCTTTTTTCTGCTTTGGTCTTTTGAGTGACCAGAATCCGAGCCATTGATTTTCAATTGACTGCTCTACAATGAGAATGGCGTCCTCTATATTCCCGTTTGATAACTTTTTGAGTTGTGTCAGGTTCTTTTTGAGAGCCGTCGGTGATACAGAAGATTTCCTTTCTTCTCTCATGTCCAACCACCTTCGGAGTGATTCTTCCAATTCAGGATTGGATGAAAAGTAAGATTGAATGATTTCATCTTGAGAAGAAAGAACGTTCTTTTCTTCTTCCTTTTCTTTACTTTCCTTTTCTTTACTTTCCTTTTCTTTACTTTCCTTTTCTTTACTTTCCTTTCCTTTTCTTTTCTTTACTTTACTTTGTTCATTACTGTATACATTAATCGAGTTATTGCATACATTAATTGAGTTATTGTCGACATTAACGGAAATGAGTGCAAAATCCCTACGGAGAAACGCTGCTTTTCTTCGAGAAGTTACCTCCAAAAATCTTTTTTGGATTCCCGCAGAAGTCAGAATTCCATGTTTTTCCTTCATGCTTGCATCAAAGAAACCGACCTGTAAGGCTCTTTTAACAACCTCTTGTACGCATCCTTCCGTGACGCCAATCTCATCCGCCACTATGAAAGGCAAATCCTCTGTCCACCAAATGTAGTACCCCTCGTCTCGATAGCAGCTACCCAGCAGCCAGATTAGTACTGAAATTGCCGACGCACCGCATGACTTAATTATCCGGCGCACTTTCATATCCTGTAAAAAGCCGACATCCAAGGGAAAGTAATCAAGCCCTTGTTTGAGCGGCCGTGCCATGGCATCACCCCTTTCAATTAACCAGCATCATTCCAGCGGATATAGAGTTCCGTCTACATACTCATAGATCCTGATTCCTTTTGCTTTTGCATAACCGTATTCGGACATGCATCCTTTGCTCTGTCTCCAGTATCCGGACAAAATCAGAAGAGTGCAGTTATTGAGAAGCCTGAAATCGTACCGAAGAATATCCGTTTCTTCCATTCCCTTCCCTTCAAAAAATGAATACACATGGAGCGGGGAAATAATCGTCAGATTAGGGTATTTCAGCATGATGTCATATGCAATATCCCCAGCGTCTTTCAGGTTATTTTCTTTGACTTCTTTAAAATATGTTTGAGTTTCCAGTTTTATTGGAGAATAGGGATGGGCCAAATAGGCCATCCCGCACTCCATCACCGGAAGAGGATTTCTTTTAATTTCTTCCATCGCTCAGTACCTCCCCCGTTTCCTTGTCCACTGTCGGCGGTATTTCATCAAATGGGATTTCTTCGTCCCGCGGCGTTTGTGCCTCCGCGTCAATGGTTACCGTTTCGTCGGGGAGGTCTGCCATGTTCTCCGAAATATTAGATTTAATTGTTTCATCTTCTTTGACCTGTTTTGCGAAATCAGATTTTAAAGGCGCGTATTTCAAAACTTTCTTAAGTACGGTCTTCTTTGCCATTTCGTCAAAATCCGTTTGCCATGGTCCATTTTTATATGTTTTAGACTTCGCCCGCGCAAATTGATCTACATCCTCACGGCTCATAACTTCGAATCCTTCTCCGCCGTTTTTCAGCTTGATGACCGCGTAGTATAAGATGACCGGGCCCCTGTCTTTCATAGCTGGTACGTGTTTCAGTTTCGGGTTCAGCCCAAGCTCGTATTCAAATGTATCGTTTTCGTGCACTTCATGCGCCTGTATGCTCTGTACTTCACCGCTTCTATAAGCAAGATCAATCAGTCCTTTATATCCAAGCTGGAATTGTACCTGATTACCGTATGGAATCAGGTAGGCCTGCCCGATGGGGGTGTTCGGCTCTACCCCTAATTGTGCAGCCTGCATCATTGCTCCGAGAAAACTTTCCGGTGTGCATGCCTGCAGCTTTTTATTGCTCGACAGCGCCGTAAATACCATTCTTGTGAATCTCTCCGGTGTAATGACCGATGGCAATGCCTTTTTAATCTCCGGCTCCATCGCCCGAATTAACCCCTGTAGAGATGGCTTTTTGTTCTCCTGCTGTGTTTTTACGATTCCTTTTGCTGCGTTCATATTTCATACCTCCCGTTAAATTTGAAAACCTTCCGGATATTTTGTACTCAACGGACGATAATTTGCTCCGTCCTGCTCTGTTTTCCCGCATTTTTTACATTCCATTTTTGGAATCACATTCAGATGAAAATTAGCGTCATCGTACCCCGGTTTTTCCTCTTCATGCCCGCAAAACGGACAGATAAATAATGCTCTGAAATCTCTTCTGTTCTGTGAAAGTATCTCCTTAATTCTCATCTAAACTCCTCCTGTTTTAGTTTCATATAATGCGCCCATATCAGGATAGGTTTTCCTGCCGGCGTGTGACCTATTTTTACGAGAGCGGATTCGTTCACCTTATCCGCCAATGTCCCCCGAAGGGGAGGGACTTTTAGCCCCCTTTGTATACTGACTTTTGCGCCTATCTTGAGGGCTGTAAACTCTTCAATGCTCATCAGTAGACCTTCATCATGCGGCCTGCTTCGCCGACTTTGATAAATCCCATCGCTTTGAGTGCCTCATAGCTGCCGCTGTCTTCTTTTTTAACGCGTGATAAGCTAATAGATTCTCTCGGCTTGATTGCCTTCCATGTGACTTTTCTGTCACCGAGATATCCGACTTCGTTTTCTCCAAGCAGTGCCATTAATTCATTTTTTGCCGCCTGTATAGCCTCTTTTGCCTCATTTTCTTTTGCTTTGGCCAAGTCATATTTTTCAAAAATCCGCAATGCTTCTTCAGGCAGGTCTATCTCTTTCCCGTTTGGCGTATTGTACAGCCCGACAAGTGTGTGAACTGTAGAATCACTGCCGTCTACCGCAGGCATTGTCTGTTCTGTGACATGGTTCCAAAATTCTTTTTCTTGCTCCCGGATGTACTTGATATCGTCTTCGTTACGCATGATCTTTTTTACCCGGAAATCGTTTCCGCCGATAAGGGCTCCTATGTACCAGTAATCGGCCCCTGTGACTGCCATGTAATGCATGCACTGGCAGTAGTAGCTGTCTGGTACTGTCATGTCCTGCGGATCGTCTTTATCGCCCCACTGCTTGCTCATGCGCCAATCTGCCGTCTTGATTTCAAGACCGGCATTCTCTCCGACTATCCAGCGGTCAATATTGGCCAGCATATACGGATAATCGTTGTCTCGAAGAGTTCCTCTCCGGCGTACCTTTTTATCTGTAATTTCCTCAAATCTTTGTGCGATTACCGGCTCCATGTGGCTGCCCCACCAGACCCTTTCGTTTTTTGACAGGTCTTCGGGCTGCATCATTCCTGTTTTTTCTGACCAAAGTGTCAATGCCGATTTATATGGATTGAGCCCGAGAATGCTTCCGCAGTCTGACCCTCCTAATCCTGTATTTCTTACTTTGAGCCAATCCTCGTGCGAAGCATCGGCATTCAATATGAGTTCTGCCATTTGTCTATTCCTCCATTTTCTGATAATATAGAGGTGGAAATGTCACTCATTTTTCCACCCGCCGATTGATAATTGCAGTTATCAGTCGGCTTTTTCAATTTTGTTTAGCTCAGTAATAATTTCAAATAAAATTTCTTCGCGTATACTCGCTTTAGCCGCGCTCATCACTTCGCCTTTTTCGTCCGCATCTGTCCAAGCAATCGACTCTTGCATGTACCTGCGACGTACATATTCACTGATGTGTTTAAGTTTTTCTGCGTCAGTCATCTTCTTGCCTCCTTTACTTTTAAAAACCTTGACTGTCTAAATCTGACTCTATTCCGCGAATAATGCATTCGATTTCGTACTCCATGAATGATGACCCATCCTCTTTGCAGATCTCCAGTGCGGTCAGAACTAAATTCCAATCATCTTTAACAAGTGTTACGCTGAATGGTCTGTTATCCATTTCTTGCCTCCTCAACTCTGACAATGACAAGCATCCCCGGCTGCAGGTTGCCGACATCCTTTATTCGGTTATCCTTTTTTGCCTGCCAGACCAGTTTCCTTAAATCTTCTTTGTCCGTGGCTATCTCGCCGCAGATTGTCCAGAGCGTATCTCCCGGTCTTACCTCCCGGCGGTACTCGACGATCTTTGTCTCCGGAAAGAACCGGTGATAAAGATTGTCTGCGTCCACCGCGGCGCCGGCTATCAGTGCGGATGACATGAGGACGGTCGTAAATACTAAAGGTTTATTCATAATTTCTCCTGTACTGCTGCCGTATTAGCGGCTATACAAATCTGGCGAATAACGCCTCGCAGTCGCGCATTCTCCTGCTTCGCAAGAGATAGTTCGTTCTGTAGTCTTCGGAATGCGGACGGGCGGAAATCGTCAGGCTTCTCACCAACCATCGCAAGCACATCCCGTTTCAGAAAACGGATGGCCGATAGATTTTTCACCGCCGGGAGGATGCCGTCATTTTTCATGCGGTAGACGACATCCGTTGATACGCCCAAGATTTCAGCGGTTTCTGAAACGGTGTACGTTCTTCTCTCCATGTTTTCGCTCCTTTCTATGTTTTTAAATTCCGTGGTAGGTTGTTGTGAATCACTTTCTGCTCACTCTGTTATAATGTTGGCAGAAAGGAGGTGAACACTATGATATTCGCTTTAAAAATCAAGAAACGTCCCGGTGTCGGTCTGTTAAATCTTGACCTTTGGGAAATTTCAGAAATATTCCTTAGCGGTGATGGAATATTAGGATATTTCCCTAAAGAAGAAATTCATGACTATTTATTAACTCATCCGCACAGCATAAGAGTTAATCGCGGGAATATGCCGTTCCTTGAACCTCGAATCAGTAAAAACGGCGAAAAATACGTTGCCTCTGAAGCAAATGACACAATTTTAGACAATCTTTTATCACTACCCCAGGAATAAGGAACCAAGAAGACAGCGCGTTTCCGTCGTGCTGTTTTTCTTTTGAATATCTTCCCCTGTATCGTTCATATCGTTTTACTTCTTCAAAAAGGTCCACATCCAGTACATCAAAAACGTGGAATAGCATTGCACGCTTGTAGTTTTCATGCGAATTCTTATTTAAGACATAACCATTAATATTTACCTCTTCCATGTTTTCACCTCTCCTTTCTATGTTTTCTGTGGTAGGTTGTTGTGATTTGTGCAAATAGATTCACTGTTTTCAGATTTTCTGAACTTCATGGGTAAAAAAATAATCTGCAATATCAGAGGTCGCAATACCAAGCATATTACAAGACATTAGAATTTCATCTTGAGTGAATCTTGAAATATTGTTTAGTCTTTGGCTCAACGCAGGAACACTAATATTTATATCCTTAGCAAATGCTTCTTGTGTTCCATATACTTCTTTAATTTTCCCTCTTAGTTTGCGATAATCATATTTCATTCCGACACCTCCTTTTCAGTTTTTCTGAACTTATTATATCATCTCAATTTTATGTGTCAATAACTTTTTTCATTTTTTCTGAAATTTATATTGCCTTTTCTGAATTATCCTGTTAATATTAAATCAGCCAAGCAAAAATAAGGAGGTGGTGAAAATAAAAGCATCAACATTCGCAAAAAGACTGGCGCAAGCACTTGAGTTACGTGGAATTACCCAGACAGAACTTTCAAAGCGGACGAATATAAACAAATCATCTATTAGTACATATCTAAAAGGAGAATATAAAGCAAAGCAAGATAAGGTTGATTTATTAGCGAATGCCTTAAATGTATCTCCCGTATGGTTAATGGGATATGACATTCCAATGCAAAGGGACTTATCATTCGACCTTTCTACCCTAACCAATTACGTGCCAATTGCAAGGAAAAAAATCCCCCTTTTAGGAGAAATTGCCGCTGGACAACCCATCTATGCAGATGAACATATAGAAGAGTTCTTGCCAGCAGATGATAAATTGCATGCTGATTTTGCCTTGAAAATCAAAGGCGACAGTATGATAAATGCCCAGATAAACGATGGCGATATTGTTTTTATCCGCCAACAGTCCGATGTAGATGATGGGCAGATAGCTGCCGTTTTAATAAACGACAGTGCCACATTAAAACGCATCTACCATATGAACGGATTTCTGCAGTTAAATGCGGAAAACCCTGCATACAAACCTATTATCTGCAGCCCCGAAACCTGCGATACATGTCGTATTTTAGGGCTTGCCGTCGCTGTATTAGGAAAAATAAAGTATTAGTGTGACTATTAAAGAGCAAAATCCTAAGGCATAGTTATGGATAATCAAGAAAATAATTATTATGAAATACTGGGTGTTTCTCAAAACGCAACTTATGGAGAAATTCGGAAATCCTATATTGCTTTAGCAAAAAAATATCATCCAGACACAACATTGCTGCCCAAAGATATTGCTAATGAGAAAATGGCAAAAATAAATAAGGCTTACACAATTTTATCTGACTCAAAAGCAAGAAATTTGTATGATTTAACCTTTAACACAAATCATACGACCGCGGAAGAATATAAGAATGAAAATTATAGTACAGATCGTCCATCATCTTATGAGACTTTCTGTGATTCTTTAAATACAATAAATCGTTATTGTTTTGTCTTCGTGGAAAAAATAAATAATGAAATTAAATATAAGTCCGGTTCTGAAACCATTAACTTAGATATATGTAATAAATTATTTGCTGATTTTTATGAATACGTCTTAAAAGAAGTCAATGATCTTAAAAATTCTGCTTTTTGTACTGATAACACCTTCGAATATGTTGGTTTAGTCTTCTATAAATTTTCAATAGCCTATACATGGACATCACAGTATGAGCAAGCATTACATTTTGCTGATCAGTCCTTGAATTATATACCACCACAATCAGATAGTTATGAATTAGTAAAAAAGAACCACGATAAAATATATTCGGCCATTTCTAATCACAAATATAAAGAAAAATTTTGGAATATTATTAATGGAATTAGAGTAATTATCTTCATTTTTGCAGTATGTGCAGGCATATATTCATGCATAACGGAACCTTCTGCATCAAAGAAAGAGCCTGTAAAAAGTCCACGAGACACAAACATTCAAAAGGAACTGACCCCACAATCAGATATAAAAACAGGATATGTACCCAATACTAATATTTTAAATACGACCGGTTACTCTACAATAACAATAGATAACACCCAGAATAACGTACCTGTTTATGTACGACTGTGGAGTGTAGGAAATAATCCATATCCAGTACGCACATTTACGATTTCTCCGAATAATAGTTTCACCGCTTTATCAATAACGCCGGGAACTTATGAAATCCGTTACAAATTCCTTTATAAAGAGAAAGAAGCCTCTTTCGGGAATAAATCCGAACCATTTAAGTTGTCAGAAATACATACTAATACAGGAATAGAATATGATCAGTTTAAACTAACCTTGTATAAAGTTCGTAATGGGAATACACACACTTATCAAATTCCTGTTGATGAAATATAAGAAAATCATAATTATTGTACGAAGGAGATAGTCATGGAACATGATGGATTGAAATGGTATAAATTTACATGTGCTTTATTATTCATCATTATGGCATTTATGGGATTCACCATGCACCTTATGATGGAACGGATGGACGAAATAAATAAAGTGAACGCAGAACTGAAAGCCTCTATCCCGTCGCAAAACTATGACATCGTAAATCGGAATGAAAAAGCCATTGGTCTATTAAAATTTGAAATTGACCTACTGAAAGAAGACATAAAAAACGAGCAGGAAAAGACAATCGGACTTATTTCAGATGATGGCTATGCTTTTACATCAATCAGCGATTTAGATATCCGTATTTCTAAATTAGAAAAACAAAACAATTAGATTTATAGGTTGGTAATCAAAATCACAGAAAGAAGGTACCCCAATGCCAAAACATGACCTAAGACTTGACGATCTGGACTATATCATGAAAAACATGACAGGCTTCATGTGTAATCCTTTAGATCCCAATGCACCGCCACCTACAGAAGAAGAACGCCGCGAACTTGCTAAAATAGCTCAAAAACAACTGATAGAAGAATCAGAAAAGGAAAATGGTAAAAATCCATTAGAATAATCTTCAAATGCCTTTACAAATTATTTCAATATTTGTACAATGAAGATACTCAGGATGATAAAACATCCCTACACGCAAAAACCTTGTATCTTCATTGATGCGAGGTTTTTCGTTTATTCACCAATATAAAATCCCGCCGCCATACGGACATATGACGACGGGAACCACGGAAGAATGGGGATTCTTTCGCGGCAATTGTAACAACCCTACCACAGGCTGGTTACGCATATATTATAGCACAATCAGCCCTATTTCAGAAAAGGAGCTGATTTTTATTATGGAATATTCTTTTTCGACGCGTGAGAAAAACGGCGGTATCTGCCTTATTCTGTCATATAAGGTGAATAGCAAATGGAAGCAGAAAACCAGACAGGGATTTAAAACGCTGCGGGAAGCCAAACAATACCAAGATAAATTATTAGCTGCCGCAAAAGAAGATGCCGCCTGCGGAGCCGATCCGGAACTTGCGGATATTACCTTTAAAAGTTTCACACAGAATATATACTTGCGGGATAAAGGATCCTCTTTAGAATACAGCACAAAAAGGAACTATTTCTTTATGCTCCGCAGTATTCCTGCCCTGTGCGATAAGCCCATACGGGAAATTACCGCCGGAGATGTGATTAATGTCTATCAGGATATGGGACGATTCAGCGAAGGCACAAGAAAGAATCGTTTCGCCCAAATTCGTGCCATCTTTAACTATGCTATTCACCCGTATAAAATTATTACCGTCAATCCTGCAGACAGTGTCACACAGGTGAAAGATAAGACGCCCCGCCGAGTAAAAGCACTGACAGAAAAAGAATCATTGCAACTGCTTGACGCATTAAGTGATACATCCATTTTTTACATGATCGCTTTCATTGCTCTGAATACCGGCATGAGATATGGAGAAATAGCCGGATTAACATGGAACAATATCAATTTCACCAGACAAACAATCACTATAGATAAACAGTATAACTGGATATCTCCCGAAAAACGGGGATTTAAAGCCGTAAAATCACGAAACGGAAACCGAACCATACATATGAATACGAAATTAGCAGCCAGATTAAATGTATGGAAACTGAATACCCCTGCAGCTATTGACGGGCGCGTTATCCCGACAACACCAAGTACACATGCTCTCATGAATAGGCAGCTGCGTAAATTAAAACAGGGGATTTCCGTTCATACCTTGCGGCATACCTTTGCCACTATGCTTTTGTCAAAATCCAAAGACATTAATCTCGTTGCAGCCGTTTTGGGGGACAATGTAGCCACTGTTGCGGCCACTTATATCCACTATACTGATGATATTCGCAAAGAAGCAGACCAATATATAGAAACCATGTACAAATGAATTTTTGCCGTTTGTCTGCCGTCTACATAAAAAATCCCCAAATTGCGGGGATTTTTTAGCTTATACTTTTTCATAGCATAAAAGAAACACCCGAATCCGTGTGAATTACCGGATATGAAGTGCTTCTTCCATTCTATATTTCATACCTTACCGAAACAAGAATCAATCCCTGAGGCGGCGCAGTGAATCCTGCTTTCTCCCTGCTTTTTGATTCCAGTATGGCGGGAATACTCTCCGCTTTCCGTTTCCCTTCGCCCACTTCCA
>OCPR01000677.1_pt1 | contig 34303 bp, 36 predicted proteins | sample 1538611 | NCBI WGS metagenome assembly OCPR01 (sample SAMN04571711, study PRJEB22368) | human gut metagenome | biome: human gut; material: stool | host: Homo sapiens | place: Luxembourg | collected 2012-09-28
TGCATTTCAAGTAATATTATCTATACATTCCTCCGGCGTTTTATCATTTCTCAGTTCATAGATCAAAGTATACTAAAATCGGCATTAAACCTTTATAGTTTAATGCCGATTGCTTATTAAAAATTTATATCGCTGCTATTAATTACACCGTCATTGTTTACATCTGCTATCATTTGCTGAATTTTATACACTTCCTCATTTCCCTTACTTATACTTCTTATAATCGTTTTATCAGATTCATTCAACACTCCGTCAAAATTAACATCTCCGTATTGATAAAACGAATTTCCGATATTTATACCATTGTCTGTTCGGGTAATATCAGACATCCAACTGTTTAATCGGCTGTTATTATAAGCAATATCAAAACTGTATCCTGCCATGACTTTTTGAACCGGCGTCAGCATAGTACTCCCTTTTATACCTGAGGATAATATATTCATATCTGCGGCATTAACAGCACCGTCCAGATTTAAATCTCCCATCTTATAATCAGTTCCGGAATAAAATATCTTATATTCATCAATCCGTATATTATTGCTCCATCCAATTGCATATGCTGTTATTTGACTTATTTTTGTTGAATCGGTGTTTCCCATAATATCATTTGACAGGAATAAATAAGAATATATATCTGCTGCAGTTGACATTGAACTTGACATATTAAGAGCAAAGTTATAGTGGTCATATACTCCATATAAGTGAAGCATCTCATGTTCAAATACACTTGCTGCTTTAGTTGGATTTTTCACATTATGTCCATCCATATAAAATGCTTCTTCAGGATCACTTGAAAAACTATTTTCGTCTTTGGGGAGTGCATAAGCAACAGCTTTTGAATACATATCACTATAATAATCATTTTTCAATACATAGTTATATACTACACCTGATGCTTTATATTTATTTTTAAGATATTTGGTATATTCTGAATCAGCAGACAAGTCAATTAATTGTCCATTCGCATCTTTACAGTTTTTCAATCCATTTACTACAAAATTAAAGGATCCAGCACCTCTATAAGCATACTGTAAACTACCGGCAGTGTTACCTCTAGGTTTACCTAATTTATTAGCTCCAGGCCCCGGTACTACATTTAACAAAAGAGAGCCATCCCATTCATTATGAGTATAATGTATCGCCAAATCCTTGTCAGTATCTGCTGTTATAAATTCAACATTTACATTATATTCATCTGCCTGCTGTTTTAAATTCGATAATGCTTCGTTCATTATGCTTATTCTGGTATCAATACTTGAACTTGAAATATATTTCTTTTGAGTAGCTGAATAAATCTGCTTTGTTCCTTTTGTACTATCCTGCCAATCTCCTGAAAATCCTTGACTTTCTGATTTTGCAACGGGAAGAATCGATGTGTCTGTTCCTATAAACGATTCTGATGAATTGTAAATATCACTTCCTTTTCCTGAAGTAATTACTTTATATAACAATTTTTCGTTTCCGTCATAGATAAACACTGTTGAAACAGGTCCTATATTCTCTACCATTTCCATTGTACCTTCAGCACGGAAAAGATTATCGTTTTGGTCATAATAATATGTTTTTCCGTTGACAGTTTTTGTTTTGGCTGTTCCGGAACAGCTGTCAACAAATATATTCACAACAACCTGCCTGCCAACACATGATTTAGCCGATCCGTAAAGCTGTCTTGGAAAGCTTTCACTTGCAAAGTAATTATATCTGTAATACGGAGTTCCATAAAATGCGTCGCTGACTATAGTTCTTGAATTTGGCGTCATTTCAATACTTTCAAGGCTTGTACAGTTATAAAAAGCCATTCTGCCTATATACTCAACACTGTCCGGTATGCTTATATTATATAAATGCGTATTATAATAAAATGCCAAATCACCTATGTATTTCAGATTTTTCGGTAATTCTATACTAGACAGCATATCACAGTTCTGAAAAGCATAATTCTGAATTTCTTTTAATTCCGTTGCCTGTGTCATATCGATAGTTTTTGTTACCGAATTAAGTTTAAATGCTCTGGATTTAATTGAAATAACCTTATATGCTGTACCTCCGTAAGATATTGTTTTAGGTATTTTTAGACTTGCTTTAGTACCTCCTGTAACACATACCTCTGCGTTTGTACTGCTTACTACCTCATAATTTACACCGTTATAACTGAATGTTAGGTTTGCAGCAGTAACTTCTAACATTGAATTAGTTAAAACACTGTTTTCTGCAAACAAAAATGATAAGCAGAATACGATTGAAAAAAATTGATAAAACTTTCTTTTTTATCGACTTCATTATAACACTCCTCATTAATAAAATTAGAAATCAGTAACATGATTTTATTTAATTATATCATGCACTAAGATGTTAAACAATGTTATTTTTTCGACATTATACGACCTTTTTTCATTGTATACCAAATTTATTTCCCTCCAAATTTCTTTTTTTTATTATTTTTTACTTCCACATTCTGCATCCCTCCTTTCAGACAATAAAAAAAGCCGTTCTTGATTTTGCTTTTCCTTTTGTGGATAAGCAACAAAAACGGCTTTATTTTTTCTACATATACAAAAAAGCAGACTTGAGTCTTTCTCAAATCTGCTTACATTTTCTTTTTATTTACTTTTGTATCGGTTCGAATCCCTCAAGTTGCCCAAAATCGCCCAAAAACATCTATGGTTTTTTATCTCTTTTTTTCACCTTCAAAACACGAATAAAGCCCGCATCTACGGGCTTTACGGCACTGTCATCTATTTTGTCAGTACTATATGGTGCGGATAACAGGAGTTGAACCTGCACCCCCTTGCGAGGACTAGCACCTGAAGCTAGCGCGTCTGCCTATTCCGCCATATCCGCATTACAAAATACATTATATCATAAATGCGAATGAAAGTCAATACCTTTTTAATTTTTATTTTAATTTACTCAATTCAAACTAAAACCATACGGTAAAATCTCATTTAGGGTCAAAATTTTATCAGAAAGTATAATTTTAAAGTAATTATGGCAAAATTCCGTCATAACTTGACGGCATGATCCGCACGGATAACATGGTTCACTCATATTGTCATGACCTCCGGCAATAGCAATAGCCTCAAATTCTTTCTTTCCTTCTGATATTGCCTTGAAGAAGGCTGTTCGTTCAGCACAGTTTGTAAGCGAAAAGGAAGAATTTTCAATATTACAACCCGTATAAATTGTACCGTCACTGCACAAAAGCGCTGCTCCCACTCTAAATCGTGAATATGGCGAATACGAATTTTCAGCAGCTTTAACAGCACGTTCAAATAACTCCTTGTACAAATCATTCATTTATAACTCCTTAAAATCCAGTAAAAAAATATACTTTTACAGCCATACTCCCCAATCGCCATAATTAAATGTACCGCTGCCATGATGAAGCTTACCGTCAGCTTTGAGTTGTCTGAATGCTTCCCGCATACGTATTAAAATTTCCGGATGTATATCCAAGGAATGATGTGCAGGAAATACATTTTTTACGGGCAATGCCGCAACTTTTTCCAGTGACGTAAGATATGCTTCCGGATCAGTAGACGGATAATAAGCAAACAAAATATCTTTATATACTAAATCACCGGTAAATAAATATCCTTTATTTCTTTCCCAAAAACATAAATGACCCGGAGAATGTCCCGGCGTATGCAGTACTTCAATTTCCCGACCGCCAATATCAATGATATCATGATCATTCAGTACTTTTGTCGGCTTACCTTGAAAAAATATGTAATCGTTCACATTAAAATCATTAGGTAAATCACAGCGATCAACAACCATTTCTTTAATTGTTTCGATTGATAAGGGAAATTTGCCATTGAGCCAATCCAATTCCTCAGAGTGGGCGTAAAAGTCTGGAAAGTACTTATGTCCGCCGATATGATCCCAGTGAATGTGAGTAGCAACAGCCGTAACAGGCTTATCAGTAAGCTTTACTACTTCATCATATATATTTGAAATACCAAGTCCCGTATCGATCAGCAAGCTTCGATTATTTCCATTCAACAGATAACAATGAGTTTCTTCCCAATGGCGATATTCACTGATAATATAAGTGTCAGCGTCAACTTTATCAATTGTAAACCAGTTATCCATTTATCTCGTACTCCTATAAATTTCAATTATGAAATAATAACCCGAGAAAATCACTCCCGGGTTATTTTAGAATATACTCTTATTTCGAAATTATTGCCAAAGTATCTCTTGCAATAAGCAGTTCTTCATTTGTAGGAATTACCCAAACCTCAACCTTTGAATCAGGTGTTGAAATTTTAGCCTGAGTACCTCTTATAGTCTTGTTCAGTTCAAAATCAATCTTTATACCCAGATAATCCATGTTTGTGCAGACACCTCCGCGTACTTCCCATGAATTTTCGCCGATACCGCCTGTAAATATAACAGCGTCCAGACCATTCATAACAGCCGCATAAGAACCAATATATTTTTTTATTTCATAACGCAGCATATCTGCTGTAAGCTGAGCCTTTTCATCACCGTTATTAATAGCCGCATAAATTTCTCTGTTATCAGAAGAAACATCTGATACGCCAAGGAATCCACACTGTTTGTTAAGATAGCTGCTCATTTCGTCAGGAGAAAGATTCATTTTCTTTGCAAGATATGTAACAGCTGAAGCATCAATAGCACCGCTTCTAGTACCCATAATTACACCATCAAGAGGAGTAAATCCCATTGAAGTATCTATGGACTTTCCGTTTTCAATAGCAGTAATGGAAGAACCGTTGCCAAGATGACATGAAACGATCTTCAGATCCTTAAGATCCTTGCCCATGGCTTTTGACAGTGCAGCTGAAACAAATCTGTGTGAAGTACCGTGAAAACCATATTTTCTTACATGATATTTTTCATAATCTCCATAAGGAATACCGTACATATAAGCTTTTGGAGGCATTGTCTGATGGAAAGCGGTATCAAATACAACAACCTGAGGAACGTCATCTGAAAATACTTTTTTACATGCTCTTAAGGCAAGTGCATGAGCATGATTGTGAACAGGAGCAAGCTCTGCCAGCTCATCGATTTTATCAATTACTTCATCAGTTGCAATAGTGGTTTCACTAAAAACTTCAGCGCCCTGTACTACTCTGTGTCCTACTGCTGAGATTTCGGACATGCTGTCAATAACTGCTGCTTCACCGTTAACAAGAGAATCAACAAGCTTTTCAAACGCTTCTGTATGAGTTGGGAAAGAACAATCTTCATCAATTTGTCTTCCGTCGTAAGTTTTATGTGAAATATGACCGTCAATACCTATTCTGTCACAATTTCCCTTAGCCAGTACTTTTTCGCCGTCCATATCAATAAGCTGATACTTAAGAGATGAGCTGCCTGCATTTACAACTAAAATCAACATCTGTAAAAACAACCTTTCAAAATGATTTTTAACAATAATATTATATAACTTATTTTGTAAAATTGCAAGAGCTTTACTAAAAAATATGCATTATATGTATAAAAAACAAGATATATAAATTATTAAAAACGAATATTCTTAACCTTTTGAATAAGAAACTTTATATTTTTCAAAAAACATGAGAAACGCTATACTGAACAAAGTCATTGCCATAAGTATAGCTATTCTCCGATTCATAAAATAAACAACAATCGAAGTAAATGAAATAATAGCTGAAACAATCAAAGCAGATTTTCTGTTAAGTAAATTCTGATTTTCATCAAGTGGCTTATTGGGATTCTCCATCGGAGCAAATTCATATACTGCCAGCATAAACACTGCCGTCAGTATAATCATATAAATAATTGAAATAGTAGACACCATAGCTTCCGTTACAAGCATAACCACAAGAAAAACCACTGTAAAAACAATATTGCATTTGAGATATGAATCAGCATGATAACCGCCTGTAAGCTGCCTTACCGGAACAAAAACGCCAAGAAACAGCAGTGATTCAATAAATCTGTTCATTAATATTCCAAGAATTATAACTATAGCAAATCCTATTAATCCTGAAATCAGCACTTCATAGCCATACTGATAAATTTCTTTCTTATCTTTATCAATAATATTTTTTCTGCATAAATACGACGCTAATTTTTTACTTATTGATGTAATCATATTCTCCCACCTTTCTGATTAATTTTAACATAAAAAAATATTAATTTCTATATATAAAAAATGTATAAATATTGTACAGATTGTTAACATTATAATTTCCTGTGCGGTTGACTTAAATACGTATAAAGTGGTATAATGAATAAAATAATCAAAAAAGGAGGCGCATTATGAATATAAAAAACTTATTTGCCGTTTCTGCGGCTTTAGCAATATGCATTAGCTTTACAGCGTGCAGTGAAAATAACAGTTCCAAGAAAAACAAAACTTCTTCCGCAGCAGAAAGTAATAATGAAATGTCAGCAGAAATCCCTGCAAAAATAACGGTTTCACCTAAATCCAAATTAACCGAAAGAGAATACAAAGGATATTATATCGCAAACGGTATTACGACCGGTATTAATCTCCATGCTCCTGAAGGACTTACCGTAACCGACTGCGAAACTTTTGAAAACAGCGACGGAACCTTTACCTGTATGCCGGAATGCGTTCCGACTGCATCAAAACCATTTGTTATTTCTGATGAATCTGGAAAGGATAATATGAATTTTTTTGCTTCTGCCGGTCCGGGACAGGAAGAATTTAAAAAAATAACAAAAGAATCATATGAGGAAGAATATATCAAGGGAGTCTCTGACTACTTCACTGATGTCGAAATAAAAGATTTTGAAAGCTTTGAAATTGAAAATTATCCCGCATTAAAAGCTGTTATAAAAGCCGAATACAACGGTGAAACCTTTGAACAAACACAGGTAATACTGGATGTTGCTGAGTATGGCTGTCAATCCGGATATATGTATACTATTACATATACCGATTATTCTGGAACCCTCAAAGAAAAAATTCAGGATTCTATTGACAGTATTGATGAATGTAATTCACTGAATATCTGGAGAGCGTATAAAAATCCAGAAGACGCAGCAGCTGCAAAAGAAAACGGTACTTATACCATTTACGGCAATGTAGATAAATATAAGAAAAAGGCAGTAACTGCAACAACATATACATATGTGACAAAATCCTCAAGAATCAAAGATGTTGAAGAGCTTCGCAAAAAATTCAGCATTACATTCAAAAGAAGAACCGAAGACGAAAACAATGAGGACGACTTAAACGCCGTCTATGAAAGCAGCGGCGAGAGTACTCAAACTACTATAGATATGGAAATGGTGGAGAGATTCAAAAAACAACACGGTATTGAATAACAAGGAGAAAAAATGAAAAAATTAACCGCATTAATTATTCTGACAGCAGCAGTGCTTGCAATAGCATCCGGCTGCAATAAAAAAGAAGAATCATCAGTAAATAAAACGCCGTCAGCCGAAATAACCGAAGCTGTAACGGAAGAAACTGCTGAACCTGTTCCTGACTGTCTTACTCTAACCGGTACATATGGCTATAGCCTTATACTTCCGGATAGTATTGATTCTGTAAACGGTGACAAAATTACAGGCTCTGAATATATATCCAACACTGATTATGTTATGGTCAACAGCAGTACTTCAAAAGATAATATAAATGTTGTAGTTGAACCGGGTAAGGACAAGGATACTTTTGACAGCTATACTAAGGAAGTTTTTCAGGAACAATGCGAAGCCCTGGGCGTTTTTACAAATTTTAAAGTAAATAAATATGAGCGTACTGAAATCCAAGGCTTCGATGCAATCCATATAGAAACCAGTGCTGAAAGTCCTGACGGGGATACTTTCAGCCAAATTCAAATTATAGTCAACAGAGCTGAAAAAAATGCTGATTACTGCTATACATTTACATACACTGACTTTTCCAATACATTAACTGACGAATACAAAAAATCCATTGAATCAATCAAAATGATTGACGCAGAAAAATCCGACGACACTGTCGACGAGCTTGCAGGAGAACCATTCACATTTGAAATGTGCGAAGGTATGACATTTGACGCACCGGATGGATGGACATTAACTGAGGGAGAATCAGACACTCCTCATCTTGTTACAGAAGATCGTGCAATGTTCTCTTCGTCAAAAGCGGAAGATGTAAGCAATCTTCTTATTACAATTTCCAGCGGTTCCGATGATAATGAAGAATTTCTTAACTATACTCAAGAGGATTTTGAAGCACTGTTAAGCGGTACATATACCGAAATAGAATCCCTTTCCTTTGAAGCGGTGAAAGTCGGAAAATACGACGCTTTTAAGTATATTTACAACGTTGGAGGAGAAGATACGGAAGATCTTGATCTCCGTCAAACTATGCTGTTTATAAACTGTCCTGATAAAGAAGCAGGAGTTATGGTATGTCTGACTGACTTTAATCAAAATAACAGTGATATATCAGATACGCTGGAAACATTAATAAAATTTTCATAAATAATAAAGAGGTAAAAAAATGAAATTAGGAATGGTTGGACTCCCAAATGTGGGAAAAAGCACACTTTTCAATGCACTCACAAACGCCGGAGCAGAATCGGCAAATTATCCTTTCTGTACTATCGAAAAAAATATAGGCATAGTATCAGTGCCTGATGAAAGACTGGACAAGCTTGCAGAAATGTACAATCCCGACAAGTTTACTCCTGCAACTCTGGAATTTGTGGATATTGCAGGCCTTGTAAAAGGTGCTTCCAAGGGCGAAGGCTTGGGCAACAAGTTTTTAGGAGATATCCGTGAAGTTGACGCTATCGTTCACGTTGTACGCTGCTTTGAAGATATTGATATCATTCATGTCGACGGTGAAATCAATCCAGAAAGAGACATTGAAACAATTAATCTGGAATTGATTTTTTCCGATATAGAAATGATCGACAGACGTATCGACAGAACAAAAAAGCTCGCAAAAGGCGACAAAAAGTACCTTACGGAAATTGATTTTCTTGAAAGACTGAAAAGTCATCTTGAATCGGGAAAATCCGCAAGAGCTTTCGACTATACAGACGATGAAAGAGAAGTAATCAAATCTACTCCTCTGCTTTCAGGCAAACCTGTAATTTACGCTGCAAATTTATGCGAAGACGATTTTGTAAACAACATTGAAACAAATGAACATTACAATACAGTCAAGAAAATTGCGGAAGAAGAGCATTCCGCCGTACTGCCGATCTGTGCGCAGATCGAAGCTGAGATTTCCGACATGGAACCTGAAGACAAAGAAATGTTCCTAGGAGAAATGGGACTGAAAGAATCCGGACTTAACAGAATAATCAAGGAAGGCTACTCTCTTCTGGGACTAATATCATACCTTACAGCCGGACAGCCCGAAGTAAGAGCATGGACTATCAAAAAAGGCACAAAAGCGCCGCAGGCAGCGGGAAAAATCCATACAGACTTTGAAAAAGGCTTTATCAGAGCAGAGGTTGTCAGCTTTGACGACCTTATGGCATGCGGTACTATGGCGGCTGCAAAAGAAAAAGGACTTGTCCGTCTGGAGGGCAAGGAATACGTCATGCAGGACGGAGATATCGTTCTGTTCAGATTTAACGTGTAAAAATAAAGGTACTTTTCCGAAAAGAAAAGTACCTTTTTATTATTATAAAATATTAGTAAGTTTAGGAATCTCACTTTCTATTATCCATTCAAGACCCGACTTTGCATTTTCAAATTCCGCATTAAGTTCGTCATTATCTTTTTCGATCAGGGGCTTAAGTCTGGACATAGAAGTCTGAACATTAGTTATCTTATCATTCCTTACAAATATACTTGCGTAGGTATGATATTTCTCCCATTCCTTTTCAAGACTGTCTGCCGCCTCCAGTGCTTTTTCATTATCTCCCTCGTCAGAGTAACTGCGGGTTTCTTCAAGAAGCTTTAAAACACGGTCAGTCTTATAATCAAGGACAAAAATTCCGGAAACGCTTAATACAATTATTGCTACCACTATTCCAAGACTTATTTTAATTCTTACCATCTGCACCACCCTTTTTTATCATAGTGTATTCGCCGTTACGATCAGCGGTAAGCAGAAAAATGTCCTCTTCCGTAAGATGCTTTCTTTCAAGCAGGTCTGTGATCCACTGCTTTTTAAGACCGGCGTCCTTAAGTCCCTGCTTAATAATTTTACCGTCTGAAACGATAATTACAGGCGGATCAATAGATTGTCCCTGAATTGCCATATCCTTATTGACAACCTTCCTCTGGGGCTGTTTTTCATAAACTGACACACTTCCGTTTGTTTCAACTACAGCAAACTGTACGTCACTGATATTAAATATACTGTTTCCTCTCAAAGCCGTCATCAGATCGTCTACGGAAAATCTAAGTTCTTTCAATACCTGCTGATCAAGTATTCCGTCTTTTATTACTATTTTCGGCGTTCCTGATACAACATGTCTGATCTTTGGAAATTTCAAAGTCAGCCATGACATCAAAACCTCAAAGCACACAAGCGACAGTATTGGCAGAATTCCCATCGTAAGCGGAATATTAAGATCCTCCAGCGGCAGTGTTGCAATATTTGATACTAAAATGGTTATAACAAGTTCAGAAGGCTGCAATTCCCCTATCTGACGTTTTCCCATAAGTCTTATGGAAAATATTACAATAATGTATAAAATAATCGCACGAATAAAAACTATACTCATAAATTTATCCTCCGATTATTATTTTATACTTTTTTATACAATGTATTCAGTTCTTTTTTTAAAACTTAGAAAATTTTTTATTTGTCACATTGTTCATTTCTTGCCTTGCCGCAAGAAACGAACCAAAACTTTTATGCCCTCCACTTTTGAAAAAGCGGAACCAAAACTTTTATGCCGGATTTCATCAACTTCATACACTTTTTAAAATCTCGCAAAGCAGCTTTAAACTTATTTAATCCTTAATATATACTATAATATCATTTATATCACAATTTAAAGAATCGCAGAATTTTGAAAGAATGTAGCTATCATATCTCTTGTTTTTATTCTTAAAGTATCTATCAATAGTTTTATATTGAATTCCTGTCATTATTTCAAGTTGATATTTTGTTATATGCTTTTCCTCTAAAATTTTATCTAAAGTCAATTTTATCATTTTTATAATTACCTCCGTTATTTTTTACTATATCCACTATAACGTATATATTCACTATTGACAATTCCCTTTTTAAGGTATATACTTATATAGGGGTATAACATAGGAGGTGATTATGATGCCAAATTTTGAAAAAATGTTTTATATGTCACAAGCAACTATAGCAAAAACAATTGATACACTTGAAAAAACAAATGCTAAATTAAAAGAATGCATGAGATATTGTGAACATGGAGTTGCTGAAGAAGATGCAGAAGATATAGAAAACAATGATTCTGAAAGTAAGTAAAAAAAAGTCGGTATCACCGACTTTTTATTTTTATAATATTTTAATCTTTAATGTATATTAAAATATCGCTTATTTGACATTCAAGTGCACAACATATTTTTGTAAGTATAAATTTATCATAGCGTGTAACTTTATTTTTATAATAATTATCAATGGTTTGATATTTTATTCCAGTAACTTTTTCCAACTCATATCTTGTTATTCCTCTATCATCTAATAATTTATCTAAAGTCAGCTTAACCATAATTTCCTCCGCTTAGTATTATATACTTACTATAACGTATATATTCAATTTACACAATTCCCCTGATTATGTATATACCTATATATGGATACAGCAGTACTCATTTTAAATGGGAGTGAAATTTAGGTGTAGCGTCTTGCCTTTTACGGGGAGACCTATTAGTTCAGCAGCAGTATGACGGATAAAGTTTTTCTTTGTTTTACTTTCTTTCACATGAAAGAAAGTAAAGAACGCATTTCTTTGTAACTTTCTTGTTGCGAAACAAGAAAGTTAAAATAAAAATAATTTAAAAAAACTTGTTTCTTTGGTTCGTTTCTGAAATGAACAGAATTTTGTAAATTTCTTGCTGCGAAACAAGAAAGTTAAAATAAAAGAAATTTTAAAGAAACTTGTTTCTTTAATTAGTAATAAATCAGCCTTCGCTTGCATAAATTAGCACAGAATCAATTTACGGTTTTTGTTCAAAACGCAGAATTTAATATAATATGTCGATTATATAATAAAAATATTTGATTTTCTATATAAAATTTGATATAATTTAAAATATAAAAATTAGAGGAGGTTATTTTATGATTCAAGAAAGAAATATTGTCACATGTATAATTCTGTCAATTATCACATGTGGTATTTACGGGATTTATTGGGAAATCTGTCTCGTAAATGACCTTAATGTCGCTGCTGACACACCAAATGATACAAGCGGAGGTATGGTATTCCTTCTGAGTATTATTACATGCGGTATCTACCTGCTTTACTGGATGTACAAGGCAGGCGAAAAGGTACAGGCTGCTCAGGCAAAGAGAGGTCTGCCGTCTGATGCCAACAGCGGAATACTTTATTTAGTCCTTTCTCTTGTTGGATTTTCAATCGTTTCATACTGTCTGATCCAGAATGAATTGAATAAAATGGCAACACCGCATGCGTAAACGATTAAAAAAGTATTTGATAATGCTTGCTGTCGGTCTGACAGCAGGCGTTATTTATTTTCTTCTTACACAGTTGGGATTTGTGATCCCATGTATATTTCACCGTATAACGGGTTTTTACTGTCCAGGCTGCGGCGTTACAAGAATGTGTATCAATATAATAAAACTGGATTTTTATAGTGCGTTCAGGAGTAATCCGGCTGTGTTTGTTATCGTACCGTTTTTAGCAATCATTTTTGCCGTAAGGGCATACAGCTACTTAAAATACGGAACAGCTAAGCATGAAAAATGGATGACTGTAATTGAAATAACCTCTTTAACAATACTGATTATTTTCGGAGTTTTAAGAAATATTCCTGCATTTTCATTTCTGGCTCCAATGTAAAAAGTCTGCGGATTTATATTTATTCCGCAGACTTTTTTATATATTAATTTTTTCTACACAATTTGATTTTTTCTATTTTATAAATGAAAAAGCAATACTGTAAGCAAGAATACACCAGGGTTTTCCTAAAATAATGATCCAAATAAATTTTCGTACTTTCATTTGAGTTAATCCCGTAAAATAACAGAAGAAATCATCGGGAAAAAGAGGAAGTACCATTGCGGCAAACAGAAATGCTGTAAAAGATTTACTGTTCCCTGCCCGTGCCGACCATTTTTCAAACTTACTTTCCGGAAAAATACTGCCTACCAAACGCATTCCGAATTTTCTTGCAAGAAAAAATGCAGCAACAGAACCGATACTTATACCAATATAATTACAGATGAACCCTCCCCAACAGCCAAACATAACCGCTCCTACCGAACAGCCTAAAAAGCCCGGCAGTATAGGAACTACTACCTGTGCCGCTTGAATAACCGTCAGCACAACAGGTCCGAATAAACCAAATCTTTTAATATAAGCTTGTAATGTCTCTACTGAATCAAATTCTCCGTCAAAATAAGCTTTCACTAATACTATCATGATTCCCACACAAAATATAATGATGAACACTGATAGTAGTTTCATATATTTGTTTTTCATTTAAGACTTCCTGTATATTTTGCAAATTTATTATTATTTATACTTCTCTTCTTGTAAATCCGTCCCATGCAATCATTAAGAATATCACCATATGAACTGCAATTACAGCAAATGCAGAAGTAAGAGTCTGTCCCATAAACATTCCTGAGCCTTCCATAATACCGCTTAAATCAACATTTGCCCAAATCAAGTATCTTGCCCAGCTGATGTTTAACTGGCTCAAAATAAGCATTACCGTATTTCCTCCGAAATATGCCATAACGCTCACGCCGATCGCCAATGCAGAACTTCTAGCCACTGAAGAAATTGCAAAAGCAAGACTTGACATTACAACAATTTCAACACTGCCCAGCATATAATTCTTGAACACATAAAGGAATCCCGGAATTTCCTTCACAACACCGTCGCTGACTGATATAAATGAAGCCGACAGATTATCCGCTCCGAACACAGTAAGAGACATAACTGCTGAAATGATATATGTTATTATTATAAGAATATATCCAAAGGTGATAGTTGTAACATACTTGGAAACAAGTATTTTCCATCTTTTTACCGGATTGATCAGCAGGAACTTGATAGTACCGCCTGAAAATTCACTGGAAACTATTCCGCCGGCGATTATAATTACAAGAAGTCCTATAAACGAACATATCATAGTTGTAGTGCAAAATACTGACCAGAAATTAAATTCACCTGAATTGATCCAACTTGTGTTTTCAGAAATGTCAAATTTTATATTATTTTGCAGTCGATACTCAGATTTAACCTTTATTTCTTCATAATTCTTATACTCATTACTGTCAACATAAACTCCTGACTTTTTTGATTCATCAAGATTCTTTATTTCACTTTCAGCATTTTTCATTTCCACAACAGTTTTATATTTCCAGTTGCTTTCATCAGGTCTTATATCGTTGTCAAGACAATACTGATACATTTCCTTGCTTCCCTGTGAATATGCATCCTGAACTGTTTTAGCGTCCATCAATTCAACTGCCGTCTGAAAATAACCCTTCCAGTTGCCGGATTCGATATCTGACGCCATACTATTTACATAATTATCAGTCTGTTCCTGTGAAAATTTATAGCTTTCGTCAGAATTGTACTTTACGTTGAACATTTCGTCTGCGGCTCCAATTTTCCAACCGCTTGTAATGTTATTATCAATTTTATACTGAATACATTCTACTTCATTTTCCCAACCTTCTGTTTTTACATCTTTCAGATATGCAATCTGCTCTTTATAATCGTCTATACTGTATTCCTCTGAATCAGAATAATTATCGCCCACCAACTGATACTCTGCAAATTTCACTGCAAACGGATAACCTATACAGCCGATTAACAATATTATCAGCATTATCCATGTACTTTTTTTAAGTGACATCTTAATATACTCATTTTTCACTAAATTTATAAATTTACCCAATCTGACTGCCCCCCGACTTAGTAAGTTCAATAAATACATCTTCAAGCTTTTTATTTTCCTTCGGCGCTACCGTACCTAACTTAATTCCTCTTGAAATAATTCTTGAAGTGATCTCAAACAATTCTTCTTCAGCATTTTCCTTTTCAATAGATATTGTAATATGCTCATCGTCAAGCACTGATTTGTCACTAATAAAGTCAAGCACTTCAATTGCCCGCTGACAATCGCTTACTCTTAAAATAAACTGTTCTTTATCTCCTGAAGCTGCGGATATCATTTCTTCAACAGTATGAACTCCTGTAAGCTTACCGTTTACAATAATTCCTACTCTGTCACACATAAGCTCCATTTCAGACATAAGATGACTTGAAACAATAACGCATATATTTTCCTTGTGCGCTAAATTTTTAAGAATATCACGAAGTTCCTTAATACCTGCCGGATCAAGACCATTTGTAGGTTCATCAAGAATCAAAAGCTTTGGTCTGTGAAGTATTGCCTGTGCAACACCCAGACGCTGACGCATCCCCAGAGAGTATTTTCCTACCTTATCGTTGATTCTCTTTTTTAATCCGACAATTTCAACGACCTCATTTATTCTCTTTTCAGAAATATTACCCCTCATTCGTGCATACTGACGAAGATTCTGCATACCGGTCATGTACTTATAAAATTCCGGATTTTCAATAATTCCTCCGATATCGGATATAGCTTCTTCATATTTTTTTACAACGCTTTTACCGTTGATTATGATGTCTCCCTCGTCAAATCTCAAATGACCTACGGCAATTTTTATAGTTGTGGTTTTTCCGGCGCCGTTTGGTCCTAAAAATCCGAATACCTCACCCGGATAAGTTTCAAAGGAAATATCATGAAGAATTTGCCTTTTCCCAAAATACTTATTAAGATGTTCAATTTTTAATGCAGGTGTCATTCTTCATTTCCTCCTTCCTCACTGTCTACAGCCGTGATTTCACTGCTGTCCCAGCCATAACTTTCTGCCATACATATTTTCCATTTACCGTCTTTTTGAGTCATTAACATCTTGTAATAACCGTCAATGGAAATTCTCGAAAGTCCTGTCGGAACCTTCTCGCCGTAATAAACATAGTTATTGACAGTCATTGCATCGCATGGATTTACTATACATGCATTACCGGAAAACTCCGCTACTATCTGACAGTCAAACGATACCATCGCATATCCCGGACCGGCTTTTGAAATGTCAATATTATTTACTTTAGCTGTCCATTTTGACACATATGCGTTCAGGTCGCTGTCATTCATGTTTAATTCAAGGATATTCTTAAATTCATTCTGATTCAGACTATAATAAAAAAGATCTGACTTTTCATCTGAAAATGTCCAATAATTATTTATAAGACTGTCAATACCTTCCTTATATGAAGTCTGATCAGATCCTTTATTTACCCCGACATCTTCAAGCATACTCACATATGATTTTATTTCATCTTCTATAACCGGTTTGTTTTTTTTAAAGGAAATTGTATCAGTAATGACAAACACTACAAAACCGGCTAACACAATTCCTCCCAGAAGCAGTCCCCTGTTTACACGCCTTAGAAACTTCTTCAATTTATTCATCTCCTTTTTGTTTTATGTGTACTAATTCATATAGAACACTTCATGAATTGTATTATATCACTTAGTACAGTCTTTGTCAAGCGTTTTCCAAAAAAATTTCAAAAAATTTATAAATAGAGTATTTACTAGAATATTGTCGAGCCTTATTTAAAATATTTCACCATACTAAAGACGATTTGAAAGTTTTTTGCTTACTTTTTTTCAAAAAAGTAAGGAAGATTGCAATTTACAATAAAATATGATATAATTAAAAATAAGAATATAAAGTAATAAAGGAGGCGGTAATGTGAAAATAACCGGAATAGTCTGCGAATATAATCCATTTCATAACGGACATTTATATCATCTAAAAAAAACCCGTGAAAACGGAGCCACTCACATAGTAGCAGTAATGAGTGGAAACTATGTTCAGCGCGGAGATACAGCTGTTATGGACAAGTTTGAACGGGCAAAGCTCGCAGTAAAAGGCGGAGCCGATCTGGTAATAGAAATTCCGACAGTCTATGCGCTGTCTTCGGCAGAATTTTACGCTAAAGGAGCCATATACATTCTTGATTCTCTTGGGTGCGTAGATGAGATCTCATTTGGCAGTGAAGCGGGTTCTGTATCAGAACTGGAAAAGGCGGCGGAAATTGCAGATGAATGCTCCGGAGCGCCTGAGCTTGAAGAATACCTTAAAAGCGGTATGTCTTACCCTAATGCCATCAACACCATGATATACAGCAGTTACGGAAAAAAATTAAGCAACCGTATCAGCGACATACTTGCATCTCCGAATAATGTTCTTGCAGTGGAATACTTAAAAGCTCTGAGGCGATTAAATTCATCAATAACGCCCTTTACTATACAAAGAAAAAGCGCCGCACACGATTCTATGACCGTACTTGACGGTATTTCAAGCGCCTCTTTTATCAGGAAATGTATGAATGAAAAAAGTGATTTTTCCGGTCTTGTACCTGCATATGTCAGTCAGGCATATATAAATGCATACTCTGCGGGAAAGACCGCAGACATTTCAAATCTGGAACGTATTATTATATATAAGCTCAGAACCTCTTCACCGGAAGAACTGAGAGAAATTCCCGATGTGGGTCAGGGACTGGAATACAGGATACTTGCAGCGGCAGATAAAAATAATCTGGACGAAATTTTTATGAGCATAAAAACCAAAAGATATACCATGGCAAGAATCAAAAGAATACTCCTTAATATGCTCATAGGCGTCAAAAAAAGCGACCTTGAAACACTCCCCCCTTACGGCAGAATTTTAGCAGTTACTGAAAGAGGACGTGATATTCTTTCCAAAGCCAAGAATACCGGAAAGATCCCTTTTGCAACGTCTCTTTCCAAACTGGCTCAAACAAGTGATGATGCAGAACGTTTTGCCAAACTTGAGGGAACTGCTTCGGATATTTATGCTCTGTCACAGACAAAAATAGGAAAAGGACAATCCGACTATAAAGCACGAATAGGAATTGAACCTGATGAACAGAAATATTAAAGGCATAATTTTTGATTTGGACGGTACTTTACTGGATTCCATGAGCGTATGGGAAAATGTTGATAAAATGTTTCTTGAAGAAAATGGTATCGTACCTCCAAAAGGGATTTCAGACATTGTCAAAAAAATGACCATTCAGGATTCCGCTGCGTATTTTAAAACCAGATTCGGATTGAAACTTTCATGCGAATACATTATAAACCGTATTGAGGAAATTGTATCGGAACAATATAAATGCATAATACCTCTAAAGGAAGGCGCTTTGAAAACTGTAACACTCCTAAGACAAAAAGGCTATAAAATATGCGTTGCTACAGCTACATACAATAGTCTTGCAAACAGCGCACTAAAACGTCTGGGACTTTATAGCAGTTTTGATTTTATTATAACATGTTCCGATGTGGGCGTCGGTAAGGACAAACCGGATATTTTTATTCAAGCGGCAGAAAAAATGAAATGCGCTCCTTTTGAAACAGCTGTTATCGAAGATTCTCTGCACTGTATTGAAACAGCCGTAAACGCCGGATTTTTCACAATAGGAGTATATGACAAAATTAATGAACCGGACTGGAAAGAAATCTGTCTTAAATCAGATGTAACAGTAAAAAATATAAGTGAAATTACAGATATTTTAAAGAAAGGATAAACAATGGCAAAAGTTATGGTAGGAATGAGCGGAGGAGTTGACAGTTCTGTTGCTGCAAAGCTTCTGCAAGATGAAGGATATGAGGTCACAGGAGTAACATTAAAGCTTTTTGACGGCGAAGACGTTGACCAAAGTACCCGAACATGCTGCTCTCTTTCTGACGTTGAAGATGCAAGGAGCGTAGCATACAAGCTGGGTTTTGACCATCTGGTTTTTAATTTTAAAACCGATTTTCGAAAAAATGTTATGGAACATTTTATTGACAGCTATCTTAAAGGAGAAACTCCTAACCCATGTATTGAATGCAACAAACATATAAAATTTGACAAAATGCTAAGAAGAGCCGAAGAACTTGGATATGATTACATTGCCACCGGGCATTACGCTGTACGTCAATTTGACGAAAAAACCGGAAAATATCTCCTTATAAGACCTGCCGACCGTTCTAAAGACCAGACATACGTTCTTTACGGTCTGACGCAGTATCAGCTTTCAAAAACTCTGTTTCCTCTTGGAGAATATGATAAAACTACAGTCCGAAAAATTGCAGAAGAAGCCGGACTTGTAAATTCCAGAAAACCGGACAGTCAGGATATCTGCTTTGTTCCGGACGGCGATTATGCAAAATTTATAACCGAAAATACGGGAAAAATTATACCTGAAGGAGATTTTTTAAACACTTCCGGTGAAAAAATCGGAACTCACAAAGGCGTTATAAATTATACTATCGGTCAGCGCAAAGGACTTGGAATTGCCCTTGGAAAACCTGCATACGTAACTGATAAGAACGCTATAAACAATACTGTTACAATAGGTGATGAGACCGATCTTTACAAAGACGAAATAACTGTATGCAATGTTAACTGGATATCATTGGACAGTCTGACCGAACCTATTGAAGTAACCGTCAAAACAAGATACAGTCAGAACGAGCAGGAAGCAACGGTCTGCCCAACGGAAAACAGAGAAGTACTTGTAAAATTTCACAAGCCGCAGAGAGCTCCTGCAAAAGGACAAGCAGCAGTATTTTACCAAGATAACATCGTTCTAGGAGGAGGAACAATAAAATAGCTATAATTTCCAATGTATTTATTTAATTTTGCTATTGACAAACATCATATAAAATGTTAAAGTGTTGATATGTAAGTTATAAACTTATAATTTTTGATTTACGGAGGAAACAATGAAAAGCTATATAAAAAAGATCGCAGCTGTCGTTTCAGCTGTTTCAATTATCGGTACTATGAGTATCAGCGTATCCGCTGCAACTGCCGACGACGTAGTCGCAGCCGCAAGATCAGCAGGATTCCTTGAAGAATATGTTCAGATGCTCCAGAACTATCTTAAAGTAAATAAATTTTCTGAAAGCCAGTATGATATTCTTGTGGATAAGATATCAAATGTCGGTTCCGAGATGGACGATGTTGCATTGAAAAATTTTGGTAAAACAATTGCCGAAATGAAAGGCGAAGCAAAGGTCGATCCTGATACAGGCGTAGTTGACGATTCATTTTTAAAAGACGTAGTAGACAAGATGACCAATGAAAATATTATGAACTCACTGAATGAAATCGTTGAAGCCGGTAAGAAAATGGGACTGAATATCACAGTAGAGCAAAAAGGAGATAAAAATTTCTTAATGACAGTCCGAGATGCAGACGGCAATGTGCAGACTGTCGTACCTGTAGGAAAACTTGTTGATACGACAGGCGCTGAAGATAATTCCGCAGAAGGCTATCCCGAATTTGCATTGCTTTGCAGTGCTGTAATAGCAGCCGGAGGAATCGGCGCATGGCTTCTTTCAATTGCAAACAAAAAAACGGAGAATATAAATGGCTAAACACAACGCAGCAGTAATGCTGATAACTCCGGCTGTTATTCTGGCAGTGTGCGGCGGCATAATTGCCGGAGCGGGTTATGTACCCGTCCAAAAAATGAAAGCCGCAGCAGATTTAATTTTTTCCGCTGATACCGGACACGAACAGATAAACGAAATAAAATTTACCGAAAAAGAAGTTGAAGCTCAGCTTGACGATGGCAGCAAAATCGTTTATCCGTCTTTCGGCTCTCAATATGCGACTCTTAAAATAGATTCAATAGGACTTGAAGCTCCCGTTTATTTCGGCAGCACTGACGAACTGCTTCAGCTTGGCGTATGCCAATACCTAGGATCTGTTTTTATAGGTGAAACAGGACATGTGGTCCTTGACGCACACTGCAATACTTTCTTTCTGAATCTCGGAGACGTAAAGGCCGGCGATATTATTGTACTGACCACTTCTTACGGTGAATTTACATATAAAATGAAGGAAAGCACTATTTTCAAAGAAACCAACAATGAGCTGATCGCTCCTACAGCTGACGACCGTCTGACTCTTTATACCTGCTATGGAAATCTATTGGGTTACACCGAGGACAGACTTGCAGTTATATGCGAATTGGTAGAAAAGAAATTCTATGACTAAGGGGAAAGGATCAGACAGTTTATGAAACGTATGGAAAAATATATTCCTAATCTTCTGCTGACAATGATTCTCGTCTTTGCTCTTATAGGTCTGGAAGGAATCATGTTTGCAAAAAATCAGCTTATGCGTTCAGAATCGTATATTGACGCTGTTGATACAAATGATGTTGCTTTAAAGTCTATGAACGCAATTGAAAAATATTTCAGCGACAGTGAAAGCTATTCCCGCATTCCCGCAGATGTTTATATGTCGGCAATCACTGAAAAAGACGTAAAAAACATGATTGAAATGAAAATCAACAATGTGTTTGATTATATTGACGGTTCAAACGCTGAATATAATGAAGTGCAATATGATTTTTCTAAGCTTGAAAAGAGCGTCAGCGATTATTTTGCAGACTTTGCTGAAAAAAACAACGTGGCAACAGACGAAGAATATAATCAGCAGCTTCAAAAAACAATTGAAACAGCTGAAAGTGAAATCAATAATTTTACAGATGTATATATGCTGAAAATGATTGAGAAAACAGGAGCATTTTCAAAACTGAATAAACTTTATGGATTTGTTAATCCATTAATTTACATCACTGCCGGACTGGCAGCATTATGTATAATTATAATACTGTTCTTGAGCAGAAATAACTTTTTTTACTGGCTTTCTTCAGCTTTCCTCTGTTCATCGGTATTAGCGCTTATCCCATGTCTGTATTTTAAGTTTTCAGGATATCTTGACAAACTGGTTATAAGAAACGACTATATTTATTCTGCCGTTACAGGTATGTTAAACGGAACACTTAATAAATATATTGCCTTACAGGCAGGAATATTTGCAGTCGGAATCGTTTTAATGGTAATTTATATATTAATCAGTAAAAAAATATCGTCTAAGGACAAAAACAATAATTGATATTATAAAAGAACAGCTTAAAGCTGTTCTTTTTTATGCAAACTGACGGTTTTAAGTCAAAATATACAAATTCGCTTGACAAAAGTTAAAATTAATAGGATAATAACATATATATGAAACGGAGTGAAGTATAATGAAAAAAATAATAAGCTCGGCAATTGCTTCCGTAATGATCGCAGCGTCGGTTTTTACTGGAACTGTACCGCAAAAAACAAATACCGCTTCCGCAGATACTTCTATCAACTATGCAGAGGCACTTCAAAAATCCCTTTACTTTTACGAATGTCAGCAGGCAGGACCTCTTCCGGATTGGAACAGAGTTGAATGGCGTGCAGACTCGACACTAGACGACTTTATTACAGGTGGTTGGTATGATGCAGGCGACCATGTAAAGTTTAATCTTCCTATGGCATATTCCGCTTCTATGATCGCTTGGGGACTCTATCAGTATCCGGAAGGTATTGAAAAGTGCGGAGAAATGACAAATTACGTTAACAACCTTACTTTTGCTCTTGATTACTTTGCAGCATGTGATTTAGGAGATGAAGTCGTATATCAGGTAGGAAACGGTCAGGACGACCATTCCTGGTGGGGACCTGCTGAGCTTGTAGAATACGGTATGAAAGACCAAAATATCAACAATGAAAGACCGTACTATTCCGGCAGAAAATGCTCTGCAGCATTAGGTGAAATGGCTGCCGCTCTTGCAGCAGGCTACTGTGCTTTACAGGGTAAATCGGACAAAGTTAATGATTATCTTGAACACGCTAAGAATATATTCGCCATTGCCGACGCTGAAAAAAGCGACGATGAATATATGGCAAGCGACGCCAAAAATTTTTACCGTTCATCTCATTTCTATGATGAACTCTTCTGGGCTGCAAACTGGCTTTACAAGGCTACCGGAGATAAAACCTATCTTGACAAGGCAACAAGCTATATACCTAATCTCAGTACAGAACTGGGTACAAACGAATTAAAATACAGCTGGGGACAGTGCTGGGACGATGTACAGCAGGGCGGTATGATACTATACGCTCAGAATACAAATGATCCAACTTATATAAATCAGGTAAAAAAGCATCTTGATTACTGGACATACAACGTTAAAGAACTAGACGGCGGCTTACGCTGGCTAACTGACTGGGGCTGCCTGAGACATGCAACTGCCGCTGCATTTACTGCCGCAGTTGCATGCGATACACTTCCTCTCGGAGATACTTCAGCGTATAAAGAATTTTATGAAGAACAAGCTAATTACTGTCTTGGAGCAAATCCTGATAATCGAAGCTACGTGGTAGGCTACGGAGAAAATTCTCCTCTTAATGTACACCACAGAACAGCTCATTCATCATGGAAAAATGCACTTGATACTCCTGTTGATAACCGTCATATACTATACGGCGCACTTGTAGGCGGACCTACATCTGAAGGTGTTTATGAGGACGACCGTCAGAATCATATAAATAATGAAGTTGCATGCGATTATAATGCAGGATTTACCGGACTTATGGCAAAAATGGTAAGTGAATACGGCGGTACTACCGATCCGAACTTCCCCGAACCGGAACAGCGTGAGGCTGAATTTTACGTAGAAGCTAAGCTAAAACATTCTGCAACCGGTTCTGATTTGAGTCTGAAATTCACAAACCATACTGCATGGCCGGCAAGAATCGTTGACAATATGTCCTACAGATACTATCTGGACGCAACAGAAATAATCAATGCAGGATTTAAGCCTGAAGATATTGTAGTGCGTGTTGACCGTGATCAGGCAACAATGTACGGTGAAGAATATGCCGCAAAAATCTCCCCTATTACACACTATCAGGATAACATCTATTATATCGAAGTAACGTATCCGGACGGCAGAGCAGTAATGCCGATTTCCGAAGGCAGAAATCAGTGCGAAACTATGCTGGCACTTGTATTCCCAAATTATCAGACAGGTTGGGACGCAACTAACGACTACTCAAACTCTGACTTACTTAGTCTGAAAGAAAATGAAACAGCAATCACAGATAAAATAACAGTATATGAAAACGGCGTTCTGATTTACGGCATAGAACCGGACGGTACAACTCCTTCCGAAACTGAAAAGCCGGAAGTTTCAAAGATCAAAGGTGATACAAATCTTAACAGAACTATTGAGACAGCAGATTTAGTACTGCTAAATAAACATCTTATCAAAGAAACTGTACTTAAAGATCAGGCACTTTTAAATGCTGATGTAAATGACGATGGCAAGCTTAACGTATTTGATGCGATTGCTCTCAAACGAATGATATTAAAGTAAAATAAAATCGGGTTCAGATGAACCCGATTTTTTATTTAAAATACATATAAAGATTACATTTAATCATACCGTTATAAAGTTTACGTTTTTTATCAGCTTTTTTACCAAAAAACCTTTCAAAGTCCTCATGAGGAGAAATAATGTAGCAGGGATTACTGCTGTCAGGTTTAAAAACTTCACCCATAATTTTATAAAGCTGTTCCGCTTCCCTTATTTCCAGCATTCTCTCGCCGTACGGCGGATTGCAGACTGTAATTGCATTCATAGGCTGAAAGTCACAAATATCAGCTTGTTCAATTCTTATTCTTGATTTAACGCCTGCTTTTGCACTATTATCAATTGACAGCCTGACAGACTCTTCGTCAATATCAAACCCGAACGCCTTAAACTCAGCACTTTTATTTACAAGGCTTATAGCACGCTGTCTTTCACTCCTCCATACTGATGCATCAATACAGTCCCATTTTTCAGCAGCAAACTTCCTATTGATACATGGAGGAATATTAAGTGCTTTTAATGCGGATTCGATGAGGAATGTTCCGCTTCCGCAGAATGGATCACAAACTGTACTATTACTTCTCACTCTTGCAAGATCGATTATTCCTGCCGCAAGGGTTTCCTTGATTGGGGCTGCGTTAGAATTTTTTCTGTATCCCCTTTTATGAAGTCCTGCACCGGAAGTATCAAGATAAATATTTACGTTGTTTTTCAGTATGCTGAACTGAATCTGGTGTACCGCACCTGTTTCTTCAAACCATCCTGTATGGTACTTTTCTTTAAGCCGTTCAACAGCGGCCTTTTTTATTATTGACTGACAGTCCGGAACACTGTGAAGCTCAGAATTAAGTGAATGTCCCTTAACCGGAAATGCATCCTTAATTCCTATAAAATTTTCTAGCGGGATTTTTTTCACTCCCTGAAAAAGCTCTTCAAAGGTTTCAGCATGAAATTCAGCCAGTTCAATCAAAACTCGCTCGGCAGTAGACAGACTGATATTTGCTCTTGCCAGTAAATCAAATCCACCATCAAAACTAACTCTACCGTCCTTAACGGTAATATTTTCACCACCGATTTTAGTAACTTCAAATTTTAATACGCTTTCAAGTCCGAAATGACACGGACAAGTTATTTTTAATTTTTCCTTCAAACTTAAACTCCTGTTCTTTATTCAGACGGCGGTTCATCTTGACTGCTATTGTCAGCGGAAGAATCTGAACTGCTAGAGTCTACAGATGAAGATTCATCCTGACTGCTCTCAGAAGATTCCGAGCTTTCAGAATCTTCACTGCTTTCATCTTCTTTAGGCGTTTCTTCATCCTTTTTAGGTGCGGAAGAATGATTAGCACATGTAGGCGCATTAGAGGATTTCCAGTAACCTGTTATACTGCTGCTGCAATACGGTCCTGCTATCAATCCCGTCGAAGAACACATAGGCGCTTCAATAACTGAATCACATGCCGGATAACTATTATCGGATTCAATACTGTTTGCATATTCGCCGATGATATTATACCATACCTGAGCTGATGAAAGACCATGATTCAATTCCTGTTTCTCATCATATCCTATCCATACTCCGCTTACAAAATCCTCAGTCAAACCAACAAAGCAAAGGTCGTTCCAGTCTTCGGAAGTACCGGTTTTTCCGGCTACGGTTTTATTGGAAAGCTGAGCTGCCGTACCAGTGCCGTTTTTTATAACCTCCTGTAAAAGGTGATTCATAACATAAGCTGTTTCAGGATCAACTGCTTCATGAGGATTTCCGTCGTTTTCATAAACTACCGATCCATCTCCTCTTTCAACCCTGCTCACAATATGAGCGTCACAGTAAGTGCCGCCGTTTCCATAAGGAATATAAGCATTCACAAGATTCTGCGGAGAAATACCATATGTCAATGCTCCGACTGTAAGAGGAGCATATGCAATATCAGTAGCGCCCTCCTCTGTAATATCTACAAGGTCCACATTAAGATTCTGAGTAGCGAAGTTAAATACTGCCTGAGGCGTAAGCTCCTGACAAAGCTGTGCCGGAACAGTATTTCTGGACTCTCTAAGTGCTTCAAAAATAAACATGTTATATCCTCTCCACACATAGTCATAGTTTTCAGGCCATTTTTCACCTTCAAGCTTTATAGGAGAGTCCTTATACATGCTTCCCCAATGAATATGGTCACTGTAAAGTGCCAGACCATAAGTAGTTATAGGCTTTATACATGAACCTGGCTGTCTTTTTGCCATGGTTGCACGGTTAAAAATAAGTAATTTTTCTTTAACGCCTATGCCGCCTGCAATACTTAAAATATTGCCGTTATAATCCATTGCTATAAATGCAGATTCAGGATACAGCTGCTCATATTCGCCGTCTTCATCTTCATCTACCCAAGTACTGTTTGATTCTGCGTCCATAAGATTATTAAGATCGCTGTATTTTTCTTCAACATATTTCTGCATTTCCAAATCAACTGTAGTATATATCTGATATCCTCCGGTATTGATTCTCTTAAACGCTTCTTCTTCGTCAATACCATATTCCTCCATTAATACCGCCGCATATTCTCTGAGTGCAGTATCAACAACCCATGAACTGGCTTTCTGTTCGTCCATAAGTTCTTCAGCGTCGGACTCCGGATGAGCTTCCTTATATTCCTCCGAATCAGTAAAAATCAATTTTTCATTAAGAGCTTCCTGATACTGATCATAGGAAATGGCGCCGTTTCCATACATGTGATAAAGAACGCTTTCCTGACGTTCTCTGTTAGCCTCTTTACCGGTATTTACCCATTTGCCATTTTCATCTTCATACCCTGCAAAAGGATTAATAGTTTCCGGACTTTTTGGAATTGCCGCCAAACATGCCGCTTCTGCAATAGAAAGTTCTGAAACATCCTTGCCGAAATATTTTATTGACGCCAACTGAATACCGTTAGTCGGACCTCCGAAACCAATATAGTTAAGGTAATTTTCAAGAATTTCGTCCTTAGAATATTTCTTTTCAAACTGCATGGCTCTGAAAATTTCTCTGATTTTTCGCTCCGGACTGGGATCATCGTCACCTGTCAGATTTTTAATAAGCTGCTGAGTGATCGTAGACCCACCCTGCTTGGTATCGTAGATATGCATAAACATATTGGCAAACGCCGCAAATGTACGTTTATAATCAACTCCTTCATGAGAGTAAAAACGTTCGTCCTCAACGCACACAAAGGCGTCTCTGACATGCTGAGGAATTTGCTCAATATCTACCGGTATACGCTGAACTTCACTGGTTACTGCATAAAGCTGAACCAGCTTATCGCCGTCCTGAGCATAAACGATTGTATTTGCACTATTTTCCAATTCTTTAATGGTAACGTCCGTAGATTCATCCATAAATTCAAGCACATATACGGTCATTGCAGTAGCGACAATAGTTCCGGTTATAACGACTACCAGAAAAATAGACAGCAAAGTAGTTCCCAGAACCGCAGCAATTTTCTTTGCTATTTTTACCTTAGGATTTTCAGGCTTTTTTCTAACTGTATGCCTTGCATTCTGAGACGCAGTTCTCCTGACGTTATCGGCAGCCGTACTTTCTTTTTTAAACTGTCCGTTGTTGGAGTCGGTTCTTCCTGCATGGGATGATCCTCCGGTTTTTCCGGACGGCTTTTTATAAGTTCCGTCTTTACCGGTATAAGCGGCATAAGGAGATCTTCTGCCGGCATTCTTTCCGGACCGATTTACTGATTCTCCGGACTTGCTGCGTCCGGTATTTTCCCTGTAATTTCCCGAACCTTTTCTATTATTTTTGTTATCAGCCATTTTGTAATACCTCTTAAAATTTTATAATATAAGCGCATCATTTTTTCTCTATGTATAAATACAGACGCTTATACTTTTATATTATAGCACATTTTAAGCAAAGTGTTAAGAGTTTTTTTGAAAAATAGATGGTATATTTTAAAAATTCCGGTCAATAATAAGTGAAACACCAAAAAATGGAGGAATTTTATATGAGCAGACGGGTAACTTTGGCAGTTTTGCTTGCAGGAATGACAGTTTCAGCCATTATTATTATAATTACTATTTCTAATAGTATTAATAATCAAAGAATACGCGCGGAACAAATGGCAGAAAGTGCCATAACCGAAACGCAGCCCGTCGCAATCGGATATTATTTAAAGGAATATAACGGCGAGCTTGCAGTTTTCAGAGGAAACAGCGATACGCCGTTCAAAATGCTTGGAGTCAGTATAAATGTTATGACCGACTATGATAAAAAATTACTGTCAGACGGAATTTTTGCAGAAGATGAAATTAAACTTGCCACACTAATTGAAGATTATACATCATAATATACAAAATGCCCGTCTAAAAAGACGGGCATTAAATATAGTATTAAATTTAGAATCAAGCCTTGCCAATAGAACCGAAGAGTTCCATCTTTTCTTTAACTGTTGCCTTAATTGCTTCAAAACCAGGTGCAAGAAGCTTTCTTGGATCAAAGCCCTTACCCTGCTGATCCTTACCTTCTTCAATGTACTTTCTTGTAGCTTCCTGGAATGAAAGCTGGCATTCTGTATTAACATTGATCTTAGCAACGCCAAGTGAAATAGCCTTCTTGATCATGTCTTCAGGAATACCTGTACCGCCGTGAAGTACTAAAGGCATATCTCCAACCTTTTCCTTAACAGCAGCCAGAGTTTCAAATGAAAGACCTGCCCAGTTTTCAGGATATTTACCATGAATATTACCGATACCTGCTGCTAGCATTGTAACTCCCAGATCAGCAATAGCCTTGCATTCGTCAGGATCAGCACATTCGCCTGCACCGATAACGCCGTCTTCCTCACCGCCGATAGAACCTACTTCAGCTTCAAGTGAAAGACCAAGAACATTACAAGCGTTTACAAGCTCCGTAGTTTTAGCAATATTTTCTTCAATGGCATAGTGAGAACCGTCAAACATAATTGAAGAAAAACCTGCATTAATACATGCCTTAGCGCCTTCAAATGAACCGTGATCAAGGTGAAGAGCAACCGGAACTGTAATGTTCAGTTCTTCAAGCATGCCATTTACCATGCCAACAACCGTTTTATAGCCGCACATATATTTTCCGGCTCCCTCGGAAACACCTAAAATAACAGGTGAATTGCATTCCTGAGCTGTAAGGAGAATAGCCTTAGTCCATTCAAGGTTATTGATGTTGAACTGACCAACTGCATATTTTCCTTCTCTTGCCTTATTGAGCATTTCTTTAGCTGATACTAACATTTTTCGTCCTCCTAAATGTTTTTAAAAAATATCAATATTAATATTATAACCTATAACGGAAAAAAAAGCAATGAAAAATAGTAAAAAAATATCAAAATTTACTGAATGAATTCCAGAAGCTTATCCACAGCAGACATACAGTCAAGTGTTTTTTTGCCGTCCGATTCTTTAATACATGATCGTACTGCTTTTTGGATATCCTCCTGGCTGTCGGAAAGATACCCCATACTGCCTGATGTACAAACAAAACAGTCGCCGTTTGCAGTATTTATAACCAGCATAGCATTACTACTTGAACTTACTGCATAATAATCATTGAATTTTTCATTAGCATAGTCCTCAATAGACTGCTCTCCGGTATCATTTACCAAATACACATTCAAACCATTTTCCCCTACAGCGTCTTTTAATTTACCATTTAGCTCAGATATTTCTTCCTTTGAAAGCGTACCGCTTTTATCGGTAATATATTCCGGAAGCTTTAGCTCAGCAGTTTCCAGAACACGCTTAGCTGCGGACATATAATCGCCCTTTACAAGCAACGGGGAAATTTCTGCAAAAAGCATTTCTATATCATCATCGGCAATAAACTTTGACGGAAAACCTTTACGGTAAATATAGTCCGTATTTGTATCATTATTTAGTAAAAACAGAATACCGTCGCCGCTGTATAGATCATTATAGTATTCTTCTGCATATTTATCAGGTTCTTTATCTCCGATATTATCAGTTATAACTACCGCTGCATTAATTTTAAATGTTTTTGCAAGCCATGCCGTATATGTATTTAAATTTTCCAGTTCATCTGCACTTAAAACACCGGCATCATCAAAAACAAAATCTGTATCCGTATTGATCTCTCTGTCACGGGGTCTGAGTTCTTCCTCAGATGATTCATCCGAAGAATTGTCATTCTGTTTTTCAGCAGCAGATTCTGAAACTGATGCATTTGTCTCTTTTATTTCATTACAACCGACAAATGCGACTGTAATTAAGCACAGTAAAGCAACACAAATCAATTTTTTCATAACAGTCTCCGTTTCATTATTATATATTTAAATTATATAGTTTTATATGAAAAATGTCAACTGTTGATTTTTTCATTATCATAATGTATAATAATTTCTGAGGTGAAAATAATGACGAATTATAAAGAAAACGGAAATAACATAGAACTGATACAGCCGGACTTTGATCTTGACGAAACTCTTGATTGCGGTCAGGCCTTCCGATGGGAAAAATTAGAATCTGACTATAAATGTACATATACAGGCTTTTTTCTGGATAAGCCTTTAACAATTTCCCATGACGGTGAAAAATTTATTTTTCATAATACCACAAAAGAAGATTTTGAAAATATCTGGATTAATTATTTTGATTTTGAAAAAGACTACTGCGAAATCAAAACCAGACTATCATCAGATGAAACTTTAAAAAAGGCATGTGAATTTGCAGGCGGAATAAGACTTCTTAAACAGGACAGTTGGGAATGTCTTTGTTCATTTATTATTTCACAAAATAATAATATTCCACGGATAAAAACAATAATTTCCAGACTTTGCGAGCATTACGGACATTTCCCCACTGCCTCGGAAATGGCACAGGAAACAGTGGAAAGCCTAGGATATCTGCGCTCCGGATTCCGTGCAAAATATCTGGTTGACGCCGCATGTAAAACAGCGTCAGGTGAAATAAATCTAAGAGAAATCAAAGAAATGCCCATTGATGATGCAAGAAAAGCGCTTATGACTATTAAAGGAGTAGGCCCGAAGGTTGCAGAATGCGTACTGCTGTTCGGTATGCACCGATGTGACGCTTTTCCTGTTGACGTATGGATAAAACGGGTTATGGAAAAATACTACCCTGACGGTCTACCGGACTGCACTAAGAAAATTGAGGGAATTGCCCAGCAGTATCTTTTTCACTATGTGAGAAATCTGGAAAAATAAAAATATGTTTTAATAAAAAAACTTATTCCAGATTTTTTTTAAAATATACCCCATAATAAAGAATAAGGCAAAGCATAATAATACACATACTATAATATATAACAAATCTGATCCCCCGCACTCCTTATAGTTTTGTGAAAATAATCTGCAAATTCCCTTTCCTGTAAGCTTAAAAAGCAAAAATAATTTTGAAAAAAAAATATTAAATATCAAGTCCATTCTTTTCATTAAAGCACCACATCACTATTAGAATATATACAAATTATATACTAATTAGTCGAATTTGTCAATATGATGTTCTAATTTCTAGTATTTATCTTTTTTTAATTATTTCATATTCTATAATGTGTATGAGGTGAATAAAATGAACATCGGAAATGTTATTATAAATTTGCTTGACAAAAATAATATGTCTCAGCGTGAGCTTGCTGTAAAACTTAAAATAGCTCCTACAACACTTAACGGATATATAAAAAATAAGCATGAACCCGATTGCACAACATTAAAAAGCATTGCAAAAATATTCGGAGTGTCAGTAGATTATCTCCTTGATTATATTCCTTATGAAAACAGTGAAGAAAAACAGCTTTTAAGCGATTATTATAAATTGACCGAACAGCAAAAAGAACTGCTGACAGCTATGATTAAATTAATGATAAAACAAAATACAAAAAAATAACTTCAAAAAAATACCTTTCATATAAAACAAATTAACCGGTAATAATACTATTACCGCTTGAAAAAGCGGTATGAGGTGGCAGAATGAATGTAAAAAAAACTGTGATCACTGCTGCCCTGATATTAACCCTGATACCCATACAGCATGTTAAAGCTTTAAGCAGTGAAAAACACGGCTATGGTCAGGGAACGGCTACCGACAGTCAAAACTGTCCTGTCGGGGCGGCAGACTTTAACTCTCAATACAATCAATATGACGCTTATGCACTGACAAACGATAAAAAAAGAATAATTCTCACCTTTGACCAAGGATATGAAAACGGATATACGGCTCCGATTCTGGACGTATTAAAAGAAAAAAACGTTAAAGCAATATTCTTTCTGACAGGAGACTACGCCAAAAAGGAAGAAACACTGGTAAAAAGAATGATAGACGAAGGACATGTTCTGGGAAATCACGGTATGACTCACGCTTCAATGCCTGAACTGAATGCCGGAGAATTAAAGGAAGAAGTCATGAGTCTTCATGAATTTGTAGCGGATAAGTATGGATATGAAATGCAGTATCTGCGGCCTCCATGCGGCGAATTTTCTGAAGAATCACTGTCAGTATGCAGTGAAATGGGTTATAAAACTTTAATGTGGAGCTTTGCTTACGTTGACTGGAAAACAGATGATCAGCCCGATCCGGGGCAGGCGCTTGAACGTATAGTTTCATCGGCACACGGAGGAGGTATTTACCTTCTTCATTCTGTCTCAAGTACAAATGCCGCAGTACTTGGTGACGTAATTGACAGGTTAAGAGCAGAAGGATTTATTCTTTAAACTAAAAACTGCCTGATAAAACGGCAAAAACAACAGCCTGAGAAAAATATTTCTCAGGCTGTTATCATTATATATCTATTATTTAGCGTTTCCAAGGAATGCTGCACCGATTATTCCTGCATCGTTTCCAAGCTTGGCAATAACAATTTCAGTATTTTTAGGAGAATTCTTTGTATAGACCTCTTGTTTTACAAGCTCCTTAACAGGAAGAAGAAGCGGATCTCCCTCATTGCATACGCCGCCGCCTATGCAGAGAATATCAGGCTGGAAAATATTTATTGTATTTGTGATTCCGGCAGCCAGATACTTAATATATTTGTCAACAACTGCTTTTGCAGTTTTGTCACCCATTCTCATAGCATCAAACGAAGTTCTTGCAGTGACCTTACCTTTGCGTTCGGCAGTGATTTTGTGCATAACGCTGTCTTTATCGGCTTCCATAGCTTCCTTTGTCATTCTGATAAGACCTGTAGCAGATGAGAATACTTCAAAGCAGCCTTTTCTTCCACACGCACACTGAGGACCGTCCACTTCAATTACAGTATGACCGATTTCAGCGCCTGCAAAATTTGAACCGGAGTAAATTTTACCGTCAATAATGATACCGCCGCCAACGCCTGTGCCAAGAGTAATGCACACTGCGTTTTTAGCGCCTTTTGCCGCACCGGCAACATATTCGCCGTAAGCCGCCGCATTGGCGTCATTTTCAATAAACACCGGCTTGTCAATAGATTTTTTTATATATTCAACCATAGGAGTGTTATTAAAACCTAAGTTACATGAATATTCAATAATACCCTTTTCGCTGTTTGCAATGCCGGGAGTTCCGATACCTACCCATTCAATTTGCTCCATCGAAATTCCGGCTTCCTTGACTGCTTGTACGGAAACCTTTGCCATATCGTCTGCAATTTCCTTTTCAGGTCTGGGTAGATTTGTTTTTGTACTGGCTTTTGAAATAATGTTGTAATTTTCGTCAACCACTCCTGCAACAATATTTGTTCCGCCCAGGTCGATACCAATATAATATTTCATTCCATACTTCTCCTTGCATTGATTAAATTTTCTGTAAAATTATACATTTATATCATAAACTAAAAATGAATTTTAGTCAATAGTTTTTTTGGGATTTTAAAAAAGAAATCTGTTAATTTTTCATATTTTATGAATTATTTCAAC
>OCPR01000689.1_pt1 | contig 33716 bp, 28 predicted proteins | sample 1538611 | NCBI WGS metagenome assembly OCPR01 (sample SAMN04571711, study PRJEB22368) | human gut metagenome | biome: human gut; material: stool | host: Homo sapiens | place: Luxembourg | collected 2012-09-28
GAGGCGTCATGCCACGCCTTATGGACAAAGTGGGTATCGCAGGAAACGGAGTAAATCTCGCAACCGATGGCCTGGAATTTATCGTAGAGGTTTGCCAGGTCCTCCAACTCTGTAGGGCACACAAAGGTGAAGTCAGCAGGATAGAAAAAGAATATGCTCCACTTACCAAGCACATCTGCTTTGGCAACGGTGTGGAAAGCATTGTTCTGATAGCACTGGACAGAGAAATCAGAAATTTCTTTTTGAATCAGGGACATAGGAATACCTCCATTTATATTTTATATAGTTAGCTATAACTAACCGCATAAAATTATATAATTTTTAAGGGAAATCGTCAAGTAGCTTTTGGAGTTTTCTAAAATGGGCTACAATCCCTAATAGAACACCGCAGTTACCCATTTGGGGTAGCTGCGGTTTGTTATGTATATCAGGCATGAGGTTTATAGAATAAAGACCATTTTCCAAAAAATATTCTTTATTCTGTTGACAACTGCATCTATGTCTGCTATTCTTGTTTTGCGACCAAATATAAAATAACAGTCGCAAAGGAGGGGCGCAATGTCACCTAAAATTTTCAGCATTACCGAGCGGGAGGATCTGCGCGTCAAAATGTTGGACGCGGGCTTCGAGCTTATCAAGCAGTATGGCATGACCCACGCCTCGGTGGAGAAGATCACCCAGGCCGCCGGGCTGGGCAAGAGCACCTTTTACAACTTCTTTTCCTCCAAGGAGGAATTTGTCACCGGCATCATGGAGTACCAGAGGGACCGGGTGAAGCAGCACTTTGAAAACCTTCTGGATGGCCGGGAGAAGATGACCGCCGCCGAGGGAAAAGAGTATCTGAAACTGATTGTGTTCAGCCAAAACAGCATCTACCAGTACCTAACTGTGGAGGATATGGAAAAACTCCGCCGCGCATCCTCACCGGAATGCGTGACCCCGGATGATGCCGGCTATGACCAGCGGGAGGCCCAAATCCTGCACGGCCTGCTGGACCACATGGAGGGAGTTCGGCAGGATGTGGACCTCCATGTAGTAGCCAATCTCATCAAAATCATGGCTATGGCTAAGGTCAACCGGGAGTCCCTGCACACCGACGCCTTGGACCGCACGCTGGAGCGGATCTACGAACTGCTGTTTTCTTTGATTTTCAAGGAGGACGCCTGAGCGCGTCTTTCTTTTTCGACGGAAGTTAGTTATTGCTAATCGAGGGGCGACCTATATGAAAGAAAAAACGAAAAAAGAAAAACAGGGCCTTGCCCGCCTGTTTGAGCTGGCCGGTGCGCGGAAAAACAAGCTGACGCTGGCCTGCCTTTTGTCTGTCCTCTCCTCCGCGGCGCGGATTGTGCCGTTTTTCACCATCTACGGCGTGGTGGTGGAGCTGCTGGCCCATTACACGGCCCCGGCGGAGGCAGCCCAGGGGAAAATTCTTGCCCTCTGTGCCATTACCTTCGGCGCGGCGCTGGTCTATGGCGTCTGCGCTTACGCTTCCTCAGCGATCTCCCATACGGCGGCTTATGAGATCATTTATGAACTGCGCCTCCAGCTGATGGAAAAGCTCTCCCGTATCTCCTCCGGCTACTTTACCGGCACCACCCAGGGGGCCATCAAAAAGATTGTCTCCGATGACTCCGACCAGATGGAAGCGTTTCTGGCCCACCATCTGTGCGAGATCGCTGCGGCGGCAGCCACGCCGGTGTTCACCCTGCTGTACCTGTTTTTCATGGACTGGAGGCTGGCGCTGGTGACGCTGCTGCCCATCTGCATCTCCCTCTGGTTGCTGTCCTCCTGTCTCAGACAGCCGGACAAGGCGGCTCTTCAAGTAGAACTTCACGATGCCCAGGAGCGGATGCAGGGCACCGTGGTGGAGTACATCCACGGCATGAGTGTGGTGAAGGTGTTCAACCGGACCCTCAGCGCCTTCCGCCGGTACGAGGGCGACCTGAATCACTTCACCGATGTGGTGGAGCGGACGGCACGGGCCAACGCCAGGCCCATGGGCGCCTATTATGCCTTTTTCGGGGCACAGCTTTTGTTTCTGCTTCCGGCGGCCCTGCTGCTCATCCCTACGGCAGACAGCTATTTGGATTTCCTGCCCGTCATTCTGCTGTTCTTTCTGGTGGGCGGCGGATTGAAGGAGCCGCTGGAAAACATGATGCAGATGGTGATCCTCTCCAGCCGCATCCTGGAGGGCGTCCGCCGCATGGACAACATCCTCCGTCAGCCGGAGCCGGATCAGAAGGGGAGTGGAAATCCAACTGCCTTCGATGTGGAATTTTCCAATGTGGAGTTTGCCTATACCAAAGGCATCCCGGCGGTGGATCATGTCTCTTTCCGTCTCCCCCAAGGAACGGCGACAGGGTTGGTCGGCCCCTCCGGCGGTGGGAAGTCCACTCTCGCCCAGCTTCTTCTGCGCTTTTATGAGCCACAGGCGGGAAGCATCCGAATCGGCGGGGTGGACATCCGGGACATCCCACCGGACCGGCTGGCCGACCTGGTGGCCTATGTGTTTCAGGACTCCGTGCTGTTCACCGACACCATTGAGAACAATATCCGTATGGGCAATACCGCGGCCACCATGGCGGAGGTAGAACAGGCGGCAAAGAACGCAGGCATCCACGAGGTGATCCAGGCGCTTCCCAAAGGCTATCAGACTGTGGTGGGCCGGGACAACGCCTATCTCTCCGGCGGAGAGAAGCAGCGCCTTGCCATCGCCCGGGTCTTTCTGAAGGACGCGCCCATCGTCATTCTGGACGAGGCAACCGCCTACGCCGACGCCGAGAACGAGGCCAAGATCCAGGCCGCCTTTGCAAAGCTGGCGCGGAACAAGACCGTGCTGATGATTGCGCACCGGCTGAAAACTGTGGAGCGGGCGGATCAGCTCCTGGTCATGGAGCGGGGGCGTCTGGTGGGCGCCGGCGCCCACGAAAAACTGTTGGATTCCTGTACGACCTATCAAAAGCTGGTGGAGGCCAATCAGCGGCGGGACCGCTGGAGTATCGGGAAAGGAGTGGTGCGGGCATGAAAATCAAAGAATGGTTTCAGATGATGACCCTGGGCCAGCCGTATAAATATCTGCGGCTCATGCTCTGGTGTCTGTTTGACAGTATTGTGATGTCCATTCCCTACGGCCTGATGCTGGGGGCGGTCTACTATCTGCTGGCCCCCCTGGCCCAGCCGGGGACGGCTCTTCCGACAACCGCCCTCTGGCTTTTGGTGGGAGGTTTCCTTGCACAGTTGATCGCCTACTTCTTTATCCGGCAGAAAACCTACATCGACGCCAGCACCGGCTATGCCGGCATCATCAAGGACTCCCAGATCACCCTGGGCGAACACCTGCGGCAGCTTTCCATGGGCTTTTATTCCGCCCGTGACGCAGGAGACCTGTCCACTGTCCTGCTGCGGGACTATCAGACAGTGGGAGACCTGTCCCAGCAGATGCTCCCCCAGGTGGCGGTTATCCTGATCCGCTTCGTTCTGGCCGCTGTGCTGTTGGCGGTGTTTGACTGGCGGATGACGCTGGCCGTCTTTCTGGTCATCCCGCTGGCGCTCCCGTTCGCGTTCCTGAGCCTGCGCCGGATGGGACGAATCAGCGCGGATCTGCAAAATGCCCAGCGGGAAGTGGCGTCCGGAATCCTGGAATATGTCAGCGGCATCCAGACCCTGCGGGCTTTCCATATGGCGGGCGCCCAGTTCCAGAGCCTGAAGCGTTCCTTTGAGAAGGAGCGCAGCGCAGCCATCCACATGGAGACAGGGGCGGCGGCTCCGGTGAGTATGCTGGGGCGGTTTGTCCTCAGCTGCGGTATCGGCCTCGTGATGCTGACGGGGGCGTTTCTGCTGACCCGCGGGGAGTTGGAAACCTTCTATTATCTGGCGTTTTTGATCCTGACACTCACTATCTACGAGCCGGTGCTGACCCTGTTCACCTTTATTGCGGACTTCTCCCGCACCCGCCGTAGCGGGGAGCGCATCCAGGCGCTGTTCCAGGAGAGGCCTCTGCCGGAGCCGGAGGTCAGCCAGCCCCCACAGGGGACGGATATTACCTTCGAGCATGTCTCATTTGCCTACGGGGAAAAAGAAGTGCTCCATGACATTTCCCTCCAGTTCCCGGCCCGGAGCGTCACTGCCCTGGTGGGGCCCTCCGGCTCCGGCAAGTCCACCGTTACCCGGCTGGCCGCCCGATTCTGGGATGTGACCGGGGGCGCTGTGCGGCTGGGCGGCGTGGATGTGCGGGATATGAGAACGGACGAGATACTGGGACGGATCAGCGTGGTCTTTCAGGATGTGTACCTCTTTCACGATTCAATAGAGGCCAACATCCGCATGGGAAAACCGGATGCCACCATGGAGGAGATCATCAAGGCGGCAAAAGCGGCGGCCTGCCACGACTTCATCATGGCCCTGCCCGACGGCTACCAGACCGTCGTGGGAGAGGGCGGCTCTACACTCTCCGGCGGTGAGAAGCAGCGCATTTCGATTGCAAGGGCGCTTTTGAAGGATGCGCCCATCGTTCTGTTGGACGAGGCAACCGCATCCCTCGACCCGGAGAATGAGGTGCTGATCCAGCAGGCGATCTCCGCTCTGGTAGCGGAAAAGACGGTCATCGTCATTGCCCACAGGCTTCAGTCCATTATGAGCGCGGACAACATCCTTGTGTTGGAGGACGGCCGGGTGGCCGAGTCAGGAACTCATGAACAACTTCTGGCCGCGGGCGGAATTTATGCGAATCTCTGGGCAGAACAGAGCCGGGCTGGTATCTGGCGGCTATAAGAATAATATTGGGTTTCATTGAAATTCACTTCCCAGCCGGACCTTTACCCGGAAGCAGTTTGAACGATATGTGTCTATAGTAAAAGCAGCAGTTGCACTGGATGGGCGACTGCTGCTTTTAAACATCATAGGCATATTGGGAGAGTATGGCTTTAAAACGCTGACAATCAGCTTATATATTTTTTATGACAGGAATCTTTAAGACAATGCTTGCGCCACCCGTTGGCGCTTCCTCTACTGATACGCTGCCGCCATGCAGTTCTGCAATGGCCCGGACCAGCGCAAGGCCCAGCCCAGTTCCGCCTGACTGCCGGGAGCGGGCAGAATCCACCCGGAAGAACGGTTCAAAGACCCGCTCCCGCAGCTCCTGCGGGATACCTGGGCCCTGGTCCGCAACCGTAATGATGGCGGTTTCTCCTTCCAGACTTGCGGAGAGCTGCACCTGTCCACCTTCCGGCTCGTACTTTACTGCGTTTTCCACAAGATTGAACAGGGCCCTGCGGAGCAATTCCCTGCTGCCGGTGAGCGTGCCGCGGGAAGCCGCCGCCACAATGGATGTATGTTTCTTTTGCGCCAGCGCCGCCATGTCCCCGGCCGCCTGCTGGACCAGCTCATCCAAGCCGATTCGATCCTCGCGTGGCACCTGCTCCAGATTGGTCAGCTTCAGCAGGCTGTCCACCATGCTGGAAAGCCGGTCCACCTCCCCCTCCAGAATAGACAGAAATTCCTCTGTGGTCTGCGGGGCGAAATCGTGTTTTTTTCGGAAGAGGCCGATCCTGGTTTTAAGGACGGCCAGCGGGGTACGGAACTCATGGGCGGCGTTCTGTGAAAAACTGCGCTGCATCAGAAACGCGTCTCCCAGCCGCTGGGACATAGTATTGAAGGATCGGGCCAGCTGAGCCACTTCATCTCCGCTGGCGGGGATGGAGATGGGCTTGTCCAAATCGCGGGGGGTACGGGCCTGGATCTGTGCACTGAGTTCATTCAATGGGGACAGCATCCGTCCTACAAGCAGATGGATCAGCAGCAGACCCGCCACAAGAATAGACACAGTAGCCCAAAGGCTTCGTGTATGGAACGCAAGCTGTTCGTGTTGCACAAGCTGGTTTGCCTCAAGGGGAAGCATGGGGATGGCAGATTGATAGGACTCCCCAGTTGACTGCGCGGGGACGAGAGGGACTGCGGCAATGTTATCGGCCATTTGGATGGCGGAGAGATTATTGGTCACAGCCAGAGCCACGCAGCACAGCGTCAGCAGTACAGCGCACAGAAGCGTGATGCGAAGGCGCAGAGAGCGAAACGGTTTCATGACGGCTCCTTTCCGGCAAGGCGGTAGCCGGTCCCCACTTTCGTCTGGATCGGATCGTACCCCAGGCATTCCCGCAATTTCTTCCGCAGGGAGGATATGTGCATCCGTACCACATTGCTGAAGGGATTCGCACTGGATTCCAGAACACAATCCATCAATTCCTCCTGGCTTATCCAACGGTCCTGATGCAGCGTCAGGTGCTCCAGAATGGCAAACTCCCGTGGGGTCAATTCCAAAGGCTGCCCCGCAGCGGAAAAGCTTCTGGACAGGGTATCCAGGGAAATCTTGCCCGCTGTGATTTGCGTATCCCGGGAGACAAACTCCCGCCGCAGCAGGCTGCGAACTCTGGCCTCCAGCTCCTCCAGGGCAAAGGGCTTGGCAAGATAATCGTCGGCCCCCAGATCAAGCCCGGCCACCCGGTCGGACAGCTCCGCCCGGGCGGACAAAATCAGGACCCGTATTTCCGGGCGTTCTGCCCGGATGGCCCGCAAAAGATCCAGACCGTCCATTCCCGGCAGGTTCAGATCGAGGATCAGGAGGTCAAACCGTTCCTCCAAAAGAAGGCTGTAAGCCAAATTGCCGTCATAGCATCGTTCCACCGTGTATTTTTCCAGTTCCAGGTCTTCCGCAATTCCGTCGCATAGAAGTTTTTCATCTTCAACAACCAGAATTCGCATAGCGGACGCCCTCTCTCAAACAGTCTTTTGATTCATTATAGCATAAGGATATAAGTTTTTCATCAAGAGGGCCTTGACATAAAATTTACATCGCCTGTGCTATAATCCCTCCTGTTCCATAAACACAACAGGAGGTTTATTATGAAAGCTGATATGAAAAAAAGACTGGCGGCCCTGGGCCTGGCCACTGTGATGGCCCTCTCCCTGGCCGCCTGCGGGGAGAAAGCGCCCAGTCAGGAGGAAGTGGAGCAGGCAATCGAGGATGGTACGCTCACCATTGAGGACGCGCTGGACAAGGGATGGATCGACCAGACATGGGCAGACGATTATATGAAGAAAAATTCGGTGCCCGCGGCGGATAAAGTCGAGATCAACAGAGTGGGAGACTTTACCACGACCACGCTGGCGGGCGATGAATTTACCAACGACGATTTGGAGAGCGTACTCCTGTTTGCTTTCGCAGACCCGTCCAGCGAAGATGCCGCGGTTTTTTATGAGGCGATGGTGAACGCCTACGACGGAGTTCGGGACGCAGGGGCGGGAATGGTCCTGTGCCTCAAGGGGGAGGACGAGAGCGGGCAGTATGCCGAGGCCCCTTTCCCGGTGATTTATTACAACGACTCCCTCAAAGCAGCATTAGGCAGCAACGCCGGTATGGTGGAGGGCGGTGAACTCCATAACACCGCATCCTGGTATGTGAACGGCTCATTCCTGTCCGCCTGGTACATTGCGCTTGATGCTGCGGAGCTTCCGGAGATTGCCGCTTCTTATGTAGAAGCAGGGCAGGAAAATGGCGGCGGCAATACAGCCGCTGCCGGGGATGATGCGGCGGCCATGGTGCCTATGGGGTAAGCAGATATGAGGAAGGCAACCATCTGCTGCCTGGCCGCGTCGGTGCTGATGATCGCCTACGGCCTTTGGCGGGGCGAGGGCGCAACCGTTCTGGCGAAAGGGATCAATCTGTGCATGGAGTGTGTCGGCATTGGCTAAAAACAAACATCGCTGGAAGATCCAGCTTGGGGCCACGCTCATCTCCAACCCATTTTTCCTGAATTTCGTTCAAGGAAAAATCTTTCGCGGAAAGCTGAAGGGAGTCTGTGTGCCGGGGCTGAACTGCTATTCCTGCCCGGCCGCGGCGGCCTCGTGCCCCATCGGAGCGGTACAGGCCGTTATTGGCTCCTCCAAATTTCAGTTCGCCTATTATGTGGTTGGACTGCTGCTGCTCATCGGCGTACTGCTGGGGCGGGTGGTATGCGGATTTTTGTGTCCCTTTGGCTGGTTTCAGGAATTACTGCACAAAATTCCAAGCAAAAAATTCAGCACTAAAAAGTTCCATATTCTGACCTATCTGAAATATGTGATTTTGCTGCTGTTTGTAATCGTCCTGCCCATGACGCTGGTGAATGAAGTCGGGATGGGCGATCCGTTTTTCTGCAAGTACATCTGCCCGGCCGGAATCCTGGAGGGTGGCATCCCACTTTCCCTGGCCGATCCCGGCATTCGGGCCAGCCTGGGGGCGCTGTTTACCTGGAAAAGTTGTATCCTGCTGGGCGTTGTGGTGCTGTCGGTGTTTTTCTACCGCCCATTTTGCAAGTGGCTGTGCCCTTTGGGGGCCTTTTATGGGCTGTGCAACAAAATATCCATGTACCGGCTGGAGGTGGACGCGGACAAGTGTACCGCCTGCGGCGCGTGCAGCCGGGCGTGCAAAATGGATGTGGATGTATTTCGCACGCCCAACCATGCCGAGTGCATCCGCTGCGGCGACTGTATGGCAAGCTGTCCCCATCAGGCGATCACAAAATCATTTGGATGCCAAAAGGCATCCAGAAAGGAGAAGATCAAACCATGAAAAAAATAGCTTCCATATTATGCAGCGGCGCCTTACTAATGGCGATGCTGACCGGGTGTGGCTCTGCCGGGGGAGAGAGCCTGGTGTCCAAAACCCCGTTTCCGGAATTTGATGAGGTAGATATGGCGGGGAATCCGGTGAGCAGCGACATATTTGCGGATTACGACGCCACCATCGTCAATTTCTGGAACAACGGCTGCGGCACCTGTATTGAGGAGATGCCGGAGCTTGAGGAGCTGTACCAGCAATTCAAGGAGCAGAATATCAACCTGATTGGCGTGGGGACCGACTCCGGCGAGGGGGAAGAACAGCTGTCTACCGCAAGGGAAATCCTGGAGGAGAAAGGCGTGACCTACATCAATATTTCCCCCGACCCGGAGGGGACCTTCTATCAGGAATTTATCTCGGACCTTTTCACCTACCCCACCACCTACATTGTAGACAGCGATGGGAACATCATCGGCGCTCCCATCTCGGGCAATGTGAAAAAGCAGATTGACACGGTAAACGAGCGCCTTGCGCTGATTATGGAGGAAGGATAAGAGGAACAAAAATCCGGACGGCTCCGTGGGTCCCGAAGGCTGCCCAGCCCTCGGCGCGAATTGGGCCGTCCGTCAGGCTATCAGAGAAAGCGGCCAACACAAGAGGCAGTTATATAGAAAAAACGCAGTTGCCCTAAATGGGTGACTGCGGTTTTTTTCATCGTGTCTATCTGTCGGCGTATGGTTATCAGAACAAGAGACTTGACAGACTGAACACTGCGTGCTATATTGTAAACATTGTTAGCGAACAGTGATAACAAAGAAAGGAGGCAAGTATGCCGAAGGACAAGACGGAAACCCACGAACGGATCATACCGGCCGCCATGAAGATCTTTCTGGAAAAAGGCTTTGAAAAGGCCACCATGCGGGAGATCGCAGAGGAGGCGGGCATCACCGCCGCCGGACTGTACCGCCACTTTGTAGACAAGGAGGCCATGTTCGCCGCCCTGGTGGAGCCGGTGCTTTCTGAACTTCAGAAGTGGTGTGAGCGGACGCGGCAGGTGGACTATGACTTTCTGGAGCAGGGCGACCTGGACGCCATGTGGAATTCAGGCAATGATTTGGGCCTGGTGGTGGAACAGATCTATTCCCATTTCAACGAGTTCAAGCTGCTGCTTTGCTGTTCCGCCGGGACCAAGTACGCCTGGTTTCTCCACGATATTGTGGTTATGGAGCAGCAGGAGACGCTGGCCTACATGGAGGAAGCGAACAAGCATGGCGTCCCGGTAAAAGAAGTGGACCCCAAAGAACTCCATCTGCTTATGACCGCCTATACCAACGCCCTCTTTGAAGTGGTAGTCCATGACTTCACCAAGGAGGAGGCCCTGCACTACCTGGATACGATGCACCAGTTCTTCATTCCCGGCTGGCGGGCCATCCTGGGGCTTTGAACAGCCCCTTTTTTCTACATTTGAGTTAGCGAAAACTAACTAAAATCCACAACAGGAGGAGTGTATGTAAATGAAGCGTGTATGGACGGCCAGGAGCCTTGCTGCCGTGCTCGGCGGGTCCCTGCTCTATTTCCTGATCACGGTGCTGGTGATGATGTGCGGGTCATTTTCACCCTTGTTCTGGGTCTTTCTCCCGGCCATCACCGCCGCCGCATCGGGGTGGCTGTATCTGTATCTGGCGGCCCGAACGCCCCGGTTTGGGGTACCGGTACTCATGAACTTAGTGGTGCTTCTGCTGTTCCTGGCGGCGGGTGAGCTGTCCGGCTGGATGGCGGTGACGCTGGCGGCCGGAGCGGTGCTGGCGGAGCTGGTGCGGCGGCTGGGCGGGTATGAGAGCCTGTGGGCCGCCCGCTGGAGCTTTCTCCCGCTGGCTTTCGGCTCCAGTGGGAGTCCCCTCTACATTTGGATCGACCCGGCCCGGACGGCAGCCAGCGCCGCGGAAGAGATGTCCCCAGCCTATGCCGCGGCGGTGGAGGGTCTTGCCACGCCGGGGATGCTGGCCCTGATGATAGCGGCCATCATCGTGGGAGCCGCCATCGGCGCATGGCTTGGGAGCCCGCTTTGGAAACGCGGTCAGGCCCGAATCCATATCAGAAAAGCATGAGCCGTATCGAAATACGGCGGAAAGGAAGTGCAGAATGAAAACAAAACGGGAAAATCCCCTGAAAGTCCTCTTTTCCTTCTCTGGAGAGGCCAGGGGAAAAATGACTGGCTCGGTGATCCTGGCCTTTATCGGAGAGATGTTCGGCATGGCCCCCTATTTTGTGGTGACCCTGCTGGCGAAGGAGCTGTATGAGGGCACTGCCACGGTGGAACGGGCGGCGGTCATGGCGGTGACGGCGGCGGTGTGCATGTGCCTGCGGGCGTGGCTTACCGGCCTGTCCTCCATGCGCAGCCATACAGTTTCCTTCACCATCCTGAAGAACATCCGGTGCGCTCTGGCGGATAAAATGGCGAAGGTCCCCATGGGCGTCATGCTGGAGACCCCCTCCGGCACCTTCAAGACTTTGATGGTGGACAATGTGGGGCGGCTGGAGGACATCATCGCCCACATGGTGCCGGAGCTGCCCTCCAACCTGGCCGGGCCGGTTTTCAGCATCATCCTGGTGTTCGTTCTGGACTGGCGGATGGGGCTGGCCGCCTTCATTACCGTCCCCCTAAGCCTGGTGTTCGCCGTGTGCATGATGCGGGGGTACAAGGAGAAGATGGCCGTCTACCTGCGCTCGGGCAACGAGATGAACGCCGCCCTGGTGGAGTATGTGGGCGGCATCCAGGTCATCAAGGCATTCGGGCAGGGGAGCAAGAGCTTCGGGGAGTTCTCCCGGTCGGTCAACTTTTTCCACGACAGCACCCTGGCCTGGTGGCGGCAGAGCTGGTTTTGGATGGCGGGCTTCAAGGCGGTGCTCCCCTCCACTTTACTGGGCACGCTGCCTGTGGGAGCGTGGCTCTATATGCAGGGCACGCTGGAGCTGCCCCTGTTCCTGGCCTGCATCATCATCCCCTTCGGCTTTATGGCCGGGCTCATCAAATTCGGCTTTGCCCTGGGGCAGCTTTCCTACATGGCTCCCAACCTGGATCCCATTCAGGACTTCCTCGCCACGCCGGAGCAGCGCCGGCCTGAAAAGCCGGTGAAGCTGGGAGAGCGTTCCTTCCATTTTGACCGGGTGTGCTTCTCCTATGACGGGAAGAAGGAGGTCCTCCACGATGTGAGCTTTACCGCCCGCACTGGGCAGATCACCGCCATTGTGGGGCCCTCCGGCTCCGGAAAATCCACCATTGCCAAGCTGATGGCCGGCTTCTGGGACGCCACAGGCGGGACGGTCTCCTTCGGCGGGCAGGACATCCAAAATATTCCCTTTGACCAGCTCATGGGGGAGATCAGCTATGTGGCCCAGGACAACTTCCTCTTTGACAGGTCCATCCGGGAGAATATCCGCATGGGCGACCCCGGCGCCACTGACGCGGAGGTGGAAGCCGCGGCCAGGGCCGCCAACTGCCATGACTTTATCATGAATCTGGAGCAGGGGTACGATACCCTGGCCGGAGACGCCGGGGACCGGCTCTCCGGCGGAGAGCGCCAGCGCATCACCATCGCCCGGGCCATGCTCAAAAAGGCGTCCGTCATCATTCTGGACGAGGCGACCGCCTTCGCTGACCCCGAGAGCGAGGCGCAGATCCAACAGGCCATCTCCCGTCTGGTGCGGGGCAAGACCCTGATCGTGGTGGCCCACCGGCTGAACACCATCCAGAACGCGGATCAAATTCTGGTGATCAACCAGGGGCGGCTTGCCGCTTGCGGCCGGCAGGAGGAGCTGCTTAACACCTGCCCCCTGTACCGGACCATGTGGGAGCAGTATCAAAGCACGGCGGCTTTTGCCGGAAAGGAGGCCAACTGAATGTTCCATACCATCAAACGGATTCTGGATATTGCCGGAGACCAGAAAAAATACATCTATGCGGGCATTGTCTGCAACATCTTGAAAACCTTTTCCATGGCCATGATGCTCATGGCGGTCTATGTGGTGATCTCCCATCTGGACAGCCTCACCACCGAGGTGATCGGACAGGGCCTCGGCATTCTGATTGCCAGCGTGTTCGGCCGCTTCCTGTTCCAGTGGCTGGAGGACATCTCCATGAGCGCCAAGGGCTTCGACATCTTCCGGGACTACCGGCTGGCTATCGGCGAGAAGATGAAAAGCGCCCCCATGGGTTACTTCTCCGACCAGCGCCTGGGCACCATCCAGACCACCCTTACCTCCACGGTGGTGGAGCTGGAGCAGTATTCCATGCTGTTTATCACGGACATCACCGGCGGCGTGTCCATGTCGGTCATCATCATTGTAATGATGCTGTTTTTCAGCCCCTGGTTCTCCCTGCTGTCCCTGGCGGGCCTGCTGGTGGGCCTCTATGTGCTGGGAATGGTGCAGAAAGCCGCGGCGGAGCACACCCCCAAGGTGCAGGAGGCGCAGGAGGAGCTGGTCACCCAGTCGCTGGAGTACATCCGGGGCATCGCGGTGCTGCGCTCCTTCTCCCAGACGGTAGGGCAGGACGGCGCGGTGTACCAGTCCTTCCGCCGGCGGCAGAAGGCGGCGCTGGATCAGGAGAAGGCAGCCCTGCCCGCCCTGCGGCTCTATATTCTGGTGTTCAAGCTCACCGGCTGTGCCCTCATGTTCCTGTCCACCTTCCTCTACCTGCAGGGGGCCATCTCCCTGACCTACTGCTTTTTGTTCCTGGTGGCGTCCTTTATCCTTTACTCCGAGATGGAGGTCATGGGGGACGGCTCCTTCCTGGACAAGAAGATCGCCACCGAGCTGGACCGGCTGGAGGCGGTGACCAACATCCCCTCCCTGGACCGGACGGACAAGGCCCTCGCTCCCGGCCGCTTCGACATTGAGCTGAAGGATGTATCCTTCTCCTATGGAGGAGGCCGGAAGGTCATTGACCATGTTTCTCTCAAAATCCCCCAGGGGACTACCTGCGCCGTGGTGGGACCGTCCGGCTCTGGAAAGACCACCTTATGCAGCCTGATCGCCCGTTTTTGGGATGTGCAGGAGGGGAGTGTCTGCGTGGGCGGCACGGATGTGAAGGACTGCACCGCCGACAGCCTGCTGAAAAACCTCTCCATGGTCTTCCAAAATGTGTATCTCTTCCACGACTCCATTGAGAACAACATCAAATTCGGCAATCCCAACGCCACTCACGGGCAGGTGGTGGAGGCGGCCAAGCGCGCCCAGTGCCACGACTTTATCATGGCGCTGCCCGACGGCTATCATACGATGGTGGGAGAGGGCGGCTCCACCCTCTCCGGGGGTGAGAAGCAGCGGGTCTCCATTGCCCGCGCCATTCTGAAGGACGCCCCCATCGTGATTCTGGATGAGGCAACTTCCAGTGTGGACCCGGAGAACGAGCATCTGCTTTTGGCCGCCATCCGGGAGCTGACGGCGGGCAAAACGCTCATTTCCATCGCCCACCGGCTCTCCACCGTCCGGGACGCAGATCAGATCGTGGTGGTGGACCAGGGACGGATCGTTCAGCAGGGGACTCACGATGCGCTGATGGCCCAGGACGGCCTCTACCGCCGGTTTGTTCAGGTCCGGGAGCAGGCCGAGGGCTGGCGGCTGGAATGACAGCCCCTGCCGCTCCGTGTGGCACACAGAAAAGGAGGCCGCCGGAACTGTGCCGGCGGCCCCCCTTTGATGAAGCGGCTGTCTTTCTTCCTGCCTCCTGTCTTTTTCGGTCCGGCGTATTCTCTCACTCTGCTTCCCGTGGGTGGGAGAACGACCGGAACGCTGCCGGGCTCTGCCCGGTGCTGCGGCGGAAGAGCTGCGCGAAACGGCTGGGATTCTGATAGCCCACAATTTGAGCGATCTGGCCTACGGGCAGGTCGGTATTTGCCAGCAGCTGCTCCGCACGCTCCATCCGCTGCCCCTGAATATACTGAGTGATGGTGCAGCCGTATCGGGCGTGAAAGGCATCCTTCAGCTTGGAGACGCCCATGCAGCCGATGCGGGCCAGGCGCTCCAGAGGCAGCCGGTCCGCGCAATGGGCGGTGATGTAGGCCGCCACATCCGCCAGCATCCGCTCATCCTCCTGCGTCAGTGTCCGCCTGGGAGCTGGGTGGGCCCGGTGCCGTTCCACCACCAGCGCCACGGCTTCCGCCACCTTGCCGTCGTAAAAGAGCTTGGCGGCCAGCCCCTCGCCCCGGTAGTCCCGGACCTCTTTCAGCAGGCGGACCATCTCAGGGAAGTGGTCGGTCTGGTCCAGAGACTGAAAGGATTCCAACAGGCTTTGGAACTCCTCCGGAAACTGGCGGCGGAGGTAGTCCTGATAGTAGGCCGGAGTGATCTCAATGCCGATGGATACGATGGGGACCCGGCGGTGGATGAGCGCCCGGTAGGGCTCCCGCCCGCCGATGAAGCTCTTGACACAGCCGGACACCAGCCGGCGGCAGGGAGAGAACTCCTCCCCGGAGATGGACTCGTACCAGGTGACGCTCAGGCTCTCCGGCCAGCAAAACTCCAGAAGCTGATCCTCATGAAAATAGAAATCGTGGATTTTGAGCATATAGAGGTCCTGTTGCCCATAGGTCCAGAAATAGCCGCTTCCACCAGGGCCGGCCTGCCGCCAGCACAGGCCCATGCTTCCATATCTCCGGTTGTCCGGCTCCGGCACAAAGCCATGCTCCGCCATGGCCCCGGCATATTGCTCATCCAATACATTGCAGCTATACATTCTGACACGCCTCCTCCACCTCAATCGGCCGAATCCATACCCCGATCAGCCGCATGAGCGTGGCACGCCTTGTATCTGTGACAGACAGGGAGTATGCTGTTATTTGGTTAGTATATGCTAACTAAAATATCATATCCGGCCTGTTCCGTCAAGGCTGGTAAAGGAGGAGTGCAATATGAAACAGAAAGAGATAAGCCCGGTCAGGCTTTTGCTCCGGTGGGCAGGGCCGGAGAAGAAATGGCTGATCGGGTCGGTGCTGTGCGCCTTTGGGAGCGGGCTGCTGGCGATCACCGCTTACCTGGGGCTGTACCGGCTGATGGACGCGGTGCTGTCCGGCGCCTGCACCCCGGCGGTGATCGCGGACTGCGCCGTGTTCGTGATGGCGGGCACCGTGGGGCGGATGGTGCTGCTGGGGGCCTCCGGGGTACTGTCCCACAAGGGGGCCTACGGCGCCCTGTTCCGGGTGCGGTGCATGGTCACGGAGCATCTGGCGAAGGTGCCCCTGGGCGCGTTGGACGAGCGGAGCACGGGAGCGGTCAAGACCGTACTCAACGAGGACATTGAGAAGCTGGAGCTGTTTCTGGCCCATAACCTGCCAGAGTTCGTGGCCTATCTCACCGGCCCGGTGGTGATCTTCCTCTATCTGCTGTCGGTGAATGTCCCATTGGCGCTGGTCTCGCTGCTCCCCCTGCCGCTGGCGGGAATTGTGATGGGGGTGATCTTTGGCCGTATGAAGGGGATTCTGGAGGACGCCAACCGCTCCCTGGTGAGCTTCAACTCGGTGATGATCGAGTATGTCTCCGGGATGCGGCTCATCAAGGCGTACAACATGGGGAGCCGGTCGTTTCAGAAGTTTTCCCACGCCATTTCGGAGGAAAACCGGATCTGGAATCTGGTGACCCATAAAACCGCGCCGCCCTATGCGGCCTTCCTGCTGCTGGTGGAGTGCGGTATGCTCCTGATGATCCCGTCCGGGGGGCTACTGTTCCTCCGGGGCTCGGTGAGCGCCAGCGTGTTTTTGCTCTTTGCCTATGTGGGCGGCATGTACCTGACGGAGATCCTGCCGCTCCAGAAGATGTCCACCACCTTTGCCCAGGCCCTCAGCGGTGTGGGAAAGGTGCGGGAGATCCTGGAGCTTCCGGTCTTTGAAGGAGGCGGGCCATTCCCGGAGGACCGCGGCATTGAACTGGACCATGTGACCTTCTCCTATGACGGGAAGACGGATGTGCTGCGGGATTGTTCTTTGTCGGTAAAGCAGGGGGAAAAGGTGGCCCTGGTGGGGGTGTCCGGCGCGGGCAAGAGCACTATCATCCAGCTGATCTCCCGGTTTTACGATACAACAAAGGGCGAGGTCCGCATCGGCGGCCGGAATGTCAGGGACATCCGCTACGAGGACCTGCTCGCCCACATCTCCATCGTGTTTCAAAAGACCTTCCTCACCCGGGACAGCGTGCTGGAGAACATCCGTATGGGCACGCAGGCCACGCTGGAACAGGTGCGGGAGGCCGCCCGTCTGGCACAGATCGACGACTTCATCCTGTCGCTGCCCCAGGGATACGACACCAAGGTTGGGGCTATGGGCTCACGCTTCTCCGGTGGGGAGCGCCAGCGCATCGCCATTGCCCGCGCTATTTTGAAGGATGCCCCCATCCTCATTCTGGACGAGGCGACCTCCGCCGCCGACCCGGAGAATCAGGTGGAGATTGACCGGGCCATTGAAAACCTCTGCCGTGGCAAGACCGTACTCATCGTGGCTCACCGGCTGGGAGCGGTAAAGATGTGCGACAAAGTGGCGGTGGTGGAGGACCACACCATCACCTGCTGCGGAACTCATGCGGAGGTGCTGGAACAGAATTCTTATTACCGCAAAGCCTGGGCCGACTACCGGGCGGCCAGGTCCATCACCTATTCCGTGAAAGGAGGGCAAGACGATGACAAATGAATCTCCGTTCCGCAAAAACAGGGCTTTTTATATTGGCGTAGTGCTGACCGTATTGGAGGGCATCCTCTCCGGGTGCAGTTATCTGTCTGTCTACATCGTCCTCACCGCTCTGGCTTCAGGAACGATTACCGCCGGAATGGTGGGAGCGGTCACCGCGGGGCTCGCTGTCATTTTCCTGCTGCGGCTGGTCATTTACAGCACCGGGTACACCCAGGTCCAGATCGGCGGGGCGGCGGTGTCCAAGCACCTGCGGCTGCTTCTGGGGGATAAGCTCAAGAAGATCCCCCTGGCCCGCTTCACCCAGGGGCAGGTTGGGCAGTATGTGAACACCATGACCAGCGATGTGGGCAGCTATGAGAAAATCCTGACCCATTCCAGTGGGAACATTATCAAAAACGCTGCGCTTTCCGCGGTGCTGGTGAGCTTTGTCTGCACCGTCTGGCTGCCGGCGGGGCTGATCCTGCTGGCGGTTGTCGCACTGCTGATTCCCGACCTGTGGCTGTCCTTCCGGGTGGTAAAGGTGTACGGCGTGGCGAAAAACAAGGTCAGCGCCGAGACGGTGAGCGGCATTGTGGAGTACATTGACGGCATTCAGATGTTCCGGGCGTACAACATGGGCGGCGTGAAAAACAGGACCGTCACCCAGGCCATGGAGGAGTTCAGCCGGGTGTGCTACCAGTACGAAGCCAAGGGCATCCCCATCGGATTCGGCTACAATATCATCAGCTGGGGCAGCGTGCCGCTCATCATGGTGCTGGCCGCCGGGCCATGGGCGGCGGGAACGCTGAACGGCGTGGACTATCTGATGCTGTCCATGCTTCCCATTCTGCTGACCAAACTCACCGCCAGCATTGCCATTGATCTCTTTGAGTGGAAGCACCTGATGGTCTCCAAAAGGAATATTGAGAATCTGATTCAGGAGCCGGAGGAGGCCGGAGAGGGCGCGCCCTTTGCCCCGGAGCGGCACGACATCACCTTCCGGGATGTGTCGTTCTCCTATATGCCGGGAGAGCCGGTGCTAAAGAGGGTGTCCTTTACCGTCCCAGACGGGAAACTCACCGCCATCGTGGGGGACTCCGGCTCGGGCAAATCCACGATTTTGAATCTGATCGCCAAATTCTATGAGCCGCAGAGCGGGACCATCGCCATCGGCGGTCAATCCATCCAGACTGTCTCCGCAGAGCGGGTGCTGGCACAGCTCTCTATGGTGGACCAGCAGGTGTTCCTCTTTGACGATACTGTGCGGGAGAATATCCGCCACGCCCGGCCCACGGCCACTGACCGGGAGGTGGAGGCAGCCTGCAGAGACGCCGGATGTGACGGCTTTGTGGAGAAACTGGAAAAGAGCTATGACACTGGGATTGGAGAAAACGGCAGCCTGCTTTCCGGAGGAGAGCGTCAGCGGCTTTCTATCGCCCGGGCCATTCTGAAAAACAGTCCCATCCTATTGCTGGACGAAGCCACCGCATCCCTGGACATTGAAAACGAGCTGGCGGTCAAGCAGGCCATCGCCAATCTGCTCAAGGAGAGAAAGACCGTGGTGATGATCGCCCATACCCTTTCCATCGTCAAGAACGCGGATCAGATCCTGGTAGTGGCGGACGGAACAATCAAGGAGTCCGGCACCCACGAGGAGCTGCTGGCCGAGAACGGAAAATATGCGGCCATGTGGAACGCAGAACAGAAAATCACGGTATAGAGAAGAGGTCGTGCCTATGAAAAAACTCCATGCGTCGGGCGAGGATTATCTGGAGGCCGTGCTGGTACTCCAAAAGGAAAAAGGAATGGTGCGCTCCGTGGATGTGGCCCGGCACATGGGGGTCTCCAAGCCCAGCGTGTGTCACGCGGTATCTACCTTGAAAGAGGGCGGATTTCTCACCATGGACGGGGACTTCTTTCTCCGCCTGACCGATGTGGGCCGGGAGGTAGCCGAGCAGACCTATGAGAAGCACTGCTTCTTTACCCGCTTGTCGACGGAGGCAGGCGTCGATCCAAAGACAGCCGAACAGGATGCCTGCCGCATGGAGCATGTGATCAGCGAGAATAGCTTTCGGCAACTGAAGCAGAGTATGGACAAAAAGGAATAATTGTGGGAGGTGAGGCTGTTGATCGGGATGGCGGTACTGCAATATGGGAATTTGCGTATTGACCCCAATGAACGCAAGGTCTATGTAAATGAACAAGTTGTGGAATTGACCACGATGGAGTTCAATATTTTATATTATCTGGCTTTACACCCCGGCTGGACTTTTACCCGGGAACAGCTTTACCAGTATGCAATGCCAAATGATTTTGCCTCCGGCCTCGAAAGCGTCACCAGCCGGATCTATAAGATACGGAAAAAGCTGAATACCAATGCGATTCAAACTGTACACGGATATGGTTATCGCTTTGAAAAGTAAGGGAACAAGAAAACGGTCTTTGTTTTATAGCAAGGGCCGTTTTCAATTTGTGTGAATAGGAAACATCAATAATTCCAACCAAACGGAATAAAGTCGTCTAAACGGAATAGACAGGCAGGGAAATCCTCGGTAAAATACACCATGTGAGATGGACGCATGGCGTCCTATTTTTCACAAGTAAAGTTAGCGAAGCCTAACCGAAAAGGAGAGAACATTATGTCTGAACCAGTCAAGGGCCGCGGAATGAGCGGCAAGGATGTCATTACCGTAGGGATTTTCTCTGCAATTTACTTTGTCATCAACTTTGCCTTTATGCTTCTGGGTGGGCTGCACCCGCTGCTGTGGATCTTGATGCCGGGCTTTATCGCTCTGTTTACCGGCATTCCATATCTCATGATGTGCGCCAAGGTGCAGAAGGTGGGCTCCGTCCTGCTGATGGGACTCATCACGGGCCTCATTTACTATGTCACCGGGCAATTCACCGTTGTAATCCTGGTATCCTTCGTTCTGGCCTGCGGCTTGGCTGAAATTACCCGTGTCATCACCCACTACCGGAGCATGGCCGGCAACCTGGTATCCTTTGTACTGTTCTCTGTGGGCATGGTGGGCTCTCCGCTCCCGATCTGGCTGATGCGGGAGGACTTCCTGCGGCAGATCACAGAACAGGGGATGCCGGCGGACTATGTGAACACTCTGGCGGCCCTTTCCTCCAATGGGATGCTGATCGTTCTGTTCCTGGCTCCTGTTGTTGGAGCGGTCATCGGCGGCATCCTTGCCCGCGCCATGTTCCGCAAGCACTTTGAAAAGGCTGGCCTGGTGTAAGATGGGGAACGGGAAGAAATCGATCTTTGACCCGAGAGCCGGACTGTGGATACTGATCGCCGCCAATATCATCGCGTTCAGCGACCATACTCTGTGGGTGGAACTGGCACTGATCGCTCTGCTGCTGGCGTTGATGATTGTCCACAGAAGATTTACAATGGCAGTCAAATGGGCTGTTGGATATTGCGCCCTGCTGGTCTTTCAACAGGTGATCCTGCCGGCGTCGCCTATGATCATCGCCACCAGTTTTACCATCTTTGCCACCTATACCCGCCGGATGTTCCCCTGCCTGATGACCGGATCGCTGATGTTGAAATGCACCCCTCTGCGCTACCTGATTGTAGGGCTGCGGCAGTTACATATTCCCCAGAAGCTGATCGTGGCTATTTCCGTGACGCTGCGGTACTTCCCCGCTATCCGGGAGGAGATCGGCCACATCCGAGACGCGATGAAGCTGCGGAATATCCGGGGACTCAGCCGCTTAGAGTGTACGGTGATGCCCCTCATGGTGTCCGCTACAGAGACGGCGGAGGAGCTCTCCGCGGCGGCTGTGACCCGAGGAATCGAAAATCCAGCCCGGAAGACCAGCGCCGTGTCCCTGCGTCTAATGCCGGCAGACCTGACGGGGATGCTGTTGGTCCTGTCCTTGCTGATAGGCTCATTTGTGGTACAATAAGGGGGAGTGACGATGATAGGTTTGGAACAGGTTTCCTTTGGCTATGGAGAAAAACAGGAAACGCTTTCCCAGGTCAGCGCCACTGTTGCCCGCGGAGAGTGCGTCCTGCTGTGCGGGGCCTCCGGCTGCGGAAAGACCACAGTGACGAAGCTGATCAACGGCCTGATCCCGGCTTTTACTCCCGGATGCCGTCTGGAGGGACGGGTGATGGTAAACGGGCTTGCGCCGCGAGAAATACCCATGTATGAACTGGCTCAGCGGGTAGGCTCTGTGTTTCAAAATCCAAAGTCCCAGTTTTTTAATCTGGACACCGACAGCGAACTGGCCTTTGGGCTGGAAAATGAGGGCCGTCCGCCGGAAGAGATCCGCCGCCGCGTGGAGCAGGTCGCGGAAACGCTGCATCTCCAGGACCTGCGGGGAAAAAACATCTTTTCTCTGTCCGGTGGGCAAAAGCAGCTTCTGGCCTTTGGCTCCGTCTATGCCATGGGCCCCGAAATCTATGTGCTGGACGAGCCGACGGCCAATCTGGATCAGGAGGCCATTGCCCGCCTTCACGACCAGATCGCCGCTTTGAAGCGGCAGGGCTGCACAATCGTGGTGGCGGAGCATCGCCTGTACTTTCTCACCGATCTCATTGACCGGGCGTTTTATCTTCGGAGCGGGGTGCTGGAGCGCGTCTTCACCGGGGAGCAGTTTCGCAGCCTGCCAGACCCGGAGCGGGAGGCCCTGGGGCTGCGTACTCTGACCCCGGCAGTATGCACGCTCCCCTCTGTGGAATCGGCCGGTACCAAAGAAGGCTTATCTGTTGAGGGGCTGACCTGTGCTTTCCGCAAGGAAGCGCCTGTGTTCCGGTATCTGTCCTTTTCCGCCCGCCCCGGCGAGGTGGTGGCAATCACCGGGCCCAACGGCGTGGGCAAGACCACCCTTTCCCGCTGCCTTTGCGGGCTGCTGAAAGAACAAGCGGGACAAATTCTGCTGAACGGAAAGCCTCTGGATCGAAAAGGCCGCCAGCGGTCGGCTTTCTGTGTCATGCAGGATGTAAACCATCAGCTGTTCTCCGACAGCGTGTGGGGAGAGTGCCAGATGTCCGCGCCGGAGGCATCTGACGATCAGATTTCGGAGGTGCTGGACAGCCTCCACCTGCTGCCGTTTCGGGAGCGGCATCCGATGTCTCTCTCCGGGGGGCAGAAGCAGAGGCTGGCAGTGGCTACGGCGCTGCTGTCGGAGAAGCCGGTGCTGATTTTTGACGAGCCCACCAGCGGTTTGGACTATGCCCGCATGGTGGAGGTGTCCGGGGTGATCCGCAGTCTGGCAAGGCATGAGCGGATCGTTCTGGTGGTCACCCATGACCAGGAATTCATGCAGAGAGCCTGTGACCGGGTGCTGCGATTGTAAAAGGAGAAATTTCATGCTGGAGCAAGTAATGGCAGACAACGGATTCCCTGTCCCACTGGTGGAGGGTGGAAACTGCCGGGTCTTTCAGTTTCACAGTGGTACCGGAGAGGGGATCATGACACAATACGACCTGTTCCCCGGCGTATCCCTGATGTACAACGATTTCCATATGGAGAGCTATGATTCCGCGTTCCGTACAACGGAGGATCTGCTGTGCATTGATTACTGCCGCCAGGGGCGCATGGAGTACCCTGCCGGCCCGGATGCGTACTCCTATGTGGAGGCGGGCGACCTGAAGCTGGACCGGCGGCTGGAGCACCAGGGCCATTTTACCTTCCCTCTTGCCCACTATCACGGGATCACCGTTGGCTTTGCGCTCCCCCAGGCCGCCCAATCGCTGAAGGAGTGGATACGGGAATTTCCGGTGGATCTGGCCCGGCTCCAGAATAAATTCTGCTCCAGCCGCCATCCCAAGGTGCTCCATGGGGCGCCCTCCATTGATCACATTTTTCAGGAGCTCTACGCGGTGCCGGAGCAGATCAAGATTCCTTATTTCCGCATCAAAGTACTGGAATTGCTCCTGTATCTGGACGCGCTGGAACTGCCAAAGGATGCGGAAAAGCCTTACTTCTATAAATCCCAGGTGGAAAAAGTGAAGGCTATCCATCGGTTATTGACGGGGGAGCTGGAACGCCACTATACGATTGCGGAATTGTCCGAACGGTTTTCTGTCCCGGCTACGGCGCTGAAGGAGTGCTTCAAGTCGATTTATGGGCAGCCCATCAACACCTATATGCGTAATTTCCGCATGGACCAGGCCGCGCTTCTGCTCCAGCAGGAGCCTCAAATGGGAGTGGCAGAGATCGCCGGACGGGTAGGTTATGACAGCTCCAGCAAATTTGCCGCCGCATTCAAGGAAGTCAAGGGCAAGACGCCTCTGGAGTATCGGCGGGAAAGCCAATAAATTTTTCCGTCCAAACGGGACCAGACCGGCAGGACGGAGCGGACAGAGGAAGAAGAATTTCTTATAATCGTTGTAGTTAGCGCAAGCAAACTACAGCGATTTTTCTTTGAGAGGAGTATTGCACATGAAGGAACGAACTTGGCTCGGTATCCTGCTCTCCTTTGCCGCACCCTGCCGGGGGAAGATGGCCGGGTCTGTGGTACTGGCTATTCTCAGTGTGGCCGGGGGCTTCGTACCGTATCTCGGCGTTTATCAGATCATCCGGCTCTTTCTGGAGCGTCAGGCGGACTGGGAGGGCATTGTATTTTGGTGCGGCGTGTGTCTGGCCGGCTATGCCGTCAAGGTGGCGGGATATGCCCTGTCCACCATGCTGGCCCATGTATCCGCCTACACGATTTTGGAGGGCCTGCGCCTTCAGGTGGCGGACCGGCTGATGGGGGCGCCGCTGGGCGAGGTGGAAAGCCGGCCCATTGGCTCCATGAAAAGCACCATTGTGGACCGTATTGAAGATGTGGAGCCGCCTCTGGCCCACATGATCCCGGAACTCAGTTCCAATCTTCTGCTGCCTCTGGTTGTGGTCATCGCCATGTTCGCCATCGACTGGCGGATGGGCCTTGCCCTGCTGGCGACCATCCCGGTGGCGCTCATCCCCATGACCTTCGGGATGCGGACCTATAACAAGAATTACGCCGCCTACATGGAGGCCAACGCCCATGTGAACAGCGTGATCGTGGAATATGTAGAGGGCATTCAGGTGGTGAAGGCGTTCAGCCAGGGGGAGCGGTCCTATCAGAAATTCGCCCAAGCGGTGGCCTCCTTCCGGGACTTCACCATGGGATGGTTCCGCTGCACCTGGGCTTCCATGAATCTGTGCCTGTCCATTTTGCCGACCACCCTGCTGGGGACCCTGCCGGCGGGCGTCGCGCTCTATCAGGCGGGGATACTGGACCCGGCCCAGGTGACGCTCTGCCTGATGCTGGCCCTGGGAATTGTGTCCCCCCTGATGAGCGCCACCGCCTTCATCAACTCCATGAAAAGTATGCAGTTTGCAGTAAAGGACACCCGTGAACTGCTGAATTTGCCCCAGCTTGTGCAAGAGGAGCAGAATGTCCATCTGGAAGGCAGCAGCATCCAGATGCGGGATGTATCTTTTTCCTATGGCGGGACGGAGGGCAAGGAGGTGCTTCGCCATCTGAACTTGACCATCCCACAGGGGAAATTCACCGCCCTGGTGGGGCCGTCGGGCGGCGGCAAGTCCACCATCGCCCGGCTGACCGCCCGGTTTTGGGATGTGACGGGAGGCTCCATCACCCTGGGCGGACAGGACATCCGCAAGTTCCCGCTGAAGCAGCTCTCCCAGTCCATCAGTTTCGTCACTCAGGACAACTTCCTCTTTGACTGCTCCCTGAAGGAGAACATCCGGCTGGGGCGTCCGGGGGCCTCGGACGAGGAAGTGCTGGCGGCTGCTCAGGCGGCCCAGTGCGAAGAATTCATCGGCCGGCTGGAGCATGGCTGGGATACGACGGCCGGAGACGCGGGCAAGCAGCTCTCCGGCGGAGAGCGTCAGCGCATCGCCATTGCCCGCGCCATTTTGAAGGACGCCCCCATTGTGATTTTGGACGAGGCGACCGCCTTCACCGATCCCGAGAATGAGGACAAGATCCAACGCTCCATTATGGCGCTTTCCAGGGGGAAAACGCTGCTGGTCATCGCCCACCGGCTCTCCACCATCCAGAACGCGGATCAGATCGTGGTGCTGGAGAAAGGGAGCGTTGCAGACTGTGGCACACAGGAAGAACTGCTGGGCCGCTGCCCGCTGTATCAGTCCCTTTGGACGGCCCATGTGGGGACACGAAACTGGGCGGTCACATCCGGCAAAAAGGAGGGGAATTGAGATGTTTCACAGCGTAGGACGCATTATGGGATGGGCAAAAAACTATCGAAAGCGAATGATTCTGGGCTTTGTGTGCTCATTTTTCGCAACATGGTGTACCGCGGGGCCGGTGATGCTGGCGGCCTGGGCCCTGGGGCGGATGATCGGGAACGCCTGGGGGGAGAATGAGCTTTCCGGCTCTCTCCCATGGCTGTGCTTATCTGGCATCGTTGTTCTCATCCTGCTGCGGTTTTTCTTCACCTATTGGAAAAACCGGCTTCAGGAGAGCATCGGAACGGAACGGGCGGCAGAGCAGAGAATGGAACTGGGCGATGTGCTGAAACGGGTGTCCCTTGGGTACTTTGCCAAAAACAATCTGGGGGATATTTTGGCGGCGCTCACCACGGAACTGAGCACGCTGGAACTCCAGAGTATGAAGATGGTGGACGCGGTGGTAAACGGTTATATTCAGGTAGCCGTGATCCTGCTGTGCGTGGCGATTTTCTGCCCGCCTGCCGCGCTGGTGGCGCTGATCGGTGTGCTGGTGTCCGCCTTTGCCCTGCGGGGCATTGGCCGTCAGAGCGCCCGCACCGCTCCTGTGAGCCACCGGGCTCAGGAGGCATTGTCCGGCGCGGCCGTCGAATACATCCACGGCCTGCCGGTAGTGAAGTCCTTTGGGCAGGACGGGGTTTCCGTTCAGCGATTCCGGGATGCCTGCCGGGATAATAAGGCCATCCGCATTAAAAACGAGTTTGGGTTCGTCCCCTGGAACTGCCTGCATCTGTTCGCTCTGCGGGCGGCATCCGTGGGGCTGGTGCTCACCGCGGGCCAGCAGGCTTTGGTGGGAACTTTACCGCTCCCGTATTTCCTGATGATCGCCCTGTTCTCCTTCACCATTTTCGGCAGCGTGGAGGCCATCAATGACGCGGCCCACATCCTGTCGGTGACAGATTCGGTGCTGGACCGGCTGGAGGAACTGGAGCGCACCGACTTCATCGACAAGGACGGCAGGGAGATAACCCCAGAGCAGTTCGATGTGTCCCTCTCCCATGTATCCTTCGGGTATGGGAGCCGCGAGGTGCTCCACGATGTAACCTTTACCGCGCCCCAGGGGACCACTACCGCCATTGTGGGACCGTCCGGCTCCGGCAAGAGCACGATATGCAATCTGGTGGCCCGCTTCTATGACGCGGACCGCGGCTCCGTGTCGGTGGGCGGCCACGATGTGAAAGAATTCACCTGTGAAAGCCTGTTGCGGAACATCTCCATGGTCTTTCAGAATGTGTATCTCTTCCAGGACAGTGTGGAGAACAATATCAAATTTGGCTGCCCCGATGCCACCCATGGGCAGGTGGTCGCTGCCGCCAAAGCTGCGTGCTGCCATGACTTCATCTCGGCCCTGCCGAACGGCTATGACACCGTGGTTGGAGAGGGCGGCTCCACCCTCTCCGGCGGGGAGAAGCAGCGCATCTCCATCGCCCGGGCCATTTTGAAGGACGCCCCTATCGTCATCCTTGATGAAGCGACCGCCAGCGTAGACCCGGAGAATGAACACCTGATCCAACAGGCTCTGTCCGCTTTGACAAAGGGGAAAACCATCCTCACCATCGCCCACCGGCTGGCTACCATCCAGCACGCGGATCAGATTCTGGTGGTGGAGGATGGCCGTATCGCCCAGCGGGGTACTCATGCGGAACTGATGGCCCAGGGTGGCTTGTACCGGCGGTTTATTGAGATTCGGGAACAGGCCGAGGGCTGGAGATTGGCGTGAAGAAAAGAGTGAAACGGCAACACGGCACATCACTTCATGCCTCTGGCGAAGACTATCTGGAGGCCGTACTGGTACTCCAAAAGGAAAAGGGCATGGTACGCTCTGTGGATGTTGCCCGGCACATGGGAGTCTCCAAGCCCAGCGTGTGTCACGCGGTAGCTACCCTAAAAGAAGGGGGCTTCCTCACCATGGACGGGGACTTCTTCCTCCGCCTGACCGATGTGGGCAGGGAGGTAGCCGAACAGACCTATGAAAAACACTGCTTCTTTACCCGCTTGTTGACGGAGGCAGGTGTCGACCCAAAGACAGCAGAACAGGACGCCTGCCGCATGGAGCATATGATCAGCGAGAACAGTTTTCGGCATCTGAAGCAGAGTATGGACAAAAAGAAATAGCCGCAGGAGGTGAGGCTGGTGACAGGGGTGGCCGTACTGCAATACGGGAATTTGCGTATTGATCCCAATGAACGCAGAGTCTATGTAAATGGGCAAGCTGTAGAGTTGACCACAATGGAGTTCAATATTTTATATTATCTGGCTTTACACCCCGGCTGGACTTTTACCCGGGAACAGCTTTACCGATATGCGATGTCTGATGACTTTGCTTCCGGCCTCGAAAGTGTTACCAGCCGGATCTACAAGATACGGAAGAAACTAAATATCAATGCGATTCAAACTGTACATGGATACGGCTATCGCTTTGAGAAATAAAAATAATGGCTGTGAATAGATTGCCTCTAATCACAGCCATTATTCTATATTTACCAGTTACAGACGCCAGCCAGTTGCCCTTGTGCGTAGAGATAAAAATTTTCGATATATCCCATCCTTTTGTAGTAAATCAGTATGTTTTCCTTGCTGGACGATCCGCCCCTGGTCTATTACGACGATTTGATCCGCATTTCGGACGGTGCTCAGGCGGTGGGCAATCGAGATCAGCGTCTTATCCTTTGTCAACTCCTGGATGGCAGATAAAAGCGCCTGCTCATTCTCCGGGTCCACGCTGGAAGTTGCTTCGTCCAGAATGATGATAGGAGCATCTTTCAAAATGGCCCTGGCAATGGAAATACGCTGCTTTTCTCCGCCAGAGAGGGTGGAGCCGCCCTCTCCAATAATCGTGTCATACCCATTCGGAAGAGATAGAATGAAGTCATGGCAGCAGGCCCGTTTTGCGGCCGCTACCACCTGCTCATGGGTGGCTTCCGGTCGGCCAAACCGAATGTTGTTTTCCACAGAGTCGTGAAAGAGGTACACATTCTGAAAGACCATGCTGATGTATTCCAGCACACTGTCCGCAGTATAATCCCGCACATTTTTCCCGCCGATCCGAACGGTCCCTTCCTGCACATCCCAAAAGCGGGCAATCAGATTGCAGAGTGTAGTCTTGCCGCTGCCGGAGGGCCCTACAATCGCGCAGGTGGTGTGCTCCGGGATTTCCAGCGAAATATCATGGATCACCTGGCGGCCCCCATAGCCAAATGAGATATGCTCCAGAGAAATATCATAGTGGGACACAACCAGTTTCTCCGAGCTGGTATCCATCTTTGGAATGTCGGTGACCTCCTCCAGCCGGTCCAGTTCCGTATTGATCTTTTTACTCAGAAAGGCGCTGTTGCCCATCGTCTCCAAATCGGAATAGACTGTGAAAGCGCAGAACAGGAAAGTCAGGCAATAAGGCAGGCTGATCTGCCCCGCCAGATACAGCAGAGCCGCCGCCGCAATCAGCACACAGCTCATGAGCTTAAAGGTCAGCCCATAGAAGCGGAGGACGCCAGCCGTAGCCTTTTCCTGGCCGTAGTCCGCATCCCATTTTTTCTGGAACGCAGCGCGGACTTCCCTCTGGCCTTCTTCACCTTTAGAAAAAGAACGCAGCACCGAAATGCCCCGTATGTATTCCATCACCTTACCGACCAGATGCTCCTGGGCCTCCTGGTAAATGGGGGCATATTGGGCGGCGCGAAGCCGCACCCAACGCAGGACCAGCATCCCAAGTGCCAGCCCCACAAGGCTCAATCCCGCAATCACCGGGCTGAAAAAGAACATCATCACGGACATCAGTACAGCCATAGCCACACCGCTGGTCAGCTGCTCAATCGCCAGCATGGAGTACCCCTCCAGATCAGCAATCGTGGTGGTGAGCATGGCCTGAATGGTGCCCAGATTTTGTTCTGAGAAATATCCCATGGGCGCCTGTTTCAGCCGGTCCCCAATCTCCAAGCGGTAATCCCGGAAAATGTCATAGCCGGATCCGCTCATGGTACGGTCATACATCCACTGGAAAAAGAAGCGGCCCAGCACACTGCCCAGAATTACGCCAAAAGCCTGCCCGATGATGACCGGAGAGAGTCCATCCAGATGGAGCAGAATCCAGAATACACCGAACATCATAAACCCGTTGAAGAACGATTTCAGAATGTTGCAGACGATGCCAGCCACAATCTTTCCCCGGCTGTTTCCCGCAATCTTAAAGACACGGCGAATCATTTCAAACATCTTCTGCGCCTCCTTCCGTAGAGCCTGTGTAGTCCTGCCACATCTTTCGGTAAAGGGGGCAGCTCTGCAGAAGCTCCTCCTGGATGCCCCGGCCTACAATCTCACCGTTGGCAACAACCAATATCTGGTCGGCATTGCGGATTGTATTCAGCCGGTGGGCCACGACAATCAGAGACTTTCCCGCCACCAGCTTGCTGATAGCCTGCTGGATCAGCGCCTCGTTCTCAGGGTCTGCATAAGCGGTCGCCTCGTCCAAAATAATGACGGACGCCTGCTTGAGCATGGCCCGCGCAATGGTGATACGCTGCCGCTCTCCGCCGGAGAGGCGGTCCCCGGCATCGCCGGTCATGGTATCATAGCCCTGTTCTAACTGCATGATAAAGTCGTGGCAGTTGGCGGCCTTGGCCGCAGCCTCTACTTCCTCGTCGCTGGCATCAGGGTTTCCCATGCGGATGTTTTCCCGAATGGATTTGTCAAAGAGAAAATTGTCCTGGGCCACATAGCTGATCTCACCCATGAGCTGTCCAAACGGAATGCTGCGAATATCCTTCCCACCAAAGCGGACCGTACCGGAGGTCACATCCCAAAAGCCGGCCATTAGCTTGGCAATCGTTGACTTCCCGGAGCCAGATGGTCCGACAATGGCGGTCATAGTACCGGGCTGTGTCTGGAATGAGATACCGTGGAGAACTTCGACCTCGTTGTAAGCAAAACGGACATCCTCAAATTGATAACACCGCTCCCCAAGCTCTGCGGGCTCCGTGGGGCGGACAAGTTCCGGCGTCTTCAAAAAGGCGGTGACCTGTTCCAGATTACCCTTGATCATACTGACCTGCTCCATGGCTTCGGATACCTTCATCAGAGGCGCAATAAACCCCAGAGGCACCACCAAGGCCACCAGAAAGACGGGGAGAGAAAGACTTCCCTCCATGTAGAGCCACGCTCCCACTGGAAGGGTCCCCAGAAGCGTAGAAGGGAGGACCGCCCGGGCCGCCGCGTTCCAAAGCCAGCACTGGCTCCACCATGCCATGGTGGAATCGTGGAAATAGCGGACAGAATCGGCATACTTCCCATAGGAAGCTGCGGACCGGTTGAACGCCTTAATGACCTGAATGCCGTTGACATACTCCACCAGAGCACTGTTCATCTCGTTGGCAGATCGCATATAGTTCTCCATGCGGGGCCCATATCCCCGCATCATGGCGGCAAAAAAGAGGGTGCCCAGCGGAATTGTCACCAGTGCGGCCAGCCCCATCCGCCAGTCCAGCAGAAAAATCAGAAGAATACTGCATAGGGGCGCGGCGATGTTGGAGGGCAGTTCCGGCATGAAATGGGCCATGGAGTCCTCCAGCTTCGCCACATTGTCCACAATCAGATTTTTGAAAGCCCCTGTGGGCGTTTCCAGCATGACGCCCATGGGGACCTTCGCCATCCGATCTGTAATGGCCTCCCGGATATTTTTCAGTATGGTAAAGGAAATTTTGTGGGAGATCAGGGAGGACCTCCAGGTAAGCAGCATTTTTATGATCTGGCAAACTGCGGCGCCTCCGCAGAGAGACAATACCAGTGCGGGCGTTGCAGTCCCCCGGTACAAGGCGTCCGCGAGGACAGCCACCATTAGAAACGGGCCCATACCAAACAGTTCTCCCAAGACAGCCAGGAAGATGGAGAGGCGCATTTTATCGTTGCTCTCTCCCACAAAAGCGAATAGCTGCCGAATCGCTCCTGGTTCTTTCGACTTCATAACCAGCCTCCTTTCAGGCCACAAAAAATACAAGGAGGGTATTGCAATTTCAAGGGCCCTGTGCTAAAATCTGAATTACGATGTAATATTACAGTGTAATTTTAGTATAGGACGGAGGGACAGCGAATGTCAAGAGACTTTCAGCAGACACACGAAAATCTTTTGCTCTGCGCCCAAAAACACTTTCTGGAATACGGTTTTGAGCGGGCCAGCATCCGGGAGATCTGCAAGGACGCCCATGTGACCAATGGAGCTTTTTATAACCACTTTGACGATAAGGAAGCCCTATTCGGCGCACTGGTGGAGCCTGTTGTCCAGGAGGTCAAGGCCATCTATGAGGCGTCAGTAAATGAGCACATGGAACTGGCAAAGACGGATGACTTGAAATCCCTCTGGAAACTGTCGGAGGAAACGCTGTCGGTCATTATCGAATACATCTATGAGCATTTTGATGTATTCCGGCTGCTTCTCATGCGGGCGGAGGGCACGCGGTATTCCTCCTTTTTGGATGATGTTGTCTGTCTGGAAACCCGGGTCACGCTGAAGTTCTTTGCGGAATTGAAATCTCGGGGCTTCCAAGTCCGCGAATTGGCGGAAGAGGAGTGGCATATTCTGCTCCATGCGTATTTTGCATCCCTGGCTGAAGTGGTCATGCACAACTTTCCCAAGGAGGCCGCGCTGAAATATGTTCATACGCTTGTCTCTTTTTTCAACTCCGGATGGCAGACAGTTTTGGGGATCTGATCCCCAAAATTTTTGCACAATAGTTAGCTTCTACTAACCAAATGATGTGGAGGTGAAACCGCAGCGTCCCCTTTGCACGGGGTTTTGCAACACTTAATTCTTTTCGGAAAGGACATATTCAAAAATGGAAAACACAAAGAAGCTCACAGGTAAAGACCTAATCAATGTCGGCATTTACACAGCCATGACCCTCGTTATTTTCTTTGTTGTCGGCCTGCTTACCGCGCTGCCGGTGGTCTACCCGTTCCTGTTCATAATTTGGCCTATCGTATGCGGCATTCCTATGATGCTCTACTATACCAAGATTCAGAAGTTTGGTATGCTGACCATCACAGGTATCATCGGCGGCATCTTTTTCTATCTGATCGGCTATGGCTGGATCGGCCTGCTCGGCTGGGTGCTCGGTGGCATTCTAAGCGATGTCGTGCTCAAAATCAGCGGCTATCAGAAATTCAAGGTCACTGTTCTGAGCTATGCCTGCTTTTGCCTTGGCATCATGGGCTGCCCCGCCAATCTCTGGTTTGCCGGCGAAGCGTATTGGGAAAACATCCACACCTCCATGGGCGATCAGTACGCAAACACTTTACAATCCCTGATGCCCTCCTGGATGCTGTATGTGGGCTTTGCGCTGCTGTTTGTGGGCGGTATTTTGGGCGCGCTGCTGGGTCATAAAATGCTGAAAAAACACTTTGAGAGAGCTGGAATTGTGTAATGGAGCAGTTTCAAGCGGTTGTTGAAAACAGAACAGGCTTTTGCTTGGACCCACGAACCAAGCTGCTGCTGATGGCCGTTGTCGCTACCGCGGAATTTCTATACAGCCACACCGCCTTTATGATCGCGGTGGCGATGATTCCCTTCGTCCTGTTGTTGACTAACCGGCAGTATAAGACGGCAACGGTGTTTTTCTGCCTGTTCGCGGCGGGGCTGTTTGTACAGGCCATCCAGAACTCCGTCCAGTTTCCCATGATCGTCAATATGCTGGTAGTCCTGTTGGTGGGACTGGTCCTGCGGCTCTTTCCGGCCTTTGTGATGGGGGCCTACATCATCAAATCCACCACGGCCAGCGAGTGCATTACCGCGCTGGGCCGGATGCACATTGGGCGGCAGATCACCATTCCGCTCTCCGTCCTGTTTCGCTTTATCCCAACCATGCAGGAGGAGTCGGCCGCCATCAAGGACGCCATGCGGATGCGGGAGGTCCAGTTCGGGACAAAGAAATTCTGGCAAAACCCCGCCGCCCTGATTGAATACCGTTTTATTCCCCTGATGATCTCGGTGGTCAAAATCGGGGATGATCTCTCCGCGGCGGCCCTGACCCGCGGCTTGGATAACCCGGTCCGGCGCACCAATATCACAAAGGTCGGTTTTACTGGCTGGGATCTGCTGGCGGTGCTGATTGCCGGAGCCGCACTGCTCTCCACATACTTTTTCAGTCCGTGGTAAGGAGGTGATACCGTGATCGAATTGAAAGATGTTTCCTTTACTTATGAGAGCGGAGAAACCCAAAATAACCTGAACCATATCAATCTGACAATCCAGGATGGCGAAACCATCCTGCTCTG
>OCPR01000690.1_pt1 | contig 33698 bp, 29 predicted proteins | sample 1538611 | NCBI WGS metagenome assembly OCPR01 (sample SAMN04571711, study PRJEB22368) | human gut metagenome | biome: human gut; material: stool | host: Homo sapiens | place: Luxembourg | collected 2012-09-28
CATCGTTCCATCAAGATATAATTTTGCATATTCAAGTGGTTCATCAATGGCAAGTACGTTTAATGAACAGACTGATCCGGGTGTGGTTTTTAAATCCTTCTCAGCTTCCTAACAGTCAATACGGAGCATATAGCCAGCACTGGTATATACATTAATGCTGTTGCGTTGTGGATTGTATTCTGCAAATATTGTTCTCATCGTATCATATCTCCTTATCGTCCAATCAATCAATAGTTACAAAAATTAGAAGCATTTCAATCAGTTCACCATGTCGTTTTCATTTTATGTTATACTGTTTTAGAGGATTATCTTTCCCTTGTTTTTGCCCTTATCAGAGTTCGTAAATACTCATGGGACAATATAATACAAGGGAAACAATAAGGGAAAGCTCACCTGCGATAAACTTAGTGTTTTCAAGGGCTTGAGAGATATTTGATAATAAAATATAACAATTATTAAATCCCTTGGAATATATGAAATCTCAATTCCAGTTTGTCGAATTTTTATTGGTACACAAGGCATAATTATGCTATAATTATGACAAAGAAAGGAGAGAGGTATCATGCCACTTATTATGCCTATTAAGGATTTACGCAATACAACCGAGATATCCAATATTGCACACAAGGAACAGGAGCCTATTTTTATCACAAAAAATGGATATAGTGACTTGGTTGTTATGAGTAGTGAACTATATGATAAATTTGCAAGAATAAATCGCATCGATCAAGCAATTTCCGAATCCGAGCAGGAAATTGATAATGGAGCAGAGGCCGTTGACGCAGAAAAAGTTTTTGCAGATTTGGAGAAAAAACATTTTGGATAAATACAAAGTAAAGGTCAACCCAAGAGCAATACGTGAATTAGATCACATTTACGAATATATTGCAAATGAGAAATTGGCTCCTGAAAATGCTAAAGGACAAGTTGACAGAATTAAGAAAGCTATTTTAGGTTTAGAGACTTTTCCACAGTCTCACCAAGAGTGAAATGAGGGTAGATATGCTGCAAAAGGCTATCACCAGTTATTGATTGATAACTATATTGCCATTTTTCGTATTGATGAACCGAACAAAACGGTTTATGTGGTAACAATACAATATCAAGGTCGGAATTTATAAGACAAGCACCAATGAAATTATAAATTATTTGGTGCTTTCTTTATACAAATAAAATTGAAAGAAAGTATAGATGAGGGGAAAGAATTTTTGCTTGTGGTATGGGAGAGGTATTGATATAATGGTAGTGAAGAAAAGTCGAGCTGATGATAAAATAAGGAGGGAATTCTAATGGACTTTGAAGAAAAATACAAAAAAAAGTTGATTATAATATTGAGTATTTACGTGGGATAAAAGGTTCGATTAAAGAAAAATTTGACATAAAAAAATATAAGGAACCAGATGATATAATTGGCACAAAAGAATTACAAGGAATTAACATATCAATGAGTTCAGATGGTATTTGTGGAATAATGAAAATAATAGAGTATAGCAAGGAAAATGAAATTATTGATAATTACAAACTAATACGAAATAAATTTTTGGTTTGGCCCTCATATGCATTAAGCATTAATCAACAAAGAGGATATAAAAACATATTTGATGATAGAATTGATTTGCTGTTAATAGATATTAAGAAATTGTATGATATAATAAGCAATGATTCTATTGTAAATAATAACTCATCAATAATAACTTACAAACAGGCAAAAGAGATTAGTGAATGCAGGTTGTCACGAGCTTATTTGAATGTTTACACATTAATTTGGTTAAAGAGTTTTGAAAATTTTGAAAGATTTGTTGATGAAAATAATTTGAATATTTTTGTGGAAGAGTCGGGTGATAAATACACAGTTAATAAATGGGCAGAAAACAAAGGATTTTGTAGTGATTATTTTACTGAGTTGATAGCTCGATTAAAGTCACCAATAGTTGGCAGATGATTTTTACTCATCGTAAGTTACAAGGTATCTCTCAGGAAGAATTAGACAGAATTGTAGGTGTATCAGTTGGGGCGGTATTAAAATGGGAAAGAAATGATACAATTCCTAATTTGGATATTCTTTGCAATCTTGCCGATTATTTTCAAATTTCGTTAGAAGAACTGGCTGGGAACAAGCTGAATATAACATATGAAAAAGCAAAAGAAGAAGATATTGAGCCAATCTATGAATTGTGCAAGCAACTGATTCACGATTATGAACAATTGGAAACAATTGATTATCCAAAGGTAATGAAATGGATTTGTAAAAAGATAGAAAATTCGATTGATGAATATACAACTGTTCATGCCAATGGTGAAAAAGCAGGATATTATTGACGAAGTGAAGCGGAGTCAGTTAGATAAAAACAAATACGAAGATTATTTGCAAATACAGAAATTGTGGCTTAAAAAAGAAGTTGTTCGATATAATAAAGCCAAAGATTTTAATTGTAGTATTATGGATTTTGGAGCAGAAGAAATTGAATTTTATACATTAAATTATCCCATAACTATCGGACAAGAATGGGAAATTGAAAATGCATTACATGAGGAACTTGAGCAAGTTCGAAAGTGTATGCCAACAAGAATATTATTTTTAGATGCTTCAAGTGAAGTATTATTAAGACATAAGGAAAATGATAATACTCGTTCCAGAAACTTCTTCGAACATCATTTAAAATATTTATAGCCATTAAAAAGAAAATGGTTTATAGGAAGAGAAAATGTTGGAAGTCAAATTTTATGATGATGTAGATGACAGCCTATTAAAGTTTGCTGTAATTATTTCTAAGGCAAGTGGGAAATGGGTGTTTTGCAAACATAAAGAAAGAGATACTTATGAAATACCGGGAGGTCATAGAGAAGAAGGTGAATCGATTTTAGACACCGCAAAGCGCGAATTAAGAGAAGAAACGGGAGCAATTGATTTTTAAATTAATCCTATCTGTGCATATTCTGTCAAGGGAAAGACAAGAGTAAATAAAAATGTAAACGATGAATCATACGGAATGTTATATATTGCCGATATTTATTCATTTGAAGAATTTACCCCCTTTCGTTGAGCCGCTCATCAACACAAAGTTGTTTTACACGATTTTTCTCTTTTGTTATACTAAAAACAAAGGAGGATACAGCATATGAAAGAAGATAATTTTAGCAGTAGACTGTCAATGTTTCGTCAAAATAAAAATATGACACAGGAAGAATTGGCAGAGCGAATGGGGGTTACACCACAGGCACTTAGCAAATGGGAACGGGGACATAGTTTACCGGATATTTTATTACTCAAGGAACTTTGCTGGATATTAGAAATCAGCGCAGACGATTTATTGGGGATAGAAAATCGGAAAATAACAGAAAACGGAAATGATTTAGCACAAAAAGAAATCTGGCACAAATTACAAAATTGTTTGGAGCCATTGGAGTGTATTTTCGGAAAAGATTTGGTCCCTGCATTTTTGGATGGGACATATCAGGAAAAAATTGTAGAAGCAAGAAAAAAATTAGCGGGCGAAGGAATCCTAATGCCGTTGGTACGGATACGAGATGATGAAGGGTTAGCCTCCCGTGAGTTTGCAATCTTGTCTTATCGTCAGACTTTGCGAAAAGAGTCGGTAGAAATAGAAATCAAAGACGCTAGTTATATCGTAGAGTGTTTAGAAAAGACCGTAAGAGAAAACTATGCGCACATTCTCAATCGGGATTTGGTAAAAGACATGGTAGAGAATCTGCAGAAAAAATATCCTGCACTTATTAGGGGCGTTGTGCCGGAAAGGATTTCTTATGGGTATCTGACCGATGTATTCAAGCAACTGCTAAAAAGAGGACTCGCACCATGGTATTTTAGTAAAATAATTGAAATTATGGATAGTGAATGCCGAAGAAATCCGTCAATCACCGAAGCGGAGTTGGTGTGCACAATCGGAAAAAAGGTGCAAGAGAAATAGACTGTTTACAATTACGAAGTCAGTTTCTTTGGCTTTCAGAAATTTAGCAGAAAAACTTTGTGTCTCGTGGGTTTTGAGTGCGTCGGTATGCAGCACTGGTAGTGTCAGTGCTCATACCGTTACGCACTCAATGAGTGAGAACGCCCACGAGTCGCAAAGTTTTTCTGCTAAATTTCCGAAACCGAAAGAAGTAGCGATATCCTTTTATTTACAAATCGTATTAAGCTATGATAAACTATTAACATAAATGTAATTTTTGGGAAAAACAATATTTCCTATTGGCACTAGCAGGCTTAGTATGATTGGAGGATGTTTATGAAGAAAAAAACAAGAAAAAGGAGTTTGTGTTTGCTGCTTGCAGCGGCACTTCTTCTGACTTCGATACCGTTTGATATGACAACGTCGTCGAAGGCGGAGGAGAAAGGAACTGTTGTCAGAGATGGTGAGTACACAACTGGTATTTTTGCCGGTGAATATGGAATTGACCAGCTTTTTGATTATGTTATGATGACAAGCACATTAAAGGGTCTGCCATATGATGCATCCTGGGGAACAGCGAATGCTTCTACCGGCCATCAGTTTACAAAGAGTATGATGGCGGACAGACATTTTGTATTAAAGTATTCCGGAGATTCAAATTATCCGCTTGCTTTATGCCTTTATGAGGATGATGGCACACCGGTAGTGAGCAGCCGAAACAAAGGGTTAAAGTCATCTTCAAAAATAGGTCTTAGTACCAATGTGTGTCTTACCACCACAGCATCTACTTATATGAAAAAAAATTATACGGATGGAATCGAAGGTGTAATGGCGCTTTGCAGTATGGGCGAGGCAGATTCCAATGGACTCTATTTTAAGAGTAAGAACGGATTTGGATATTATTTAAGTGGCAGCCAGGGGCGCGATGTTGGGGAGAAAATTGTTTGGGAAGATGATGCCAATACATCGGTTACAATGGATAAACTTGCTGAAATGACAGGATATTCTTCTAACAGTCTGGAGTCCGGCCAGTATGCGGTTATGTATAATTCCGAAGGCGGGCAGCAGGTACTTGATATGCCGGAGGAGCAGACAAAAGAAAAAGATGTTGATCTTACGCTTTCTGAAAATGTTCCAACAAGAAAAGGATACCGTTTTATAGAATGGAACACAAAAGAAGATGGTTCAGGAACTTCCTATGATCCGGGGGCAACGTATTCTAAAAATCAGGTAGTGACTTTGTATGCCATTTGGTACAGATATTATGAAGAAGGATTGTTTGGTGCAAAGTTAAGTAAGGATCAGATTCTTGATGTTATTACCAGTACAAACATGATAAATGGATATGGTTATGATGCTTCTTGGGGAACAGCAGATGCATCTACAGGTCATCAGTTTAAAAGTACCCAGTTAAAAGACCGGTATTTTGTATTCCGCTATAGTGGCGACGATAATTATCCGGTTTCGCTTTATATGTACGAAGCCGATGGTACGCCGGTAACCAGATCTGAATCGAAAAATCTTTACGCATCTTCCCTGATTGGCGATGAGAATAATGTCTGCCTTACAGAGGACGGCTATGATTATATGGAAGCTGCATATGATGATGGAATAAAAGGTCTTGTGTGTCAGGGAGAAGTTACCCAGTATGATGAAAATGGTGTAACTTTTGAGAGTATCAACGGATTTGGCTATTATGTATCCATTAACCGAGGATATAAAAAAGGAGATTATATCAATTGGAACGAACCGGAATATGGTGCGGATGTTGACGAATTAGATTCCATTGACACTTTCGCAGATGCAGAAATGTATGACGGTGAGTATGCCATTATTTATAACGAAAATACCAGTGATTTGGTGAAAGATTTCCCTTCTACACAGAAGAAAGAAGATTTGTATGCATTCATTATAACAACGCAAAAGCCAACAAGAAAAGGATATGTGTTTAACGGATGGAATACAAAGAAAGACGGAAGCGGACAGGAGTATGCGGCCGGCTCAAGATATAGTGGCACAGGTGTTCTCACGCTTTACGCAACATGGAAGGAAGAAGAAAAAGCTGCACTTGAAATTTATGAAAATGGCGAGAAAGTGGACCAAAGTTATTTAATGTCCAATGAGGATGCAGTTGATAAAATAGTGAAGGATGCAAAAGATTCCAATGAATTTTATGCAAAACTCAATGAAATCAATCTCGTACATACCTTTGAGGTAAAAGGTGGATATGCAGCGGATGATGTGTATAAGGCAGTTGCTTCGGATGCAAGTGTAGCGTCCTGCGAGATGAATGGAAACATTCTCACACTGACAGGAAAAAAAGATGGATTTACTTACGTTACGGTAACCGATGAAACCAGCGGACAGATTTACCGAATGAGTGTTGACGTAAAGACTTTGGCAAATAAATTGTATATTATCCGTCCAATTACAGACAACAGCTATAAAGATTACCTTACGGATATTGGAAAAGTAGGATGTAATGTCAGCGGCGGAGATGCAGATAAAGTTGAGTGGACGACAGAGAATGATAAGGCAAAAAGTATCAAACAGCTTTCCAACGGCGACTGCATTGTGTGGAAACCGGCACAGGATGATGTTTCAGTCGGTGTCAAATATGGACTTAGTAAAAGCGATATTTCCATAAAAGACATGTTAAGTGGTGAAGCGTCAGGTGCATATCCGATTAACAATTGTCAGGTTTCCTCAAAATATATGCAGAACATAACATTATCGGATGCAACAGGAAAAGGAAAAGAAAGCAAATTTACAATTAAGGCATATTTGCTCGATGATAAGGGAAAAGAAATTGCGAAGGATACGCAGACTTTTGAAAAAAATCTGGTAGACAATCCGTATTCAACAGAGGTTACATTTTCCAATGTAAAACAACTCGATAATGCGGAAGTGCTTCTTGAAATTACGACAGAGAACAATACTTACGAGCCAAAACTTGTGAGATATTCTGTATTTTCGGATGGGCAGCAGGTGAACAGTGGTACCAAAGTGCAGCTTAACAGCAAATCAGACGGTGTCACAGATAACAATATTGTTTATGTCACAGATGAAAATGGAAAAGATATCAATAGTTTATTAATTGATAAAAATGAGACGAAAAAAATTGTTGTAAACTCATGTGCAGCCACAGGCCATTTTATTGAGATAAAAACGTCCGGCAGAGAATTGAGTGCCGCAAAAGAAGAAACTACATATTATGACGGTATGGTAAATGAGTGGAAAAAATCTGTTTTTGAGATTGACAGTAAAAGTACCTCAACAGGAAGACATTCGGTTGAAGTTATTGTAAAGGATAGCAAAAAGAATATATTGTCAACGCAGACAACGCCATTTACAATAGCCAATGTCACAGACCTTCCATCACCGGAAAAACCAACCAGCATTAATTTTGTTGGTGATTTGGAGACACCAAAATTGTCTGCCGGAAAAGTCATTAACCGAACGTTAAAATTTAACCTGCCAAAAGTTTTGCCGATGAAGGTAAGTTTTCAGGATACCGATGACCCATTCAAGAAAACGTTTATGATTGCCATTGGTAATGCCGGACTTGATGAAAATAATATTGTGGCAGCAGTAACAGAAACCATTAATGATTTAAAAGATAATAAACTGACAAAAACATTATCCGGTTATGCGTTTGGTAATGCGGACTTTATCGACGGTAAATGGGTTATGACCTATACCGGAGGTGGAATTGCCGGAAGCATTCAGTATGAATTTAGTTTCAATAACAATGTAGTCGTTGGATTTGTTCCATTGTATTATGGAATGAAAGTTGGATGCAGTGCAAATATTGATGCGCTGGTTTCAGGTGGAAACTCTTACCATAACCAGTTTGTCGGACTTGATTTCAGCACAAACAACCTGAAACTGACCAGCCAGTATAATTTTGTAACTGATATTCTTGTTGGAGTAAAAGGATACGTCGGTGCCAGTGGCGGTGTTGGATTTGACGGTAAAGTAGTAAAATTAAAATTTGGTGTAGAGGGTAACCTTTCGGTTGAATATAATCACCGTGTCGTGATTTTCAAGGACCTTGACAAAACAAAAACATATGACGGCGGATACTTGAATTTCTCCGGTGATATTGGATTGTATTTTGAATTTAAGCTGTTATTTATAAAATACAAGAAAAAAATTGTAGGAACCGGATTTAACAAAGGCAGAAGTTACCGAGATTGGGAGAAATTCCCTGTTGGCAGACCAAACTTGTTAGAGTTTGCCGGTATGAAAACAAAATCAAAATCATCACTTCTGAAAATTGCGCCAAAGGCGGATGAAGACTGGATGAATTATATCAATCCATATATAACACCTGTTGCAGCAGAAGATGGTAAAAGCATGGCGATGGTGTATACCGAAAATCTGGAAGATTTGGGAACCATTAATCCGGCGGTAAGTGAATATGATGGAGCAAAATGGTCGGATCCGAAAGTTATGACTGACTGGCGGACAAAAGGCGAGAATCAGACGGTGAACGCGATTGATTATGCCAAAGATGACAAGTTAGAAGTGTTAGCTTTTGATGCGGTAACTTATGATTCGGCGATGGAAAATAGCGATGACATTTCAAGCAGCCAGTTTAATACAAGTGCCAATTCCAGTGAAATTCACGTGTATGTGAATGGAAAGCACACCAAACTCACAGATAATCAGGCAGCAGATACTGCACCGGTAGTTTCCGTAAAAAATGGAAAGGCAATGGTTGTATGGCAGTCCGATACTTATAATCTTGAGTCAATGGATGAAAGTGCTGTCAAAGACGATATGCAGGGAGAGAAGAAATTGTACTTTAGTTTCTATGACGGTACAAAATGGTCAGACCCGGCGTGCTTAGAAAGCGGAGAAATCAAAGGTGTTCAGGCATACGATATGGATATGTCGGATGATGGAACTGCAATGATTCTTGCCAGCATGGGAAGTTCCGATTTACTTAAAAATCGTGAATTGTATTCTTATGTGATTGATAATGGACAGGTGAAAAGTGTAAACCGTGTAACTTGTAATGAAGCGGGAGAAACGCAGCCTAGAGTAAAATATGTAACAGACAATGACGGCATGTTCTTGACCGCATGGCAGCAGTCAGAATACAAGGGCGAGGAAACAAGCAAAGTATATGTAAAAATTCAGGGATATAATATGAGCGGAAGCGCAAATGATTTTTCCCTTGATGACAATGGCGAAGTGGCAGAAAACTTTGATTTCGCAAAGGGCGGCGACACCATTGATGATAGTGCGGTTTACTGGTACTCAATTGGCGATGATTCGCTGAATCATACTTATGTAAAATACATAAATAAAAAGGATAGTACCTTATCAACAAAATATGAAATGAACAGCACCTCATCAGAAAGTGAAAGCATGGTAGGAAATACCGTAACTAAAGAGGGTGATTCATTCTTGGTTGTATCCTGCGCACAGCCACAAAAACAAAGCAGTGGTTCAGATGAAGACGAGGAGCAGCCGGCACGATTGATATTTGCCAAAAAACAGATTAAGAATGAGCTTAGAAATGAAACTGCCAATGCATTTGACCAGAATATTGTTCCGGAAAGCAATGTGAATGTAACCATTTCATTTACAAATGCAGGACGAAAAGCACTGGAAAATGTGACAATTAAAAATAATGGAAATGTAGTTTATGACAATTATCCAATCTCACTGAAAAGCGGTGAAAGCGGACAGATTCAGTTTACCTATTCGTTAGGCAAGACATTAAAGAACGAAGAATTTGATATTGAGGCAGACAATGGTGCAAAAGCGGTGGCAAAACTTACGCTTCTTGGTGCTGACCTTGTCGTATCAAATCCGGAAGTGACATCGACATTGTCCGGTGGCGAGAGAGTCATGCAGGCAGTTATCAGTAACGCAGGTACGACTGCAATGAATGAAAATGACAGTGTGCGCATTGACTATTCAATGGCGGACCAAAAGAATGTAAAGGTAAATCCGATTTCAGCCGGAGCAAAATGGGATAGTAACAAAAAACAGATTGTAGTTTCCGGTAAAGAAGCCATCGAGGCAGTGAATAAAGGAGAGTACATTCTTCAGTTTGGTTATAAACCAACATTCAAAGACGATGCGGATGCAATTGCTTTGTCGATGAACGCGGCTGCTTATGGCAGTGACGGTGCTATGGATGAATTAAACGTGGTAGATAACAGTTCTTCATTTAGTATCATCAAACCGTCTAAACTTTATGATACACAGCTGGTTTGTGATGCAATTATTGAAAATGGAAAGATAATTGCAGTTAAGGTTACGAATCAGTATGAGACGGCAATTAAAAAAGGTATTAAGATATCCAATGGAACAAGCAGCAAACAAATCAATGTTGCGTTAAATGGCGAGGAAAGCAAAACATATCCTGTGGAACTTGCTGTTTCAGGCTCCATTGAGTACACATTAAAAGACTACAATGCCAGCGAAAGCACAGCGAAACCAACCGCAACATCTGCACCAACGAAGAAGCCGGCGGTGACACCTGCACTAACGAAGAAGCCAGCGGTGACACCTGTTCCAACAAAGAAACCGACAGCAGCGAAAACGCCGGCAGCGACAAAAACTCCGGCTCCTAAAATTACAGTCGGCAAAGCAACCATTAAGAAACTTAAGAATAAAGCGAAAAAGAAAATGGTTGTTACCATTAAGGCAGTAAAAGGTGCGTCCGGATATAAAGTTATGTATGCAACAAATAAGAAGTTTAAAAAGGCAAAAACGAAATGGACTTCTGCGAAAAAGGTAACAATTTCCCGCCTGAAAAAAGGCAAGACATATTATGTTAAAGTAATTGCGTACAAAAAAGGAACCGGTGCTGTTAAGGTATTTGGTAAAGCAAGTAAGGTAAAGAAAGTAAAGGTTAAGAAGTAGGATATGTCATATGCTCGATGACATTTGACAAGTTTCCGTAAATCAGTAGAAAAACTTTGCGTCTTGTGGGCGTTCTCACTCGTTGAGTGCGTAGCAGTAGGGGCACTGAAACTACCAGTGCCACCTACTGACGCACTCAAACCCACAAGTCACAAAGTTTTTCTGTTGATTTACTGGAAGCTGCATAAACAGTCATCTAGTATGAGACAAAATTAAATGATTCAAATTCTTTTTCGTTTATAATTTATAAATGCATTCCCATGTTTATAATAGATGGATATTTATCTAGGATTAGTATATTTATTTGTGCAGAGTCTTATATATATGTTAAGCAGAAGGTGCCGGTCGTTTAAGTGACTTTATAGTTATGTGTTTAGAATTGCAAAAAAGTACAACATTATTGCGGAAGGAGTTGCTAACAAAATAAGATTTATGTCAGAAATTAGAAAAAATGAACAATGAATATAAATAAAATTATTGACAGTATAAAACGTTAATGATATTCTTGTTATAAAGCGAAATTGTTTATCAAATGTTTGATTTGTATTAATAGGGGGTGGTTCCGATGGTGTAATAAATAGCGCAATAGAGGATTCTCAAGAAATACAGTATCTATATTGAATCATAAAACATATTATTTACAGATAAGGAGCTATAAAGATGAGTGGAAAATTATTAAATAAAAGCATTGCGTTGATTTTGGTTGCCATCATAAGCATTTTAATCTCTGGAGATAAAAGTGTTATTGGGGCTAGTATTACTAAAAAAGAGGATAATAACTTGAAATTTGGTGAAAGTAATTATTTTGAAGAGTATGAATCTAAAGGTATTTTTAAATTAGAAAGTAACCCCAATTTTTATAATAATACTAACCAAACAAATAAATTTTTGGAGGCATCTGATGATACAATAGTGTGTTATATGAATGACTATCCAATAAAAAAACAAGACATAGATGATAATAATTGTGTAAAAACACACATTATTAAAAAGATAGTAGATTCAGAAAATAATATTTCAAAAAAAATGAGATTAAACAAAACCCAATCAAGTGGATTACCTACTAAAACAGTTACAATTCCCAATAAATATAATAATGCTATAATAAAGTATACAATAGTTGCACCAAGATATTCACAAACAACAAAAACATATTATTTTACAAGAAATAGAGGAGCACAATATGCAAGTGGATTGGAGTATAAATCATCCAATCAGTTAGTTGCATTGGTGGCGGGCTTTATTCCTAAAGTTGGTGCTGTTATTACTATTTCGTTTACTTTTTCATCATTGTTTAAATCATCAGTTGCATCTAATATCAGAAGCAGGACTGATAAGGGGAAAAAGGTTAAAATTAATGAAGCGTCATCAAATTATGGAACTTTTTATGGTGTTTTTGATTGGAGTGGAAGAAAAATTAGTGTGCCAAAAAATTATAGTAATGGTACAACTACTCAAAAATTAAAAAATTTGCAATATAAGTAAAGCAACCTATATACTGGGAGGTGATTTTATGCAGTGTCCGTATTGTAATTCCGAAATGGAAAAAGGTATAATTAATCAGGACAGATATCCATTAAAGTGGAAATCGGAAGGACCTAATGCAAAAAAAATAAAGCTCACAAGTTTTATGGAAAAAACATATGTGGAAGCTTATTTGTGTAATAACTGCAATAAGTTAATCATTGATATCTAAAAACGAATAAGGGAGGAATTATTTAGTATTCCAGTAATTCAGAAAAAAACTTTGTGACTCGTGGGTTTTGAGTGCGTCGGTAGGAGACCACTGGTAGTTTCAGTGTCCCTACCGTTACGCACTCAATGAGTGAGAACGCCCACGAGACGCAAAGTTTTTTCCTGAATTACGGAAGCTAAATAAACCCACATCACCCCACTGGCAAAATCTCAACATCCCCGCTGACGGTGTCAAAATCATAGCGGTTAATACCTGAGCCGCAGACAAACTTATCATCTTTTTTAGTTCCGGCAAAACTACAAGTTAAATCCCCGGAAACGGAATCGTTTTCTGCCTCGAATTCAGAGTTACTTGGAATCGAAACCGAAATGTCACCACTGACGCTTTCCATGTCAATTTTTTGAGGTGTGACGGATGAGGTAATATGGCAGTCGCCACTCACGCTGTCACTGTTAATCCGTTCTGCGCTTCCATTAAAAGTAAGGTTTCCACTTACGGTATCCAGATAAAAATCTTTTGTAGAAAGACCGTTAATTGTAGTGTCAGCACTTACTACATCGCCGGAAATCTCCGATAAATTGGAAGCGAGTGAACGTGGAATCAAAATCTCTAAGTTCTTCCTCCCTAAGCTGTGGAAGAAGGAGAAGAAGCTTCCGCTTTCCCGGTAGCGGACATCTAAAGTTCCATCGTGGTAATAATAATGTGCTTTGTCACTATCGGATAGGTCGCTTGCACCATCTTCTCGAATCTGAATAACATTTCCGTCATAAACATCAACTTTTACGGAGCCGCTTACCCAGTCGATGGAAAGACTGGATAATTCGGATGCAGAAATATCAGCATTTCCCACCTGATACAAATCGGCATTGTCATAGCTGGAAAAAGAGCCAAATATCGGAAAGTTGCGGAAGGTGTTGCCAAGAATCCCCACAATTAAAATACCGATGAGGGCGAGTGTCAAAATGCCAAGTATAATAATCTTTATCCAGATGGCAGTTTTCTTTTTCATAATCGGTCCCTCCTAATTTGCTTTCAGCTCAAAAACAGCTTTGATAATGGATTCAAGTGCGGCACCGATTAAGAAGATGACCCATGAAATGTGCCATGCCATAGTAGTAAAACTAATCACAAAGTACAGGGCGGTAATGAATACCCACAAAGCACTTTTAATTGCACGCATTGCCTGCTTATTCGTGTCATTTTTACTCTTCCACTCCTTGAAATCTTCCATAAAAGTGTCGTCCATTTTCGTGTAGCGCGGTTTTGTCATGGAATTGTAAATAATAATTCCGGTTGCGATGGCAATAAAAACAAAAAGACCACAAGCACCAATAGCGTCCGGCAGATGCAGACTGTCTGTAATAATTGGCGGTGTAACACACAAAATATAAAGCATGATGGCAACAGAAATGCGGATGGCTGATTTTTTGCGCCATACCATATAATTTTCCGAGTCTATTTGGTTTGGCGTCTGGGACGAATCTTTCAGGGAAGCAAGAAGTTCATCCAAATCACCAATACTTGCAATGGCAATGTTGTAAGCGGCTTCCTCTGATTTCCCCTCTGCCACAAGGTCGTGGTATTTGTCCACGATATTTTGCAAAATTTCTTCTTTTACTTCAACTGCTTTTTTTGTATTTGGAACATCCTGAAATAAATGGTCCATGTAAGCTCGTAATTTGTTCTCCATAAAATCCTCCTTATAAAATAGATTGTGCCATTTCATTATACTTGTTTGGGATTTGACGGTTCCGAATGAATTAAGACGTCAATAAATCCCTTTGCAATCTCCCATTCGCTGCATAACTTCCGGTAGGCGTTGCGGCCTTCCGGTGTAATGGTATAATAACGTCTTCTGGCACCGGTATTTTCATTTCCCCAGTAAGAACAGATGTAACCGGCTTCTTCAAGCCGCCGGAATGCGGTATATAAAGTAGCTTCTTTTAGTTCATACTCATTTTGCGTAAGTTCCTGAATCCGTTTATTAATCTTATATCCGTAACTGTCCTCCTGCAAAAGCTGGGCGAGAATGATGGTATCGGTATGTCCTCGAATCAAGTCCGATGCAATTGACATGAACAATCCTCCCTTCATGTTTTGTTAGTGTTATTAAATCATAATATACCTCGTCTGTCAAGGTATATTGAAAATATAAGTACATTTGTCACGATACTTGACAAATGTCATGCGATGCGATAGGGTGAGAGAATATGATGATATAGTTAGAGAGAAGGGGTAACCGATGATAGCGATTATTGTGGCGATGAGTGAGAACCGGGTGATTGGCAGAGAGGGAAAAATACCGTGGGATTTGCCGGAGGATAGAAAAAAATTTCAAATGCTGACGATGGGAAATGCCATTGTGATGGGACGCCGCACGTATGATGAGATCGGGCATCCGTTACCCGGGCGGATGACGTATCTTTTGTCCGGAACGAAAAAGGTTGAACTGGAAAACTGCCACACGGTGCAAAGTTTAGAAGAAGTATGGGAAAAAGAAAAAAACACCGGGCGGGATATTTTTATCTGCGGCGGAGCATCGGTATATGAAGAAGCGCTTAAGAATACCGATAAAATATATGTAACGAAACTTTTGGAAAAGGTAGAAGGAGACACTTTTTTTCCTATGTTTTCTGAGGAAGAATTTGTGGAAAAAAGCTGTCAAATTTTAGTGCCCCAAAAGGCTGTTTTTTATGAATATGAGCGTGTGCAAAAAAAGGGTAAATTTATGCTTTCCACACTGAAAGATTTGTGGTATGATGGTAAAATGGTTACGAAAGAGAAACAGTTGCGGATTTTCGATGAAAAGAGTGGTAAATGGGAAGTTTTTTCGCCCGTGATTTTTCAAAATTGTATGCGGCCGGAAGAGGTTACAATTTATCCGCTCACGATTACTTTACTTGCGGAAGATAGGATACGGATTGAGACAAAATATCAGCAGAGGGAATTCGATTTAAAAGATAAGGAAATCGAATTATGTGAATGGGAAGCGAAAATTCACAAAGTGGAATGTACGCATTGTGAAAACTGCGGCAGATGCGGCTGGTAAATGAGAAGAAATCAGAGGTGCAAAAGAAGTGAAAAATCAAATGATATATAGAAGGGCATTGAAGCTTGCGATTCCGATGATGATACAAAATGGTATTACCAACATGGTCGGGTTAATTGATAATGTGATGGTTGGTAGCATTGGAACAGAAGCGATGACGGCTGTCTCGATTGTCGGACAGCTTATTTTTGTTTTTAACCTTGCTATTTTCGGAGGAATATCGGGGCCCGGTATCTATGCTGCCCAGTATTATGGACAGGGAAATGAAGAGGGATTCCGCAATGCAGTCCGCATGAAAATGTGGATTTGCGGGATTTGTATTATAGCCGGACTTTTACTCTTTTTGCTGGCGGGAGAGAATTTGATTGGTCTTTATCTTCACGGTGAAAGCCAAGTTGTGAATGCGTCGCTTACGATGTCTTATGCAAAAGAATATCTCGCAATTATGTTATTTACTTTTGTTCCGTTTGGCGTGACGCAGATTTATGCGAGCAGTCTGAGAGAGACCGGAGAAAGTATAAAGCCGATGGTAGCAGGCATTGCATCTGTGGTAATTGATGTAGTATTTAACTATTTTCTTATTTATGGAAAATTTGGATTCCCTGAGCTTGGAGTGAGGGGAGCAGCAATTGCTACTTTGATGGCGCGTGTGGTTGAGATGTTAGTCGTGGTTATCTGGACGCACTGCAAAAAGAAGGAAATTACATTTATCAATGGATTGTACCGGACGCTTCTTGTGCCGAAGGCAATTATGGGAGAAATGATAAAAAAAGGACTTCCTATTTTCTTAAACGAGTTTTTGTGGGCGGGCAGCATTGCGGCGTTGACACAGTGCTATTCGACACGCGGTTTGGAGATTGTGGCAGGACTTCAGATTTCCAACGCCATTTGCAACCTTTTAAATGTTGTATTTATTTCTCTCGGCTCCGCCGTTGGTATTTTGAGCGGTCAGACACTCGGAGCGGGCGAATACGACAAGGCAAAGAAAAATGCATACTCACTGATGAAATTTGCGGGTGTGATTTGTGTGGGACTTACAATACTTTTAGTTTCCATTTCGGGAGTTTTTCCGAATTTGTATGATACAACGAGCCAGGTGCGAAATTACGGAACGTGGTTTATTATTATCACGGCATTGTTTTTCCCGGTGCAGGGTGTTTTGAATGCTCTTTATTTTACCGTCCGTTCCGGGGGAAAAACATTTATCACGTTTTTGTTTGACAGTGTGTATTCGTGGGTTGTACCGCTTCCGATTGCGGCGGTATTATGCTACTACACAGGTCTTTCCATTCTGGGCGTATATGCGATTGTACAGGCAGCAGATTTAATCAAACTTGCTGTGGGATATATCCTGATTCAAAAGGGAGTCTGGATTAGTAATATTGTAGAGGATTAGAAAAGGAGATTGTTATGAAACATGAAAAAAGGTCAAAGTGGTCATCACAGGCAACATTTATTTTAGCGGCGATTGGTTCCGCCGTTGGACTTGGAAATGCGTGGCGCTTTCCGGGACTTGCCGCAAAGCACGGAGGCGGAACATTTTTGTTAATTTACTTAGTTGCGTTGTTTGTTGTCGGGATTCCACTTCTGATGATGGAGGTTTCCGTTGCACGTAAATTCCACCGCGGTGCCGGCGAAAGTATGCGGGGAATTAATAAAAAGACAGAGTTTATCGGATGGGCAGCAACATCAAATGCATTTGTTATTTCTACCTATTATGCAGTTGTTTTCGCATGGGTAATTTTGATGACGGTATGCTCGGTAAAATTTGCCGGTATGACAGGAGATGTAAATGCGGCGCAGAATCTTTTTGCCGATCTAACACAGACAACATGGGATATCAAAGGTTTTAGTATTCCGATTCCGGTACTGCTTTCTGTTATCGTGGCTTGGGCAGCGATTTACTATTGTATCCGAAATGGTGCAAGCAGTGTGGGTAAAGTTGTAAAGTATACCGTATTTCTTCCGGTCATTCTGCTTGTCATTATGGCAATCAAAGGATGTACAATGTCGGGTGCCGGTGAAGGTCTTCGGATGTTTTTCATTCCAAGCATGAGTGCTTTTGAAGATCCAAGTTTGTGGATTGATGCCATTGGACAGGTATTTTACAGTTTATCGATTATGATGGCAATTATGTTTGCATATGGTTCTTATCTTGGCGAGTCGGCAAATGTGGCAAAAGACTGTGTAATTATTGCGCTTTCGGATGCCGCAGTCAGCGTTTTGTCAGGTATCGTTATGTTTTCCACAATGGGTGGTGTTGGGATGCTTGATTCGATTACGGATTCCGGAATTGCAACAGCATTTATCGTATACCCGCAGGCAATTGTAAATCTTACGGACATTGGCTGGTTTAATGCCTTGTTTGGTGCTATTTTCTACCTGATGTTAGTAACGCTTGCGATTGATTCAGCCTTTTCGATTATCGAGGGTGTGTCGGCATCGGTGGCAGATAAGTTCCATTTGAATCCAAAGAAGGTGACACGGTGGGCCTGTGTAATCAGTGCAATTATTTCTTTATTATACGCGACACGTGCCGGTGTAGCATGGCTTGATATTGTGGATAACTGGACAAATCAGATTAACTTGATTGTAATCGGAATTTTGGAATGTATTGCGGTTGGCTGGTGCTTTCAGATTGATAAAGTGTGGCAGCAGATTAATCGAAATACAAAGAAATTTAAAATGCCTCGTATCTGGATTCGTCTTGCGATTCGTTACATTGCGCCAGCGACATTATTGATTTTGTTTGTGTGGAATCTGTATGTTTTGTTTGTGCAGAAAGGCGGTCATTATGGTTATGCTTTGTGGGCAGAGTGCCTTGCCGGATGGCTTGTATCGGCGCTTGTGTTTGCAAGCGGATTTATTCTCAAATTAATTGTGAGATATAAAAAGAAACACGGGTTTGTTGAAGATGAAATCGTGTGGGAAGAAAACGACCCGGAAGTTGAAAAATAAAAAAGCAGATGACGGGAATCGAACCCGCCCCTCCAGCTTGGGAAGCTGGCGTTCTACCGATGAACTACATCTGCTTAAGTGTGGCGACAGGAGAAATCCTGCCGCCTTTTCTATTTTAACTTGAAATATTTAATCTGTCAAATTTTCTTCATGACAGAGGGATATAAATTAGGATACGATACCATTACTATTACAGGAAATGGTAACAGATTTCGTAAAATTTTTCATGTTTATAATTCCTCCATACTTAATCTGTAATTTCAGTTTCTTCGAAATAAATAGATTCGCGTTCAAAAACTTTATATGCACAGTAACTGTCGATACTATATACTGTTACGGCGATTAATGCAATCAAGAGAAATATGGCGATTCCTCTTTTTAACCATTTGGAAAGTTGTATTCTTTTAACAAAATCATTGATATCAATATTTGAAAAATAGGTATTGGAAATTTCACTTGGACGTCCGAAGTCCTGATATAAATCATCTATCGAGAATACTTCTTTTTCTAGGCAGTAGTCATTAATTTGTTCCGAAAGTTTTTTTAGATGCCGTCGTTCCGGTTTTCCCATAATCGGAAAGAATGATTTTACTTCCTTCAAGTAGCGCTGTTTCAATTTACTCATTTAGATTGCCTCCCAAAAAATTAATTATGTGATTTACACCGTCAATCATGTTATTATAATTAGCTGTAATTTTTGTGAGATACTCTTTCCCGGTTTCTTCTAGATGGTAGTATACTCGTGTTCTTTTTTTTCCCACAAGTTTTGAGTATTCACTTATCAGATTTTCGTTTTCTAATTTATAGGTGACCGTGTAAATGGTATTAAGAGAAATAGATAGTAAATGCTCGGAATTATTGTTAATCATTTTTTGAATTTCGTAAACATAACTATCTTGTTGCTCTAAAATTTTAAGTACCAATAATTCTGTAATTCCGGTAATAAGGTTATTTTTGTATGCCATTTTTTCCTCCATAGCACCCACCTTGTATATCTATAATATCATATTATATTTAAATTTTCAATATTACGGTGTAAAAAATATCGTTGACAAAAATAATTAGATATATTAATATAATAATAAAGTTTTATAAAATCAATAAAATCTTATGCTATTGAGTGGGAAAGGTGGTGAGAGAATGTATAGAGGATATTCGTGCAGAGAAATAATTGAAAAGAACGCATACATAATTGCGTAATTCAGTTTAGCCATAAGAAACAAAAAAGTTTCTTATGGCTATGATAAAAAATATAAATTCTATCAAAGGAGAAAAGGTATGGTAAGTAAAAAGTTTTTGTATCTAATGTTTGTAATAAGTATTACTTGTGTGTTTACCGGCTGTACGAAAAAGCAAACAGACAATAAAAGTCCTTCTGTGACAGAGAATGCTGCTACAAAGGAGAAAACGAACGATTTGAATAAAGAGAAGCCGGTTAACCTAGTTTGGATGACGGATAGTACATGGACAGATTATCTGAGTGAAAGTAGAAAAAAAGCGATTAATGAAAGAATTCATGAATTGGGGTATAATTATAATCTTTCTTTTTATGGGTTAAATGCTGAGTCGTATGAATCTTATCAAAATGGTATTGATAAAGCGAAAAAACAAGGAATCGGAGATTTGATGTGGACTGGGTATGGTGACGGTGATCATCCTGAAAAAGATGGAACATATATCCGGCAGATAAAACAGGGAAATCTTCTTTCTCTGAGCAAATGGCTTAAGAGCGAAAATGGGAAAAAATTAAAAAAAGAATATGGCAAAAATGTATGGAAAAGGATAACTTACAAAGGGAAGATATATGGCATTTACAATGAAAAAGAGCAGGCGGATTCGACATATCTTTTAATAAATGCAGAGAAGATAGCAAGTAAACCTGATTTTATGAATGCAGACAAGCTTGATATAAAAAAATTGTGTAAATGGGTTACTGAAAATAAGGATATATCAGAACTGCCATTATATCTTTTGTGGAATGATTTAGGCGACTGTTATTTCGATCGTTTTACGAATTTGGGTTATATCGGCATATATGATGGAGTATATATGTCGGATAAGGGAAAAATTCAAAATATTTGGGAAAATAAAGATGTTAGAGAATTTTGGATTTCCATGGCGCAATTGAAACGTGAGGGATTGTTATCTTGTGATAAGAATGAAGATTATTCAGAAGCACTGAGTGGAAATTTCATGGCAATGATTGCAACAATGCCAAAAGAAATAATGGATGGTAATTATTTATATTTAGAGGATGGAGGAAAAATTCCTGTCTATTCACGCAAGTTATCATCCAGATATATAGATAAAATGGAAAATGACGTTCATGGAATTGCATCATGGACAAAACATCCGAAAGAATCAAAAAATTTATTAATGCTTGTAAATACAGACAAAGAACTGGCTAACCTCATCTGTTTTGGTGAAGAGGGCAAAGATTACTCATTAAAGAATGGAAAGGTCGTGGGAGAAAAACATGTTTCAGATTATTGTCCCGCAAAGCTTGCAAATACGAAGTTTAGCATATATGAAGCAAATGGAGAAAAAGACAAAGCCAAATACTATTATGATGGAAACAAAGAATATAGTATGTCGCCAGCAGCAGGTTTTGTTCCAAATAAGAAGGTTGTTGAGAAAAACAAAAAAATATTGAACGAGGTTGACGTGTTTTATCAAAAACTGCTGGAAAGCGATGAAGAACCGGAAAAGATGATTGACCAGTTTGTAAAAAAGCTAAAAATGGAAAAGTATCCGGATATTTTAAACAAGATTCAAAAACAATATAATAAATGGAAGCGGGGAAAGAAATGAAAAAGAAAGCGTTATTAATTGTAGCTGCGTGTGCCTGTTTCATAACCGGGTGTGGTGCGGAAAAAAGTACAGAAAATAAAATGAAAATTACGGAAAGTTTACATAGTGCAAGTGGGGAGTCGGTTTCCTGTCTGGCAAGTGTTTTTACAACGCAGGATGGCTTACTGCATATTTTTGATCCAAATCAAAAATCAAGTATTGTTTTATGTAACAAATCAAATTGTGAACATGAACCTTATGACGAAAACACAAACCCGGATCCTACTTGTGATGCGGCATTGAATAAGGATTTATTTTTCAATTGTGTTCCTGTTATATCCGGAGAATATGTTTATTTGTTTGGACAGGCGGATTTGTCGAAGGGAGTTGTTTATCGGGAAAAATTAGATGGTAGTGGAAGAACGAAATTATATAACCTGGATTATCAGGTGGAGGTGTACAATAGCGTGTATGTAGAAAATGGCATTGCTTATGCAGAGGCAGAGATACCTATTGTTAAAGAGGATAATATTGGTGGTGCCGGTTCCAATAGCAGCTATAGTGTCCTTCTTGCAATCAATCTGGAATCCGGTGAAACAAAAGAAATTTCTGATATAAACAAAGAAAAGTTTCATGGTTTGTTATTATTAGAAAAAAGCGGCGAAAAATTGTATTATGAATCTACTTATCGAAAACTTGGAAAGAAAGATAAGGATTACAGTACTGCGAAGGAGTATTCAAAAGTATATGAGTATAATATAAAAACAGGAAAACAGTCGCAGGTATGTAGCGAAAAAGATTTAGAAGGCTGTATTGTAATAGGCATGATTGACCAGGCAGTATATGTATATAATCAAGAAACAATGGAAGTTTTTGAAGTAGCAATTGGAAGTAAAAAGAAGAAAAAAATATATAAGCCGGACAAAACGGATGTGTTGTATTATACATATAAAAATCATTTAATCAGGGGAGATATGGAAAAAGAAAAATTTTATTATCTGAAAGACAGTGCATGGGAAGAACTTGAGGGCATTGCTTCTTTTACCAATACATTTGGAGATTTTGCCGAATATTATGATAAAAAGAATGTTCTTCATGTTGTATATGGAGATTCTCTTTTTAAAGACCAAAAGAAAGAATTATTTGAAAGGAAGTAAGCGCATGATTTTGAAATGTGAGAATCTAAAAAAATCGTATGGAGATTTTTGTGCAATTCGTAAAATAAACTATTCTTTTACGCCGGGAGTTTATGGACTTCTAGGACCCAATGGGGCTGGAAAATCTACATGGATGAAGCTTTTAACCGCCAGCCTAAAGCCAACAAAAGGGCAGATTTTATGTGATGAAATGTCTATTTATGACAACATTAATGAGTATGTTGGTAAGATTGGGTATGTGCCACAAAACCAAAATATGTTTCCGTATTTTACCGGCTATAAGTTTATGATGTATATGGCAACATTAAAGGGTGTAAAAAAGGAGGTGGCAAGAAAACAAATTCCGGAACTTTTAAAGTGTGTTAACATGGAAGTGATGGGAAAACAAAAAATCAAAACATATTCGGGAGGAATGAAACAGAGACTTTTGATTGCACAAGCTTTTTTAGGAGATCCAAAGGTGGTTTTCATGGATGAGCCAACAGCCGGACTTGATCCGAAAGAAAGGATTCGAATTCGTAACCTTATTTCGGAAATGGCACTTGGAAAAATTGTTTTGATAGCTACGCATATCGTATCCGATGTGGAATACATTTCAAAAGAAATTTTGCTTTTAAAACATGGGGAAATTATTGGAAGCGGTAATCCGGAATCTCTAGAAAAAGAATTGTATGGTATTGTGTATGAAAAGAAAGTGACAGTAGAGCAGCTTAAAGAGATTCAGGATAAATATCTGGTTGCAGGAATTCGAGAAGAAGGAAATCAGGTTGTTGTACGTTATTTGGATTCAAAGAGCGATGAAGAAACCACGGTTTGGCCTACATTAGATGATGTATATTTATATCATTTTTATAAGGAGTAGTTAGATGATTCGGAATGAGATTAGCAAAATAGTAAAAAGCCCATATATGTGGGGTGTATTGTTGTTCTGTATTTTGATAAATTGTGGAATATTATGTTTTGAAAATACGGAAGATTTTTCTTCTAGTCAATATAAAAAAGTTTGGCAGCAATTTCTATCTGAAGAAAAAAATCTACAAGACGAAATTGCAAGTTCAAAAGACAAAGCAGAAAAATATATGCAAAATGAAATGACCGACAAAGAAAAGTTATATGTAAGATTTGCAAAAGAATTGGAAGCAGTTAGTACTTATAACGATTACCGGCAAAGAATACAGGAAAATGCAAAAAAGATAACTTTGTTTTCGACGTTTACTGAGGGGGGCTTTGCTGAAAAAAATATTGAAAAAACAGCAGCTCACTTTAAAAAAATGAAAATGGTTAAAGTAGTTGCAGAGCCTTCCTTAGGAATCGAAAAGATGTTTTCGACGATGACAGGAATTGTCGTATTGTTTTTTGTTTTGTATTTAGGATACTTATTATTTGTCAGGGAGAATGAAACAGGGATTGCAAAACTTTTATATGTTACACGATTTGGAAAAAGAAAACTCTTTTTTGCCAAATTGGCAGCTCATATTTGGGGAACAGCAGTTGCAGCTTTAATTTTTTATGGATGTAATTATGTTATTTTAAGGGAGCGTTATGGAATCGGAGATTTGAGTCGAAGCATTCAATCTGTTCTTGCTTATCGTTCGTGTGGAAGTGAATTATCAGTTGGTCAGTTTTTGATTCTTAGCATGATTATTTTAATATTTATCATGACTGCTTTGGCTATTTTTATTGATTGTATATGCATATTAGGAAAAAGAGCATTGATTTCAATAATGATTTTTTTCTTTTGTATTATAGGCTGTGTTTTGGTTTATGTACAAATTCCAATGAATTCTAATTTAAATTGGTTAAAGTATATCGATCCGGCTTATTGTTTAAATGCAGGAGATATAATTGGAAAATATGTAAATATAAATATTTTAGGTGAGCCGATTTCCTATCCGGTTGTTGTTATGGCAGTATATTTCCTTCTTTTGCTTATATCTATGATTTGCGGAATGATAGGATTTTCAAAGATAAAAGAAGAAAGTCGAAAAAGCGGGTTGTTTAATTTCGTATTTAAGAAAAATGAAAAACGATTCTTGAAAGGTCATGATTCATTGTTTCGATATGAACTTTATAAAGTTAGAAAAGGTGGACGGGCTGGCATGATTCTTTTCTTTTTTTTGATTGTTTCATGTTTTTTATCGTATCAATCACATTTGATATTTGATGATGAAGATGAATATTATTATTATACTTATATGAAGCAGTTAGAAGGAGAGAAAACGATTGAAAAGACAAATTTTATACAGAAGGAAAATAAGCGTTTTCAGTCATTAAAAAAGAAACAGCAAAAATTTATGGAAGAAGATAAGGTGGAAGATCTAATGATTCTTAGTGAAGACCTTCGACCGGTACATGGCTTTGAAAAAGTTGTTGAACGAAACAATTACATAAATAAATATAATCTGCATGCATATGTCTATGAGGGTGGATATATAAAACTAATGGATTTTTCCAAGGGAAACAGCATTTTGATGACTCTTGGATTGCTGCTTTTGACATTTTCGTTATGCAGTGTATTTACACAGGATTATGAAACTGGGCAAAAAATGTTGTTGCAGGCAACTTTACTGGGAAGAAAAAAGATGGCACACAAAAAAATACTGGTTTCTTTGTTCATTATTATAATTTCATTTGGGATTATTTATTTGCCGCAGTTTATTACATTTTACCGTTTATATGGTCTTGTGGGAATTACTGAACCGGTAGGCTGCATGGGAATACAAAGTGGTATGGAAATGCCAATTTGGCTATGGTTGATTTTTGGATATGTTATTCGTTTGATAATAATGCTGGCTTATAGTGGATTCTTTTTGTTTATATCAAATAAGATAAAAAGTGCATTTGTTACATTAACTGTTATGAGTATTGTTATCATAATTGTTTTCTTTGTGATATAATATTGGGGACAAAACAAAAAGCAAAACCCCTTCTCTTAAATTCAAGAAAGAGAAGGGGTTATATTTCTATAATTATGCTTCTGCTTTTTTCTCACGACCAAAAAGTTTTTTCAGACAACTAAATGCAACCAGAACACCAAGTACCATCAGAAGAATGGCAACGATGAACTGAAGTCCATCAACTAAGAAGGTTGCATTGCCTGCCAATGTGTTCTGCACAAGAGCAATTGTTTTCTGAACCAAAGCGGTAAAGGTTACGGCAAGCATGATAAACATTGGTGCGTACAATGTCCATCCGGTACGTCCGGTTGTTTTTAAGAATACAGCCAGTGCAATCAGTACAAGTGCGGCAAGCAGCTGGTTTGCAGAACCGAACAGTGGCCATACATTGTTATAACCACCCAGTGTCAGAAGGTAACCGAAGAACAGTGTGATAACAGTGGCAAAATATTTGTTTGTTAAAAGTCTGCGCCAAGGTTTCATCTCGGATGGGTCTGTAGTATCTAAGTAGAATAATTCCTGGAATGACATTCTTCCGATTCGAGCAACGGAGTCGAGGGAAGTAAGTGCCAGAGCGGAAACACACATTGTCATAAATACGGTAGCAACGTGTACCGGAACACCGAATTTCTCAAGGAATCCGGCAACACCGGTTGAGAAGATGGCAAATGGTGTACCTTCCGGTGCGGAACCATTTACGGCAACAGCACCGACAACGACGAGGGCAACGATACCAAGAAGAGATTCTACAACCATGGCACCATAGCCGATCATTGGCATATCTTTTTCATTGCTGACGGTTTTTGAAGAAGTTCCGGATGATACCAGACTGTGGAAACCGGAAACGGCACCGCAGGCAATGGTTACGAAAAGCGTCGGGAACAAAGTGCTTGTGCCGGTTGCTCCTGTGATGGAGAAACCATTAAAGGCATTTAACTTCATAGCCGGATGAGCAACAATGACTCCGGCAACTGCACCAACAATCATACCTAAAAGCATGAATGTTGTCATATAATCTCTTGGCTGCATGAGAAGCCACATCGGAAGTACGGAAGCCAAAAACAGATAAGCCATAACGATGTAAATCCAGGCATCTTTGCTTGCGTAAATCGGGAAATGCATACCAACGGCAAACATAACAACAAGTAAACCAATAGCAACAAGTGCTTTTACAATTTCATTCATTTTGCCAACGCTTTTCTGAATGATACCAAAGACGATAGCAACAACGATAAACAACATGGAAATGGAAGCGGCAGCAGAATCTGCGTATGCTTTTGCAGTACCGGTGATTCCTTCTCCTTTGCCAACGAATGTTCCGGCAACCATGTCGGTGAAAGCGGCAATTACTAATAAAGTAAATAACCAGCAAAACAGCATGAACAATTTTCTACCGGTTTTACCTATGTATTTTTCAATAATCATACCCATCGATTTTCCTTCATTCTTAACCGATGCGTAAAGAGCACCAAAGTCCTGTACGGCACCGAAGAACAATCCGCCGACAATCAGCCACAGAAGAACCGGTACCCAGCCGAATACGGAAGCGAGGATAGGACCCGTGACAGGGCCGGCACCTGCAATCGATGAAAACTGGTGGGAAAATACAGTGAACTTGGAAGATGGTACATAATCCTGTCCGTCTTCTTTGGTGTAGGCCGGTGTTTTTGCTTTTGGATCAAGCCCCCATTTTTTGGCGAGCCATCGGCCATACAGAAGATAACCGGCACCTAGTGCAACAATACCAATTAATACAATTACTAATCCATTCATAAGAATTCCTCCATTCTCTCTGCTCAAAAGAGCTATATTGTATGATACGGAAGCGGCAATAAAAAAAGACCCCGTCCTTTAATGTACTTTTCATACATCGAAAGACGAAAGTCTGAAACTTCCGCGATACCACTTTGTTTGCCGCCTGCGGCGACCGCTCAGTCCTATCTTTGATATCACTATCAGCAATAAGATTTTCGATAACGGGAAAACCGGTGATACTTACTCGCTTTAAAAGTTTTCGGTATACTGCTCGCAGAGGATAACAACATAAATTGCATACCGTCTCGCACCAGCCGACGGCTCTCTGAAATGCATGAAGTTTATGATGTTTTGTTCTGTTCATAGCATTTGTTCTTTGTTTACATGAAAATATAGCACTATCGTTTTTGGTTGTCAAGAGGAAATTTTTGGTTGTTTGGAGGGCAGGGGGCGGTCATATTTTTTTGTTTCCGTAATTTAGCAAGAAAAGTTTGTGTGTCGTGGGCGCTTTCGCTCGTTGAGTGCGTAGCGGTATGGGTGCTTATGCTGACGCATATACAAGCACCTCATACCGACGTACTCAAAACCCACGACATCACAAATCTTTTCTTGCTAAATTACTGGAACCTAAATAAATTTTCACCGCCTCCCTGCCCTTCAAATAATCAAAACTTACAGCTTTTTTGGAGGTGGAGGTGACATTTTTCGACATTTTAACATATATTGATAGTAACTAACAAAAGAGTTGAGGTTATACGATGTATTTTTTGTTTGGAATTTTGGTTCTTATTAGTTTTGTGTTTGTGATTTTGTTTTCTCGCAGGAAGAAGAAAAAAATTCTCTGCCGGCTTGCGTGCATGAATCCATGTGAAAAGGAAAATCTGCTGAATTCGCTGCTTGGACCGCTTGGTTTTTATTATGAGAGCCGGTGGGATGTGATAAGCAGCCGGACGGATGCCTGGCAGAAGGCGTTCGGGTATCTGGATGCTTATAATCGTGCGGCACCGTATTTGTCAATGGTATTTGATTCCTATCCAATATATTTTGATTATGAGGGAAGGACCTGGTTAGTCCAGATTTGGAAAGGGCAGTATGGAATTTGTACCGGATGCGAAATTGGACTTTACTATGCAGATGGAATTGTGAAAAAGAGTGATTATAAGAAAACACTTTTCCATTCGGTGGGTGAGTCAGACTGGCTGGATATGTCTGTTACGCTGTGGAAAGACGGCAAGCGGATTGCCGGTCTGGATAAAAGGCACTGGTGGCTTACGGTATTTGACCCCGGAAATTTTTCGAGACCACAGGAGTTATCCATGGATGTATCGGTTCATTTCCGAAATTATGAGTTTGGAAGAAAACTTTGCGAAGCACTGATTGAGGGTGGGATAAAAGAAACGGATATTTTCTGGTCCTGCCGTTCGATTTTCTTTCATGTGCCGGAAGGAAGCAGACATTTCACATTATGGCAGCGGTTTATAAGAAGTGTAATGCAGTTTAAAAATCGTGTGTACTGCCGTTTGTTCCGTTTTCTTACAAGGTGTGTGTGCACGAATTTAGACCGGATTTTGTATTTATATTTTTATCTGCCAAGATTTTTACGGCATTTGTTACGTCATTTTTCCAAGCAGTTAAAAAAAGTAAGGAGATGTCGATGAGTTATCAGAAACGATTGGATCAGGCATTTGAAAATGTTCCCGTTCTGCCGCTGGATGACAATCACAAGTATGTGGTGTTTAGTGACTGCCACCGGGGCAGTGGGAATAATAATGACAACTTTATAAAAAATGAGCATTTGTATTTGGCGGCTCTGCGGCACTATAACCGGATGCAGTACACGTATGTGGAACTGGGGGATGGCGACGAATTGTGGGAAAACCGCAAGATGGAGCAGATTTTGGAAGTGCACAACCGGGCATTTGAGCAGCTTGCGTTATTTTACCGGGATGACCGATTATATATGGTATACGGTAATCATGATATGGTGAAAAAGAATGCCTCGTTTTGTAATAAGAAGTGCCAGTTATTTTACAGTGTGACAAAGCAGTGCCACGAGCCTCTTTTTCCTAATGTTTCATTTTATTCGGGCTTAATTTTAAGAAATTATGAAAAAAATACGGATATTTACATGACGCATGGGCATCAGGCTTCTTTGATGAATTCAACGTTGTGGCAGGTAAATCGTTTCCTTGTGCGCTATGTGTGGAAACCGTTAGAGCAAATTGGTGTTTTGGATCCCACAAGTGCGGCAAAGAATTATTCGGCTAAACAGCGTACGGAGCGGCGGCTCTCGGAGTGGGCAGCGCAGCGGGGAAAGACGTTGATTACCGGACACACGCACCGTCCGATGAACCAGTATCCGGATTCCTTCTATATCAACTCGGGAAGCTGTGTGCATCCTTATCAGATTACGTGTCTTGAATTGGAGGGAGATGAAATTTCTCTTGTGAAATGGTATATAGATGCAAGAAAAAATGGAAATCTGTATGTGGAGAGGAGATTGCTGTAGCGGCAGACGGCGCAGAAACTGAAAAAAAGAGATTCCTTACTTGTTACGACCACCACTTCATGGTAGAATAAAACTATTACTTTGAAACACAACAGAAGGAGGATTTTCATGAAGAAGAGAAGTGCGTGGTTTGCTGCATGGTTTGCGGTTCTTATCATTGGCGTTGTGGCAATGATGGCGGTGGCACCGATGGGAAAGGCAGCAGAGCAGAAACAGTTTATTGTTGGGTTTGACGCCGAATTTCCGCCATATGGATATATGGATGATAATGGAGAGTATGTCGGTTTTGACTTAGACTTAGCAGAAGAGGTCTGCAAGAGAAATGGCTGGAAATTAGTAAAACGTCCGATTGCCTGGGATTCCAAGGATTCGGAACTTGCGACAGGCGCGATTTCGTGTATCTGGAATGGATTTACAATGAATGGACGTGAGGATAATTACACGTGGTCAACAGCTTATGTGGATAACTCTCAGGTTGTCATCGTAAAAAAGGATTCAAATGTTCATAAGTTATCCGATTTGAAGGGTAAGCGGTTGATTGTTCAGAGTGATTCGTCAGCGCTCGCTGCTTTGACCGGAGACGATGCGACAAAAGAAAATAAAAAGTTAGCGGCTTCATTGAAAGATTTACAGCAGGTAGCCGATTACAATTCTGCATTTATGAATCTGGAAAGTGGTATGGTGGATGCGATTGCGATGGATATCGGCGTTGCTTCTTATCAGATGTCCGCTAAAGGCGATAATTTCCGTATGTTAGATGAGCGTCTTTCTTCGGAAGAGTATGGAATTGGTTTCAAAAAAGGAAATACGAAACTTCGTGATGAAGTGCAGAAGACTTTGCTCACGATGTTAGCGGATGGAACATTTGAGCAGATTGTAAACAAGTGGGGGCTCAAGGATAGTGCGTGTCTCTCGGAAAAGGATACGACATACATAGATGGCGGAAAAGTTCCGTATGTTGATTTTTCAAAAATACAGAAAAAGAATGATAAGACGACAGAAAAATCGGATGGCGTAAAAGCAAATAAGGGTGGTATCTGGTTTATTATGAAGCAGTTAGGCAGTGGTATGTTAGCAACGCTGTCCATCTTTGTATTTACGTTATTATTCTCGCTTCCTCTTGGACTTTTGATTGCGGCAGTGAGAATGTCACGGTTTGCTCTGCTTCGGTGGATTGCAAAAATTTACATTTCGATTATGCGTGGTACGCCGTTGATGTTACAGCTTTTGGTTGTGTTCTTTGCTCCGTACTATGTGTTCGGAATTTCAACACCTTACATGTATCGTTTGTATGCGGTTATCATTGGATTTTCCCTGAATTATGCGGCGTATTTCGCAGAGATTTACCGTTCCGGTATTCAGAGTATTCCGCAGGGACAGCGCGAAGCGGCACAGGTCATGGGATACGGCAGACGCCAGACGTTTTTCCGTATTATTTTCCCACAGATGGTCAAACGCGTCATGCCGCCGGTAACAAATGAAGTGATTACGCTGGTTAAAGATACTTCTTTGGCATTTGCCATTGCTTACACGGAAATGTTTACAATGGCAAAACAGATTGCATCGGCACAGGCTTCGCTTATGCCACTGTTTATTGCCGGTTTATTCTATTATATATTTAACTTTGTGGTTGCCTTTGTGATGGAAGCTATTGAGAAGAAACTGGATTATTACCGCTAAGGGAAAGGAGCTACGGCATGAGTATTTTGGAAATAAAGAATATTAAAAAGAGTTTTGGTGAAGATTTGGAAGTGCTGCAGGATATCAGCCTTGCGGTAGAAGAGGGAGAAGTTGTTTCGATTCTTGGTCCGTCCGGTTCTGGTAAATCGACATTACTTCGCTGCGCAACATTTTTAGAGCAGATTGATTCCGGAAGCATTGCGTACGGCGGGAAAGTTTATGTGGAAAATGATACCGCAGGAAATGCCAAAAAACCGGAGCGCGCAAAGATTTTGGAGGCACAGTCAAACTTTGGCCTGGTTTTTCAGGACTTTAATTTGTTCCCGCATTTTTCCGTATTGAAAAATGTAATGGATGCGCCGGTGAAAAATCAGAAGCGTCCGAAACAGGAAGTGGAGAAAGAGGCACGTGCTCTGCTTGCGAAAATGGGACTGGAAGGAAAAGAAGATGCGTATCCGTGTGAACTGTCGGGCGGACAAAAACAGCGTGTTGCGATTGCGAGAGCACTTGCACTGCGTCCGAAAATGCTGTATTTTGATGAGCCGACAAGTGCACTTGACCCAGAGATTACCGCAGAGATTTTACGTGTATTAAAAGGACTTGCGGCAGAGAAAATGACAATGGTTATTGTTACGCATGAGATTGATTTTGCGAGAGCGGTTTCCGACCGTGTGATTTTCATGGATGGCGGTAAAGTAGTAGAAGAGGGCCGTCCGGAAGAAGTAATTGACAATCCGAAAAATGAGAGAACAAAAGCATTTCTCCAGAAACTACAGGTCTAAATAAGGGAGGCTTTTTCGATGTATGATAAATTGACGAAAAAAGACATTGAGAAAATGGAGCAGGAAGTCGAACACCGCAAGTTGGTGGTGCGCAAAGAAGCATTGGAAGATGTCAAAGAGGCAAGGGCGCATGGCGACTTGAGCGAAAATTTTGAATACAAGGCGGCAAAAAAGTTTAAGAATGAAAATGAGAGCCGCATCCGCTATTTGGAGCGGATGATTAAGACGGCGCAGATTGTCGAGGATGAATCCGGTGAGGATGAAGTCGGGCTGAATGATTTGGTGACGGTGCATTTTGAAGATGATGGCATGGAAGAGGAATATAAAATTGTTACAACAGTCCGAAGTGATGCGCTGAATCAGATGATAAGCATTGATTCGCCGATGGGGAAAGCACTTTTGAAACACCGCGTGGGCGAGCGCGTTCTAGTGAAAGTGAACGATAAAGTCAGCTATTATGTGACGATTCGCGGGATTCGCAAAAACGATGATGAATCGGAAGAAATTAATAAATTCTAGGTTTTTGCAACGAATCCGATGGAAAGGAAATGAGGAACATGTGGTATACCTGTGTTCAGTGTGGAAAAAAATTTGAATTATCTGAGGCGGAGAAAGATTTTTATGAAGAGAAAAATCTTTCTCTTCCAAAGCGCTGCAAGGAATGTCGGAAACGAAACCGCATTGAGAAAAATGAAGCGGTTGTTCCGCGAGGGAAAGAAAGAAGAAAACGCCGGAAAAATGCTTTGAGGCAGGTGCCGGTTACGACTTTGATTCTTTTGATTGCGCTTACGTTTGTTTATATTTCGTTTGTGCGGAAGCCGGAAAGCAGTACGCCGAAACAAACTAAGTTAACGCAGGTTACAGAGAATCCGAATTCGAGCATACAAAAAGCGGTCCTTTTTCAAAGTGATGAAAAGTTAAAGGAGCATTATGAAAAACATGGCAAAGCGATGGGATTCGCATCGGCAGAGGAGTATTTGGCGGCTGCCAATGCGGTGATTTTAAATGAGGAAGCACTGCATAAAACGCAGAAAGATGAAGATGATGTATATTATCTGGAAGAGACCAACGATTTTGTTGTGGTTTCACCACAGGGGTATTTGCGGACGTATTTTCGACCGGAAGATGGGATAAAATATTATCGGCGGCAGTAGGCTGCCGATTTTTTTAGTTAAAAAATAAAATGAATTTAACTAGACAAATTTGACATTTTAGTATAATATGACTGCATAACAAGACAAAGGTGGCGTGTTAAAATGAGTCGATTAAATTATAAAGAATACCAAAAACTAATTGGTGATAGAATAAAGCAATATCGTGTTAATGCTGGAATTTCACAGAAAGATTTAGAGAATGAATCGGGAGTGTCCGTTCGCAGCATATCTAGATTAGAGCAGGGAGCATCGGTTCAACTTGAGAGTTTAATAAAAATTTTAACGGCGCTTAATCTGGATGCCAATCTTGATTTGTTAATACCTGACCAGACAAAACGACCATCTTTTTACTTAGAAGATAGCCGGAAGCCAAAGCAGCGAGTTCGCAAAAAAGAGCGTTCTAATGATAATTTTAAATGGGGAGATGACAAACTATAAATAGTCAAGAGGTTTTTGAAAAAAATTATACTTGTAA
>OCPR01000705.1_pt1 | contig 32922 bp, 30 predicted proteins | sample 1538611 | NCBI WGS metagenome assembly OCPR01 (sample SAMN04571711, study PRJEB22368) | human gut metagenome | biome: human gut; material: stool | host: Homo sapiens | place: Luxembourg | collected 2012-09-28
GGCAACGCCGGAGATGAAACAGGCAGCAATAGCGGATGAGCCGAAACAGCATGAAAGCCCCTATGGCTATCGCTATGTTGAACGGACCTACTATCCATATATGAACTGCGTCGTTCAGGATGGCATCCTCAAAGCGGCTTTTTATCTGCCGGAGCATCTGCGGCTGGACGGTAACAATCCTGCTTATGAAGTGTTCCTTGACAAGAAAGCGCACCAGTTTCTGACTTACGACCATTTAGAGAAAAAATGGCGGGACGCCAAACTGGACAGGCTGAATTGGCCGGGGAGAAACTATTATGCCACCTGCTGGGCCAGTGAGAAAGATGCTGCCGTAGTACAAGATTATCTTTGCGGGGAACGCGGCGGTGATCTCGGTATCCTTGATTTTCAGAGAAATGTGCGGGACGAACAGTTGGAGCAGAGACACAAACGAATTACCAGCGCGTGGGATCAGGATCTGGCTCAGGTGCCTGAACTGCCCAAGGATTGGACGCGCTGGATTGATAAGGTGGCTGTGCGGGAAAATTTCATCTTCTATCGCTATAAACGCGGCGGAGCCCCAAACGGTTATTGTACCTTTTGTGGGAAAGAGGTCCCTATATCCGGGCATCCATATCACAATAAGAAAGGACGCTGTGCCTGCTGCCGGCATCCCATTGTATTCAAAGCCCTGGGGCGCGCCGGGTATATTCGGACAGAAAAGGACTATGCTTATCTGATTCAACGGTGCAAGGATGGCTTTGTTCTCCGTGAATTCTGGGCAGAGAGGACTTACTGGAAAGACAGTCTGCCCTCCGGAGAGCCCTACTGGCATGAGTTTCGCCGTTCGATTTATGACCGCAGCGGAGAAATACGCTCTTACTATTGGGGCGTGTATTGCCAGCGGGAAACGCGATGGATTGCCGGTAGTCCCTGTTACTATGGTTACTTTACCGTTCAGACAGGCAGGGTCTATGGTAAGAGCCTTCCCTGCATGGAACAGAAGGAACTGCTCGGCACTGGCCTTGTGCAGTGGGTACGCACCCATCCGGTGACTGATCCGGAAAAGTATTTGGCTGTTTGGAAGCGGATGCCGAAGATGGAGCAGATTTGGAAGGCAGACTTGCCAAGGCTGACAAAAGAATGCTTTGAACATTGTGATTCTGTGCGGGAACGGATACTCTATCCAAATGAGCCGCGACTGATTCGAGCTTTGGGATTAGACGGCCCCAAATTCCGCCGTCTGCGGCAGATAAATGGCGATACGGAAGACCTGGCATGGCTGCAGCTTGAAAAGCGGACCAATCAACGCATACCGGATGAACTGTTTCGCTGGTTTAAAAAAGAACGGATCAGCGCCAAAGACATTCTGTTCATCGCGGACCGCATGAGTCCGATTCAAATCCGAAACTATCTGCAAAAACAGAAGCCGGATTTTGACGGAAGCTGCCAGCAGGCGTTGACCACATGGCAGGACTACCTTGCTATGGCAGAGCGTCTGCATATCGACACCAGCGATGAAATTATCTATCGTGCGCGTAAATTGCGTCAGCGGCATGATGAACTGGTTATCCAGTGTGAGGCTGGAAGTTTGGAGCTTCAAGCAGAGAACATGGACAAGAAGTACCCCCATGTTCGCTCCATCTGCGAGGAATTGCAGAAAAAGTATGCCTATGCAGATGAGGATTATCTGGTCATTGCCCCTCAAAATACTTTTGATATTATCAAAGAGGGACGGATGCTTCACCATTGTGTCGGAAATGACGGCGCCGGCGAGCGGTACTATGACCGCATCGAGCGCCGGGAGAGCTTCATCATGTTTCTTCGCCGAGCGGAGGAACCAGAAGATCCCTATTACACACTGGAGATTGAGCCGGATGGCACTGTGCGTCAAAAACGCACGCTGTTTGACCGCCAGCACGAAGACATCGAGCAGGCAACGGAATTTCTGCAGAAGTGGCAAAAAGTCATTGCGGCACGGCTCACAGGCCAAGATTTGAAGCTGGCCGCGCAGAGCCGCGTCCTGCGCAACGAAGAGTTTATCCAGATGAAGAAAGATCGAGTGGTCATCCATACCGGGCACCTTGCCGGCCATTTGCTGGCAGATGTGCTTTTGGCTGACTTGATGGAAAACAAAGAAGTCGTGCAGCAGCAGGAGCTCCCTGCGGCTGCATGATACAGGTACAATGGCCGGGCGTCCTTTGAGGGCGTCCGGCCAACTGTTGCAAGGAGGCTTTATGAGAAAAACATCTTTTGAGTACCACATCCACGGTTACCGCTATGCACCGGAGAGCTTCCACATCTATAAAGGACTGCCGGGGCAGGAAAAGACGGAACTCCCCCTGTCGGATGAGCAGCGTTATCAGATGGGGTATCTTTATCTGACGCAGGGCATCAAGAGCGCCGTAGACTATGTGAAGCATATCGAGCGGGAGCGGGAACGCAAGTGCCGCCTGTATATGACCTACGGCTTTATGCTCAAAGAAAATCCGCGCAGTTATGTGTACTGTGCGGACCTGCGATGCAGGGAGAACGACCCGCTGGCGGTGCGCCTGCATACCCTGCGCGCATTCCGGGAGCATCTGGCCCAGAGCGGAGGCCGTATTGAGCAGAGCGTGGAGTGCGAACTGGATGGGCGTTACCGCCCTGTCCATACGCGAAAGAATTATGTGACTGCGGACTTTGACCGGCCCATTGTGGTCTGGCTGAATATCAGATAGAAGGAGAAGAAAATGAAACAGATTGGAAATTTAGCAATCGTCTGCGCCCAGCGGCCTGATGTGTTGATGCAGATTTACGGTGGAACCGTGAGCATCCATGTAGGTGAAGGGCCGGAGCGGGGCACCCTCTCCGCTGCGTGGGAGGATGACAACACCATTCAGGACATGATCAGGGAATTAAACTTTGGGCGTTATGCCGCCCATCCACGGAAGAAGGAAGAAGGTGCAGCATGATCAAAAATTTGAATCAGCTCAAACGCAGGCTGCGGCCGGGCACACGCTTGGAAGTCACCGGCCACTGCCGGCCCGGATGCATCGGCCAACTGCGGGAGGTCACATGGGTCAATACCCAGGGTGTTTACACCAAAATTCTCAATCCGCCCGATCCGCGCATCAATGCGGCAAACGATGGACGGGGCTCCATAATGTGGTGGGGTGCAGCCAGCACATGGTCATTTGAGAACGGCGTGTGCAGTTCATATACAAATCAAACAAAGACGGCGGAAACGCTGATTATGGCGTTCCGCGTTTTGGATGGGGAGGCGGCCTGATGGAACAGAATACTTTGAGAAAGCAGCGGGAGCTGACCGACCGGCTCAACCGCTACCGCAACGAATACTATAACTACAACAATCCCAGCGTCAGCGATGAGGTCTATGACCGGCTCTTTGACGAACTTCACAAACTGGAACAGGAGACGGGCATCCAGATGTCGAACTCTCCCACTGTTACCGTGGGCTATCCCGTGGTAGGCAAGTTGGAGAAAACCGCCCATAAAATCCCGCTCCTTTCTCTGGATAAAGTAAAAAGCAGCGTGGACCTGTGCCGGTTTATGGGCGAGCATCAGGTGATGATCATGCTCAAGTTGGACGGCCTTACCATCAAACTGACCTATGAGAACGGCGAACTGGTGGAAGCGGCCACACGGGGCAACGGTGATGAGGGTGAGATCGTCACTCACAACGCCAGAGCAATCAGTGGGATTCCAGCTCATGTTCAGTACCCGGGGCGTCTGGTGGTCACCGGCGAGGCGTTTATCCGTCCCAGTGATTTTGAGCGCCTGAATACTTCGATAGTGGATGAGAATGGTGAAACCTACAAGAATGGCCGTAATCTGGCGGCTGGCTCGGTACGCCTGCGGGATGCCGGCGAGTGCATGGAGCGGTGCGTGACCTTCATGCCCTTCAATGTTCTGGAGGGTTTTGATGATCTGCCCCGCAAGTCGGAACGCCTCAAAGAGCTTCGGCCGCTGGGCTTTACCCCGTGCAAATATCTGGTGACGAAGCGGCCATTGACACAGGCGGAAACCGAGGACGGCATCAAGCAGCTGCAGCAGTATGCAAAAGACAGCGATATTCCCATCGACGGCATCGTTGTAACCTACAATGATATTGCCTTTTCCAAAGGCTGCGGACGCACAGGACATCACTATAAGGACGGGCTGGCGTTCAAATTTGAAGACGAGCTGTTTAAGACAACGCTTCGTTCCATCGAGTGGACGCCGGGACGGACTGGTGAGATTGCGCCTGTAGCCATCTTTGCTCCAGTAGAAATCGAAGGATGCGAAGTGACGCGGGCCAGCCTGCATAATCTGTCCTTCATTGAGGATCTGGAGCTGATGCCGGGCAACCGCATACTGGTCAGCAAGCGGAATATGATCATTCCGCATGTGGAGGAAAACATGGACAGGGGCGGTTTCAATCTGGAAGCGGCATTCCCGCACCAGTGCCCCTGCTGCGGCCAACCCACCCGCGTTCATGAAACCAAAGGGCGGGATGAAAACGGCAAGGAGCGGATCATCAAGACCCTGTTCTGCGACAATACCGCCTGCGAGACACGGAAACTCAAAAAGTTTGTCCATTTTGTCAGCAAGAAGGCGATGAACATTGAGGGACTGTCCGAAGCGACGCTGGAAAAACTGATTGGCCGTGGATGGATTCACAGCTATCTGGATCTATACCGGCTGGATCAGCACCGGGATGAAATTATCCGCATGGAGGGCTTTGGCACAAAGTCCTGGCAGCGCCTGTGGGATGCTGTCCAGCAGAGCCGCAACACCACCTTTGAACGGTATGTGATTGCCATGGACATTCCCATGATCGGCAACACTGCCAGCGGTGTTCTCTGCCGGGAGTTCCATGGCAGTCTTGAAGAATTTCGGGACGCGGTTTATACGGGCTATGACTTCCGCCAGCTCCCGGATTTTGGAGAGACGCTGCATAACAATATCCATGAATGGTTCTGCAATGAAGAAAATTTTTGTATTTGGGAGGAATTACAGATGATGATGAACATCCAGAAGCCGACGGCGGCCGACAATCAGACAATCAACCAGGGCACCCCATTTGCCGGGAAGACCATTGTGGTGACAGGCAAAGTAGAGCCCTATACCCGCGATGAGATGAACAGCCTGATTGCCTCTCTGGGCGCTGTGGCCGGCAGTTCGGTGAGCCGCAAGACCGATTATCTGGTCTGCGGTGAGAAGGCCGGCAGCAAACTGTCCAAGGCACAGGAGCTGGGCATTCGGGTGCTGACGCCGAATGAGTTTTTCAATATGGCTGGTGTGGCTTAAAAGAAAACAGGTCAAAACATAAGAAGGGAGAGGGCCGCGGGTGCGGTCCTCCCCCTTCTTTATCAGCAAAGGAGATGTTCAGCATGAAAGGCAGTTACTTTGTTCCGCAGGTGGGGCAGGTTTATCAAAACCGAAATGACAGGAGTTATCTATGCCTGTCTGTGGAAAAAAGGCCCCTATTAAACGATACCACTGCACAGATGCGGCGAACTTCTGATGGATGGACTCTGACGGCTCACGGTCTTATCCGTTATGAAGATGGAACGATTGAGTGGAATTACTCTACTGGAGGCAGATGGAGCGAATCAAAGTGAGGAGGGAGCGAAGATGAATAACGAATTTCTGCCAGCCTACAAGGTATATCAACAGGTCATTGATCTTGAACTGTACTATGCGTTTGTAGCTCTTGTCGTAGACACTTCTCAAGAAGAAAAAGCTTGGGAGATCTATCGAAATATTGTGGACACGCAAATCTGGAAACAAAAGGCGGAAGAACAGAATTATTTTGAAGCCTATAATCTCCGTTACCCCGGCGAGGTCCTGGAACGGTTTGAAGAGAAGCTGGGAAAAGATGTCCGCATTATTCGTGCGTTGGCGCTGGCGCTGGGGAAAACCCGTGCGCTTCAGTCAGACAATATGTTTGTTGGAAATCAGCGCGGCAGTTTTCTCCAGATGGTCCGGCGGACTTCCAATGGAGATGTGTACCTGCAAGGGGCTCTTTATCTGTTGGAAACAGATATGCCCCGCCGACACGCCCTGCTGGATGAACTGGCCGCCACAGAATATGCCAAGACCGAGGAAGCCTTGTTTGTCCTGTCTCTGTTCGATGACCAGGAGGAAGGGTACCGCACTATGCACAGCCAGCTTCTCCGATTGCTGGAGAAAGAACGCACGCTTTCCCTGCCGGAAAACTGCGGCGTGCTGGAATGGCTGGTCCAGCATTATGCTCCGTATATCAAGTCGTATCGCGGAAAGCCAGATCTTGTTTTGCGAACACTGACGAAGTTTTTTAGAATGAACATGAAACCGGACAGCCGGGAGTTTTCAATCCTGACAGATGCCGGCTACAGCGGTGAGGAAATTATACTGACCAATTCCCTTTGTGTGTGGGCAGACAGAATCCCGGACAGGATCTCCTGGAACGGGACCACCGCAGAAAAAATCGCATCGGCGTGCTGCCAAATGCTCTTAAACCAACCGGATGGGCTGTCAGAAGGGCTCTATGCCTATGTTGGATGGTTGTTTGGCCGTTATGAAAAGTTTGCTGTCCAATACAATGGGTATCCAAATCTCTGGGAGGCGGTCAAAAAAGGTCTTACACCGTCTGCACCACAGACAATAATCTGGATGCTGAAAAACATCAAAAAAGAATTCCCGTATCGCTTTGACGCCTTTGCCCCCCAGTACGATATTCTGGCAAAAGAAGTACCGCACGACGATTACTGGGAGCTGTTTACAGATCAGATGCTCTGCTCTTGTGGAAAAACGCCAATCGTTCAATGGCTGGCGAGATACCGGAAATTAACGGGCGTCGATTACTGTGATGGCTTTCAGGAATGGCATCGTTCCTCCGATAGAGCTTTTGCCCTGCTGGTAGAGAGAAAAGAAATCCGGCTGTGGCAGTTTTTTGAACAGCATCAGGGAGACGGCCCCTCTGCGCAGCCGATGAAACTGCTCTTGGGGTATGCCATGAATATCTCCAGCTGGCAGGGCTTCCGTTTTGTGCGGCGTCTGCTGCAGAAATACACCCCAGCGCAGCTCCAGAAGTTTTTTGGGGAGCGGTTTTTCTTTCATGAACTTTTTGTAAGGGGTAATCGATACAGCAGCAGAGATTATGAGCTTTTTATCAAACGCTCTTTCCTTACCGAAGAACAGCAGCGGCAGCTCTTTGAATGGACCGATTCTTCCTTTTTCCAAATGGAGCCGGAACGCTATCAAGAGTTTATCTGGTGCGCTTTGCAGAATTCGGATGTGCAGCGGCTGTACGACAGGCGGTTGCTTGCGTCCGTTTTGCGAAGCCTTTTGTCCAGCGGGAAATACGCAGGTTGCCGTGCGGACCATCTAAAGGAAAAATTCTACAGTAAGGAGGAGCTGGAAGCCGATCAAAAAGCCGACGCTGAAAAAGCGGAACGGGAGGAACGCCTTCGCCGGGAGCAGGAGCACCAGAAGAAATGCGAACGGTTGGAGCAGACCTACAACGGTACGATGTCTTCTCTAAAAGAGTTTACAAAAAGTTTCTATTACGATAGGGATGTGAAAGAAGCCCTGGATATGGTGTACGAAAAACTGCGGGAACAGCCTGCAGGCTGCGCAGCGGCATTTGAAGCGGACGAATTAGAACACTTCTTCAAACTGTGCGGTGATTTAGCACGATACAATCCAGGAGAAGAGCAGAAAATTTTGAATATGGCGAGAACAATGATAGGAGGTCTTGCGGCATGATCTATGCGGAAAAGCATTTATCTTTGTTGTCCCGAATGGAGCGCGATGGGCTGCAGCTGCGTTTCACTGGAGAATTTTCAGAAGAAATACTGGATCAAACCTGTAAAAAAATCGAAGATATGGGCTTGCAAGAGAAGCTCCGCAAGGAAGAAGCCACGCAGATCCAGAGGGAATTGATTCAAGTTCCAGAATTTGCAGAATTGTATCAGGCCCTGTGCGCACAGGGAGTAGAGGTATCTGTCATCCATACGATGCTCCAATCGGCAAGAAGCTATCAGGAGCACTTGTCCCAATATCCGAAGGAACAGGTGCTGGGGGCGGCGGCACTGGATCTCAAGCCTTCCCTGAAATTTGAGTACATGAAGCATTACCAGCCGCTGGTGCGGTATGAAGAAGAGGAACGGGCTGTTGCAGACAACCTGGATACCTTCCCTGTTCTGGAGTGGCAGGAAATCTCTCCGCTGACGGAACATCAGCGGTCAATGATGCGGCTGCCGTTTCTTGGCGCTTATCTATTCAACTGGCACGACCATGAGCGGGAAACTGTAGAGTTGTTGGAGCAGAATCAGCCACTCCAGAAAATCCTGATGATGAACTATGTGTGGGGAGTGGAGCTGTTTCTGGATACAGACAGTATGAAAAATCTCAAATGGCTGCAAATGCGGGATGTAGAAAAATTCCGCCGGCTGATGGAAGCATTCGAGTATGATGCGGAGGATTTATCGGAATTCTGGACGCTCTGGCTGGAAAACCGGGCCGGACAATATGATGTCGAATGGTGGCTGAGTCAGCTGTTGCCCATCAACAAAGAGCGGCGGCAGAAAATCCTGCAAAGCAGGCTGAGTTATCTCAATGCCCTTTACGCTGGCTGCCTTCACATCAATTTTGAACAAGTAGAGTATTTTCAAGTCCAGCTCCTCATCTATGCGGTGGAGCACAAGAAAAAGCATTTTTTGAATCTGGTGAATCAGAACAGCGAACTATTTTTCTCGCTGGGGCGGTATTCGCTCTTATTTGTGAGTGGCTTCTGTGAACGCTGTAATCTCAATTCACTGACGGTTAAGAACTTAAAGGACAGTGATTCTATTGAACGGACGACCAGCTACTTTGAACTTTTGGAAGAGGGCCAGCAATATACCTTTGAGGAACTGCGCCTGTTGTGGCACCAAGAGGAAGTATATGTAAGACTGTACGCCAAACTCTCCCCGCTCTCCATGGACCAGAGGATGCTCACGATCCGGCAGCTGATAAAGCGAGATCTTGTCAGCCAGAATATCGGAGACGAGGCGCTGGAACAGGTAACTCAATGCTTGCTGGAAAAGCCGTTTGGAGTTTGGTATGAGAAAGATTTCGGGCATATCCGGGGACTGACGCGGCAGACTGCAATGCTTATGCTGCAGCATTATCCGGAGATTCAGGCATTTATTCCGGAATTTCGGACAGAGGAGGATGCGGTTTTCGCGGTCAGCAACGCTTCCAAGATCACAGGCTTTTCAAACTGGAGCCAGGTGTGCGGCTCGATGCTGGTTACCGATCAGAATTGGGCCTATCTGAAAGAAAACATGGGATTTTCCGAGGAGTTCGTCCGCGAGTATCAGCCGGAAATTGTGAATTTCCTGCTCCGGGGCGGCAGTTCGATGGTCCGCCCGCTGTATAACGAATTGCAGTATAGGAACGAAAGTGAAAAAAGCTGCGAGGCGCTCCGGCGTATTGTACAGGCAGAGCTGATGGGCCAGTTCTATAAACTGAAATACTTTGCTGGTGATTTGAAGCAGGAAATCCATTACCCAATTCAAGAGGCGCGGGAAGATGCCTGGAAACAGAATCTCTCTTTGACCAGACCGGGCCTTATGGCGAAAGAGGTGGATGATTTTTACCACACGATCCGCATGGGCGAGCTTCCGCACTTTACCTGCCTATCCTGCTATCAGGGCAGCCAGAGGGACTGCCTTTTGGCCGCATTCGATAGCAACAAAAAAATCATTCTGGTTTACAAAGACGAGAGCATAGTAGCACGGGCGTGTCTCCGGCTGACGAAAGGCTCTTTCCAGCAGCCATCAACGCTCAATTTTGAATTTGCTGATCTGTCCAAAGAAGATGTTCCCACAGGCAGTCACGCATACAGTGAGAAGCTGGTGCTGTTTCTGGAACACATTTATACCTCTGGATTGAAGGAAAGTGAAGAGACGGCGGCAAAAGAAATGGTAGTGGCACTGGCAACGCAGAAAGCGGAAGAACTCGACGCGGTTGCGGTGCTGTCAAATCAGTATCGCGGATGCTATCCCAGTGGGCGGTATGTCAGCGCCCCAATCTATATCTACATCTCAAAGTCCAAAAATGGGCGCCAGTATCTTGACTCTCTGGGAGGCGCTGCAGTGACTTTGGCAGAGGAACAGTATAAGCAAGAATCGTTTTTGGTAGAACGGGCCGCACTGGACCAAGCCCATGCGGCATGACAGGAGGTTTCTTTATGATGTTTGACAGTGTTTTGGTAAAAGTATCCTGCAGTGAAGAACTGCTGTATCTCCACACCATATCCCGGAGGCATAAATCTCCGTACCGCTTTGCAATCCTGCGTGATACACTGGAGCAGTTGGAGCGGGAGCCGGGGCGGCAGGTCATCGTGGCCGACTGCGGCTGCTATGCCGCCCTTCGGCTCACACGGGCGCTGGACGGCGAGATGCTGGAGATCCGCTTTTCCTGGCTGCAAAGCGCCGGCGCGGACAGTCTGCGCGGCTATGAGGAGTGGGTGCGGCTGCCCTACCGCCGCTTCCACGAGTGTGTGGAGGCCGGGACGGATATGGCCGGATGGAACTGGAGTCAGCTCTCCGTACCGGAGAAGGTGACCCGCCGCTTTGAATTTCACAGCAGGCGGAATCTCCATCAAATCGCCCAGCGGCCGCTCCTGCGGCACAAGTTGGGGAAAACCCTGGAACACCATTTTCAGTGGCGGGGTGCGGAGAAGATACTCATTTATGATGACGGTGCGCCGTACAGCTTCTTCTTTGAAGAGGTCACGCCCCGGGGCACGGGAATCTGCGGCTGCATCATCCTGCATGGCGCGGATAATCTGCAGAAAGCCCAGTACAGCGTCCACACCTAACTACAACAGGGAGGTACATATCATGACGATCATTAAAATAAATGGCGGCTTCTGGGGATGGGAGCCAATAGAGACTCTGGAACGGCTTTATCCGCTGTTTGAGCAGTACACATTGGACCCGATCTATGAGTGGCACGGGAATTTTGTAAATCGGAAGCCGGAGTGGCAGCGGTCGGAAGAGCGTCAGGCTTATCAGGGATGCACAGTAATTTCGGGACAGTTCCTGAATTACGGAAATTTTTTCTATATCGTCACCGATGAGGAAGAACTGATCCAGCATTTTGAGCGCCTGGTGGCGGCCAACAAGGCCACAAAGGCGTATCAGGATGAGAGGAAAGTCTGCTTCCCGTGCAGCGAGTGCAACCAGTGGTCGGCTGCCAGCGGGCTCTGCGGACTGACTGGCCGCTATAGACAGCCCCAATGGGAATGCTTTGCGCGATATGTTCTGCCAAAGGGTAAAGTCGAAGGTGAAGGCGCAAATATGCGCATTGAACTTCCAATCCCGGAAAAGGCAGGAAAGAAAGCGGTGCTTACCGGCCGCGGAAAATGGGAGGTTTAAGGATGGATTGGAGCAAAGTCCACAGGAAACTCGCTGGCCGTTTCAGGCTTCTGGAGCGTCGAAATGATGCTGGGGATTGTGTGATCCACTGTTTTGGCTCTTTGGGCCAAACGGGAGTGAACAACGATGATGTTCGCTATATATGCGGCTTCTATGGAATCCCTTATAGCGAGGACTGGCGCAGAGAAGAAACCCGCGACGCCGGCGACAGTTTTTATCTCCTGATTAAAACAGATGCCTGAAGAAGTGCTTTGTCTGCCCTCATCAAAAGCATAGGACAGAACCCGTGTGAATTCATAACAGGGCCGGGCGGAGGGAAATTCCTCTACCCGGCTCTTCTTTTTTGCAGGCATGGCTTGTGTCAAATCAAGCGGGATCATTTTGCGGTATTTATAATCGGATGACTACATACCCTTCCGGTCTTAATTTTCTATTATACTTCGACTTCATCTTCTTGTGTTTTGCTATACTGTATGGTACTCTTTTATCGCAAGCACATCTCATTTATACACAAAGGAAAGGTGATCTGAAAATGGCAGAAGCCGAGAACAAGCGTCCGCGCCGTACTCCGCAAGAGAGAGCAAATGAACTGGATGAAAAAATCACGAAGATAAATCAGTCCATCAATGAGCTGGAAGAGAAAAAGAAAGCTGTCATGGAAGAGTACGATGCGAAGATCACCGCAGCAAAGGAGCGCATCAAATCTCTGGAGGCAAAGAAGCAGGAGATCCTTGCCCCAAAGCCGCCCCGTAAAACGAAAAAGCAGAAGATTCAAGAGATCGTGAAGCTGGCAATGAAAAACGGAATGTCCGTAGAGGAAATTGCTGGGCAGCTCCATGTGGAAGTCGAAAACTGAATAGTTTTGATATAACAGCAGCGCCGCCTTGGTAGAGCCGAGGCGGCGCTGTTGCTATATGGTACAGGCCGACCACTGTAGGCCACTGATTTCCCGATGATACTGCGGCAGGTAAAACTTTTCTATTTTGTTGAGAAAGGCGTCATCCAGGCGTAAAGGATATGTATAAAGCAAAAAAAGGAGGCAATAACCTATGTTAATTGGTGTCGATCATGGCAACAAACAAATCAAAACCGTTCATGGCGAGCCCTTTGTGTCTGGACTGCAGCAGAGCCTGACCCGGCCGTTCGGCCAGAGTCTACAATACTGCGGGACTTATTACACACTGTCCAATGAGCGTATCCCGTTCCATAAGGACAAGACGGAGGACGACCGCTTTTTTGTCCTTACATTGATTGCCATTGCAGAAGAAATAACCGCCCGGGGCCTAAGTGAGAAAGAGCAGCAGCATATTCAGCTGGCTGTTGGTCTGCCCCCAGCGCATTTTGGCGCTCAAGCGGAAAAATTCACTGCCTATTTTCAAGGCCGCGGGCTTGTAGCGTTTATGTATGGGGACAAACACTATACCATCAGCATCGAGGATGTGGCCTGCTATCCCCAGGCATACGCAGCTGCGGCTACAATGCTGCACGCCCTGTTGGACGATCCAAAGGCGGTCGTATTGGATATTGGAGGCTTCACGGCGGATTATCTGTTGCTGAAAAACGGAAAAGCAGACCTCGCCTCCTGCGATTCGCTGGAAAACGGCGTTATCCTGTTATACAATAAGATCAGGTCCAGAGGAAATGCAGAGTTGGATTTGCTGTTGGATGAGGGCGATGTGGATGCCATCCTCATGGGCAGACGGACACAGTACCCGGCCGAGGCCGTACAGCTCGTGGAGCGACTGGCGCAGGAGTTTGTCAACGACCTGTTCAGCACTCTACGAGAGAGGATGCTGGATTTGCGCTATTGCAAAGTGGTGTTTGTGGGCGGCGGCGCCATTCTGCTGCGCCGGCAGATCGAGGAGTCTGGCAAGGTGGGGACGCCTCTGTTTGTCACGAACATCAACGCCAATGCGGCCGGATTTGAATACCTGTACCGGCTTGAAACAATGGGCAGGTGACGATTATGGCGGCCAAAAAAGAAAGGGGACGCTTCTCCCTGCGATTCAATACCAGTGACCCAGTGCTGCTGGCCGCTGTCGAACTGCTGGAGCTACAGCCAGCCCACAGTAAAGCCCAGTATGTTGCAAATGCGCTTATATACTATAACGCTCATTTTTCTGATGACCCTCAGCCATTAAAAGCGCCAGCTATTGACCGAGCAGCCATTGAAGCGATAGTACGGGAAATTATGCGTCAGGAAGAGCAGGCCCCAGATAAGGCAGTTTCGACCGGAGAATCCTCTTCTCCAAAGGAAAATAAAATAGCTCCGCCGCCGCAGAAGCAGACGGCAGAGCCATCAGAAAGTTTGACAACGGCTGGGGCTTCCGAAGTTGATGATATGACCCGCAATCTGATTGCCAGCACCATGGCGGCTTTCCGTAGAAACAGCTAAAAAAAGAGGTATGGGAGCGAAGCTGTGCCGACTCTCATACCTCTTACTTTTCCTGTATGGCAGCAATAAAGCTGTCGATAATCTGCTCCAAGTGGCGGTATTGGCTGGGTGTCAATGTGGAAATCTTCTGCTGGAGCAACGAAGTGTCTGCTTCAAGAATTTTACCACGCAGTAAATAGTCTGCGCTGATACCAAGTGCTTCACAGATCTTCAGCATGGTTTCCGGGCGCATCGCTTTTTGCCCCATTTCCGCATACGAGATGGTTTGCGATGTGAGATGCGTCAAATTTGCCAAAGTCTCCTGTGTCATGTTTAATTGTTTTCTTCGCTCCAGAATCCGCTGGCCCATTTCTTTCAAAAGCTCATTCATTCGCAATCCTCCATACTATAGTTACATTTTATCCACTATAGCATGAAAAATTAAGCGACTATGGTTGAGTTTAATCAACCATAGCATATATAATGGTTGTAAGACGAAAAATTTGGAGGAAAACCAGGTGAAAATATGTTCGTGTGCTGTAATCGGTCAACACCCTACCCGCTTCAAATTCAAATACAATGAATATATGACCTCATGCAAACGCATAAAAAAGCGGATGCATGATGTATTTGTGTCGCTGTACCAGCGCGGTGTGCGCTGCTTTTTCATTGGGGGCGCTCTGGGAGTAGATATGTGGGCAGGCGAAATCCTGTTGAATATGCAGCGCCAGACAGAATATCAGGAGCTGCAAGTCATAATGGTCTGCCCATTCCCCGGCCATGATGTTCGATGGGACCCAAAAAGCCAGGCGCGGCAACGAAAACTCTGTGAAGGCTGTACCGAGGTGCTGATGGGTACAGAACACCCCGGAAGTGAAGGGTATAAAAAGCGCACGGAATATATGATGAAACGGGCCGACTATGTTGTGGCTGTTTATGATAATGATCCGAAACATTACAGTGGAGTAGAGACAGCGATGGGGATTGCTGAAAAAAGAAACTTGTCAATCGTGTTGATTCATCCAGATACAGGAATTATAAACATAGTAGATCATTACAGAGAGAGGCACACGGATTAGGAAAAATATGTTACTGTTTAGATAAGAAAAACTGAAAAGTTGCGCTGTTTTGGTAATACAAAGCCACCTTGACTGTCGAGGAAAAATCGGGTATCATCTGATTAGCGATAGCTAACTTGAGCGAGTTAGAAAGAGGTGGATTATGCCGCATAGTAGTTTATATCTTACCAAACTTTATAACGATTTAATAACTAATACCCCTCAGACAATTACTATGGACATTCCTTCTGAAGTTGGACATGGCAGGATTTCTCAAACAAAAATCAAGCATGGTGTTGTTCTCTCGGACTGGCAGATGTGCTATCAATCTGATATGAATGTACAGGGGCCTGTCAGCAGGGAATATATGCAGATCATATTCTGCATGAACGATGGAATTTCCTGGGATATTTTGAATGGGCATCGCTCTATGACCATTCAAAAAAATGAGTCCTGCATTTATGCCGGACATGATGGTACAGAATATATTTGTTACAAAAAGGACAGCAACTTCTCATTCAAAAGCATTAAAATTCCTACTCCCTACTTTTCACAACTCCTTGCCGATTACTTTGACGGACAGGAAATTGCGGCTTACGAAAAGAAACTCCTAAATGGCATTGCCAAAGTTTCTGTCACCCCTGTTATGGAGCAGGTTCTATCAGAAATAAGCAAATTTTCTCAATATCGCGGAGGGTTGGGATACCTCTATTTGGATGGTAAGCTGTTGGAGCTGCTGTCCATCTACCTGGGGGAAGTTCTGGAATTGGATATTCTGATGGGTAAAAATATTTCCATGTCCCGGACGGAGCGGACTGCCATCATGGAAGCGAAGCGGATCATCGACAGCCAGTTAGCCTTTGCGCCATCCTGTGAAGAATTATCCCGTCAAGTACATCTGAGCCTCACGAAATTAACCCGCGGTTTTTTAGCTTTTTATGGCAGATCAATTCATCAATATGTTATCGAGCAGCGATTGGTACAAGCAGCGCAGCTGCTTTTGGAGGGGGATTGGAATGTGACGGAAGTTGCCTCCATTGTAGGTTATGGAAAACCGAGCAACTTTGCGGCGGCTTTTAAGAAAAGATATGGTGTCGCGCCCAAAAATTACCGTGAAAGCTGGCTTGATAATCACAAAAATAGAAGCTGACTGTTTTTGGGTTGAAATGGGTTGGTTTTGGGTTGGATTAGTTTTATATAACTGATATTCTATGTGGTGTGGTTAGTTGTTGCTAATCACACCGCATTTTTCACTTTATCAAGGAGGCAGAGCATGAAACAAAAGTTGAATGCAAAAGATTTTATTCTAATCGGCGTCCTGACCGCCCTCATGTGGATCATCTGCATGATTATCAGCACCATTATGAGTGTGGCCGGCCCAGTGACCAATGTGTTTTACCCGGCGGTTGTTGCGATCCCCAATGGCATCGTGATGATGCTCTTACTGGCAAAGGTACCGAAAAAGGGCGTGTTCACCATCTGCTCCGCAATCCAGGCCATCCTGTTCTTGCTGGTGGGCGCTTTCTGGTTTATCCCCATCGGCTTGGTGATCGGCGGCGTGATCTGCGATTTCCTGGTCATGGGCCGGAAGGAAATCACCATGAAGTCCATGACCGTGGCCTACGCCCTGTTCAGCGCCATTTTCGCCTTCAGCGCCATCTGCCCCATCAAGTTCCTCCAGAGCGCCTTTGTGGGCGCCATGGAGAAGAACAACATTGCCCAGGAGTACATAGACGGGATGCTGAACATCACCTCCGTCCCCATGCTGGTAGTCATCGTTGCGGCCGGCCTGGTGGGTGGACTGATCGGCGCCGTGATTGGGCAGAAGGCTTTGAAAAAGCACTTTATCAAAGCCGGACTCGTTTCAGTCAAATAACAAGGCACAGCCCCTCGGCAGTCAATCAGACAAACGCAGGCAAGCGGGCTGCCTGATCTCAGGGCGCGGGGCTGAAAATGGCCCCGCGCTTTGATTTTGATAGGGAGGCATTGGAATGGAAGAATCACAAATCAAACAAATCATTGAACAGCAGCCCCTTCATGGATCGGCACTGTTAGATCCCCGCTGCAAGATTTTACTTTTGGTCTGTATCGGGTTTGTCAGTTACTTTTTGGCCGGGGAGGTGGTCAGCCTTGCGCTCATGCTAATGTATGGCCTGTTTATTGCCGTGGGGAACGGTGGAAAATGGGCCTTGAAGATGATTGCGGTCTACATCATCATCGCCTATCTCAACGCCCTGCTCCGTTATGTGCAGGTGCCGGTATTGAGCGTGATTATGAGCGTGTTCGGCGTGACGCTTTTGAAGCTGATCCCCATTGTGATGATGGGCCTTTGGATTTTGCGGACTACCTACATGGACGACCTGATGGTGGCGCTCCAGCGGATGCGGCTGCCCCAGGCGGTGACGATCCCGCTGGTGGTCATGTTCCGCTATATCCCCACCCTGCGGATCGAATACCGGCAGATCCGCAGCACCATGGACATCCGGGGGATCAGCGATACCTTGTGGAAACGGGTATCCCATCCTCTTGCCACCATTGAGTATATTTTAATTCCCCTGCTAATGCGGTGCCTGAAGGTCACGGACGAGCTGGCGGCCTCCGGCACCACCCGGGGGCTGGAGCTGGAGTGCAGACGGTACGCCCTGCGCCCCATCCGCTTCTCCTGGCCGGAGAGCCTGGTGTCCCTGCTGGGCATCCTTTTCCTGGCGGCGTTGCTGGTCCTGGACCAGACCCGAATCGGGGAAATCATCTTGTGGAGGGTGTGACATGATCTCGTTTCAGAATTTCAGCTTTCGCTATGAGGAGAGCAAGGACTTTACCCTCCGTGGCATTGATATGACGGTTCAGACCGGCGAATTTGTCCTCCTGACCGGGCGGAGCGGCTGTGGCAAGACCACGCTGATCCGCTCCCTCAACGGCCTGATCCCGCACTTTTATCCCGGTGAGATACAGGGCGACCTTGTGATGGACGGGCGTTCCCTGCTGGAAATGAAGCCCGCGCAGCTGGCCGGACAGGTGGGGACGGTATTTCAGGACCCGCGCTCCCAGTTCTTCATGACGGACACCACGCGGGAACTGGCCTTTGGCTGCGAAAATATGGGCCTCCCCCGTGAGGAAACCATTGACCGTATCGCAAAAGCCGCAAAGGATCTGGAACTGGCAGACTACCTAAACCGGAGCATCTTTGCCCTGTCCAGCGGAGAGAAGCAGCAGATCGCCGTGGGCTCGGTCTACGCGCTTTCACCAAAGGTCTATATCTTTGACGAGCCCTCCGCAAATTTGGACTACGCGGCCACCAAGCGGCTTGCGGAGATCATGGGAAAATTGAAACGGGACGGATACACCATCTTTGTGGTAGAACACCGCTTTTACTATCTGCGTGATTTAATCGACCGGGTATTTCTCATACAAAACGGGAAAATCGAACAGGAATTTACAAGGGAGCAGTTCTGTTCCTTACCGGAGGAAACGCGTATATCCTATGGGCTGCGGACTGCATATCCGGAGCGGGATGCAGAGCATTATCAGGAGAAAGAACGCCGCCCCATGGGGAAACACCTGCTGAGTGTGCAGGGCCTTTCCTTTGCTTATCCGAAAGAGCAGGAGGTCTTTCGGAATGTCAGCTTTGAAGCCCACGCTGGGGATGTAATCGGCATCCTGGGCCACAACGGAGCGGGCAAGACCACCCTCTTGTCCATCCTGACCGGCCTCTTGAAGCAGCGGAACGGCGAGATCACCTTTGACGGCAGGAAGCTCACCCCACGCCAGCGCCGGGCGCTGTCCTATCTGGTCATGCAGGACACGGATTACCAGCTCTTCGCCAGCAGTGTGGAGGAAGAACTCTCCCTGGGGATTCGGGAGGACTGCAAAGAGAAGGTGGACGCCGCGCTGGAGGCGCTGGAGCTGTCCGAATACCGGGAGCAGCACCCGGCGGCCCTCTCCGGCGGGCAGAAGCAGCGGGTCACCATTGGCGCGGCCATCGTCAAGGACAGCCCGGTGATCTATTTTGACGAGCCCACCAGCGGTCTGGACTATGACTCCATGGTGCGGGTCAGCCGGCTGATTGAGCAGTTGTCCGCTTCCGGCGTGATCGTGTTTGTGGTTTCCCACGACTTCGAGTTTATCGTCCGGACCTGTACGGAGGTGGTCCAGCTGGACGACCAGGGGGCTGTTCAAAATCACCGGCTCACGCCGCAGATATTGAAAGCTCTGTCGGAACAGTATTTTCATTGATGGGAGGTTGTAAATCATGTTTCAAAAGGTATTTGAATACGCGGGGCCGCATGAAAAGGGCCTCTACGCGGCCACAGCGGTAGTGCTGGTCAGCGTTTTGATGGGCGTCCTGCCCTTTGTGCTGGCCTACCAGGTAATTGCTCCGCTGGTGATGGGAGCGGAAATTGAGGCTTCGTTTCTCATCCTGCGGGTGGTTTTGGTGTTGGTGTGCCTGGTCTTGCAGGCTCTTCTCTATGGCTGGGGGCTCAATCTTTCGCACAAGGCCGCCTATGACACGCTGCTCCGGCTGCGGACCGCCCTGCAAAAGCGGTTTGAGAAGCTGCCTCTGGGCGTAATCCAGGACAAGGGCACCGGCACAGTCAAAAAGCTGTTTGTCGATGATGTGGACAGTCTGGAGGTCCTGCTGGCCCACTCCATGCCGGAGGGGATCGCAAACCTGATGGTCCCCATCGCGGTCTATGTAGCTATGTTTTTCGTGGACTGGAAGCTGGCGCTGCTGTCCCTGGCTTCCATCCCCATCAGCCTGATCGCCATGATGACCATGTACTCGGTTGGCATGAAGAAAATGGGGCCCTACTATATGGCCGGCCAGAAGATGAACAACACTATCATTGAGTACATCAACGGCATGGAGGTTGTCAAGGTATTCAACAAGGACGCGGACTCCTATGAGCGGTTTCGCAAGGATGTTTCGGATTACCGGGATTATACTCTGGCTTGGTACAAGGCGGCATGGCCCTGGATGGCAATTTACAGCAGCCTCCTTCCCTGCACTGTGATTTTGACCCTTCCGCTGGGGGCGTGGTTTGTCCTCTCCGGCTGGTCAGCTCTGCCGGATCTGATTTTGGTGCTGTGCCTCTCCCTGAGCATCGGGATGCCGCTCCTCAAATCCCTGGGTTTCCTGCCCACCATGCCCCAGCTCAACTACAAGATTTCTGCGCTGGAACAGGTTTTGGATGCGCCGGAGCTTCAGCAGACGCCGGACAGCTTCCACGGCAAGAATGATACCATCGTTTATGACCATGTTTCCTTTGGCTACACCAAGACACAGCCCGGCCCGGACGGAAAGCCCATGGTGGTGGAGGATGAGGTACTCCACGACATCAGCTTTACGGCCAAGGCCGGACAGAAAACGGCCCTGGTGGGAGAGTCCGGCTCGGGCAAGAGCACTCTGGCAAAACTGCTGATCCACTACTATGACCCGCAGAAAGGCAGCATCTCCATCGGCGGGCAGAAACTGTGCGACATGAGCCTGGAAGCCCTGAACAGCCGTATTTCCTATGTGGCGCAGGATCAATACCTGTTCAACACCTCTCTGCTGGAAAATATCCGCATCGGACGGTTGAACGCTACCGATGAGGAGGTCCTGGAGGCAGCGCGCAAGGCCCAGTGCATGGAGTTTCTGGAGAAGCTGCCCCAAGGAATTCACTCCATGGCGGGCGATGCGGGCAAGATGCTCTCCGGCGGTCAGCGCCAGCGCATATCTCTGGCCCGTGCCATCCTAAAGGACGCCCCTATTGTGGTGCTTGACGAGGCCACCGCCTACGCCGATCCCGAGAACGAGGAAAAGATGGAGGCGGCGATTGCGGAACTGGTGAAGGGCAAGACTCTGGTGGTCATCGCCCATAAGCTGCCCGCGATTATGAACGCCGATCAAATCTGCGTCGTAGACCACGGCAAACTGGTTGCGGCAGGAAAGCATCAGGATCTGATCCAGTCCTGCCCGGAATATCAAAAGCTGTGGAAGGCGGCCCAGGACAGCGCCGAATGGAAAGTACATACCGCAAAGGAGGGAAACTAAATGTTTGCACTGTTTTCAAGGATTTTGAAACTTGCCGGTCCATATAAAGGGCGTATTCAGGGCGCGTTTGCCTGCGCGTTTGTGGAGTCGATCCTGTCTAAAATGCCGATCTTCCTGGCCTTTGTGGTGTTGAGCGGCTTTGCCGCCGGAACACTGACCGGGCAGACCTGCCTCTATGTGGGCCTTGGCCTCGCGGCGGCCGTGCTGGTGCAGATGCTGGTCCACTATCTCAGCGACAGCCTCCAGAGTGCGGCGGGCTACCTGATGTTTGCCGAGAAGCGCATGGAGCTGGGCGGACACCTGCGGAAACTGCCCATGGGCTACTTCACCTCCGGCAATATCGGCAAAATCAGTTCTGTCCTCAGCACCGATATGGTGTTCATTGAAGAAGTCGCCATGAGCACGCTGGGCAACATGATGAGCTACCTGCTATCCTCCCTGGTCCTGCTGGCGTTCATGTTCTATCTGAATTGGCAGCTGGGCCTGATCGCGGCCCTTGTGACCATTCTGGCGTGGCTGGTTTCCAGAGGGATGAACAAGGTTTCCCTGCGGGAAGCCGCTGGCCGCCAGGAGCAGAGTGAACGGCTGACGGACGCGGTGCTGTCCTTTGTGGAGGGCATCGGGGTCATCAAGAGCTATAACCTGCTGGGAGAGAAGTCGGAAGAATTGACCGGCAATTTCAAGCGGTCCAGAAATACATCCCTCGCCTTTGAACGGAAGATGACCCCGTGGACCATGGGGCTGAATGCCCTTTATGGAATCGGGATTGCCGCGATTTTTGGCCTGTCGGTCTTTCTGGAGCGGAGCGGCGTCCTTTCTCTGGCCTATGTGCTGGGCGTTCTCCTGTTCGTCTTTGACCTGTTCGGGCCGCTCAAGGCGCTCTATGGCGAGGCGTCCCGCCTGACCGTGATGAACGCTGCCCTGGACCGCATTGAAGCTGTATTGGAGGAGCCGGAGCTTCCGGACACAGGGAAACAGCATATTCCGGCTCAGGCACAGCCCGGCCAGCCGGAGGTGCGGTTTCATGATGTGGCCTTTGCCTACCAAGACAAGGAGGTGCTGCACCACATCAGTTTCTCTATGTCGCCCCATACCATGACCGCTCTTGTGGGTCCCTCCGGCGGCGGCAAGTCCACCATCGCCAATCTGCTGGCCCGGCTGTGGGATGTGAAAAGCGGCAGTGTTGCCATCCGTGGTGTGGACACCCGGCAAGTCCCCCTCGCGGAGCTGATGGATCATATCAGCATGGTCTTCCAGCGTGTGTATCTCTTCCAGGACACGATCTACAACAACATCAGTATGGGAAAACCGGATGCCACGGAAGAAGAAGTCTATGAGGCGGCAAGAAAAGCCCGCTGCTACGATTTCATCATGGCCCTGCCCGATGGGTTTCAGACTGTGGTGGGAGAGGGCGGCGCAACCCTCTCCGGCGGTGAGAAACAGCGCATCTCTATCGCCCGCTGCATTCTGAAAGACGCTCCCATTGTCATTTTGGACGAGGCGACCGCCAGTGTGGACACCGACAATGAGAGCTACATTCAGGAGGCCATTTCCGAGCTGGTAAAAGGTAAGACCCTGCTGGTCATCGCCCACCGTTTGAACACCATCCAGAACGCCGACCAGATTTTGGTCATCAGCGACGGACGGATCTTGCAGCATGGCACCCATGAGGAATTGATGAAACAACCCGGTATTTATCAGGATTTCGTCCATATCCGTATGAACTCTGCCGGCTGGAGTCTGTCTTGATGGAGAGGAGCTCCCCATGAAGCAATTACACGCATCTGGCGAAGACTATCTGGAAGCTGTACTGGTGATCCAGAAAAAGAAAGGGATGGTGCGGTCCATAGATGTGGCCCGGCATATGGAGGTGTCCAAGCCCAGTGTGTGCCACGCAGTCAATACTCTGAAAGACGGAGGTTTCCTCGTGATGGACGAGGACCATTTTCTCCGTTTAACAGATATAGGCCGAGAGGTTGCTGAAAAAACTTATGAGAAGCACTGCTTTTTCACCCGCCTGCTGGTGGATGCAGGTGTAGAGCCAAAGACCGCCGAGCAAGACGCCTGCCGCATGGAACACGCTATCAGTGACGACAGTTTTCAGAAAATGAAGTCGGGGCTACAGGGCAAGTAAAAGGCGGTTTATCCGTCGAGGTTATTGGGGGTGATAGAGTGGGAAAACTGTTCATATTATCGGTCGAAGAAGATGACCTTGAAACTGTTGAGAAAATCATGGCTTTCATAGCATCAACAGAACTGGCCATATGTACGGATGTTTCCTCTGCGCCCCTGCGGTACAAGGCTTTGTGCATTGACGCTGCGTGCCGCCAAGTGTTTTGGCAGGGCCAATTCATAGAATTAACCCCTATGGAGTTTGATGTGTTCCATTTGCTTGCCCGGCGGCCCGGACGGGTGTTTTCACAAAGGGAAATCTATGAACTTGTCGCCCCTGATTCATTCGACAGCAGTTGGACGGGGATCTCCAGTATCATTTACAAACTGCGTCATAAGCTGAACGCCGACTTTATCCAGACCGTGTATGGAAAAGGCTATAAATTTTTACCACCGTGACACTGTTGACCATTAAAGACAGGACAATAGAAAGGCTGAATTTTAGGCAAGTAATACTTTGCACATGGACATGGATACCGCTTTGAAAAGTAAGCGGAATGTAGTTTAAAGATGTCAGATCGACAAGATTAGATTAACGCCAGACAGCAAGCAGATATAAAAAAACGACGCTTTGGAGTGAACAGTAAATGTTCCCAAAGCGTCGTTTATACTTTGTCTGGAATGTGACGAAGAACATCTTCCACCCTGCAAGAAAGAATGTTGCAAAGGTCATTCAGCGTTGCGGTTGAAATATTTCGATTTTGCTTCAAAGAATCCAATGTACCCTTGCTGAAGGAATAATCCTTTATTAAAGAATAAGTTGTAATTCCCTTTCGACGCATGGTGTCCCAGAGCGGGTCGTAAGTAATAATAGAAACCACCCCTTTGTGATTCCTATTATATTTAACTCATTGCCTCTTGAATATTCCCGGTATCTCGGGTATAATATCTTAATTGCACAATTTCATTCCTGTTAATCCTTCTCATTCAAGCGTCTGACCATCAATAAAACAGCTTCTAAATCCTGGTCGCTCATCGACTTGATACCATCTATGATCTCCTGCACCAAAATTGGATTTCGATATTCCGCTTCCTCATCGAAAAACAAACGGGGCGTGATACCGAGCGTGTCAATCAAATAGAGCAATTCTTTTACAGATGGTTGGGAATACCCGGTGACAATGTTATGAATATAGTTCTTGCTATGCCCTAAATCATAACTTAACTGGTACTCGGAAACTCCCTTTTTTATCCGTAATTCTGTAATGCGGTTTCTAATAAAGTCCATCTCCATATACGATACCTCCACCACCATTTCCCCCATGGTACACTTTTGTGGTGTGACATTAGGGTGTGCGTGGTGTGCTTTTTTACGCAATAGCACTTTATTGGTGTTATAATTGAGTAAAATACCACACGGGAAAAGAGAGAAACGCATGGATAGAGAGAAAGAATCACCTCTGGAGAGGCTGCCGTTCTGCTTGGATGATACAGTTGGTGAAATCGTAAGGGCAAGCCAGGAATGCCCTGGCGTCTACTATATCGCAGCCAGAAAACAAGACGCCAAATTTTTGGCAGACGAATACTATGTGGTGGAAAAAACCTCACCAGCCATATCAAAAGAGGCTATGGCATATGGGAAGATGCCTGAAGAGGATTCCCATGTGCTGCTCTATTCGTTTGCGGAAGAGCGGCAGGGATATAAAATCATTGAGTATGAGATCTATCGGTATCAGGTCAGGCACGGAATATATGCAGACGGACAGACCTCGCTTCATGATATTGCTTTTTACAATATGGAGTATCATCCGGAATACTTTGGAACTTATCCAGTGCCTCTTGCCACGCCGCAGGGCCGTACTGCACGCTACAAGCCGCTGATGAACGGCGTCTTCTGGATCGAAACAGGCACAGGAGCGGAAGTCCTCGCTGTATGCTATCCTATTTGGAACTGCGACTTCTCAGAAACCGTATTGAAGCAATCGGAGCAGACCGAAGAGGATGTGCGGGAAGGAATTGACAACACCTTGGGGTATCTGTTCTTTTCCAAGTGGGCCAGCAGCCTCGCCTTGTTTGAACTATGGGGGCAGTACGAGGAGTTAAGGGCCGGCGGTCTAATCAACTACCCCGCACTGATGAACTATATCTGGACCTATTTCCCGGAGTACGCCGCCACATACAATATACAGAATCAGATGGGGATGCACGATACCTTCGGCCTGCTGATGAACGCACTGGGGGCGGAAATGGAATTGCAGAACGACCCGAACAAGGTAATTGCAATGTCAAAAGCCGCCGGGCTTGATTTCCTGAATTTCTAATGGGGCTAAAAATGGACGGATCAGGTGGAACAATGAACTGGGGTCAAAATGAAAATCTGGTAGAGCAAATCCTTCGCACCGGCATGTATGCAAAGCTGTATGATGAAGAAACAACATACGGGTACCTGACCTATTTAACCTACCGGGTGGAGGACGCGCTGTTCACTTGGAAAAAGGAAAGCGATGCGGACGGTTTTTGGGCCGACCTCACATGGGAGGAATATATCGCCTTTTTGCAGCGGGAAAAAACATTGCTCCTGGCAGCCAAAAGGGTGCTGCTCAACACCGTGATGGCGTTCCCTGCCTCCGCATTTGACTTTACATTGACAGAGGCAGAAGTGGACTTTCCCGTAACGCGTTATGACAGCGCCGGGATGCTCCATGTGGCAAAGCTCTATTCCTTCGAGAACTACATCTCAATCGTGGAGTTTCTGATGTTCCGGGCAGAGAGGGCGTATTACCCACTGTGGAAGGAGCAGCGGGGACCCCACTACACATGGGAGCTTTATATCGTGGAACTGCTTCACAGCCGAAGGGAATTTGTGGACCCCTTATCAAGAGCCTTCCGCAACGCACTGGTCCAACTGAACTTTCTCCCGGCGTGGCAGATAATCTATCCGACCATTCAAGGGGATGCAGAGATAGAATGACATGAAAGGACCCCGCAGATTCGGTCTGCGGGGTCCTTTCAATCTCTTATTCTAAGCTCCCCTCTTGACAAATACAAACCATAGTGCTATATTCAAAACATCGTTATAAAACAGCGTTTTGAAAAAGGAGGAATGGCAGTGGCAAAACAAAAGGCGGGTGTCTATGACAAGGTGCTGGAGTGCGCCAAGTCAGAGTTTTTGTCCAAGGGATTTCTGGATGCTTCTCTGCGCACCATAGCTCAGGCGGCAGATACCAGCACCGGCTCCATCTACACCCGGTTTGGAGACAAGGAGGGACTGTTCCGGGCCATCGCGGAGCCAGTGGTGGATCAGTTCAAGGCCATGTTCCGCAGGGTGCAGGAGGATTTTCACCAGCTCAGTGAGGAGGAACAGCGTGCGGATATGGGACAGTACACCGCCCGTCACCAGGAGGAGATGCTGGACTACATCTACGACCACTTTGATGTGTTCCGTCTGCTGCTGGACGGGGCTCACGGCACCCGGTTTTCCTGCTTTCTGGACGAATTGGTGGACATCGAGGTGGAGTACACCTACAAGTACATGGAGGTCATTGGCTGTGAGAGCGTCAAGTCCGGTCTGGTGACGGAGGAGTTCATCCATATCATCGTCACCGCCTACTTCAACGGTATGTTTGAGGTGGTGCGGCACAACATGGACCGCGCCGCCGCCCATCGCTATGTCAAGATGCTCAACTGCTACCATATGGCGGGATTTTCCACCGTGTTTGACCCTCATCCCTGACAAGAGGCTGTGCCTTTAGGTGCAGTCCTTTCATTTGTACAAAAGTTAGCAATTACTAACCAAAAGGAGGAATTTATATCATGAAACAACAAAGTCCCATGCTCCGTCTGTGGGAGCTGGGGGAAGGGCAGCAGGGCGGCTTAAAGCGGGCGGTCCTGTCCGCTGTGGTGGGGGTACTGTTTGGGATGCTCCCCTACTTCGCCGCGGCGCAGATCATCCTGGGCCTGCTGAAAGGGGAGGAGAGCATACAATACTACCTGATATGGTGTGCAGTGGCGCTTGTGGGCTTTTTGTTCCGGGCAACCCTGTATTCTCTGGCCCTATCCCAATCCCACAAGGCCACCTTTGCCATTCTGAAATCCATCCGGGAGAAGGTGCTGGAGAAACTGCCGAAGATGCCTTTGGGCACGATCCTGGACACTTCCAGCGGCCAGATGAAACAGGTCATCGTGGATCAGGTAGAGAGCATGGAGCGGCCTCTGGCCCATCTTCTGCCGGAGATGACCGCCAATGTGCTGGGACCGGTGTGCATCCTGATCTACCTGTTTGTGCTGGACTGGCGGATGGCCCTTTTGAGCCTGGTGTCCATCCCGGTGGGCATGGCTTTCATGATGGCGGTGATGGCCGGCTACGGCAAGCAGTACGAGGGCTCAGTCAAAACCACCCAAGCCATGAACAGCGCCATTGTGGAGTACATCGGCGGCATTGAGGTCATCAAGGCGTTTAACCAGGGCAAGCAGTCCTATGCCCGCTTCTCCAACAGCGTAAAGGCCAACGCCTCCTACTTCTACCATTGGATGAAGAGCTGCCAGATGCCGGTCTCTTTGGCCCGTGCCATCTCGCCCACCACCATGATCACCATTCTGCCGGTGGGCTGGCTCCTCTATACCGGAGGGAGTTTGCCCATCGAGACCTTTATCACCACCATCGTCCTGTCCCTGGGCATTGCCGGGCCCCTGCTGGCCGCCATGGACTTTGTGGACAGTCTCGCCAAGGTAGGCACCATCGTGGGCTCGGTGGATGCCATTTTGAACGGAGCGGAGCAGGACCACGGGGAAATGCCGGCGGAGTTCCAGGGGCGGGACATCCAGCTCTCCCATGTGTCCTTCGGCTACCACGCGGACAAGGAAGTGCTCCACGATGTATCTCTCACCATCCCCACCGGGACCATGACCGCCTTTGTGGGGCCCTCCGGCTCGGGCAAGTCCACCATCGCCAAGCTGATCGCCGGCTTCTGGGATGTGACCTCCGGCTCCATTACTCTGGGCGGACAGGATTTGAAGCGGGTCCCGCTGAAGCAGCTCTACGACCAGGTGGCCTTTGTCTCCCAGGACAACTACCTCTTTGACGAGAGCATTCGGGAGAACATCCGCATGGGCCGCCCGGCGGCCACCGACGCCGAGGTGGAGGCCGTGGCAAAAGCCGCCGGGTGTGACGCCTTTATCCGTAGTCTGGAACACGGCTATGACACGGTGGTGGGCGGAGGCGGCGCCCATCTGTCCGGAGGCGAGCGTCAGCGCATCGCCATCGCCCGGGCCATGCTCAAGGACGCGCCCATTGTGGTGCTGGACGAGGCGACCGCCTACATAGACCCCGAGAACGAGGCCGTGGTCCAGCAGGCCGTGGGCAGGCTGGTGGCGGGGAAGACCGTGCTGGTCATCGCCCACCGCCTCAGCACCATCACCGGTGCGGATCAGATCGTGGTAGTCAACGACGGCCGCATCCAGGATGTGGGCACCCACGGGGAACTTTTGAAAAACTGCCCGCTGTATCAGGAAATGTGGCGGGCACATATGGGCGCAAAGGAGGGAGAGCAGGCATGATCGGTGTTTTGAAAAAAATATGGGACTTTGCCGGGGAGGAGCAGGGCAATATCCGAAAGTCCATGATTTTAGGCTTCTTCTACGCGGTGTTCCACATGTTCCAGATTGCGGCCATCTATGTGGTGGTGCTGGCCCTTGTGGGCGGCTCCACAGACTCTGCCCCGGCATGGCAGGCGCTGGGGCTTCTGCTGGCCAGTATTCTGGGCCGGGCGATCCTCAATCGCTTCAGCCAGCTCCAGCAGACCCACGCCGGCTACTTCATGGTGGCGAACAAGCGAATTTCCATCGGCGACAAGCTCAAGCGGGTTCCTATGGGCTATTTCAACGACCAGAGTTTGGGAGAACTCACCGGCATCACCACCACCGTTCTGGACGAGGTGGAGAGTACCGGCCCCATGGTGCTGGTCAGCATTCTGGGCGGCCTGATCAACTCCGCCGTCATGCTGCTGTGCGTCCTGTTCTGGGACTGGCGGATCGGCCTGCTGGCCCTGGCGGGGATGCTGGTGTATCTGGCCCTCCTCTCCGGAATGGAGAAGCAGTCCGCCAAGATTGCCCCCAAGCGTCAGCGGGACGAGGCCCGGCTGGTGGAGGCGGTACTGGAGCAGCTTCAGGGCATGAGCGTCATCAAGTCCTTTAACCTGACCGGAAAGGGCGACAAACGGGTGCGGCAGGCGCTGGAGGACAGCCGGGCGAACAATCTGGCGGTGGAGAAACTGTTCACTCCTTATATCTGGGGCCAGGAGATGGTCCTCCACCTGTTCAGCGTTCTAATTCTGGCGGCGTCGGTGGGGCTGTGCCTGACGGGAGCCATGTCCCTCGCCAATGCGCTGATGGCGGTCATCGTTTCTTTCCTGATTTTTTCCCAGATCCAGTCCGCGGGCAGCGGCGTGTCCGCCCTGCGTCTGGTGGGCAGCTCCATTGACCACGCCAACCAGGTGGACGACATCCCGGAGATGGACCAGCGCGGCACGGCCATCCGCCCGGAGAGCCACGAGATTGTATTCGACCATGTGAACTTCTCCTATGGAAGCCGCCCCATCCTCAAGGATGTGTCACTGACTATCCCAGACCGGACCACCACCGCCATTGTGGGGCCTTCCGGCTCCGGCAAGACCACCCTTTGTAACCTGATCGCCCGGTTTTGGGATGTGGACGGCGGCCGTGTGACCATTGGTGGCCGGGATGTGCGGGAGTACACACTGGAATCCCTCATGGAGCAGGTGAGCATGGTGTTCCAGCGGGTGTACCTCTTTGCCGACACGGTGGAGAACAACATCAAGTTCGGCTGCCCGGGCGCTACCCATGAACAGGTGGTGGAGGCCGCGAAAAAGGCGTGCTGCCACGACTTTATCTCTGCCCTGCCGGATGGATATAATACGGTAATTGGCGAGGGAGGAGCCACGCTCTCCGGTGGAGAGAAGCAGCGCATCTCCATCGCCCGGTGTCTCTTGAAGGACGCGCCCATCGTCATCTTCGATGAGGCCACGGCCAATGTGGACCCCGAGAATGAGGACCAGCTCCAAAAGGCTATGGAGGCCCTGACCCGGGAGAAGACCGTGCTGATGATCGCCCACCGGCTCAAGACGGTGCGGGGCGCGGATCAGATTCTGGTGGTGGACCAGGGCCGCGTTGTCCAAAAGGGCACCCATGAGGAACTGATCCAGCAGGCGGGCATTTACCGGGATTTTGTCTCCGAGCGAACGGAGTCCAGCCGCTGGACACTTTGATTGAAAAAGATAACGCCGCGGTGTGGGTATTCTATTACCTGCGCCGCGGCTGTCTGATTACAGAATATTCAGATTTTTAGGATGCTGGAGAGATGGGGCCTTTTGCAAGCGTGAGTGACATATGTTCATTTTGGTGTCCGAGGCTCTTTTGCGCTGATTTTAAGTGCCTGCATTGGAAACGCAAGAGAAAAAGCGTCCAAACCGGCCCGCACAGTTGCATTTTCCGTGAGTTCCCTGTTATAATACCAGATGAAGACGGTTGGAGTGCGGCGTGGCTTGGCTCGGAATATCAAATTGGAGGTATTTCGATGCGTACAGAGGATTCCCTGGAGCAATCGCTCCGGCGTGTACTGAAGGCGGCTGGCTACATGATGCGGAAATCCCATGCGTCCATCAGTCCGGACAACCTTGGCGGCTATATGATCGTGGATATGTCCAGGAATACGGTTGCGGCAGGCGGCCGCTTTGAGCTGACTTTGGAAGATGTCCGGGAGTGGGCACGGGATATGTGCTGACCGCGGCTGCGGCTGAGGGAGGAACGCCCTCAGCCGTTATGCCTTGGGCTTCATCCCTGTGGTAAGCCGCCGATGCGGCTATCATGTAAAGAGTACCTATCCAAATCAATAGAAAGAGAAAGGAATTTGCTTTATGAACAAGGGAGAACTGATTGCTGGTATGGCCGAGGAGAGCGGGGTTTCCAAAGCGGATACGGAGAAAGTCTTGAACGCATTTCTCTCCCAGGTCGAGAAAGCGTTGTGCGCGGGAGATAAGGTCCAGCTCACCGGCTTCGGCAGCTTTGAAGTGAAAGAGCGTGCTGAGCGTACAGGCCGGAATCCCAAAACCAACGAGCCCATTGTGATTCCAGCCGGGAAGATGCCAGTCTTTAAGGCTGGCAAGATATTTAAGGACGCAATTAAATAAAAAGGCAGACGGCGCAACGCATATCAACTGCATATAAGTACCTGATTCAAAAGTCACCCCTCTGAACACTCGCTCAAGAGGGGTGATTTATTTTGTGACCCGAAGAAAGGTTTCAAAGCAGGTGAGGTAGACTAACTTGTAGCAGCGAGGCCGTTTCCTTGGATGAAAGCTGTACCGTACATTCCAATATTCCCATAATCTGGATGAACGAAGCACTCTATGCCTTTTCTTGACAGAAGCCGGTGGCTTCGGTATAATTAAATTGAGGTTAGCGACAACTAACTATATAAAAACAAAGGGGGTCTTTTAATGTTCACAATCAACAAGTCTGTAAGTGTTTGGGAACAGTTAGTCCAGCTTCCATTTTTAAATCTATATTCCAGATTGCTCAATGCGGCCATGGAGCTGGATGTATTTTCTCAACTTTGCCAGCCGGTTACTGCTGAAGCACTGGCAGCTCATATGGGATGGCATAAGGCGAATACAGAATACCTGCTCAGTGCATTGGTATCCATCGGTTTTTTAAACAAGACGGACGGCACTTACCAGAACACCGAGGAAGTTGACCGCTATCTGGTCAAAGGGAAAGATGAATATTTGGGAGGCTTTCTGCCCTTTTATATGCAGGAAGGTATGGCACCTATGGATGTGAAGCTGTTGGTCACAAAAGTCCCCCAGTCCCAGCAACAGGAAGCGATGGAGCAGCAGTTGGATTTTGCCTCTTTTGCACAGCGGATGCGACAGGCACAGGAAGGTTACCGGCAGCAGGAGTTGTTGCGGATTGTGCGTTCTCTGCCGGAAAATGACCAAATCAGGCGCGTGCTGGATCTAGGCGGTGCTACAGGTCTTTTAGGGCTGGCAGTCATCGGTGATCGGCCGGATCGTACTGGCGTCCTGTTTGACCGTTTTCCCCCGGCGGTGGTGGAAGAATCCATCTCCCTTATGGGACTCACTGACCGCACGGAAGTGATGTGCGGCGACTTTATGACAGACAGAATTGGAGAGAGGTATGATCTAATCCTGGCCCTCAATGTGATGCTCTTTGCCAAAGGCCGTATGGAAGAACTGCTGAAAAAGTGCTATGATGCACTGAATCCCGGAGGGGTGCTGCTGGTTATCAGCGAGGCTATCCTGCCTGACCACACCGGCCCCTGGGATATGGTAATGGGGTATCTGCCGTATTACTTCCAGGGGATGGATATGGGCGTATTAAAAAACGAAGTATCGGATGCGGCCGCACGCGTGGGCTTTACAAAATGTGAAAAACGAACGGAATGCCTCTGCTCTGGCACACAGGACATTGACATTATTCGGAAATAAGGAGTTTATCTCATGCTCGAATCTTTAATGAATGCCAAAATCCAAGAGCCGGCGGAAACAGAAAAAGTAGACCTTCTTCACTTGAATCCGGCAGATGCTGGTTGCTACTGTGGAGGACATGCTGGACATCACTGTTGTGGGAGACACAGACACCATAATACAGAGCAACAGGAAAAGTCTGAATAGCACGCTTCAACTAAAGCAATTCTGCGGAAGAAAGTACTGCTAACGCAGCCGTTTGGTTCAGGTGCGGAACCACGGTGCGATAGACAATGATGCATAGACGCACCGGAAAAGAACTTGTTTTGTCACCCTCCGATTTATCTCACTGAAGTCACAAAACGCAAGGGCGGGCCATTGGCGCTGTATGCCGATGGCCCGCTTTCGCCTCATTCTGGGCAGTTACTTCCTGCCGGCCACATAGCACACAGGCAGTACACGCCCC